>Ga0193706_1000176_pt1 | contig 44831 bp, 41 predicted proteins | sample U3c1metaG_FD_160130 | JGI IMG/M metagenome (GOLD analysis project Ga0193706, IMG submission 160130) | Soil microbial communities from a riparian zone of the East river system, Colorado, United States - U3c1 | ecosystem: Environmental > Terrestrial > Soil > Riparian zone | place: USA: East River... | reverse complement strand
TCTACGCGACGTCGCCGAGCGACTTTCGGCGCAGGACGACGCTCTTTCACCAGGGGGGCCCGCGGCTGGGCGAGCGGCTGGGGGCGTCGGTCGGTTCACCGAAGGCACGGAGGTAACGTGCGACACTGCTGGAATCGGTGACCAACGCCAAGAACTTCATCCGGCCGCCGCAGCTCGGGCATTGAAGGACATCGAAGTCGAAGGTTCTTTTCAAGAGCTCGGCCCACGGTCGGTACGTGCCTCGGCGCTCGGGCACGAGCGCTTCGCCATCATCGCTTTGCGCAGCCATCACAGCAGGCACGGGCGCGATGCGCGAGCGCAAGCGGCTCGCGCTGGCGAGGACGCCCGCATACTTAACGATGTGGTAGCGAGGTGGGGGCACGCTCATCGTGAGGCGGCAGAGCAACGACAAGGGGGCCATCACGACGGCGACGGTGCCGTCGGCGTAGGCGCGATCGAGCGTGATGGCGACAAGGCCGTCCTTTTGCGGCTCGATGCGTTCTTGCGCGACCGGGGGGCGAAGCACGTAACGAAGCAGGGCCTCGCGGCCGGCCGTGTCGAGCGCGCCGGCGCGCGTCGCCGCGTGGAGCGTGAACCCGTCGAGCGAGGCGCAAAGCGGCTTGTCGTACGCGAGGGCGCTCGGTTCGACGGCGCAAAGTCCATGCAGCCATTGAGGGCCGGCGGGTGGGTGGACGCCGCCGAGTGGAATGAGGGCGCGTACGTCTCGGTCAACGTCGCGGCCGTCGACGATCTCGATCCGGCCGAGCTCGTGGCGGGTCCGATCCAGTTTTGTGACGGTAAGAACGACAACTGGTGGAACCCGCCCGCGGAGACCCGCCACCTCTGAGCAGCACTCGTCCCGATACCAACCGGAAACGCTGAGCCACCCATACTCATCCTGCGGCCAAAAGTAGGCAGGGATTGCCTACCCGCAGAATCGTCCATGGAGAAGCTCACTCCGGCATCGAAGTTCTTGATCGCGGCCATCGTCCTCGGCTCGGGTGCCACTGCTTTTCGCACCTACGGCGCCCGAATGAAGAGCGCACCGCCGCCCGATATACCGGCCCGGGCCGCCGCGCCCGTCGTCGTGAACCGGCCGATACGCGTCGCCATCTCCCAGTGGCCGGGGCACATGGCCCTGGTGGTGGGTGCCGGTGGCCTGAAGACGCAGCCTGCTTCACCGGCCGCCGCCGAGAACCTCGATCTCGAAATCGTTTTTTTGGAAGACGCTGCCACCAAGAACAAGGCCCTGCAGACGGGCGAGATCGACTTCGTCTGGCAGACCGTCGACGAGCTGCCGATCAGCATGGGCGGCTACCGGGCAGCCAAAGTCGATGTTCGAGCTTTCCTTCAAATCGACTGGTCGCGCGGAGGAGATGCGTGCGTCGCCTCGCAGGAGGTGCAGAAGGTGGAGGATATCGCCGGTCGCAAGGCGGCCATGCTGATGTTCTCGCCCGATCATACCGTCTTCGAGTTCATGATCACGAACTCGCGACTCACGCTCGAGCAGGTCGCCGATGCGCGTAAGGCCGCCCTATTTTCCATGGATGACTTCACCTATGGCCGCACGCTCTTCACGGAACGCAAAGTCGACGTCGCCTGTCTGTGGGAGCCGGACGTCACGCTCGCGCTCGACGGACGCGCGGGGTCCCATCGTCTTTTCTCCACCGCCGATGCGACCGAGCTTGTGGCCGACGTGCTCCTGGCGCGCAAGGAGTTTCTCGACACGAGGCCGGACATCGCCGACAAACTGGCACGGGTCTGGCTGGCCGCCGTGGAATTGGCGGAGCGAGACAGGCCGGCGGCGGCCCGTCTCATCTCGACCGTCGCGTCCCGCTTTCGTGACGAGATGGGCTACGAGAAAACGCTGGAAGCGCTGGCGTGGGCGAAGTGGACCGATCTCGGCGACAACGTTCGCATGTTCGGCGTCGATGGGGCCCTGCCCGCCTTCGACCGCGTGTACAACCAGGCCGACAGCATTTGGATCAACTACCCCCAAGCGGACATCAAAGACCGTTTTGCCCCGGCCGTATTACGCGACGATGGCGTCGTGCGGCGGATTTGGCAGGCCCGGGGCCGGCCGTTGTTCGCCAGACCGGAGGTCTACGAGCGGCGGGCCGCCCAGGTCGGGCGCCCGGTGTTCACCAAACCGGTGTCCATCAATTTCCCGGTCAATAAAAGCGAGCTCAGCGTCGAGGCTCTCGCCACCATCAACCAGCACATCCTTCCTCCCCTGGAGACCGCACGAGGCATGTCCATCCGTGTCGAGGGCAATACCGACACCGTGGGCGACAAATGGTTCAACCAGCACCTGAGCGAGCTCCGCGCTCAGGCCATCATCGACTATCTGGTCGGCCGCGGCATTCCACCGAACCGCATGGTGGCCAAGGGAAACGGCGCCACCAATCCGCTCACCACCAACACCACTGCCGAAGGGCGCGCCAAGAATCGGCGCACCGATGTTCTGTTCATTCGCGGGCCGGCGGGTACTCCCTAAGGGATACGCGGGCCCACCCGCACCGAGGCGACGTTTCATGGATGAGAATCACGCTTCCCCGTTCTTCGACCGCGTCAAGAGCGGGTTCTGGCTGCAGTACAACGTCATTCTTTTGGCGGGCGCGTTCTTTTTCGCCGTGGCGCTCGGCTCTTGGACACCGGTGATCGTGGGGGCGATGGCCGAGATGGTCTGGCTGGCCCTCGCCACTTCGCCGATCATTCATCAGAAAATCGAGCAGCGGCGTGCCGCCCTGCGCAGCGCCGGGTACGCAGCGGCGTATGGGGAGCAGCTTCGAGGTTTGCGGCCGGAGTACGTGTCTCGGTTCGAGCGCCTCATGCGCGTGGTCGATCAAATTCGCCGCGCAAGGTTGGACCTGGCCGGGGTGTCCCCCGGCGAGCTCGAGGGCGCCATCGACAAACTCGACCACGTCCAGAGGTCGTTCCTTCGCCTGGCCATCATCCATCAACGGGGAACGAAGTTTCTCCACGCCATGCCGGTCGCCGACCTCGAACGCGAGACGGCTCGAATCGGCGCGGCGATCGCGGAAGAAAGGGATTTGTCGATTCGCATGGCCTTGCGCCAGTCGCTCGCGCTAGCGCAAAGGCGAATTCGTCAGCGCGAGCAAATGGTGAGCACGCGGCGGACCGTAGAGCTGCAGATGGCCACGATGGAGCAAACGTTCCTGTACCTCGACTTGGTGGTCCTCGACGGTGGCTCGGCCTTCGAGTTGAAAGAGGAGATCGATGCGTTCACCGTGCCGATCACGACCGTGGATGGCCTGGAGGCCGAAGCAGACCGCACACTCGAGATTGGCGATGCCAGTTCGCAAACGTATGCGATACCCATCGTTCTCGATTCCGACTAAACCGACGGCTCCACCTTCGGCTTCGTACCCGCGGGCCACCCTGTCGGGGGCGCATTGAAATAAAGGTTGAGCCGCACAGGCTGGGCCCGGCGACTAGAGACAGGTAGCCATCGTTGCACCCGCAGAAATCATCAATGAAGAATCTCCGCCCGCGGAAAAAATTCCTCGGCGCGCGCCACAGACAGCTGGATGCGCGCCGCCCCGGCGGGTGCTCTCGAACGCCCGGCCTCGTCGTGCTGGCGCTCGGTTGGGTAGCCTGCTTTAGCGACGTCGAACGCCCATGCATGCCGGGCCAGACAGTGGGGCCCGACAACAAGTGCTGGTCCGAGTACGTCGTCCGGCTCGATTCGGTCGGCTTCTTTCCCGATCGGGTCAAGCTCGCGAGCTACCCAGGCGCGAGCGGCACCTTCCACGTGCGTACCGTCGATGGCGCCATCGTCTTCAGCGGCATTTCCAAAGCCGTGCACAACGGCGATACCAGCGAAGACCTCGGGGTGGCCGACTTCTCGGCCCTCACCCAGCCCGATCAATACTACGTGGATGTCCCCGGGGTGGGCGAGTCGCCCCGTTTCCGGATCGCCCACGACGTCTACGACTCGGCTTTCAGTGCCGTGTTTCTGGGGCTCTATGGCCAGCGCTGCGGCACGTCGGTTTCGTTGCGCTACGACAGCGCGGAGTTCAGCCATGGCGCCTGCCACCTGCGCGACGCACTCCTCACGCACGCCACGGGCGCGAATGTCACCCGCGAAAGTCTGGGCGGTTGGCACGATGCCGGCGACTACGGAAAATACACGGTCAACGGCGCATTCGCGGTGGCGTTTCTGCTCAAGGCCTGGGAGCACTTTCGTCCGGTGCTCGAGCCGATGGTTCTTCCCATCCCCGAACGCGGCGGCGCGACTCCCGATCTTCTCGATGAGGCCCGATGGCAGCTCGCGTGGCTTCTGACCACGCAATTTCCCGATGGAGCGGCGACCCACAAAGTCACCGCGCTGAACTTCGAGGGGATGGTTTCACCGACCAGCGACACCCAGGCTCGCTACTATTCGCCGACGGGAACCGCAGCGACGGCCGACTTGGCGGCGATCATGGCCATGGCCGCCAGAATTTACGAGCCTTACGATCCAGCCTTTGCCCAGACTTGCCTGGAAGCAGCGCAGCTTTCCTACGCGTATTTGCAGAGTCATCCCATCAACCAGCCGCCCGACTTGTCCCAGTTTCACACCGGCGGCTACGGCACCCAGGATTCGGACGATCGCCTCTGGGCTGCCGCGGAAATGTGGGAAACGACGGATTCGCCCGACGCGCTCGCCGATTTCGAGCAGCGCGCGGCCGGTGGGGCGGTCCTGCCGGAGTGGGACTGGTCGAATTTACAGAATCTCGGCTATTTCACGTATCTCTTGTCGGCCCGCGCCGGCAGAGATCCTCGGGTGGTGAAGGCGCTCGAGACGAGCACCGTCGCGGTGGCCAATGGCATTGCCGCCGCCGCCGACGCGCACGGCTACGGGCGCGGACTCGGTCCCCGGTATTATTGGGGCATCAACGGGACCGCCGCCCGCGCGACGATGAATCTGCAAGTGGCCTATCGCCTCAATCCGGACAGTCGATATCTCGACGCGTCGGTTCAGCAGCTCGGCCACCTCTTCGGGCGCAACTACTACGGCCGCTCGTTCGTCACCGGATTGGGCCACCGGCCTGCCGCCCATCCTCATCATCGGCCTTCCGTCAGCTCCGGGAAGGTCTGGCCAGGCCTGCTCGTGGGGGGCCCGTGGCCACAGGCCACGGACTGGATCGACAGCGCGAGCGACTACGAAACGAACGAAATCGCCATCAACTGGAACGCGGCCCTGCTGTACGCGCTGGCCGGTTTTACCACCTCGAACAGCGCGTCCCAGGGTACGGCGCGTTAGGCTCAACTACGGGCCTGTCGATCGTCCGACCGGGGAAATTGACAGCGATGGATCGACCACCACCAGGATTTGGCCGGGCAGCGTCGGCATCTGCGGTCGCGCTCGTACCTCGGTGACAATGCCCGACGCCGTCGCGGGGACGACGACTTCCATTTTCATGGCCTCGAGCACGATGACCGGATCTCCCTTTTGGACCCGCGTGCCCGGCTCGACCAGGACTTTCCAAATGCTGCCCGCCATGGCGCTCGTTACGGGGACCGATCCGAGAGGTAGAGCCGGCGCCTCGTCCGGCCGTCGTTCGAAGTCCGCCATGGCGGGACTCACCACGTCTTGGCCGGCGGCGCGCCATCGCTCCCGCTCCGCGTCGAAGGCCGCCTGCTGCGCGGTCTTGAAGTGAGCGATCGCGCTGGCGCGCTCGGCGATCCATCGCCGATAGGCACCGTACCGAAAAACCTCCGGCTCGATGCGGACGTCCACGCCGCCGTACGGAAAGCCAGCCCGCATGGCGAGCAGTTCGGCGGCTTCGACCGGAAAAAAGCGGATCTGATCGAAGAAACGCAGAAGATAGGGCTTGCCGTCACGAAAAGCGGAAGTCTGCCGATAGGTATTCCAGACTTGTAACGTTCGTCCAACGAATTGGTAGCCCCCCGGCCCTTCCATTCCGTAAATGCACAAATACGCACCCCCGATGCCGACGGCATTTTCCGGGGTCCAGGTGCGCGCCGGATTGTACTTCGTCGTCACGAGACGATGGCACGGGTCTAAGGGGGTCGCGACCGGCGCGCCCAGGTAGACGTCCCCCAAGCCGAGCACCAGATAACTCGCGTCGAACACGACACGCCGCACGTCGTCGACGCTGGCGAGCCCGTTGATGCGGCGGATGAACTCGATGTTGCTCGGACACCAGGGAGCATCGCTCCGCACCGATCGCATGTACTTTTCGATGGCGAGCAGCGTCGCTGGGTCCTCCCACGAGAGCGGTAGGTGAACGACGCGCGCGGGAATGGAGAGCTCGTCCAATCGAGGCAGGTCGCGGGCGAGGTCGCGCAATAGGGCGAGCAGACGTCGCGTGGGAAGCCGTACCGGGTCGTAATGGATCTGAAGGGATCGGATGCCAGGCGTCAGCTCGATGAGCCCCGGCACGCGGCGCCGCTCGACCTCCTGCATCAGCGCATGAACGCGCAGGCGAAGTCCGAGATCCAGCATCGGCGGCCCGTATTCGACGAGTACGTTGTCGTCGCCGTCGCGGCGGTACACCACCGAATCCATCGGATCGGTGGCGTCGTCTCGGCCGAGAATGGGTGAAGCTTCGTCCGAAGTCGGCGCCCGCGCCCGAGCTCGGCGATGCCCGGAAACCGCCTCTTCGCCCGCGAGCCATCGTCGGCGATCCTCGAACTCGGCGTTCGCTCGCTCTTCGCTCCAGCGTACGAAGCGAACGCGGTCGCCCGCCTTGAGCTGTCCCATCTTCCACCGCTCACTGCGGACGATGGTGATGGGGCACACGAATCCTCCCAGACTCGGGCCGTCCGGCCCCAGCACGACCGGCATGTCGCCGGTGTAGTCGACCGTTCCGATCGCGTAGGCGTTGTCGTGGATGTTCGATGGGTGTAGGCCCGCCTCGCCTCCGTCGGTGCGGGCCCAGCGCGGCTTGGGCCCGACCAGGCGAATCCCGGTGCGATCGGAATTGTAGTGCACCTGCCAGACTGCGCCGAACAGCGCCTGGATGTCGTCGGCCGTGAAGAAGTCCGGAGCCGCATGGGGGCCGAGAAGGACCCCCAGCTCCCAAGTCTCGGGATACTCGGGAATGCGCCCGCGGTAAGGAGATGCTTTCTCGTCGGACGGCGCTGCGGCCGCCACGTGCAGCACGTCCCCGGCCCGGAGCGCGCGGCCTCCGTGTCCCCCGAAGCGACCGAGCATGAACGTCGATGCCGATCCGAGATAGCGGGGCACATCGAATCCGCCTCGTACCGCGAGGTACGTGCGGGCACCGCGGCCCGTGGCCGCAGCGATCCGAACTTCCGCGCCCGCCGGGATCCGCAGCGGTTCCCCATGCGCCATCGGGTTGCCGTTGATCGTTGCCGTCATGGCCGCGCCGGTCAGGGCGATGGTGGCCTCGCTTCGAAACCGGAGTGTCGGTCCCACCAACGTGATCTCCAGCGCCGGCGCTCCGGCCTCGTTGCCCACCATCCGATTGGCGACGCAAAAGGCCCAGTCATCCATGGGCCCCGACGGCGGCACTCCGACCGCCCACAGCCCGAGCCGCCCCGGATAGTCCTGCACCGTGGTCTGCATTCCGCCTTCGATGACGTCGATGGCGGCCGACGGATAGGGAATCTCGGCGAGCGTCTCGGTCGTGACCCTCCCGTTTTGCATGGGCGCAGAATCCAAGAGGCTGCGTAGATAGCGGACATTGGTTTCGACCCCCGCCAGGCGCGTTTCGGAAAGCGCTCGTGCCAGGTTGGCGAGCGCGGCGGCGCGGGTTTCGCCGCGGGCAACGATCTTCGCCAGCATGGGATCGTAATGCGGCGAAATCTCGGTGCCCGCCTCGATCCAGCTGTCGACGCGAACATCGGGAGGGAAAACCACCTCGGTGAGGACGCCGCTGCTCGGTTGATGATCCTTGCCCGGATCTTCGGCGTAGATTCGAGCTTCGATGGCGGCCCCGCGCGCCTCGGGGACGAGCGGAAAGGGGCGACCCTCCGCTTGCCGGATCATCCATTCCACGAGATCGATGCCGAGCACCTCTTCGGTGACGGGGTGCTCGACCTGCAGGCGCGTATTGACCTCGAGAAAATAGAAGTGGGAGCCATCGGCATCGAGAACGAACTCCACCGTCCCGGCCGAGGCGTAGCGGACGAGGCGCCCGAGAGAAATCGCTGCGCCAAAGAGCTCTTGCCGAACGGCGGCGCTGAGGTTCGGCGCCGGCGTCTCCTCCACGACCTTCTGATGCCGCCGCTGGGCGGAGCAGTCGCGGTCACCGAGGGCGAGCACGTTTCCCGCACCGTCTCCGAAGATCTGAACCTCGATGTGGCGCGCTCGTAAAATCAGCTTCTCCAGGTAAGCCCCGGTGCCTCCGAAATGGAGGGCACCGAGTCGTTCGACCGCTTCGAATGCCGCCGCCAGTTCGCCAGGCTGGTGACAAATCCGAAGCCCGATGCCTCCTCCGCCGGCCGTGCTCTTGAGCATGACGGGATATCCGAGTCGCTCCGCTTGGCTGCGCGCATCGTCGGCATCGGATAAGAGCGAAGTCCCCGGCACCAGCGGTACCCCGGCGCGCTCCGCGATCTCACGAGCCAGGTGCTTGCGACCAAAAACGCGAATCTGTTCGGCAGTAGGACCGATGAACGCCATGCCCGCGTCCCCGCACGCTTGCGCGAAATCCGCGTTCTCGCTGAGAAAGCCGTAGCCGGGGTGGATGGCCTGGGCCCCGGTTCGCTGGGCGGCCTCGAGAATGCGCGTTGGATTCAGATAACTCTCCTTGGCGCGCGATGCGCCGATGGAAATCGCCTCGTCGGCCTCGCGAACGTGCCTCGAGTGCGCGTCAGCCTCGGAATAGACGGCGACCGACCGAATCCCCAAACGGCGGAGTGTCCGTACGATGCGGCAGGCGACCTCGCCCCGATTGGCTACGAGCACCTTGTGGAAAGCACGTTCCGTCACGGCTGGTTCCACACCAAAAGCCGGATCGGAGTGGGGTTGTAGGCATTGCAGGGGTTATTGAGCTGCGGACAATTCGAGATGAGGCAAAGCACGTCCATCTCCGCGCGCATCTCCACGTATTTTCCGCCCCGCGAGATGCCGTCGGCGAACGACAGGGCTCCGTCCGGCGTCACCGGCACGTTCATGAAGAAGTTGATGTTCGCCGACAGATCGCGGATCGAGAGCGGCACGCGCGCTCGGGCGATGGCAAGCAGGAAGCTGTCACGGCAGTTGTGCATGGATCGGGAGGCATGCCCATAGCGGACGGTGTTGCTTTCTGCCGAGCAAGCGCCACCGATGGTGTCATGGCGGCCGCAGGTATCGGCCACGATGGTGAGCATGACGTTGCCCTCGGAGGAGAGGAGCTCGCTTCCGGTCGTCAGGTAGAGATTCCTCTGTGCGCGGATGGTGTCGGCAGCGCTGTAGTGTTCGCGCGGGTCGGATTCGCTGAAGAAAAGCGTGTCCACGGCCTGGTTGCCCTCCAGATCCACGATGCGGAAGATCTGCCCCCGGCCGATGCGTCCGAGCCAGGCCTCGCCGGCGAGTACGACTTCGCTTTTCGAAGCCCGATCGGAACGGAGAGCACTCGGGGTCAGGCGAGGAGCGGGAGCAGGCACGAGTCCTCGTTCAAGCGAAGTAACGTTCGGTGTTCTCGAAGGCGCGCGTCGCCTCCGGGCGCGACATGCGGCAAGCGTCGGTCGCGGCCGCTGGCTCGCCGCGACGGACGATCAATGAGACGCGCTTCGGTGCATAGGTCCGGCCGAGATCGAGCGGATGGGGCGACGACGCAAGGACGACGAGCACGTTCATCTCGGCGCGAAGCGAGACAGAATGGCCAGGCTTCGAGTGCGACCGGACGAGTCGCATCACCCCTTCGTCGTCCACCGCCACTTTGCTGAAGAAGTTCACGTTGGGTACGATGTCTTGCTTTCCCAGCCCCCATTTGCCGAGCTCCATCAGGAACGCATCATGGGCGTTCCGGTAATATTCGTTGCGCGCCTCGTGGTATCGCCGGGAGCCGTAGCGGGACTCGACGAAAGCGGCGTGGCAATGACCGCACAAAGTGTCGTGCCAACCCAGCGTGTCTTCGACGATCGAACAGAGCGCGCGCCCCCGATCCGAGAGCAACACCCGACCGGCCGTCAGAAACGCCGTGTATTGCGCCTTGAGGGTGTCGGGCATGTTGTATCGCTCGGACAGGAGGTCCCCGTTGAAGAAAAGGGCCGACACGTTCGCTCCCCCTTCTACGTCCGTCAAGCACAACACCTGGTGGCGCTTCAGCACATGCGACCATTTACCACCGGCCGGCAATTCATCCTCGAAGACGACGCGCGCGGCGGCGCCCTTCGATTTTTCGGCTCTCATTCGACGTCATCTCCCGCTTGCGTGAAACGAAACCTCGGCAAGAGCTCGGTCGTGCGCACCCGACTTCCGTAGATGAGAGCCTCCAGGTGGCGACGCGTCGCGAGAAAGAGTGGGCTTTCGAGCTGGGCGGGACGGCGCGGTCGCTCCAGCGGAACTTCGACGACCTCGAGCAGGTGTCCCGGGTGCGGACCCATGACCAGGATTCGGTCCGCGAGATAGACCGCTTCGTCGAGGTCATGGGTGACGAAGAGCACCGTCACGTCGACGATCTTCCAGATCTGCAAGAGGTAGCCTTGCATCTCGGCCCGCGTTTGGGCGTCGAGAGCGCCGAACGGCTCGTCCATGAGCAAGACGCGTGGCTGATTGGCCAGCGCGCGTGCGATCGCAACCCGCTGCTTCATACCGCCCGAAAGTTCATGAGGATATGCGCCCGCGAACCGGCCGAGACCCACCACCTCGATCCACTCGCGCGCTTCCTCCTCGGCGCTATGTCGGGAGCTTCCGCCCACCTCCAGCCCGAACATCACGTTTTCGAGCACCGTTCGCCACGGGAAAAGCGTGTAGGTCTGGAAAACCATACCCCGATCGCGCCCCGGCCCCCTCACCTCGCGGTCCCCCAAAAGGACGCGGCCGCTGGTCGGCGCATCGAGACCAGCCACGATACGCGCCAGCGTCGATTTGCCGCAGCCCGAAGCGCCAATGACGCAGATGAGCTCGCGGCGGTGGGCACGAAAGGAGATCCGATCGAGCGCGGTCACCGGACCTCGGTCCGTTTCGAACACCTTGCCAACGTCGCAGATGTTCAAAACGACAGGCCGTTCGTAGATACGGCGGAAACGCTCGGCGACCTCGGCGCTCTTGTCACGATAGTCGGGAAGGGGCAGCACGGTCGCGCTGCCATTCTCGGGCCCCATCACGCCGGTTGCTCCTTGGTCGCGCGTCCGTTGCCTCGCGCGGCAAGGAACTTCACGATCGACCTGACCAGAGAAGGTTTGGCTCGGGCAGGGGTCCAGGGGAAGAGGGCCGACCCGATGCGCGCGAGAATCACGTCCGACGACAAACCGATGAGACCGATGAGAATGATGGCGGCGTAGACGTTCTCGTAGTTGCGATAGCGAGCCTGCTGGTGAATGAAATACGTGATGCCGGACGTCGTCCCCACCAGCTCGGCCACGATGAGGTACGTCCACGCCCATCCCAGAAGGACGCGCAGGTCGGTGTAAAGATCGACGACGACGCCCGGGACCGCCACCTTGAGCAGGAGCTGGCTGCGGTTGGCCCCCAAAGTCTCGGCTGCTTCGAACAGCGCAGGATCGAGTTTGCGCGTCGTATTCGCAATGACGAGCACCTCTTGGAAGAACGTTCCGATGAAAATGATGGCAATCTTCGGCAGATCGTAGATTCCGAGCACGGCGACGGCGAGCGCGCCGAACGCCGGCGCCGGCAGGTAGCGAAAGAATTCCAGGAACGGCTCGGTGATCTTCGCGAAAAAGGGAAACGTCCCGCACAAAATGCCGAGCGGAACGCCCAACAAGGAGGAGAGCGCAAAGCCTGCAAAGATGACTTTCAGACTGTGACCGAGGCTTTGATGGAGCCAGGGTTCGCTCGGGAGTCGCGGTGGCATTTTGAAGGCCGTGTACAGTGCGCGCGCGACCTGGTGGGGGGCCGGCAGGTAGACGGGATTCGCCGGGCGCCCCTCGGCCAGAGAGCGCCCTTCGAGCACGGCCCGCGCCCGCTCGGCCGCGAACACCTCACGCTCCACGAGCATTCCCGGTTGGAAGTAGTCGATCGACCCCGGCTGCTCGATGAGGATAAAAGGATGCCAGATGAACGGCACGTACGATACCAGCGCCCATAGCGCGAGGGGGAGCAGGAAGGAGAAGACGGCCAGCATGGAGGCTCGTTCCTGGGGCAGGTCCTTGCGAATGCGAAACCATTCGCCGCGCCCCCTCGTCTTATCGCGCGGGGCCGTCGCGCGCGGGGCCGTCTCCAGCCTCGCCCCTTGATCGCGCCCCTCGTTCACAGGGCATCGACCAGACTGGGATCGATGTAATCGTCGACCGCCTGGGATTCCTTGTACACTTGGTTGGCGACATTGAACTCGTTGGCGACTCGAGTGGACCCGTAGAGCGAGTCGAGGCCCGGCCCTTTCTGGAATCGCTTCTTGGCGTCGCCGATCGACAAGAAGTAGGTGCCCGGGATAGCCGCAGCATACTCCTCGGGCTTCACGCCGACCTTGGCCGCCATGATGGCCGCGGCTTCGGGCTGCGTGCGGGGGTCGCGCACGAAATCGGAAATCCGATACCAGACCTGGACGACTTTCAGCCAATCGTTGCGACGCTGGGCGAGACTCTGCGGATTCACGGCGACGGTGTCGTAGATGAGCCCTGGAACGTCGGCGCTCGAGAAGAGCGGTTTGGCTCCGGCCGCGGCCTTCAGGGCTTGCCCCGACACGGGATACCACGCGGCGACGGCCGCCACTTCCCCGGACGCAAGCGCCTGCGGTGTTTCGTTGGTCGCAAAGTTGACCATTTCGACGTCGCTCGGTTTCATGCCGAACTTGTCGAGAGCTTTCAAGAAGAGAAGGTGCTCCACTAGCGTGAGCTCGAGCCCCACCTTCTTGCCTTTGAGACTCTTGAACGAGTCGACCCCGCGTCGGCCGATGATCTTGTCGTTCCCGTTGCTGTAGTCCGTGAGCAGGATTATCTTGCTCTTGGCGCCGTTGGCGCCCGTCACCAGCGCGTCACCATTGGTCACCATCACGGCATCGACCTTGCCTGCCGCGAACGCGTCCATGGACGGGAGATAGTCGAACCAGGAGAACTCGACGTCCAAGCCTGCCTCTTGGAACCATTTCTTCTGAATCCCGATTTCGAAGGCGGTCCAGCCGGGCCAGTCGCTGTAGGCGATGCGTAAAGGGGCTTTCTTCGGCGCGGGCGCGGGGGCTGCCATGACCGAAGCCGACGCCGTGACCACCGCCGTCTTCTCCGTTTCCTTCCCCTGACAAGCAAACGCTGCCAACGAAAAGAGGAGCAGCCATCCGAAGAGGAACTTTTTCATTGGACGGCGATCTTGCGCCGTCCGCGTTTACGGTTCGTTTCGTGGATGTTGCATCGCGGCCGCGGGAAGGCGGAACCCGGTGCGTTTCCGGGGCCTCATGCCAAGAATCGGTCGAGGGGTCCCTGTCCTAGGTCGGTATTGCCGAACGTGGGGATGTCGGCGAGTCCCAAGGCGTGGCACATCGAAACGAGCAGTCGATTGCCCACACGCAGACGATGGGGGCAAACTGGACGCTAGGGAGCAAATTGGTCATATTGGTCATGTGCGGAAAACCTCGCTCGCCAACGCCAAAACCCACCTTTCCAAGTTCGTCGACCTCGCTGAGCATCGTGGCCAGCGCATTCTCATTCTCAGGCATGGCAAGCCCGCCGCAGTGATTGCTCCCGCGGATATGCCTACAGCGTCTGCGCCGCCACTTACGACAAGCGAGGCCAAGGACCTGCTCGACCGGCTCGCGCGGTGCGCTCTTCCGTCGGAGAGCATCGATGAGGCGCTCGGGCGACGACGCCACGATCCAGCCAAGTAATGCGCCTCGTGCTCGATGCCTCGGTCGCGATAGCTGCAACGCGAGCCTTCGAACCCTTCTACGCCCCCGCCCGCGCGCAAGTGGAGCGAGCGCTCCAAGGGATCGATGTGGTTGTCGTGCCAGCCTTCTTCTTCGTTGAGGTGGCCGGGGCGCTTGCGCGTCAGGGAGTGGCAGAGCCCGACATCCAAGCTGTTCTCGATCCGCTCACTCGCCCCCCTCATGAAGTCGTCACGATCGGACCGAAGCGGGCGCGCGCCGCGCTGCGCATGGCCATTGCATGTAAGCTTCGCGGGCGCGACGCCCTCTACGTGTGGCTCGCTGAGCGTGAAGGAATCCCTGTCTGCACGCTCGACGAAGAGATACTGCTGCGAGGAACGGCACGTGCGCAGACCATTCGGCCGCAGCTCGGCGTGTGATCGCGATGATTGCTTTCGCCGCTACGTCGGCGCGTGCTTGAGCTGATCCCGAACCCCGCACGATCTGGGGAGACGACGTCGCGACCGACCACACCTACACGCCGTCTTCGCTTTGAACGATCTGCCGTTCGGGCCAATCCTCGGCCGCGCCATCTCATCGAGGTGGAACACGAGCTCTTTCATCTGGTGGCGTTCGACGAGCTTGATCGGCACGTCGCGTAGCGCGACTTTCGCGCCGGATCGCTTCGAGAAAGTCGGTCTCGGTCATACCGAAGTAGTCGCTGACCGTCTTCTCGTTGACCATCGCTGGGTAGGGCCGCGCAACCTGGAAGAGCACGCGTGGCCTCCCTCGCACGGACACGATGGCGCGGTGTGCCAAGAACGAACGTCACCCTTCGACGTCACGCGTTGGGAAGTTCCAGGGTAGAGTGTCGGCGATGGCCGACGGGATGGCTCCACGTACCAAGGCTCTCCTCGCGATCGCCGGGCTCTCGCTCGCGCGCACGGTGACCGGTTGCGCGATTCAGGAGTCGACCTTGCCCTTCCACGGCGTAACCGACGCCGCATCGCCCGATTCAACCTTTTCAAGGGATGGCGGCCCGACCAGCGGCGGTTCATCGGGCAGCGGCGGTTCATCGGGCAGCGGCGGTTCATCGGGCAGCGGCGGTTCATCGAGCAGCGGCGGTTCATCGGGCAGCGGCGGTTCATCGGGCAGCGGCGGTTCATCGGGCAGCGGCGGTTCATCGATAAGCACCGATTCTTCGACCGGCGACTCCTCGGACAGTGGCTTGGGAGACTCGTCTGGTGGTGCGCTCGACGCGGCCACGCCCGCAGGGCTCCTTTGGCCTCCCGGTCAGTCCTTCCCCACATTCTCGCCAATCGATCAGCTCGAAGTGATCAACGCGGGTGGCGTGACCGTCGAACTCGATTACCTCTATCTCTCGCTTCAAGGGCTCATCAACCGCACGAAGACTCGCATCTATTTGCAGGATGGCGCGCCCGAGGGGCCGACCTTCTGGCTCGACAAGCTCAACGTGCCGAAGATTGCCGTCCGCGATCCACTGACACTGATTACCAAGTATCGAAGCGAGATTGCAGGCATCGTCATTTACGATCCCACGCTGATCGACACGGTCAACCTCGCGACGGCAATCGCGGGCATCGAGAATGGCGTCGTGGCGTCGCCGTCTCTCGCGACAACGCTCACGGCGGCACCCTACAACCTGCCTGTCCTCGCGGATCTGCAGACCAATCATTTTGCTTCCGCCAATGACGTCTACCAGTACGAGCTCACGACATACGGTGCCAGAGCGAGCACCCGGCTCATTATCGGTCTCGATCCCAAGCTCCCCCGTACGCTTCGCGACTACGCGGTTGCGTTGAAGGCGATGGTCGTCTGGCTCGACCCGCGCGACGCTGCGCAGAAAGCAATTCTGGCCGGCTTCCTCTCGAGGCTACAGCCGAACTCGCCGTATGCCGGCTGGTGGCCCGACGAGGGGAGCGGTGTGACCATGACGTCGCAGTACGGCGTACCGGTCTTCGCTGCGGACTTCTCGACCAACCTGAGTGTTCTCGGGGGGGTGCCTTACACGATCCAGCCCCCTGCGCCGCCGCCGACTCCCACCCTCGCGAACAAAGCGTACGTCGCGATATTCATGAGCGACGGCGACAACATGCAAGAAAACCAGCATCTGATGGTACTGAAGTGGGCGGATCCAAATCGCGGCAAGGTGCCCATCTCCTGGACCGTGCAACCAGGACTCGTCGACACGGCGCCCATCATCTTGAATTACTACTGGACGACGGCGACGCCCAACGACGTCATGGTTTCAGGGCCCTCGGGGCTCGGGTACACATATCCCGCGGGCTGGCCCGCGCAGCTGCTCAACGACTACACGTCGCGCTCGGCGAGCTATCTCGACCGCGCAGGTCTCCGCGTCATCACGGTCTGGAACAACGGCCTGCTCTCAGGCGCCCAGGCGACGTCTTACGCGACGAACATGCCGCGTCTGCTCGGGGTGACCGACCAGGCCGGAACCGGTGGCCTCAAGGTCATCGATTCCAAGCTGCCGCAACTCATTTTCGCATCCGCCTACGCGGAGACGGAGGCCGCTCTCGAAGCCGGAATCGACTCCCAACTTCTAGGGTGGAATAAGAGCGGGCCGCTGTTCGTCGCCGTGCAGGGAAACATGAACCAGACGGTCATCAACCCGACGACGTTCCTTGCCGTACAGCAGCATTACGCCATGAACACGGACGTCGTGTTCGTCCGGGCCGATCACCTGTTCACACTGATTCGGCAGGCCCAAGGCCTTCCGACGAATCCCTGACCGTTGCGCGTGCCGCTACGCTCGAATGATGCGCTCGCGGTATAGCGCGCAAGATTCCCGCCATCTCGGCCAACACCTCGGCCCCTTCTCGAAGCTGTTCGGAGATGTCCGAGCTCTTGCCATGCGAGCGCTGCACCGTCTTGATGATAAGTCCCCTCGAGAAAAACTGTGTGAAGATGCGGATTGAGTCGCAAGTCACTCGACGTGCGCTGCACCGCCGTCAAAGGCCATCGGCAAGAGAGGGGCAGGTATCCATCTCACCGATCAACGGGCAACGGCCTCGAAAACAAGCAATGTGCCGTTCTTCTTCGACTGGATCCTTGCACCCATTCGGTGATAGTCCGGAGCATCGGCGACGGCGCCAAAGCGAATGCTCCTACGTTTGCGTTGGCTCCTATCCCGGACGGATACGTAGTCCCGGACGGATACGTAGTCGCGCTACATGCATGCCGGGCAGCCACGCGGCTAGACGCGCCGGTGCGCGCTGTGCCGCGCGAAGCCGTGTGAGAGGGACCTATCGCAAAGACCTGCAGTCTTGCTTGGCGCAAGACCGGAGCTTCTCGTGCGAGATCGGCGGAACGAGCCCGAAGCATCTTTCCCCGATCATGCCCGACTCGTAGAGCGTCACGAGCTTGCCTGCGAGGTCATAATATAAGATGAATGAAGTATCAGCCCCTCGGAACCGCAAGACTCGATATCCATCGCAATCCTCGAACAACTCAACCGCAGTCCCCCGCCTGGTGCAGGCGTCGCGTGCTAAAGAGCCCGCGCGCTCCCAGATGAGGGCGCAATCCGCACGCTCACCGCAGACCGATTCGACCGGCTGTAGCTTGCATTGGGCCAAGCGTGGACCGCCATGCCCTGCGCGAGTCGGGGCCTGCCGTTCTACCTCCGCAGGAGTGCTGCGTCGTTCGTCTACTCCTGCGTCCGAGCCGTCTGAACGATGGTCACCGCTGCTCAACGGCGATTCCGGAGCAACACCTCCAACGGGCGCCACTGATTCCCGATCGGTTGGCGTTCGGCAACCAGCCAGAGAGGGACTCCCAACCAGCCAACCAACTAATGTCAGCGTGTGGATACGTACGAGACGTGGTCCCTTCCATTCTACGGGGGCCATGGAGCCGCCTTGCTATTTTCGCCACGTTGCTTAGCGACATCCATCGTGACTTTCCATCCAAATAGATAGGCCGGGCCCTCGAATCTGTTTTCAACCCCGAACCCCGCCCGGGAGACTTCTGCAGCATAGTGAGTCGCGAAGTCAGGAATCGTCAGGACTTCCAAGGCGTGAAATAGCTCGTGCCCCATAACGCCGATGCCGGCAGAGCGTAAGTCATTCAAGCGCTGACGGGAAGGAGGGACCCCGGCGCAGCGCGCCCGGAAGGTTCAGCAAGGGCATCCGCGTCGCATACGGGAAGAGCTTGGACGATCGGGTTGCGTCTCGAAATGGACCCGAAATCGCGACGAGGGGACGCCCGCGCGACTGAACCTCGGTCCTTGGGTGGTAGCCGGCGTTCGAGGGTCTCTACGCGACGTCGCCGAGCGACTCTGGCGCAGGACGACGCTCTTCCACCAGGGGGCCCACGGCTGGGCAAGCGGCGGGGGCGTCGGTCGGTTCACCGAAGGCACGGAGGTAACGTGCGACACTGCTGGAATCGGTGACCAACGTCCGCATCATCGCGATGCCCGACATCATGGTTGCGGCCATCGCATTTGCGGGGCGGTGTCCCAGTCGTGACCGGCAATGTCGCGCATTTCGAGCAGGTGCGCACCGCTGGATACCAGCTCGTCATCGAGAACTGGAGAACGGGCTGACGTCGGCATCCCGCGCAAGTCGATGGCCAAGCTTAGGCGCACCGGCGCCGGGTTAATTCCCGGCGCCTCTGCATCTGGCTCGCTCGGACGCCCCTTAGTTGCCGCGGGAGCGTCGACGCTGACAAGTGTGACGCGACGAGTGTGACGCTATGCTGAGCTTCATGAGCACCGACAAGCTACGCGCCGAGTCGGAGATCAAGTTGGATTTGCCCGTCGCGGAAATCTTGCGCGTTGCGCATGAGCACGGCGCGACCTCGGTGCGAGTATTCGGATCCCGAGCCCGCGGTGACTCCAAACCGGATAGCGATCTCGACCTCCTCGTTCGGTTGGATCCCAAGCGAAGCCTGCTCGACTTGATCGCCATTCAACAGGACCTCGAAGACCTGCTCGGTTGCAAGGTAGATGTCGTCACCGAGAACGCCTGTCTCCTTACATCCGCGAACGCGTACTCGCGGAAGCGTTGCCTCTGACCGGATGACGCGTCCGACGCAGCTCGCGTACCTGTGCCACATGCGCGACGCGCTGGCTGCGGTTCGTGAGTACACGGCTGGCGGTCGCGATGCCTTCTTTGCCTCGCCGATGACACAGGACGCGGTCCTGCGGAATCTCGAAGTGCTCGGCGAAGCCGTCAAAGGGGCTCGACGATAGCAGCCGGAGTCGCGCTCCAGACGTGCCGTGGCGGCGGATAGCCGGCATGCGAGACGTTCTCATTCACGAGTACTTTGACGTCGATCTCGACGTGATTTGGCGCGTCGTCGAAGATGATGTGCCCGACCTCTTGCAGGTCACTGGGCGGTTAATCGACGAATTATCGGCAAAGTAACCAGCGGCGCCTGTTCTTCGCACAAGAACGACGGAGCGCGATTGACGTGTGGCGTTTCTTGCAAGGCGCAGCGCCTCAACACCGAACAATCGTGTGTCGTCACCGTGTCCTTCGCGCCCTCGGCGATGGGGCGCCGAGGGTGCAGTCGCGTAGCCCAGCGCGGAGTTATTGGATTGGCTGCCTAGGCTACCCCAATGGGAAGCATCGAGGATGCGGCCTTTCAGCTTTCGCCGGAAGCTTACGAGCGAGGTTGGGACGCGGTTCTGGCGATGCGCTGCTGGCGCGATCTCGACAATCCTATGGGAATCGGTTCCAGCACCGAGCTCATGAACCGCGTCGGCGTCCAGCTCGATCGCGCTGGGGATCACGCGCTCGCGCTCATCGTGCGACACCGCCTGCAGAACCTCGGTTGCGCCACGGCTTGGGAGACGGTCAAGATCCTCGGCGGCGTGCTGGATCGCGCGGCCACGGTCGCCGACGCCGGGGCCGCCAAGATCCTGCGCGACGAGCTCGCCAAGACGGACCCGGCGACGGTGGACGTGAGAGCCGCACTTCGGCACTGGAAACGCTTTTTCCGTGCCCGTAGCGACCGATCGGGTCGCACGAAACGCGCAAGTACCTGACTTGCAAAATCGCCGGTTCGCGTGGGGGGCGCACGCTGCAGGCATGGGTGTTGCATCGTCGATACGTTGACCGCGCTCGACGTGCCACTCGGTGCGGTCATTGCGCGCCACCCGATGAGCCCGTGAAGACGATTGTGACCGAACAAGCAAGCATTGTCTGTTACTTAAGCTTCTCCTTGGCGCTGGCGATGGCGTGTGGTGACCGCTCGGCGCCCGATGACACGGATGCCTCGACCTGTGGCACACCGAGCGGCGGCGCATGCGATGCGTCGGGGTCGACCGGCAGCGCCGGGTCGAGCGGTCATGACGCCGCCAAAGAGGGGAACGGCGGTGGCGCGACGGCAGGTGGCATGCCCGATGGCGGCGCGACCGGCGGAAAGGGCGGCACGACGGGAGGAAGCAGCGGCACGACGGGAGGAAAGGCCGGCTCCGCTGGCGGCACGGGGGGTTCGGGTGGTCAAGGTGGGATCGGCGGCATCGGGGGACGGGGAGGAAACGCCGGAAGCGGATGCCCCTATCCGAACGATCCCCATCCGGTTTCCGGCTCTGGTTTCGAAGCCTACGAGGGAGTCGTCGCCATCGAAGTCCTTGTGCCCCATCAGATCTGTCCGGGGGGCGGACGCGACGAGCGTCGGATCGAAAATGGCCGGTTCGACCTTTTGGTCAGTGGCTACGGTTCGGTCACGGTCTTTCTCGATACCAATGGTGATGGCGTTTATCAGAAGAACGAGCCCGACTGGTTTCGAAATTCGAGCGCGGTGACTCCAGCCGATTTCGATGCCCAAAAAGAGTTCCATGTCGACATCGTCGGAATCCGCCCGAGTTACGAGACTGAGGTGGTCAACATTGCGTTCTGCAGCAATCCCGACGCGGTCGACGGCTCGGCGGATGGTGATACTTGCCTGCTCCAAAGGTTTGGGGGAAGTTCGTCCGCCGACGTTTTCTCGGCGGACATGTACGTGGTACCCCAGAGCGTCTCGTTCGCCGTGTGGTTTACCGAGCCCAATGTCGAACCTTGGCCGTTCCAGCGACGCTGGGCCCATTTCATGGCGAGCGTGGCGAAGCCGCCGTGCATCGTCGACGGCGACTTGACGACCTGTTCGCTCTCTTTTGCAGACTTCATGAAGGGCAATGGTGTAGCGGATGGGGGACGCGAGCAGTAACCTCTTCCTATCGAAGCAGATTCACGTCGAAATCCTCGATGGTCGTCGTCAGCGCGTACTGATCGGCCGCAACCCCGGCCCAAGACGGGGTCATGATGAGGCATCGAAATCTCCTGTTGTTCCAGCTCAAGGCATACGACCGCTCACGACGCGCGTATCGCGGACGACCAATGAGCGCCGAGATGCGGCGCTCAGCCGAGCAGGAGACACGGAGAATTCATCATCGACGGGATAGTAGCGAAAGGCTCGCAGTCCTTCAATGAACGCGCGCGCACACCGCGGCAACGCGTTCGTCAAGTCGACGGCCGAGAGCGGGACGGTTCACCGTGGTGTTTCCGAGGCTCTCAGCGGCCGTAGGTCAGCCTCCGTGAACGCGCGGCGATCGAAGTGCTTGACTGCCGAAGGCGACTTGCGCTCCTAATGTCCTGCGTGACGAGCAAGCGCGTGCCCGGTGGGGTGGTACACAAGCTCCCCGTAGACCTGCGTGAGGCACTGCTCGCGAGCTCCACGGCACTCGCTGCCTGGCAGGACATCACGCCCTTGGCACGCAACGAGTTCATCTGTTGGGTCGAGGATGCGAAGCAAGAGAAGACACGAAAGCACCGCATTCGCCGGACCCAGGAGGAGCTGGAAGAAGGCCAACGCCGGCCCTGCTGCTGGCCTGGATGCAAGCACCGCGAGCGCACGGGTGGGTGAGTCACAACCGTGGCCTTCACCCCGCCTCAAATGTAGACGGGCGCCCCGTTCCGCGGTTTTGATGCAGGCCGGCGTCGTCGCGTAGTTGGTCCTCGACGAGCGGGGCTGAACACGATCGCGTTGCAGACTCCCCCAAAGAGTAGGGCCCGAGGGCGTTCATCCTTCGGTCGACCGCATCGAGCCATCGGGCGACGACCGATATCGAGGACGCGCGCCCCCTCCTCGAGCCCAAGCCCGACGGGCTCAGACCTGCCCTTGGATGCGCGCCAGCGAGCGCGTAATCAGCAGCGACATCGCGGCGAGGCCGAGGCCGAAGACGCCCGCGTGCAACGCGCTCCGCGGCTCGAAGTCTCCAACGCGCAAAAGCAGCGTGTAGGCGACGGCGAGATTGCACAGCCCATACAGAACGTTCACGCGCGGCGACGACAGACCGCGGAACGGGGGCGAGGCGAACGGGGTCGGAAACGTGCGCCCGAGCACACCTGAGACGAAGTGCGGGACGAAATTTGCGAAGAAGGCGCCCGCGAAGAAGTACGCGAGGAAATGAGACCAGAGCATGGGATCTCCGAAAGGCAACTACGTGTTGCCAAGTCCCAACGTACCCGCAACGCAGCGAGATGGCAACTAGCACTTGCCATCTCGTGGAGCGTGAGCATATCCTCGCAGGCCGAGGAGTTCCTGGCGGGCCTTGACCGAGCGAACGAAGACGCGTCGAACGAGGGGCGTGCTCGGCGGGCGCAGCGAGCGCGTCGTGCAGCAGGTGCTCGTGGCCACCGTCGGCGAGCTGGCCGAGTCCGGCTACAGGGCATTTCGCATGGACGTGGTGAGCGCGGAGGCCGGGGTCAACAAGACCACGATCTACCGGCGCTGGCCCGGCAAGGCGCTGCTGGTGGCGGCCGCCGTCGAGTGGATGCGCAGGGTTGTGCACGATGTGCCGTTGCCCGACACGGGCTCGCTCGAGCGGGACCTCGCCGACGCCTTCCGGCGCAAGGTGAGCTTCAAGGACCGCGTCGAGGGGCAAGCGTGGGCGCGGCTGCTCGCGGAGAAACACGACCCCGAGGTCGGCTCCATCATCGGCGATGCCGTCAAGGAGCGCAGCGACGCTTGGTACACGATGGTCACGCGGGCGGTCGCGCGCGGCGAGCTCCCCGACGGCACCGACCCGCGGCTGCTCCTAGGGATGCTCGGGGCGGTCGTCGACGCGTGGAACGCGAGCTCGTCAGGCCGGCTGAAGGCCGAGCTGCTCGAGGCTGCCGTGCGCACCGTCGTCGCCGGCGCGCGCTCGGGCTCACTAGTTCGCTCTAGCGGGCGTCGCGGGTCCGGGCGCGCGCCGCCACGAACAGCGCCGGACGCGCCCCGGTGGACCCCTGATCGGAGCTCGAGACTCGCGAGCTCGGTCAAGAACCGCAAATAGTCGCGACGCATTCCTCGACGGACGAGGGTGGCGCTCGCGGCACGCCGCAACGAGACGTGGGGTGTCATGCGTCCACCACGGGACCTCGGCTTTTCCGGGGTCGCGTCGTTTGTGGGTCGTTGTTGTTCATCGTTGTGCATTTTCGAGCAAGTGCACGCCGCCGGAGACCAGCGCCCGTTGGGCTCATCCTCTGCGCCGAGAAGGACCACGCCGTCGCGAAGTACGCCCTCGAAGGATTGTCGAACAAGGGCTCGCTGCGAGTACCGAACAGCCTGCGCGCGGAGCACCTGTTCGTCGAACAGATCGCATTGACCCGGCAATTGGAGACACGTCGAGCACCCAGGCGAGCAACACCTCGGCGTCGATGACGGAGCGCGGGCCTTAGCCCCGCTGGGAGCGCGATCACCGCCCCGGAAGCGCGCGCCAAACAACGGGACTTGACCAGGCGAACGCGGTAGGCTCCGCGCATGCTCAAGGTCTACGGCTTCGCTCGAGTGAATAAAATGGCGCGCGGCAACACTCGCGACTTGCGCGTACTGTGGGCGCTCGAAGAGATGGGGCTACCCTTCGAGATCGTGGGGATCGATCACCCGAACCACGATCTCGATTCACCCTCGTACCGCGCGCTCAATCCATTCGGGCAGATTCCCACGATCGATGACGATGGTGTCGTCGTCACCGAGTCCGGCGCGATCTTGCTCTACCTCGCGCGAAAGAGCGGCAAGTTATTGCCCCACGATCTCGCAGGTGAGGCGCAAGTGCTGCGCTGGTCCGTCGCCGCGCTCAGCACCATCGAGGTACCGGTGCTCTCGCTGTGGTTTGTCAACTTGAGTGGCGGCAAGGGTACCAAGCCAAGCGAGGCGCTGCACGATTGGGCAGATATGCGCCTGAAGCAGCTCGATGGCTGGCTCGCAAATCGCCAGTTCATCGCGACCGACGACTTCACCGTTGCCGACATTCTCATGACCCACGTGCTGGGTGGCGGGACCGATCCAGGGCTGTTGAAGCCATACGCGAACATCCTCGCATACCGAGCGCGCTGCAACGAGCGCCCGGCATGGAAGAAGACGCTCGCCGCGTACAACGAGCGTGTCGAAGCCGCGTAATGCGTTCTGTGCGGCACCAGAGATGTAGCGGCCGCTGACCTCTCGCAACACATCGGACACCCCGACGAGCTGCCGCTTATCTCGTGGCCGGAGAACGAGCCTGCGCCGACTGACTTCTCGCTGATTCCTATCGACCGCGGGCGGAGGCCGACCAGCTCATCCGAGCCTCGATCTCGATCGTTCTCAACTTTGCGGGGGGCAGGTGGGGGAGACCTCAATCGCCGGCAAGCTCGGCGGTCGCGCTTTGTCCGGCGTCGGCGGTGCGGCCGAGAAAGTCGGCGATGGCTTGTAGCTCGGGTTTCTCGTACGCAGCGCAGATCCGGCCTATCGAAGTGTTCATGGTCGAGTAAAGGCGCAAGAGGTCCGTGTTCCGTTGGCGCAGGGCCCGGACGACGATACCGCGACGGTCCACCGGATCGCGGTCGCGGGCCACCCAGCCGCCGCGCTCGAGTCGGTCGAGGATGCCGGTCATGGTGGCGGGGTGCAGCCCGGAACGCCGCGCGAGCGCGCTCGGGCTGAGTGGCCCGTGACGATCGATGAGATTGAGGCAGTCGAGGTCGACATCCTTGAGCTCGAGGCGTGCGCCGACCTGTAGGTTGAGCAGAGACAGCTGGACGCTCAGCTCGCGCAGCGAATCCCTGATGGCAGCGGTGAGCCGTTTTCGATCGAGCACCCCGCCAGGGTCAGATGATTTGACATTCATATGATATGTACTAAGTACTATAGCAGAGCGTGGGCGCGAGCAAGGACCGAACATCGGCCTCTCATCGGCATCGCCCACGCTCGGTTTCGTGATGTCCGTAGGGCAGGAGCGGGGCCTACGCGCGATCGCCAAGAAGCATGGCCGGAGGAACGATGAATATCAAAACCAAGAAAATCGCCTATTGGCTAACGACCACGCTGTTTGCGTTGGATATGGCGCTGGCCGGCGTTCTCTACCTACTGCATGCGCCGTTCTTGATGAAGGCCTTCGCGCACCTCGGCTACCCGGACTATTTTCCAAACATTCTGGGGGTCGCCAAAGTCCTGGGCGCCTGCGCCCTTTTGGCACCGGTGCCGTCGCGACTGAAGGAATGGGCTTACGCGGGATTTGGGATCACGCTCATCAGCGGATTTGTTTCTCACCTCGTCTTGGGCGATGGTCTCACGGGAACGGACGGGTTCGGGGCGCTGGCGCCGGCGATGGTATTTGCCCTGCTGACGGCGTCGTACCTGACGCGCCCGGCCGCGCAGCGGTCGTCTCGAGCCGGCATGGATAGTCGTGTGCAGGGGCACGGAAGCGAAGGAGCTCTCGATAGCTCGTATGTCGTGCATGCGCCCGGTGGATGACCCGCGTGTGCCGCAGAATGCCGATTAGCGATAATTGCACCAGCTCTGGCGCCGGCTAACCACACCGTCAAGTACGCCGCCGGTATGCTTCCTGTGGGGTGTACGATTACCCGGACCACGGCTTCGAGATCAGCTTCTGAACTATCGCAAAGCGCGCGCGATCTCCAAAGACCGCAGACCAGCTGAACTGCGACCCCTTAGCATCATCGAGGCGCAGAAGTTTGTCGACGCGCGTCCTACATCGGGTCATCGTCGAACGGCTGCTTCGATCGGGTCGGTCGAGGCAGCTCGCACGACTCGAGGCCTGAAGGACTCCAAGGTGCCCCATGAAAAAATGGATCCCCATCGTTGCAATCATCGTCATCGCCATTCCCGTCATCGCTTTTTCGACTTCTTCATCGAGAGGCGCCGGCCATCGCGAACTCATCGAACGGCTCGATTCAAAAACGAGCAAAGTGGAACTCTTTTGGGATGCTCCCCCGAAAACCGACCATAAACTACCGGCAATTTTGTACGTGCACGGCGTCCAGGATGAAGGTCGACCGGGGGCTATCAACTTGGCGAAAGGTGGCATTCTCAGCTCCACTGCCAAGCTCGGCTACTTTGCGGCCGCCATGTCGATGCCAGGCTATGGCCAATCGTCCGGCGAAGGAGACTTTTGCGGACGAGACTCCCAGACAGCGCTGCAATCGACAGTGGCCTATCTTCGGAACAGGCCGGATGTCGACGCCCATCGCATCGCCGTTTCGGGCCTTAGCTGTGGCGCTACCGCAGCGGCCATGATCGCCGACAAGGAACCGCTCGCCGCCATGATCCTCATCTCGGGCGTTTATGATTTCGAGGACATGTTGGCAAAGTGGCGAACACCGGACTGGCCGCTCCAGCGAGACGTCATGAATTACATCGAAAAGGCCGTCACCACCGATGGGGGATCGCAAACGGCCGCCCGATATCGTTCTTCTTTACCTCATGCCGATCGATTCAAGATGCCCGTCTTGCTGATTGCCGGAGGAAAAGATCGAATCGCCGATAGCGAACAGAGCGCTGCGCTGGCCAAAGCCATCCAAGCGAACGGTCACGCTAACCGTTTGATTCTGAACCCCGAGGGCGGCCATATGCTTTCTTACGGCGAGTGGGTGAAATACTCGACGGAGTTCTTGCAGCAGCAGGGGCCTACCTCGCACGAACACTGAACTCGGCCGCAACACCCCGCGTCGCGCGGCTCGAAACTTTGCACATTCGAGTGTCGTGCCCTTGCCGCACTCATTGGTGTACGATGCGCCGATGTACTACCGAACCTTTTCACAATTCAAAAAGCAGCTCGGGCAGTTGGACAAGTGGTTGGAGACGGCGGCTGCCACCGCGCAGGCAAAGTCGTTCGATCCCAACGTGTTTCTCGGGCTTCGGCTGGCGCCCGATCAGTTCGCCTTTGCGCGCCAAGTGCAGACGGCGTGTGACACCGCCAAGGTCGCGGCGTCGCGGCTCACCGGCAAAGAAGCACCGTCGCATCCCGACACGGAGCAAACGCTGGAGGAGCTCCGAGCCCGCGTGCGCGCCGTCATCACCTACCTCGACGGCTTTTCGGAGAAAGACTTCGAAGGCGCGGCAACCCGCACGATTACCCAGCCGCGCTGGGAGGGCAAGACGATGACGGGAGCCGACTATTTCCTCGAGCACGCCCTGCCGAACTTCTACTTTCATCTGACCCACACGTACGCGATCCTTCGCCACAACGGCGTCATTCTAGGCAAGCGCGACTACCTCGGCCCGCTCACCCAGCGCGCCGCTCCCTGACATCGAAGTCATCGCGGTGACCGACGGCTCCATCCATTGCGCGGGAAAGCCGTCGCGTCGCCAGAGGCCCTTGCCGATGAACCGTGCAGACGCAAATCGACGCAACCGTCCGGCCCAAGCCGCTGCGTGGCCAGCGGCGAGAAAACCGAGAAAGACAGTGGGGAAGCTATTGCTTTTTCACGCGGGCGCGCGCTTCGGCGATTTCGTTGCGGCCGTCACCCGTGCCCCGTATGGCGGCGATCTTCTCGAAGTACGATTGTGCGCGGGTTGCGTCGTGCGCGCGATCGGCGGCGTGGGCCGCACCTGAAAGCGCCAAGAGGCGGTTCGGCGTCGTGCGGAGCGCGCGCTCGTATTCGGCGAGCGATTCCGCGGCGTCCCCCTCCTCGTAGAGAAGATCCGCGAGTTGCTCGCGGATCGGGAGCACCGCTCCGGGGGTGGAGGGGTGCTTGCCGAGTGCGTCTTCCGTGTCGGCGGCGGATCGCATCGCTGCGATGGCCGCTTTTTTTTCACCCGTCACGCGGAGCAGCCATGCCTCCGCCGCTGCGCGTTGCACGTCGACTTGCTTGACGAAATATTGGTACTTCGGATCGTGAATGGCGTCGCGCAGCTCTTTGAGCCGCAGGATCCCGGCCTTCACACCCGCAGGATCGTTCGAGCGCGCGCTGCCGATTGCATTTGCATATGCGACATGCGCCTCGATAAACGGCAGGTTCGTCGCGAGCTTCGTCGGCTTGAGCGCCGCGGCTTCGGCCCACTTGCGGCGCTCGAGCGCGTAACGCGCGGGGATCGTCGCGAAGGGAGAGCCGGCCACGAGATCGACCGGAGGATTCGTTTTGTCGATCGTCGCCACGTAGTCGACGATTGACTTGGCTTTCGCATCCTGACCCGATTGCAGATAGGCGTAGACCATGTAGTCGAGGGCGTGCAGCTCTTCCGCTGCGTGGGCGCCGGGATGAAAGCGTGCCTCGTACTTGCGGGCGGCTTCAGCTGCTGCGAGATTCGAGGCCGCCGAGTCCTCCCACATGCCGAGTCGCGTGAAAATGTGCGAAGGCATGTGCAACGCGTGCGGCACCCACGGCGCCATGCGCGCATAGGAGCGGGCGGCGGGCAACCCCTTCTCGGCGACGGGCGGATAGTCGTAGCTGTGGATCAGATAGTGGGCGATCCCAGGGTGATCGGGATTGGCTGGGAATAGCTCCTCGAGAATGCGCGCCGCCTTCGCGGGCTTCGCGAGCGTCGCGTCGGTCGGCGGATGAGTGGCCAGGAGCGCCAAGGCGTAAAAAGCCTTCGCCTCGATGTCGCTCGGAAACTGCGCGACCACGCTTTGCATCTTCCCTTCGTAAGCGAGCGCCCCCTTCATGTGATCGCTCACGACGACGCCGTGACACGATTGCGACGCCGGTTCGGCGCTGCCCGTCGGCGCGACATAAAACGCCTCGATGGCCTCGATGTACGCGCGCTCACGCGGACTCACAGGCTCGATCGAGCGCGCCTTCTTGACCGCCGCGAGGCCGGCTTCGAGCTCATCGGGGCGCGGCGCCGCCCAAATCGGATGCCAGTACGTCATGGCGACACCCCATTGGGCCATCGCGCACTTCGAATCCCGCTCGGCGATCGCTTGAAACCGCCGCCGCGCCTCGTCGTAAAAAAATGAGTGCAAGAGTGCCACGGCGCGATCGATCTCGCCCTTTTCGGACGGGGAGCACGAAGTCGGAAAATTCGCGCTGCCCACGCGATCGCCTAGATCGGGACGGCCGGACGGCGTATTCGAAGTCGATGTTGCCCCAGGCGGTTCGGGCGTTGCGGCAACCTTGGGGCGAGCACTACAGGCGACAACGAGCGGCGCCAACGCGAAAACGAGCTTCCTTCGCATGGCCCGAACTTTACCAAAGTCCGAACGGAACTGCCGGCCAGCCGCTGGAGCCGCCTCTGTCCGGCCAACTGCGTGGAGTTTCTGGCTCGGGTAGTGCGATTCCTCGAGGACCAGCTCGGATTGCGGCCCATCGGCCCGTGATGTCAGCGGCCTAGCCGTACGATCGTTTCTTCGAGCAAGGTGCGCATTGCCTCCGCCGAGCGCGCGCGGATGCGGCGACCGTGGCCGGGCAGTACCCATTCGAAGCGAAGGTCGCGGAGCCGTTCGAGCGAGCGGATCTGGTTGCTCCATGAGTACCAGCAGACTTCGCGGCCCATATCGAGCCGTTCATCGACTTCGTCCCACCACAAGTGATCGCCGGTGAAGAGGAACTTGTCGCGATACAAAAGCGCAATCGAACCACGCGTATGTCCCGGTACGGGAACGATGGTGAGCTCTTCGTCGAGGACGATGGGATCCCGACCGGTGACGCGATGCTCGACGGGTAGCGCGGCGGCGTCGTCGGCGTGCATCACGCGCTCGCAGCCGAAGCGCCGCGCAAATGCGGCGTGATCGGGGACGTCGTCGCCGTGTGAAAGCACCATGGTTCGCACGCCACCGAGCGCCTCGATGCGTTCGTACAGCGGAGCGGCGGCACGAGGCGAATCGACGAGGATGTTGCCACGGGGTCGCACGATCAAATAGGAGGCCGCCCCGTAGGATTCTTTGGCGTGCCAGCCGCAGTAGTACACATCGTCTTCGAGCAACTCGGGAAACGAGACGACAGCGGCGCGGAGCGAGTGCTTGGTGGTACAGCCGATGCTTGCCGTCGGACAGGCGACCGTGGCCATGAGGGCGCGCTTCTCACGGTCGCCACCGTCGGGCTGTGCGGCAACGATCGACTGACGGAGCCGTCGCGAACGCACGAATGTCGCAGGCGCGATCTGCCGACAGGCATCACAGTCGATGCAGCTATCATCGACAAAAAATGCACCCGGAGCGTTCTCATCCAGTCGTGCGCTGAGCCGGGCCATCGCCGACACTGTAGTACCGGCTTCGTCGAGGTGCTCGCGGCGGAAACATCCACTCGGCGCCATCGCCGGGAAAATTGAAGGGCGTGATCCCGTACACCACGCCCAAAGTTTCGCGTTGCGCCCCGAGACGGGCCGCCTCTTTGGCAACATTCACGACGCGAGCGACGGCTTCGGCATCACGCGCAGGAATGGAACCGTGCGCGCCCGTGGAGGGACTGGTGACGTCGATGTGCCCTTCGCGCGGCGCAAGCTCGCATCCCGTGAAGTTGTGGCAGAGACCGGTCCAAAGGCAGACGAACCAACGTTTCGCCTGCGGAATCGCCGCTTTCCTCGATAGATATCCTGTGCAACGGATTGGCAATAGCGCGTGTCACGTGATGGACCTCGCCACGTGAGCGGCAATTCATCGACGCCGGTACCGCCGTAACCTTCGGCCATCGGCGCACGCCGAGGCTCGGCGAGCTCTCGATGGTCCGTAGTGAGCCGTCGTTCATAACCGATCTTTCCACTTTCGTGTCGCCGATTTGACCGTCGCTCGCGTTGACTGCGAACGGGCGCCGATGTAGGGGAAATGCATCACTGGTTGCGCGTGGAGTGACTGACCAACAGCTGATTGCGGGCGCGTCCGTCGTCGGCGGGACCGTCGTAGTTCTGTGGTTACGAGGAAACGAAGGAGAGGCCAATGCGGTTAGGTTGCACCTCGATGCTGTTGCTGTTTGGGGTTTCATTGGCCTTGGCGGCGGGTTGCTCGAGCGGAGATGCCGCGGAAGCGCGCAAACCTACGACGACGGGCGGCACCACGACGACCGGCACAGGTACCGGCGGCGCGGGAGGGGGCGGAGGTTCGTCGAATCCCGACGCCTCGGTGGGCGGCACGGGTCCGGGGGGTATTGGTACGACCATCGACGCGAGCAGAGTGGACGCGACGTGCGTCAGCTGCGATCCGCCCAACGGGCAGTACTGCGGCGTCGTGGGCAACGACTGTGGCGGCAGAATGGACTGCGGTGACTGTAAGGCCCCCGGCTTTACTTGCGGCGGCGCCGGGGTTGAACACGTCTGCGGCGCGGACCCCGACGCCGGTGTCTGCAAGGCGACGGCGTGCGATCAGACCACGGGCAAATACTGTGGCATCGTCGGCAACAACTGCGGCTCGTCCATTGACTGCGGTGGTTGCAACAACGGCTTTACTTGCGGCGGCGCCGGTACCGCGCATGTCTGCGGCACCTCGCGGGACTCAGGTTCCTGCATGGCGACGGTTTGCAAGCAAGCGACGGGCTCTTACTGCGGCAAGGTCGGCGACGGCTGCGGCGGCGAGATTGACTGTGGGAATTGCTCGGGCGGATTGTCGTGCGGCGGCGCCGGTATACCGAACGTCTGCGGCGCTGCTCCGGACTCGGGCGCATGTCCTGCGACGCCTTGCAGCACCGCTACGGCCACCTTTTGCGGCAAGATCGGCAACGGCTGCGGCGGCGAGACCGATTGCGGCATGTGCCCGATGGGTCAAGTGTGCGGCGCGCGCGTTTCTCAGGTGTGCGGCGCCGATTGCCCGCTCTGTCCGCAGATTCCGAAGTGCGAGGCGGGCACCACGTCCGTGAGCGGAATCGTCGTCACCGGCGCGAAAGATGTGGCGAACGCCGATCCCATCTACAACGCGGTCGTCTACATCCCCAACGTCGCGCCGGGCGCGAAGCTGCCGCCGTTCACGGACGACGGCCCGGTTTGCGACAAGTGTCTCGTCCTCACGGCGGAGAATTCGATCGCCAGCGCCATCACGGGACCTGACGGCAGCTTCACGCTCACCAACGTGCCGGCCGGTACGGGCATCCCGCTCATCGTGCAGCTCGGTCGCTGGAGGATGCAGACGACCATCGACGTGCAGCCTTGCGTCACCAACATGCTGGCGCGAGGGGCGGTCCGCATGCCGCGCAACCGCACCGAAGGCGACATTCCGCTGACCGCGATTGCAACGGGGAACGTCGACAAGCTGCAATGCTTGCTCCGCAAGATCGGCATCGACGACGCCGAGTTTACGAATCCGGACGGCATGGGCCGCATCCGGTTTTACAACTCCAACGGTTCCAGAATCGACGCCAACACGCCCGCCGCGGATGTTCTCAAGGGCACGACCGCAGGCGGAGGGGATTGGTCGAAGTACAGCCAAGTCATCTTCCCCTGCGAAGGGAGCGAGATGACCCAATCCGCCGAAGCGCTCGGCAACTTCACCGCCTTCGTGAACAAAGGCGGACGCGCCTTCACGACCCACTTCAGCTATTCGTGGCTCTTCACGAACGGTGAATTCGCCAATATCGGCACGTGGAAGCCAGGGATCATTCCTCCGCTCGGAACCCTGACCGGCGACGTCAACATCGGTTTTCAGAAGGGAATGGATTTCGCAGCGTGGCTGAAGGTCGTCAATGCGCTCTCGTCACCAACTCCGCCGCGGATCAGCATCACCGAGCCTCGCGGCGACCTCGGCTCGGTCACGGCTGGTGCCGGAGCGCAGATGTGGATCTCGTCGCAGCCATCCGGGCTTTCGGGGGCAACGGTACAGCACGTCACCATCGACACGCCGATCAAATCGCCGCCGGACCAGGCTTGCGGTCGTATCGTGTTCAGCGACTTCCACGTGGCAAACGCAGTGACGGCGGCATCGATGTTCCCCGCCGAGTGCGATGCCAACATGACGCTCACCGCGCAGGAGAAGGTCCTCGAGTTCATGCTCTTCGATCTGGCGTCGTGCGTCGGACCGAATCCACCTCCTCCTCCCCCGCCGCCTCCTCCTCCCCCGCCGCCTCCTCCTCCCCCGCCGCCTCCTCCTCCCCCACCGCCTCCTCCTCCCCCGCCTCCTCCTCCCCCGCCGCCGAACTGAGGCGAGGCATCGAGGCGGTTCGGGCTCCTCGTCAATGCTCGGCGAGGAAATTGCGGATAAGGCCGTGACGATCTCGGGGTGGGGATCGGGGGCGATGTGGAGCTGCTGTCAACGAGGGGGCCCGCTTCGGCCCCGCCCTCAGCCTTGGGCCAGCGCGCCCCGGAGGAGCGTTCGTGAAGTTATCTCATGAGTGATGTCACCAAAGTCGGGACCTCGACCCATCAGCGGCTTCTTGCTGGGTACTATGTGTTCGGTGCAGTCGCGTGGCGTGGGCTGGGTGCCATCTTCGGTACCGGTGGGCCTCGGGCAAAAGGCCTGGTCGAGGGCCTGGCGCTATCTCTATTGAAAGCAACGGTATGGATTCTCCCCGCCGTGTTGATCGCCCGTATCGCGCTTCGCGAACCGGTGGCGCCGTGCTTGGGCCTGACGACGACCGGCCATCCCGTCCGCCCCTGGCGAGGAATCGGCATCGCGGCGGCATTCTTGATGACGATTGCGACCCTCCAGATGTTGATTGGCGGGCGACCGAATTGGTCCGTGCCCATATTTCCGGCCCTCGTTTTCAATATCATCAACGCCGTGATCGAAGAAGTCACGTTCCGCGGGTTCATCTTGCAACAACTTGTCCGGCGTCATCCGTTCTGGCGCGCGAATTTGTTGCAAACGCTGCTCTTCTTGCTGGTGCATTGGATGGGATGGTTCGCGCAAGGGGAGCGGCTGGAAATCATACCGAGTAGCATTGCACTCGGTCTCTTTGCTCTGGTCCTCGGCTGGGTCACGCGGTTGACCGGCGCCGTGTGGCTGGCGGTGGTCGCGCACACGGTGAACAATTTTTGGGCAAGTCGGTTTCCGGGCGGCGCTTAGCCTGCTTGGGCCGACCCCGTATCGGTTGCCCCGCCGGACGGGCAGGTTGCGCTCAGCTTCGAGGCCGCGAATCAGACGCCATGTCAGTGCAGCCACACCTCGACCGGCAAGAGCTCGTGCATGGCGGCGAAGTGCTTTTCGGCTGCCGCGAGCTGAAGGCGTGTAAGGGGATTGTGGGCGTCGGTAATGGGCTGCCCTTCCCTGCCTTGCGGGGATATTTCCCATTTCCGAAAGGAGCGAAGCACGCGCTCGCAGGCCTCACTCTCGAAAGGCGGACGGACCACGCCTTCGAACTCGAGCGGCCCTTCGGATGCAAAGAAGACCAGATTCTGCGGTTCGTCAGGCGGATCGTCGCCAGCGCCATCGCGAAAGATGCGCACGTTCGGAAAAACTGCCCGCAGGGTGCGTCCGACGGCCCACGTCGCCTCTGCGTGCGGACCGTTCTCGTAGCCGACGAAATTCAACGCGAGGACGCCACCCGGCCGGAGGATCCGGTGGATCTGCTGGAGGACTTCGAGCGACAGGAGATGCTCGGGCGTGCTGCCGCCCGTAAATGTGTCGTGCACGATGAGGTCGTAGCGACGATCGGTGCGGCGCAGATACGTCCGGGCGTCCTCGACGTGGATCTCTCCGCGCGTCGAGAACGCGAAATACTCCTGCGCGAAGCGGACGACGGCGGGATCGATCTCCACGACGTCGACGGTGCGCCTTCGCCCTCCGGGCGACATCCCCAGTGAACCGATGCCGAGGCCGATCTGAAGCACGTCGGCGGCTGCGGGCCGCAAGAGCCACACGGTTTCGAGAAGATGAAGGAACGAGAAGGCCGCGCTGCGATCCGCAATCCATTGGGCTCCGATGATCGAATGATCGGCGCGCAGGAGTCGAACGCCGCGCTTCGAATCTTCGATCACTTGCACGAGGCCGTAGAGACTCTGGGCATGATCGAGCACTCGGATGCCGGTGGGGAGCGGCGCCTTGGCAGCGGACGACGCGACAACCGGTAACAGCACGGCCACCAGCGACACCGGCTTGCCGCGCCAAGCCATGGAAACGCCGCCCATCAGCGCGAGCAGCGTGGCGGCGCCGACGAGAATCTGGTCCGTTTCGAACGCTGGAATCAGAACGAACCCCGTGAGGAGCGTCCCCGCGAGGCTGCCCGCAGTGGACATGGCGTACACGGAACCGACGCGATGTCCGGCGGCCGCGAGATCGGTGGTGCTCAACCGGACGGCGATGGGCCCGACCATACCGAGCACGGCCAAGCAGGGAGCGAAGATGGTCGCTGCCAAGAGCGCGCCGGCTCGCGGCCCCAACCCTTCGGCGGCACGCAGCATGAAAGGGCCGAAGAACGGCGCCAAACCGAGCAGCACACCCGACGCCAAGACGACGGCACCGAGAAGTCGCGGCTCGGGCCTCCGGTCCGCGAGGACCCCGCCGGAATAGTAGCCAACCGCGAGAGAAGTCAGCGTTACAGCCAGCAGCGCCGACCACACGAAGAGGCTCACACCGAACACGGGCCCGATCACGCGTGTGCCCAGAATCTCGATCAACATGACTGCCGTACCCGTCATGAAGACCGTGCAATAGAGCTCGGCACGTCCCAGGACAGCTCGCGACGCGACGGCATTGCCTTGGCCGGAAGCGGGACTGGGCTTGGCTGCCGGGGATGCCTCTTCTTTTTCCGCTGACATGTTTCCCCTCTAACGCCCGAAGATGATGCCGGGCGAACCGAGTCCGGTAGGCACGAAGCGCTGCTTGACCGCCGTCGGCGTTGCAAACCACACGCTGCAGCCGCTGCCATATGCGATGAGCACCGAGGCTGTCATGGCCGCGCCAGCAAGCATCGACCGAACAGATCGCGAGACGAAAAGCCTGGGCAGCGCGACGCGACAATACCTACCCATCCATCTCTTCCTTCGGTTCGATCGTTGCGCCGCGGGGAGGCGATACGGCGTGCTGTAAGCGCTCGGAAGCCCGCCGGTTCGTAGCATGGAAAGCATCCGGCGAACGAAAGAGTAGGCAAGAACTCTGACGATGCGATCCGCTGGGCGCTGGCGACCGACGCGGGCAACGGACCCTTAGCGCGGCAACCGCTCTACGTTGGGTCTCTGCAAGTCGCTGACCGGCGGGGCTCTCTGCGTCAATGTCACAGGATCGATCGAATGACGCCGCCATCGACGTGGAGCGCCGCGCCGGTGATCGCGGACGCCTGCTCCGAGGCCAAAAAGACGACGAAATTGGCGACTTCGACCGGACGGATGAAGCGGCGCACGACCGACGAGAGGAGCGAGGAGCCAAACAGCTCGTTCTGGATCGCTTCGAACGTCTTTCCTGCCGGCGGCTTGGCGCGAGCCATGAAGCTCTCCTCGGTGTGCGTGGGCCCCGGGAGGAAGGCGTTCACGGTGATGCCGGTGCCCGCGACAATCTCGGCAAGCCCGCGCGAAAGGCCCAGAAGAGCCGCCTTGCAGCTGCCGTAGTGAACCATCTCGCCCGGAGAAAATCCGCTGGTCACGCCGGCGCTGAAGAGAATGCGACCCCAGTTCCTCTTCATCATCGCCCGGCCGTAGTGACGAGAGAGGCGGACGGCCGCCATGACGTAGACCTGGAAGAAGCGGTCCCAATCTTCGTCCGTCAGCTCGAAAAACGGCTTCGATTCGATGGGGCCGGCGTTATTGACCAGAATGTCGACGTCGGGGACTGCCTTCAAGAGATCGCGGACGGCGCCGTCGTCGGCGAGCTCCGCGGCCGTGCCACGAAGATTGACGGCGGGCACCTCTTGTTTCAAGCGCTCGCCAGCCTGGCTCACGCTTGCTTCGCTCCGGCCGTGGATGACGACCGCCGCGCCTGCCTCGGCCAAACCCTTGGCGATGGCGTACCCCATGCCCGATGTCGACCCGGTGACTAGGGCGGTCTTGCCCGAAAGATCGATGCGCATGACTTCCTCCTTTAAGGTGCGCTCGCAGAAATGCAACCCTTGAGTTGCCTAAAATGATGGCCCCGCTCCTAGGTGTGCCATCCGACCCTGCAACGGCCTGGCGCTCAGAAGCTCGATTTGTGCGCGTCGATGCCGATCCGCGCTTGCCGGCGATGACCGCGAGTGCCAAGAGGAGCGCTGAGAAACGCAAGGCGCCGCGCGTTCGGCAACGCTAGACCTTCGGTCTTGAGAAGGGCCGGGCCGAGGTCCACCCCCATCAGCGTCCTCGGCGCAGCGCCCTAATCGGGCACGCCGCGAATTTTTTGGCCGGATTTGGATCTCCTGGTCGTCCTTCTCAGTGAGGATGCGCTTCGTGCCGACTCCGCCCACTCCTTTCCAGGAAGCTTACGCCCGCTTTTTTCCGCCCATTCGCGCGAAATGCCGGAGACTTCTCGGGTCTTCAGCCGATGCGGAGGAGGTCGCGCAAGAGGCGTTTGTGCGGCTCTGGCAGGCGGGGACTTCGGGCCCCGAGCTCGGCCACGACAGCGATGTCCGGACAGTGATGGCCTGGCTCTATCGAACGTGCACGCGACTCGCCATCGACGCGCTTCGCCGGCGTCTGCGTAGTCCGCGCCCCGAACCCGCGAGTGACAGCGAGGATCGACTTCCCTGCGCCGTGGCGCTCGAAGACTCGATGGCGGCGAGAAGTGCGATCCTCGCGCTGCATGCCCGAGTGCCCGGCGAGGAGCTCGAGGCCGTCATCCTTTGTCGGGTCGACGGGCTAGCGCACGCCGAGGCGGCGGAGGTGCTCGACGTATCGGAGCGCACGGTTCGACGACTGCTCGAACGGTTCGATGCCGGCGCCGCACGATGGCGCAAGGAGTTCACATCATGAAAGCGCCCGACGAACAACATGGCATATCGACATTCGCGCTCGACGTGTATTTTGCGCAGGGCAAGACGGGCAACCCGACGCTCGCGAGGCACCTCGAAACGTGTGAGCGATGCAAGGCGTACTTGTCCGATCTGGAGACGATGGCCACGACCGCACCCGCGCCATCGATGCTCGTCTCGCGCTCATCTTCGGCCCCGATGAAGCGCCCGCTTCTTCGCTGGGCTGGCGCTGCCACCGTCGGCATGGTTGCGCTCACCGCGGAATTCGCCTGGTTCGCCATGTCGGGCGATCGTGAAGGCGAGCGAGACTCGTACGTCGCAAGTAAGGGCGAACCCGGGGTACAAGCGATTGTCCGGAGTGAAGGACGTTCGCAAGTCTGGGATGGAAAGCGTCCGCTCCGCCCAGGGGACGCCATCGCGCTTCGTGCTTCATGCGAAGGATTCGCTCACGTTGCGGTGGTCACGCCTTCGCCGAGCGACGGCGGATGGTCGCGTCTTTTCGATGGAGCATGCCCCCGAGGAAGCGAACCGCTTCCGTTCACGCTCGTAGCGGATGACAAGCCCGGGGATGAGCGGCTTGCCGTGGTCTTCAGTGCTGCACGCGTCGAAGATGGGGCACTGCGCTCTGCCGCTCGGCGAGGAGACCGCACCCCCGAGATTTGGGTGGTCCATTTCTCGTTCCCCAAGGCGGCGAGCCGGCCATGAAGGTCTTCTCTTTTCTGCCACTAGCTGCTGTGGCGGCGCTTCTGGCAGTCGGCTCTTGGACACGCGCCGGTTGCGCCGCGCCTCCCGCGCGCACGCGTCGCGTGGCGGTGCTCGTCGGCGCGAACACTCCGCCAGCGGGTCGCCGCCCACTTCGCTTCGCCCTCAGCGACGCTCGTCAGATGGGCGACGTCCTCACGCGCGTTGGTCGATTTGCGCCCGGTGACGTACACGTTCTCCTGGAGCCAACGCCCGCCGAGATCACTGGCGTCCTCGATGCCGTAGCCAAGGACGTGGCGCGTACCGGGGCAGACGAAACGCTCTTCGTCTTCTATTATTCCGGCCACTCCGACGGACAAGCGCTGTACGCGCACGGCGAAGCCATGACGATCGGCGATCTACGCGATCGGCTGGCGCGCATCGATGCTCGCGTGCGCGTGGGCATCCTGGACACCTGCCGGGGCGGAACATGGACGCAGACCAAGGATCTCACTCTCGGACCACCACTCCAACCGGCCGACCTCGCTGCCCTGGCCACCGAAGGGACCGCTCTGGTCGCATCGAGCTCGGGCATCGAAAGCGCGCACGAAGCCGAAGCGGTGCAGGGTTCGTTCTTCACCCATCACCTTGCGGCAGGTCTCTTGGGCGCCGCCGACCGCAGCGGGGATGGCAACATCACCCTCCAAGAAGCTTTCGACTATGCCAAAGAGCGCACGGTTCGCGACAGCGCACGCTACGCGCCCGTGCCTCAGCACCCGAGTTTCGACGTGCAGCTGCGCGGACGACAAGACCTGGTTCTTTCGCAAGTGGCATCGAGTCCGAGCGCGCTCGAGCTTGCGCAGACACGAGGCCCGCTGGAGGTGATTCATCTCGCGAGCGGCATCACGGTCCTCGAAGCCCCTGCGGGGCAGCGGCACTTGCGTCTTGCGCTCGTGCCGGGGCGCTACGTGGTGCGCCGCGTGGACGGCGAACGGATTTACGCGAAGGAAGTCGACGTAGCCGCCGGGGGAACCACCACCCTCGCCGAGGAGCAGCTCGAGCTTTCCGGCTCCGATCGTCTGGCCATGAAGGGTGACGACGATCCAAAAGATCAGCTGCTCATTGACCGCTCCACTTTGCCAGCCCGCTGGTTCGAGCTGCGCGTCGCTGCTGGCGTTGCCATGGGCCCCGCCCGCTCGTGGGGTTTGCCTGGCATGGGCACGGACGCGTCCCCCACCGCGGGACTGGTGAAGCGCTCTTTTTCGAGTTTATTCGCCCTTACTTACGCCATCACCGATCGTCTCACGTGGCAGATTCCCTTGCCGGCCGTTGCTTACCGCTTCGGCGATCCGGGCAACGTCGAAGTCATTCCGCGCGTGGGACTCAGCGGATTGGGATTCAGTTCACTCACAGGGCTCATCGCCATGCCCGATGCGGGAGTCACGGTCCGCGCGTGGACGCGGGACAACCAGAGCGTGATTGCTGCCGTCTCGGCCACGAGCCGATTTTCCGTTCGCACGTCGAGCCGCCACGCACCGAGTCCACCCCCGACGACGTGGGGGTTCGTCGGTACGGCAGGTTATGCCTGGACGATCCGTCGCTCGGTCAGCATTCATCTCGGTGCGGGGATCGCGCGCGATGTGCACCTCGGCGAACACGTGTCTTACGTGCTCGTGGCGGACTCACCCACGCTCCTCATCGGTTCCGTGCTGAGCCTGGGCTATCAACCCTTGCCTCTCGTCCAAGTTCACCTCTCGCCCACCTTCTCGCTCGACGCTTACGCCTCGTGGGGCATCAACCTTCAGAGCGGAAGTGTCCACGATCAGTACCTCACTGGCGTTTCATGGAGTTTTTGATGGCGCAAGATCACCCCTCCTCGGCGGCGAGCTGGAACATGAAGTCTTTGGGGACACGGGCAATGTAGCGCGCGCGGCTCAATCCCCCTCCGCTGGAAACGCCTTCGTCATCCAATCCTGCCACTTGCGACTGCTCATCGCCGCGCGATCCTCGCTATCGTCGCCGTAGAAGTAGATGCCCATACTAACATTGACGTTTTCTCCGGCGCCGTAGGTTCCGATCACCGCGACTCCCGCGGCGGGCGAGGCGCGTCGCAGGACGATGAAGCGCAGCCTTCCGTCCTGCAACACGTGTTCGACGACGCCGGACATGGCCTCGGGTTGCCCGGGCCCCGTGCGTACTTCCCCCACATTTGCAGCGACGAGGTCGAGCTCTTCGGTGAGCCGCTTCCAGATCGCGAGGTGTTCACCCTTCACGCTACGCACGACTTGAAATGACGCGGCTCTTTTGCCGGCGAAGTGCGCCAGGTAAAGACGCAGCACCTCGAAGAACCCCGGCCTTCCGCCTTCGAAGCTCTCCAGCTGGTCGTCCCACTCGTCGGAGGACGAGAAGAGCGAATGCACCATACGGACGACGCAGCGATTGCCGGCGCGGCTGACAATCGTGATCTCGGTCGCGACTGGCGGCGCGCCTTCGCTCCATTCGCGCTCGACATAGCCGAACCGACGCGGTGGTTCCCAGGCCGTGACTTCTCCCGATGTGCTCACATTCGAGCCAAAGTCGAACCGGACCGTGCCGCCGACACGCTCAACGATGACGGCTTTCGTGAACCAGGCCGCGTTGCCTGGTCCCGTCGCCATGGCCTTCCATACCTGGTCCGGCGTGCCCGGCGTGAGAAACTCGATCTCGACCCAGCGTTTGCCCGTCCCGTCTTTCTTGATCGGCATGGCTTGTCCTTTCAGGTTTTCAGGTTTTGGATTTTTCGGCTGCTGGATAGGACATCGCCAGTAGGCGGTGCGAGCGCCCGTTGGGCGCTTGCTCGTCGTGATAACGGCTGGCCAAGTTGGTCACCGCGTCGGTCAGATCCGCGGTGAATGCAGCGCGGTCGGCGGGTGATTTGAAGCGGATGACCGTATCAATGGACAGTGTCGCCAGCCGCTTGTCATTTTTTCGGGCGCGATGCCAAAGGTCGCCGACCTCGCGCACGGCGCGCGCGGCGAGTGCGATGAGATAGCTCGCGGAAAGGCGATCGACCGCGCGCTCGGGATTGGCCGCAAGGGCGCCGAGAGCGCGCGGCGAGACGACATAGGAAGAAGCAGTCGCGACCATGAGACGCTCGGTGAGCCCGCCCCAATAGCGCTCCTCGGCGGGTTCCACGAGCTTCGCCGCCTCCAGGGCGCGTAGGTGATAGTTCACCGTCTGGCGACTCAGCCCCACGCGTGCGGCAAGAGCTGCAGCCGATGCGGGCACCGACAACTCCGAAAGGAGACGATTCCTGATCGGATCGAGCGCCATCGCCGCCGCACGGGGATCCTCGATGACGTCCACATCCAGCATGACTCCCCTTTCTAACCATTGACAAAATAATTTGTCAATGGTCGTCGGGCCCACTATCTTTCAACCGCACGAACCAGTGGCGCCGTTACCGGCCTTGAACGTCGTTCGGGTCCCGCGTCCGCGCGTGGATCGCGCGGACGGTGTCGATGGTATCGGCTTCGGCAGCCGACTTGTCGTCGCGATAGCGGACGACGCGCGCGAAGCGGAGCGCTACCCCGCCGGGGTAGCGCGACGACGCCTGCAAGCCGTCCAATGCGATCTCGACGACTTGCTCGGGCCGTACCTTCACGACGTAGCCGTCGGATGGGCCGTCGGCGAGCTCGAGAAAGCGCCGCGTCTGCCATTCGAGCATTGCGTCGGTCATTCCCTTGAACGTCTTGCCGAGCATGACGAAGCCACCGCTCGCCGGATCGCGGGCACCAAGGTGGATGTTGGACAGCTTGCCTCGGCGCCTCCCCGAGCCCCACTCGACGCCGAGCACCACGAGATCCAGCGTGAGAACGGGCTTGATCTTGCGCCAGCTCGCGCCGCGGCGGCCGGCCTCGTAGGGCGCGGAGAGGGATTTCGCGACCACGCCCTCGTAGCCGAGCTGGATCATCCGCTCGAGAAACGCTTGCGCTTCGCGCGCGTCTCCGGTGACGATCCGATCGACGAGCTTTGCAGAGGTGGGGAGACTCTCGAGCGCGGCACGACGCTCCGCGTTCGGCCGATCGAGCAGATCGACGCCGTCCACGTGCAGCAGATCGAAGAGGAAAATCGATGGCTGCTCCGTCGAGAGTACCGGCGCGTCGGTCCTGCTCCGAGCGAAACGCGACGCGGTTTCCTGGAAGGGCAGCGGGCGCGCGCCCTTTCCCTCGCCGGCGAAGGCGAACCACAAGATCTCTCCGTCAGCGACGAGCGAAGGCACGGGCCAGCGCGCAACGTCGCCGGCGATGTGCCCGAGACGCGCGGTGACGTCGTCGAGCGATCGCGTGAACAGGCGCACCTCGGTCCCGCGCTTGTGGATCTGGATGCGCGCACCGTCGAGCTTTGCCTCGAAGGCGATCGGTGCACCGAGATCGGCGAGCGCCTGCCCGACCGAGCTCGCCGTCTGCGCCAGCATCGGCGCGAGCGCGCAACCGACATCGAGCCGAAAGGCGGCGAGCGCAGCCGAGCCTCCACGCATTGCTGCAATCGCGACCGCAGACAGATCACCACGGAGCATCGTCGCACGACGGACCTCGTTGGCCTTCACCCCAGCCGCCGTCGCGATGGCGTCGGACATCACGCCGGCAAGCGCTCCCTGGCGCAGGTTGCCCGCGAGCAAGCCGCGCAAGAAGACTTGCTCGACCTCGGTCGACTTCGACATCACGTCAAGGAGGAGCGCCGAGCGTCGCGTCTGCGAGCCGGGGCCCGACGCTTCGGCCATTTCGGAAAATGCGCCGTTCACCGCCTGCGCGGTGAGCGAAGACACGGAGGCCGCCGGCGGCATGGTCGAGAGCGCGGCCCAACCGATGCCGATACGGCGCTGCAGCAGCTCGCCCGATAGCCAGGCCACGATCGGGGGCACGTCCTCGAGATCCGCGGCGCGCAGAACCTCGGCGAGCCGTTTCGTCTTCGCCGACCGCGCACCGGTCGTCGCGATCTCCGTAGACGCCTCCGCCACATCCAAAAGGCGCGTCAAAACTCGTCCTCGCTCCGGACCATCGGGCGCAGTTTAGCGCGTTGGCGCGCCAGTGGCGGAACCGGAAAGTTTCGGGAGGTCCCCGCCCTCCGCATGCACTAGCTTGAGGGCATGAGCTCCGAACGTCCCGAGCATGCCAAGCTGCGCGCTCGATTGCATGCCACCACCGACGCGGCGCGGCCCGACGCTGTGGCTCGACGAAGGAAGACCGGCCAGCGCACCGCGCGCGAGAACGTCGCCGACCTCGTCGACCCCGGTAGCTTCATCGAGTACGGCGCTCTCGCGCTTGCTGCGCAGCGCGCGCGTTATTCCAACGAGGAGCTGATCGCCAAGACGCCGGCCGACGGTCTCATTGCCGGAGTCGGCGCGATCGACGGCGAACGCGCGATGGTGCTTGCGTACGACTACACCGTCTTCGCCGGAACGCAGGGCGGAATGAACCACAAGAAGCTCGATCGAATGCTCCATCTCGCAGCCGAGTGGCGCCTGCCGATCGTGCTCTTCGCGGAAGGAGGCGGTGGGCGCCCGAGCGATACGGATATGCCGTGGGTCGCCGCTCTCGATATAACGACCTTCCGCGGCTTCGCGGCGCTCTCGGGCCTCGCGCCGCGCGTCGGCATAGCGTCCGGCCGCTGCTTCGCCGGGAATGCGGCGCTGCTCGGGCTCTGCGACGTCGTCATCGCGACCGAGGACAGCACGATCGGCATGGGCGGTCCGGCGATGATCGAGGGCGGCGGCCTCGGCACGTTCAAGCCCGAAGAGGTTGGCCCGATCGACATGCAGACCAAGAGCGGTGTCGTCGATCTTCGCGTCCGCGACGAAGCCGCCGCGGTCGCGACTGCGAAGCAGTACCTCGGCTACTTCACGGGCTCGCGTTCGGATTGGACCGCCGCCGATCAGGTGCTCCTCCGGGACGCGATGCCGGAGCGACGTCGCCGCGCCTACAAGATTCGTCCGATCGTCGAACGGCTCTTCGACGCCGGCTCGGTCCTCGAACTCCGCCGCGACTTCGGAAAGAGTATGCTGACCGCGCTCGCGCGGATCGAAGGTCGTCCGGTCGGCGTGATGGCGAACGACTCGTGGGAGCTTTCTGGTGCGATCGACTCCGACGCGTCGGACAAGGCCGCGCGCTTCATGCAGCTGTGCGACGCGTTTGGCTTGCCTCTCGTGTCGCTCTGCGACACGCCGGGCTTCATGGTCGGTCCGAAAGCCGAAGCGACGGGGCTCGTGCGCCATGTCTCGCGAATGTTCGTCGCCGCGGCGAGCCTCACCGTCCCCCTC
>Ga0193706_1000175_pt1 | contig 44981 bp, 33 predicted proteins | sample U3c1metaG_FD_160130 | JGI IMG/M metagenome (GOLD analysis project Ga0193706, IMG submission 160130) | Soil microbial communities from a riparian zone of the East river system, Colorado, United States - U3c1 | ecosystem: Environmental > Terrestrial > Soil > Riparian zone | place: USA: East River... | reverse complement strand
CCGCGCGGAGTTTGCCAATTCTCGCGACATCACCTTCCAGAACTTGACGGTGAACAATACGAACATCACCGAGAATCCGTGCGCGGACAACAGTACGTTCGCCAACATCACGCTGCAGGGCACTGCCGCGCAGAACGTCTGTCCGTGACGACGAACATGCTTGCGCCCCGGCGTCGAAGAGCCGGGTGATCTGGTCAGGTCGTGCTCCGCCATTGCGCGCATCGAGATGACGGCGCGCCGTCTATTTGGGTCGGAGCTTCGGGGCAGGGACATTGCGAGGAGAAGCCGAATTCGTGAGACGCCCCTTGGCCGTGGATGTCGTACCGAGCGCAGGGTCCCTTGGGGTGGGAGAAGCCACGTAGGGACGCCTCGCGCTGTCGGCCACCTCGTCCGGCACGGCGCTCGAAGCAGGTGCGGGCATCGTCGATGCATCCAGTCGCGTCGCGTCGGGCGTCACGATGACCTGCCTGCTGTGGAGCGCCAGGAGCGCGAGCAAACCGGTGAGCAGCGCGATCGCCAGCCAGACGCCAATGGCCGACCGCACCGGCCGTTGCAGAAGAGGCGAAGGTGTCGCCTTGAGAGCGGGTACGGCTGGCACTGCCTTCGCCACGAGGGGGGTCGAAAGCGCCGCCGCCGCGCCTCGGGACGTCGCCTTCACTGGTTCGGCGACCGGCGCGGGCGGTGTCTCCGGCTCCGACGGCGCTTCCGGAATGGCTTCCGCGCGGGCGGTCTCGGTTTTCGGCGAGACCGCCGGCAAGAGGGGCATGCTCTGCGTCGGTAGGACGACCGGTGTCGGTGCGACGGTCGGAGCCTCGATGGGCGTCGCGACCGCGCGCGTCAGAAGCCTCGCTTCGTCGCTCACTTCTTCGCGAGCCACGAGCTTCTCTTCGCGAGCCACGAGCTTCTCTTCGCGAGCCACGAGCTTCTCTTCGCGAGCCACGAGCTTCGATGGACCGCTGCTTCGTTCGACCACAGGCGCCTCGACCAGCGATGGTCGTGGCGCCGGAATCGACGTCGCCTTTCGAATCACGGCACTCGCTTGCGCGTCGGCGAGTCGTGCTGCGATCTTCTCCCCGGCGACCGCTTCCACGAACTTGGCGACGTCTGCCGCCGTCGCCAGCTTCGGGCCGGCGATTTTCCGCAGTTCGGTGACCATCGAGGACGCCGTGGGGAATCGTTGGTCGGGAGCCGGCGCGAGGGCGCGAGCGGCGACACTGGCAAGCGGCAAAGCCCAAGCCGCGTTCCTCTTCACGACGGCTCCCGCGACAGTCCCTGGCTGGGCGCTCGCGAGGATGGCGGCGACATCGTCGTCCGGAAAGAGTGGTTTACCGCTGAGCGCCTGCCAAAGCAGCGCTCCGATGCCGTAGATATCGGCACGCGGATCCGCCGTCATCCCCGATAGGATTTCTGGCGCCAGGGCTCCGATGCCGGTCTTGGTCGGCACATTCCGGCTGCGCACGCGCGAAGCACGAAGGATCGAGGAGACTCCGTCGAGACCCACCAGCACGTTTTCGTCCGTTACCTCGCCGTGAACGAACTTGAGTCGCTCGTGGCCTTCCGTACTGCGCAGCTTGTGCAGCGCTCCGAGACCCGTCGACACATCGACGAGAATCCGCAGCGCGATCTCGAGGGGAAGGGTTGCCACCGATCCGGGAGCGCCGGACCAGAGCTCGGAGAGGCGCTCGCCAGCGACGTAGTCGCTCGTCACGCTGATCTCGTGGAGGCGCATGCCGATGGCGCGCGTGCGCACGACGTTGGGGTGCTCGAGAGCAGCAGCCATCCGAGCGTCGCGCACGCTTTCGCAAGCCTCCTCCTCCGTCATGGGGCCGCGAGAGACGCGTTCCACGACGACGAATCGATGCTCGCCGTCCTCGGTCAGGACCCGTTCGAGATAGGTAGGGACGCGGGCCGAACCCAGCTTGCGAACGAGAACCGCCGGTTCATCGTTCGACCGGCTTTCCCGGCTGGCGGCCGCGCCAGCGGCATGGGGCTCATGGGGACCTGGCAAGCTCTCAGCTCCTGGCTCGGCCGTTGACGTACGCTGTAAGTATCAACGGCTGCCGCGCTGCCGGACTCAAGCTGCCGGTGATGCTTGGAATGCGCCATCGGCTTGTTGGAGGTCGGGTGGCCCCGCAGTATGCTCCGCGCCCGGGAGGTGGGACCATGCTTACACTGACTCGTTATTCGGCGTTTTTCGGAATTGTCGCGCTGGCGTTCGGCGGAGCGAGCTGTGAAAGCGACGACGGCCCCGGGCCCGACAACGGCGGTCACGACGCGAGCGGCCCTCCGACCGACGCGAGCGACCCCACGGACGACGCCAGCACGCCCCCTCTCGACACGGGCAATCCCACGTCCGACGCGAACCTCATCGGCGTGGATCGCTTTCGTGAAATCTGCATGACGCAGGGCACGCCGATCACGCACGTGCGCGAATTGACGATCGCCGCCGGCCCGCGTTCGGCGGGGAGCGCGGGCGACGCCAAAGCCGTCGCTTGGGCGGTCGAATACATGAAAGCCATCGGTTTGCAGAACGTGCGCGCCGAACCGGTCATGGTCCCGCATTGGGAGCGCGGAGCCGAGCACGCCGAACTTCTCGGCGCTGCGGAGAGACCGCTCGCCGTCGCGGCCCTCGGTGGATCGATGTCCACGCCGCCGGGCGGCGTGGAAGGAGAGGTCATCCAGGTGGCCAGCGTCGCGGCCCTCAATGCCCTTCCCAATACGCAGGTACAAGGAAAGATCGTCTTCATCAATCAGATCACCGAGCGAACGAGGACGATCGCTGGCTACAGCAATGCGGTCGGTGCCCGCTCGGGTGGCGCCTCCGCTGCAGCGAACAAAGGAGCCATCGCCTCGATCGTGCGCTCCATCACTCCGTCGATGGACAATTTCCCGCACACCGGAGGCGGGGGCTCCTCTTCTCTTCCGAGCGCGGCCATCTCGGTGCAAGGCGCGATCGAGCTCGAGCGCGCCATCGCGGCGGGGCCGACCCGCGTGCGCCTCACCCTCGAGAGCACGCGATTCCCGATGGCGCAGTCCGCCAATGTGATCGGCGAAGTCGTGGGGCGCGAGCGGCCCGAGGACATCGTGGTGCTCGGCGGGCATCTCGACTCTTGGGATCTCGCCACCGGCGCGCTCGACGACGGCGCGGGCGTGGCGATGGCGCTGGAATCCGCGCGCCTGCTCGCGACACAGGTCCCCGAGGGGATGACACGCACGACCCGGGTCGTTCTCTGGGCCAACGAGGAAGCGGGAACCAACGGCGCCAGCGCATACGTGAGCGCTCACCAGGCCGAGCTCGCGCGGCACGTCATCGCCTTGGAAGCGGATCTCGGAGGTGACGTCGTCTATGGCGTGACGTTCCAAGCGGGATCAGCGGCAGCCGCCACGCTGCGCGACCTCTTGGCTCCGCTGATGCCACTCGGGATAGCGGCCGCCACGGCAGGCGGAAGCGCCGGCACCGACGTCGGTCCGCTGAGGAGAGCAGGTGTTCCTGTCGCCGAGCTCCTGCAGGACATGACAACCTACTTCGACTACCACCACGCGGGTAACGACACCATCGATGCCGTCGAGCCCGAGAAGCTCAAACAGGCAACGTGCGCGATGGCAGTGTTCGCCTACCAGATCGGTCGAAGCACCGCCGATCTCGGAAGGGCCGGGGCGACACTCCCGTCGGCCGACGACGAGCACTAACCGGTTGCTGAAACAGGACCGGCTTTGCCACGGGATGGTTCCGATCGAAACATCAGCAACAACCCTTTCGGGCCATTTTCGGCAACCTGTCAGGCCAGGATTTCTTTGATGTTCGTGGCCAGGTTGTCGGCCCGCGGAATGCCGAAGTCGTCGACACCGGGGCCGGACATGCCGAAGACGTCTTTCATGACCGTGTAGTGGAGATCCCGCAGCCAGCGCTTGGTGAAAACCACGTGCTGATCCATCTTCAGCTTCCCACCTCCGCTGCCGATGAGCGTGATCGGCAGCTGATCGCAGGCGTGGTTGCTGCCGTGCATGGCGCCGCCGAACATGATCACGCAGTTGTCGAGGATGCTCTTGTCGCCTTCTTTGATGGCGTCGAGCTTGGCGCAGAGCGCGGCAACTTTTCCCACGTTCCACCAGGTGATGGCGGCAAAATCGTTCTGGGCACCGTGCTGTCCGCCGCCGTGGTACTCGGGGCAGGTCCCCGTCGTCTCGGTGGAGCCCGCGTCCGTGAAGTTGCGCTTGGTCACGTGGTTGTAGATGAACTCGGAGCGCTCATCTTCCAGCATGTACGTGATGATGCGGGTGGCGTCGCACTGGAAGGCCATCACGATGAGGTCGTTCATGACGTCGGCGTGAGTGCCCTTGTTGTAGGTGGCGCTGTTCTGCTTGGCCTTGTCGGGCAGCACTTGGGCCATCGTCGGCTTGGCGATGGGCATGCACGCGAGCCCCCCCATGCCCGTCGACACCATGGTCGCCTGCTTCTCGACGGAGCGCACACTCGTGAGAAACTCGTCGAGCTTGGCCCGGTCGGCGACGCCCAAGCGCGTTTGGGTACGGGTGGCGTTCTCGAGCACCGCGTCGAGCACGCTCTTGTTGAGCAGAGCGCGCTTCTGCGCGTCCGCGTCAGGCATCCCCGTCGGCGTGGAAACGGCAATCAACTTGTTGAAGACTTCCAGCGGATCGACCGACTTGTACATCGGCTTGCCGGCATCGTTCCAGGAGACCGTGCGACTGTTGGAGCACGGCTGCCCGTCGCAGAAGCTGTACCAGGTGGAAAGGCCAACCTGCATCGACTTGATGGGGGTGTTGGCGACGATCGTCGGATTCTTGGCCATCGTCTGATCGAGCGAGATGTTGTTGGCCTCGCTGACGCCGAGCTTCGCCCGAACGACGCCGGGGTCGATGCAGGTCAACCAGGCGCCAGGCTGGCGACCGTGGCTCGGTTCGACGCTGGCGCCGCCGTTCGCATTGAAGGCGGTCCCGTTCTCCAAGTTCGTGAGCACGATCATCTTCGCCTTGAGGGCGGCGAGCGGCTGGAGAACCGACGAAAGCTGCCACGCCGCACCGGCGCCCTGGCTGGTGGGCTTCCACAGCTCGGCCGCACCGTTGGGGAGGAAGATGGGCATGTAGCGCCTGCGCACGATACCGGCCTCTTGGGCCATGGCCGACCGGGGCGCCAGCGATTCGAGCCAGGGCAGCGAGAGGGCTACACCCGCGCCGCGCAGGATGGTTCTTCGAGAAACGAAACGGTTCATCTTGGCGATTCCTTACTTTGCGGCGTGGCGAAAACGGAAGGTCTCGGCGAGCACCAACGAACGGATCAGGCGTCGCAACGTCGGCGTACCCTTCAACCACTCTGCCTGAACCGCCTCGAGGTACGGGTGATCCGTGTCGGCGACGAGGCGGCCGAGGCCGTAGGTGAACATGGTTTCGGTGATGCACTTGGTGAACTTGGGGTTCTTGCTGACCGTGTCGGCGAGGCCCCGGATGCCGGTGAACTTCACCCCGCCAAGCTCGGTGGTGGGATCGATCGTCGCGCCGTCGCCGTAGACGGTGCGGTACTTACCGATGCCGTCGAACTGCTCCAGCGACAGGCCGTACGGATCGAAGATCCCATGGCACCCGGAACAGGCGGGGTTCTTGCGATGCTCTTCGAGCGCCTTCACGACGTTCTTGGTCGGATCGAAGGTCCCGGCGGTCAGCTCCGGCACGCCGGGCGGTGGTGCCGGCGGCTCGGTGCAGAGCAGATTGGTGAGGACCCATCGGCCCCGCAAGGTAGGCGAAGTGCGATTGTCGACGGACGAGATCGCCAGAAAGCCACCCAGTCCGAAGAAGCCGAAACGTTGATCGGTCGTGAACTCGACCCGCTGCGGCCCGGTTCCGGCAGGTGCCGGCATGCCATAGTGACTGGCGAGCGGCGCATCGACGAAGTTGATGTCCGCGTTCAAAAAGTCCAGCCAAGAGCGGTCGTTCTTCAGAAACTCCGTGAAGAACAGGTACATCTCACTGGTGAGAGAATTCGCCAGCTGAGGCGTCCAAGACGGGTAGACGGCGGGAGCCGCCGCGTGGTCCGGCAACTTTCGCGCTCCGAGCCATTGCCCCGAGAAGCTTTGCACGAAGCGGGTCGATTTCGCCGGGTCGGCCAACATGCGATCAACCGCAGCACCGAGCTTGTCGTCCTGAATCAACGAGTTGTCGGCCGCGGAGGCGAGAAGGGCATCGTCCGGCGCACTGCTCCAGAGGAAGTACGAGAGGCGAGAGGCCAGCTCGTACGCGTTGAGCGGGTGCTTGTCCGTCGAATTTGGATTGGGATCGATCTCGATGCGATACAGAAACTCCACGCTCGAGAGCAGCGAGCGGAGCACCTGCTTGATCGAGCCGTCGTGATTTTCGCCCTGCTGCCGGGCCAGCGTATACACCTTGTTGTACGTCGTGACTTCGTCGGGGGTGAGCGGCCTACGGAAGAGGCGCCGTCCGGTGTTGGTGATGATCGACTGCACGCACGTGGCGTCGTCGACAGTCGCGCAGGTGACGATCTTGGCCTTCAGGTCGACCGCCGCAAAGACATCGTCGACGACCACGCCGGCGGTGTCGAAGTAGCGCTTGTACTGCGCGTCATCGATGTCCAAAACCGCCGCCATGTTGTCGAAGCCGCCGATTTCACCGCCGCGCCACGAAGAGTTGGCGGGCTGCAGCTTCGTCCCGAGGACATCGGCCACGGTGGCGTTGTACTCGGTCGAGTTGAGGCGGTGCGCGCCCTTGGTGCCGGGATCGACCGGACCTGGCGGTATCGGAGTGCCGCTATCTCCCGGCTGCGATCCACCGGTCGACGCTCCCCCCGTGCCCGTCCCGGGCCCGCCACCCGTACCGGTCGCCCCGCCCGACCCGGACCCCGGACCTGTACCGGTGCCCGAGCTTGAACCCGCCGCTGCACCGGAACCCGCGCCCCGTCCAGCGCCAGTGCCCGTGCGTGCGGGCAGATCGCCAAATTCGCTGCTGCACGCGACTGCACCCCACATCAGCGCATACGAGAGCATGCGCCCGATCCGGAATGACGATCCCTTACTTTCCGACGGGAAATCGAACGATGATTTCATGCTGCGGCTCCCGCTAGGCAGAGCGACGAATGGGGGGTGCGATCATGACCACCGATCTTCGACGACGGCGGTGCCTTTGAAGTTTGCGCGCCTACAATCGAGGCTTTTGGAAGCCGCGATTGCAGCCTTTGACTCGGTCGTCGTTACGTCGTCACGCGCAGTCGATGATCGCCGATGGAGGGCTCGTCCTTTGCTGTCCTGATTCGTGTCCGACCTCCCCTTTTTCCGTTCCTTTTTCCGTGACCGCTTCGCCACCGCGTTCTGCATCGCGAATCTGCGAGGCAATTCCCAAAGCTTTTGGAGTGTTCTGGTATCACTGGAACGAATCTCTCCCACGGGCAGGGATGCGCATTCCTCGCCTCGCAACCCACGCCCCGATGGGGTGGGGTGATGCGTGCAACGCTCCGACGCGTGGTCGCTGCGGCGCGGAAATCGGCTATCGACCGCGCGCTCGCAAAAAAGGATCGAACGATCTCGCGTACCGCATTAACGCAGGTGAAAGCATCGATCCGCGTCTGTCAAAAGTGGTCATCGAGGATCTTTCCGTTGTTAGCGCCCGCCTTGATGGCAGCTTGCTCGTCTGAGGCCCCGAAAGACCGCGGAACGGCAGCCGGAGCCGGCGGTAGCGGGATCCTGACGACGACCGGTCCCACCGGAGTCGGGGGCACCGATGTCGGAACCGGAGGCAGCGGCGCCGGAGGCAGCGGCATCGGCACCGCCGGATCGAGCGCGCAAGATTCCGGCGGAGACAACTGCGGGGAGCTGCACTTCGAAGTCGAGCGAAAGCCGGCCGAGGTCATGCTCGTCCTCGACCGCTCGGCCTCGATGAAAGATGCACCGACCGGTTCCACCACCTCGACCTCCAAATGGAACCTCGTGGTGCCCGGGATCAACGAAGTCATCCGCGGGACCGACGCCACCGTTTGGTGGGGCTTGAAGTCGTTTCCGGAAGGAAGCGGAAGCGAGTGTGTCGCGGGCAGCGTCACGACCGCGATCGACGTCCCCATGGGGATGATGAATGGCGCGGCGATGACCGGCGCCGTCATGGCGACCACTCCGGAAGGAAACGGCACGCCCACGGGGGATGCCATCAAGCAGGCCGTCGCGTATCTGAAGACACTCACCAGCAGCAATCGCAGGTACATCCTGCTGGCGACGGACGGCGAACCGAGTTGTCCGATGCCGAGCGATACGGCAAGAACCTACGCAGTTCAAGCCGTCACGGAAGCCGCCGCCGCTGGGTTTCACACCTTCGTGGTCGGCGTTGCCACCACCAAAGCGAGCGCCACGACTGTCCTCAATCAGATGGCCCTGGCAGGCCTCGAAGCGCGTCCCGATCCCAACCCCTTGGCTACGAAGTATTACCTCGCCAATACGCAGGCCGAGCTGGTGTTGGCCCTCCAAGCGATCACCGGCGTGGTCTCGACCTGTCTCTTCCCGCTCAACGCCAGGCCTCCCGTGCCGAACAACATCGCGGTGAAGGTCGACGGCGTGAAGGCGCCTCAGGACATGACGCACGTGGATGGTTGGGACTACACGAGTCCCGACCTCAACGCAGTCGAGGTGCACGGATCATGGTGTGAAAAGATCAAAACCGCCGGCGCGAACAAGGTCGAGATCATCTATGGCTGTCCGGGCGTCATCATCAAATAGGTAGGTCCATGCAAATCCTTTCTTTCGCCGGTGCCGTCTTTTTGGGTTTCGGGCTCTGCGCGATGGGATGCGCCGAGGCGGAAACAGCTGACCTGCGTCGGCCAACGCCGGAGGGCGACGCGAGCGGTGGATCGGCAGGAGCGTCCGTCGGTTCAGGCGGAAGTGGAGGCAGTGGAACGACGGGGAGCGGAGGATCGGGAGGTCGAGGAGGCGGGGCGACGGGAACGGGCGGGGCGACGGGAACGGGCGGGGCGACGGGAACGGGCGGGGCGACGGGAACGGGCGGCGCGGGGGGCAAAGGCGGTTCCTCCGGTAGTGGCGGCACCTCGGGGAGCGCGGGAGCGCCGCCGACTGGCGGCGGAACGAGGGTCTTTTTCGACGATTTCGAGGATGGCAACGCGACGATGCCTTCCTGGCTCGACGGCGATCCGACGCAAGGTGCGGTGTGGTCGGTGGCCACGCGGGAGGCGGGCAATCACGTCTTCGCGCAGTCGGCCATGGTCAGCGACTGGGTCATCGCGGTCTCGGGAGACTACCGGTGGACCGACCAGGTCGTGGAAGCCACCGTGAAGCTCACCTCGGCGGAAGGAATGATTGGCATCTTCGGGCGCATTCTCGACATGAGAAATTACTATTTTCTCTATCTGGACGGCTCCAACATCATTCTTCGTAAAAAGGTCGACAACAGCAGCACCAATCTGCTGAAGATCAAGTTCCCGACGGTGACCGGAACGCCGCACACGCTCAAGCTCTCCATCATCGGTACGACCCTGACCGGCTACGTCGATGGGGTGATGCTGGTGACGGCGAACGATACTTTCGTTGCCAGCGGCGGCATTGGCGTCGGAACCTCGGACAGTGCGACCGGCGATTTCGACAACGTGACGGTAAGCCGGTAGCGGCGACGCCGGTCTACGGCATGGGGCACGCCGGCACCGCGGCCCGCGTCATCGGCAGCGCCGTCGCCTTCTCGGCGTCATTGAACGTGTTGTCCGTGAATTGGCAGCCGTAGTTCGGACTGGCGACGGTGGTCGCGTCGAGCACGTCGTCACCCTCCGGCTTGGTCCCTTTTTGCTCCCAGTCGACCATCGCTTGGAAAGCGGCCGCCTGCTCGGCGTAAGTGAACTCGCAGTGATTGGTTCCGCGGATGGCGCGCTGCACGAGTCGCGCATCGCTACCATTCGCGACGGCTCGCCGTCGGTAGATCTGCTCGTTGACGTAGGGTACGTAGAGATCGCCGAGCGAGTGCAACGTCACCACGGGGACGCCGAACTTGCCGTTCACTTTTGGTATCCAACGTAACCCGTCGCGGCGCAGACGATTGGCCTCGGGATCGCCCGTCACACGGTAGATGGTGTCATTGAGCGTGCGTTCTTCGGCGCTCAGGGCCGGGTCGGAATCGAGCTGGTAGACGATGTCGCGCGTATCGTTCACGCTTTTGGTGAGGATTCCATTGATCGTCCCGTCGCCGCCGAACGTGCTCCAGACCGGGGACTGGTTCTGCATACTGGCGAACCCTTGATCGAAAGTGACGCGCGTTCCACCCGTCAGATTGGCGACAATGGCCTTCAATTGGTCGCCGAGCGGCGTGGTCGCGGTCGGAAAAGTGGAGAAGAGCGCGTTCGTGATACTGGTCCTGTTGGTCTCGAAATCGGTGACCGGCCAGGAGGTGGCGGGAAAGCCCGCCAGCTTCTGGGCGGCGATCTGGTAAGCGGCGAAATATTGGAACAGGTCCGTATCGCCCAACACGCCGCACATGGGGACGGCGCCGTCGTAGCGGACCTTGTTGTTGGCGGTCGCGTAGGTCTCTTCTTCGATGGCGGCGCCGGCGATGTGCCCTCCCATGGAGTGCCCGATGATGTACGTCTTGGTCGGCTCCGCCAATGTGCGTCCGCTCTTTTGCGAGGCGACGGTCGCGAACCCCCGCGCGAGGGCATTGGTATCCTCCACGCCGGCGCGGACGTCGTAGTAGTTGCTGGCGTAGCTCGACGCCGCCCACGCGTAGCCTTTCTCGATCAAGTGCTGGCGAATGCTGGGGGTGGTGACGCTGAGAACGTCCCTCGTGCCGGCGTAGCCGTGGGCGTACATCACCAGCATGCCGTTCCAGCTCTTCGGCACTTCGATGCGGTACCCCGCGCCGTCGAGAACGCCGAAAAGGCGATCGGTTTCGATGGTGGTCCCGGGGAGGGCATCGAAACCGAGCGCCGCCTCTTCCACACGAAACACGCGCTCGTCTTGCGGGCGTTTTTCCTCGGGTTCGGCGGCGTCGGGCATCGGCGCACCGCCATCGGGTGTACCGCCATCGGGCGTGCCGCCGTCGGGCGTGGGGGGGCCGATCGGGCTGCCCGTGCCCTCGTCCGAGCAAGCACCGAGCACCGTGCAGCTCCAAAGGAGAAAACCCCAAGAGCGCCTCGGCCGTCGCTTCATCGTCGTATCCCTCCGAACACCCAGCGTCGCGCCAGGCGGGCGGCGGATGATAACTCGGTCGCACTACCCGGCATCAAGGGATTGCACGCGCGCACAGAAAGAGAACGACCCAAAGTCCGACCGTCGGGTCACGCGGACCCGAGCTGTACCCTGGCTGGCCCGGGCGAAATTCAGATGGCCAAACCGGGAACGGTTCCGCTGCTGTCACCGAACGCCGTGCGCTGCACCCCCATGACTTGCATGACCGAGAGAAGAGAGTTCGCCAACGGCGTGTCGTTCGGCGTGGCGATGTGGCGATTCACATTGAGCCGCCCACCGCCGCTGCCCGCGATGATGACGGGGTGCTGCGACTGGGAGTGAGCATCGCCGTCGCCGAACTCGCTGCCAATATAGACGATGGTGTTGTCCAAGAGGGTGCCGTTGCCCTCGTTGACGGCGTCCATCTGCTGGAGGAGGTAGGCGATGAGGTTGAAGTAGTGGACGGTGATCTTCACCCAGCGGGGATGGTCGACGGTCTTGCCGCCAATCTCGCCGTGCGACAGCCCGTGAACGTAGTTCACGTTGTCGATGTCGGTCAGACCATAGTCGCGGCGCGAAAAGGCCCCGTCCAGCATCATGGTGGCGACGTTCGTCAACCCGCATTTGAAGGCCAGGATCAGCAGGTCCATCATCATCTGCGCATTTTGTTGGAACGTGCCGTTGGCCCCCGGGGCTGCCGGCTTCGTGCACAGAGCGCCGCCCGTGGGCGGCGCGCCTCCATCGCCGACCGGCGGAGTGGTGAACCGCCGCTCGAGCTCGGAGATGGAGTCGAAATATTGTTGCAGTCGCAATCGGTCGTCCTGCCCGACGCAGGTCATGAGGCGACTGGCCTCCACCTTCACCCCGGCCATGGCGCTCTTTTCGAACTGCGTGCGCTGACTGACGGCGGGCGGTGGAGCCGTGCCGCCGTCGCTGCCGCCGCCGGTTCCGAACCCCGAGCAGCTGATGAGGCGATTGTAGAGATCGAGCGGCTTATTTTCCTTCTGTACGTTGGCTTTCGGTCCGGTAAAAGAAATGTTGTTGTAATAGACCGCGCCGTAACCATCTTCGGCGAAGGTGGCCACCTGTTCGCCGGGGACACCGAGCGCAAGTGACGGAATGCAGGACGTCGTACCGCTCGTTTTGGCGATGACCTGATCGGCGGAGATTCCCGTGGTGAAGCCGGTCGTGTTGAGGACCTCGCAGTTGAGCCAGCAGCCGGTGCCGCGGGCGTGGATCCCGTCGCCGCCATTGCCGACGGTCGCCGTCTTGTTGGCGAGGCCGGTGATGAGGGTGAGCTTGCTCTTGAACGGATTCAGAGCCGCGGCGATGGCTGGCAAGGTGAAGTCCGGATAGGTGCCAGCTGTCTTGTTGGCAGCCCAGTCCCCTTTGCGATATCCCGTCGGGAAGTAGAGGAAGAGTACCCGCGGCCCCGCCGCCGCGGCCGCGCTCTTGGCGTACGCAGGTGAGGGAACCATGGCCTCGAGCCACGGCAACGCGAGTGAGATCCCAGCGCCACGGAGGACAGCGCGGCGGTCCAATCTGAACGGCTTCACCCTTCTCATTGTATTTCTCCTACCGTCGGCGCGCGGTACGGAACAGATCGCTTTTTACGATGCGCATGATGTGGTTCTTCATTTGAAAGCCGTCGGCTTTGAATTCGGCGGCCAAGGCTTTGACGGCTTCGTCGTCGCAACTGACTTCCATGCTGCGCCCGAGCGCGTAGGTGAGAAGCTTCTTGGTGAAGCAGGCGGGGAAGCGCTCGTCGGCCTTGAGAAGCGCGAGAAGCTCGTCGGTGTCGTTGAATTTGAGTCCTCCGGGCAGCTCGCCACTCGAGTCGATGGTCTTGCCCTTGTCGAGGGTGCGAGTGGCTCCGACAGCGTCGAACTTCTCCAGGCCGAAGCCAATCGGGTTGAGAACGTTGTGGCAGCCGTTGCACGGCGCGTTGCCCGTACGAAACTGCAAACTCTCTCGATTGGTCAGGCCAAGACCCGGATCGGGGGGCGGAACGCTGTCCGCGGCACCCGGCGGAGGCGCCGAGAGGCTCGTGCAAAGAAGGTTGGTGAGGACCCACTTGGCGCGCAGCACGATGGACGTGTTCTCTGACGACGACGTCCCGGTGAGGAAACTGCCTTGGGTGAGGATGCCACCGCGTGCGGCGCCCGCGGTGTCCACCTTGCGCATGTTGGTGCCGGTCACGCCAGCGAGACCATAGTGCGTGGCCAGGCGTGCGTTGACGAACGTGAAGTTCGTACGGATGAGGTCCAGCGCCGACCGATTCTGCAGCATGACATCGGAGAAAAAGAGCTTGGCTTCGTCCTGCATCGCGGTGCGCAACGCCTCGTCGAAGCTTGGAAAGAGGACTTTGGAAGGCGCGGCGCTGGCGACGGCCTCGAGCTGCAGCCACTGCGTGGCCAAGCTCTCCGTGAACGGACGAACGTACTTAGCGGCCACCGTCGGGGTCAACATGCGCTCGACTTGCGCGGCGAGCACGGCGGGGTCGCCCAGCGTTCCTTTCGCGGCGAGATCGAGAAGCTCCTGGTCGGGAGCACTGCTCCACATGAGGTAAGAGAGCCGTGATGCGAGCGCGTAAGCCGACAGGTTGGCCGAAGAGGCAGCCGCGAACGGAACGGCTTCCGCGCACGTCGCGGTCTGGGATTGCGCGCCGTTCAATAGCTCGGTCCGGAAGAGGAACTTCGACGAGAGCAGCGCGGCCTCGATCGCACATCCAATACCGGCGGTTGCATTGCTGCTACAGACCGTCACGTACTTCAAATATTCGTCGATTTCCGACGGCAGGACGGGGCGCCGAAACGCCTTCGGCAAAAAGGCCGTCATCACCTTGCGCGCGCACGCGGTGTCCGTTTCAGGCACGCACGGGATGAGCTGGGCCTTGGCCGTCGGCGATGCAAGCGCGGCTTCGACCGCGCGCTGGTTGGCGGTCAAGTATTTCTGGAGGAGCGTCGCGCTCACCGCCGTGTCGGCGTTGTTGTCGAACCCGTTCACCATCGCGTCGGCAGGAAGGTCATCCCGCAGGGGCAAAGCGATACCGAGCAAGCCATTGACCGAGTTCTGGTACTCCGTCCGGTTCAGGCGATGAAAAACCGGAACCAGGGTGGGGGCCGTGCACATGCCCCCAGCGCCGCCCGCGCCCCCGGTGCCTCCCGCGCCCCCGGTCGCCCCGGTGCCGCCAGTCGTTCCGGCTCCCGCTGTCCCCACGCCTCCCGCTGTCCCCGCGCCTCCCGCGCCTGACCCGGTGCCGCTGCCTGTGCCCGTGCTGGTTCCGGTCCGGGTGCCGGTGCTCGTCGCCCCGCCGGTCCCCGTCGCTGTTGTGCGGGTACCGTTGGGTCCGCAGTCTCGGCACGTCCCGCCGGAGCTGTCGCTCTCACCGAGGACGCCGCTGCAGGCGGTGACAAAAAAGGCCAGTCCTGCCCCAACCAGCGCTGGAACGCAGCGGGATGCGAACGAGCCATTGACGTGCGATCCCATCGTTCACCTCATGCACTTGGGTTCGCGCCGTGATCCGATGGGCACGCAGATCGTCGGCGATTGTAGGCGGTCGACTGGCGTAAAATCCGCAGCTCGACGCGTGCGCTGGAATGCGTCGCGCGCCGGCCGATTCAGCGAGTCATGTGGGTCCACCACACAAAGGGAGAGCGGCTCCGCGAACCTTCAATCCGCACCAGCGGGAAGCGCGGTGAAAGTTCCTTCGACGAAATGCTCAGCGCGAATCACGACCATTGAAGGAATTTCGCGCCGGCTGCCATTGGCTTGACAGTCCTGGGGCTTTGCGGGAGCAGCAGGCCGAGATCCTCTCCGGCCTGCTCCGTGGCGCCGGTGCGTGTCGCGTCAAATACCGGACCCCAGTTCCGCGAGAGTCATAAAAATCAAGTGACGCAAAAAGTGATTCCGGGTTGGAGAAGGTTTGGCGGGCATGGCACCATTGTCTCCGATGGCAGTGGGTTCCACGGTCCCCAAGCTTCTCTCGGCCCGGCTTATCCAGGCGCCCCCGGTCGTGGCGCCGAGTGGAACCAACACTCTTAGTTTCGAGGACGTCTATGCCCGGTGGTTTCATGATGTCTATCGTTGGGTTCGCGCCTTTGGGGGCCTCGATGCCGATCTCGATGACCTGGCCCAAGAGGTCTTCATCGTGGTGCGCCGCAAGCTGCCCGAATTCGACGGAGGAAACATCTCCGGCTGGCTCTACCGCATTGCCCAGCGCACCGTGCGGGACTACCGACGGCGGGCGTGGTTCCGCCGATTTCTTCTGCGAAAGGACAGTCACCCCATCGAAGAGGAGCAGTCGTCGCAGCCGCTCAATCCCGCCGAGCTCCTCGAGCGACGCGAGGCCGAGCGCCTTCTCGTTCAGATCCTCAGTAACATGACGGCGACCCGGCGCACCGCGTTCATCCTCTTCGAGATCGAAGGGTACAGCGGCGAGGAGATCGCCGAACTCGAGAGCGTTCCTGTCAACACGGTATGGACGCGCTTGCACCACGCGCGAAAAGAATTCTCCTCGCTCATAGCCCGTGCTCGCGAGGAAGGTAGGGTACCTTGAAGCGACTTCGGGAACAGCTCGATTCCTCGGATGCCAACGAGGCCTTTGGGGCGGCCCTCCTGGCACGAATTGGACCGCTCCAGCCGTCCGCCGTGCAAAAAAATCGGCTGCGTTTCGCGTTGCAGAGGTCGGTGGCGATGACTGCACGGCGCCGACACCGGCCGGGGCTCGTTCTCGGCGTGCTGATGAGCGCAACCGGCGCGAGCGCCATGGTCGTGCACTTCATGCGCCCCGCGATGGACGCGCCACCGGCGGCGGTCGAGGTGGCTCCCGCCGCGGAACATGGGGCACGTGGTCCGGCCGCACGGGTGAAGGTTGCCGCAACGACGGGCGAGACACCGGTCGCACCGTCTCCTCCGTCCATGTCGATTCCAGACCCGCCGATGCTCGATCGCGCTGCGTCGCCTCCGGAAGGGCTGCACAAAGCCGATCGATCGCCCGCCGGTCCCAAGCAGACGCGCACCAAGGTGCGTCCGCCGATCGTCGGCTTGCCTGATGACCCCATGAGGTCCGGTCCGGGGGCAGGACTGGTCATCGCGGCCATGGAAGCACGGCGGTCCGGTGACTTGAATCGAGCCGCCGACTTGCTCTCGGAATACCAACGTAAGTATCCCGACGGCCCGCTCCAGGAAGAGGCGCTCGCACTCTCCATCGAGGCCGCCGTCAGTCGGGGGAGCGACGCTGCCCCGGGCCTTGCGGCGCAGTATTTGGCGCGTTATCCGAAGGGAAGGTTTCGCGAGCAGGCCCGTCGTGCGTTGAAGAGCATCCTTCGGTAACACCCTCCATGTCATTGCGAACCGGCTTGCGACCAAGACCGTTCGCCCTCGCCTTGTCCTGCGCGGTCGCCGCTTGCGATCCCACCATCATCCTCGGGGCGAGGGACCTGGATGCAGCGCCCGAACGTCCGGACGGCCGAGAGGATCTCGACGTGCGTGCGGATTTCGACGGGCGTGCGGATCCGGATGGTCGTGCCGATTTCGACGGGCGTGTCCAGCCAGACGGGCGAGTGGACTTCGACGTGCGCGCGGATTTCGACGGACGCGTGGAGCCAGACGGGCGTGTGGTTCCCGATGCACAGATGGATCTCGACGCACGCTCCGATGGAGCTCGGCCGACGATTCTATGGTCGGCCGATCATGAGACCGGCAACCTGTCGGCGTGGCACATGGGCGGCGACACGCAGGGCGGGGAGTATGCGATTGGCGGCTCGGGCGATGTTTCTCGCGATCGCGCGCACGGCGGTTCGTCGTACTCGGTCAAGCTGACGATCGACACGACCGACGGCCTCGACCACCTCACCCGCTTGTACCGTCGCACGGTGAGCGGAGGAGCCTACTACAGCGTTTGGTTTTACTGGAACCAGGCCCACACCCCGACGGCCTGGTGGTCGGTCATGCTCTTTCGCGCGCAAACCGACCCCGCGGATCCCAACACCGTAGTGAACCTCTGGGACATCGAGGCATCGCGGCAAATGGACGGGCAGATGACGCTGCGATTTCTCGATCATCTGACGAACAAGATAACGTACCCCTTGCCCGCGAAAGCGCTCCCGGTCGGCCAATGGGTTCAAGTCGAAGCCTTTTTTCAATATGCCCCGCCGAGCGGCACCCGGGTGACGGTTTGGCAAGATGGCGACCCGATATTCGATGTGGCGGGGCTCGGTCAGAGTCCCAGCAGTTACCTTTTCTGGGCGGTCGGGAACGGCTCGAATGGTCTCACGCCGCCTCTTTCGACGATTTACATCGACGATGCCGCCATCGCGACCGGGCGGCTCGGCCCTGCCGCCGATCTTTGAGCGACATGCCCCGCATCCCCCGCTCGATTCTCAGTTGATCTCACACGTCAATCCGATAGCTCCGCCGAGCCATACCGCTGGCGTGGTCCCGATGTCGCCTTCTCCTTCAATCCGGAGCGTGTATGGCGACGGCCGGGCGATCATGTCCGCGGACAAGAAGACGGCAGCCTTTTCATTCAACCAGAATCGCGTCGATGTCGAAACGCGACCACCTAGCTCCAGCCGAGTCTGACGGCGGGCCTGGGGGAGGTTCTCGGCGATGATGGAGAGAACGCTCGCGTTCGGGCCAATCTCGGTGGCGATCTCCCACTGGCCGCTCCTCGAGCTGACCCCGACGGCCAGGTCGATCGGAATCCACCACGCGGCGGCGTCCACTTCCCCGAAATGGAGCGCTCCGTAGAGAAGTCCACCGCTCAGCGATAGGTTCAATCGATTTTTCGAGCGGGCTCGCACCGCGACGCCGCCCGTGACGGCCGTTCTTCGATTGGAAGATGCTGGGGCGACCTGGAAGACTGGGGTGAACGTGAGATCCAGCGGCGTGGCGCGCTCGCCGCGCGGGGGCTGCGGTAGCTGCTCCGCTGGGGGCGGCGCGGGTGAGGAAGCGGGTAGCGGCGGCTCGGGAACCATGGGCGGATCGAGTATCAGTGCCACGAACACGGCAGCGTGGCGCGCACGCTCGTGACATTGTCGTGCGGCATCGACGAACGATCGCTCGTGGCCCGCGATTCTCACGCGATAATAAGGGCCTTCATCGGAGATGGAGGCGTCGCCCGCGCCCGGTGAGCCAGCGCTGGGCGCGACTTTCGTCCGAACGAGTAGCCGCTCGAGCACCGTCGCGACTTCCCCGGCCGTTGGACACGCACCTTCTTCCCCCACGACCCGCAGCGACGTTGGGGGGGCACCCCGGACGGCGTTCGTCAGCAGCACGATTGCCCAGGCAATACCGCCCGCAGCCTTCCATTGCATGTGCCTACTTCCCATGCATGTGCCTCATGTTTCAAGTCTTGCCAACATGCGGAAAATCGTGGGGCCTGCCTCTCGAGGGCCGTGCCGTGAAGGTTTGCGCCGCGCGCGCCATTGTGCGCATCCCGGGGGGCGTTTCGCCTTCCTGGGGGGGGCGGGTACGTGAACGTTTCCAGCGCCGGGCCATGCAGTGAGCGATTTCCTCATGCCACCATCCAGGATGTGGACACTAAGCTGGGTGGCGCCTACGTGTGCCGCAAGGGGCGAGCGGCGGTGAAAACTTCAGTGCGCCGGCTGCCCTGCTCGAAATGGTCCGCCTTCGCGCGAAATCCTCTCTATCGACATCGAAATGGTGATGCATTTCCTGCGATTGGCCTTAGCGGATACGCAAATTGGTGATAGCATCGAAGTTGCCGTGGGATTCCTTCCTCGCATCCTTGCCGGCGCGGTATCGGCGCGTGCGGTCCCGTGGCTCGTCGGTGCGACGGTCGTCGCGCGGTGCCACGCTCCGCCGCGCCGCCGGCCAGCGCGGGCCCGCGCCACGCTTTCGCTGCTCGCGTTCATCGCCATTTTCGTCAGCGCGAAGGCGGCTTGGTCACGTCAAGGCGGCATCGAGACCGAAGGTTGCAGTGGGTGCCACGGGGGTGGCGCGGATCCCGGCGTGTCGATTACGACCGATGCCATTGTCATCAGCCCCGGCCAGGTCATCGCGCTGACGATTGCCGTCTCGAGCCAGAAGGTAGGCGGGTTCTATTTGAGAACGAACCGCGTCGGAGCTTTCTCGGGCCCTGGCCCGGGCGTGAAGTTGTGGTCCGATGGCGGTGTTTCGCACAGTCAGCCGGGAGCGGCATCGGGCGGCCAGAGCACGTTTCGCGTGAATTGGACGGCGCCCCAGCAGCCAAGCTCCGGTGGTGTCGACTTTTCCGTGTGGGCCGTCTCGGGCAACGGCAACGGCGCCTCCTCGGGCGATGGAACGGCGACCGGGTTTCTCAGCGTCGCCTTCGGGTGCGCAGGCGCTGGCACAAAGTACTTCAGCGACTTCGACGTCGACGGTCACGGCTCGATCACCTCGGGCTACACGATGAGCTGCACCAAGCCGCCGTCTTACGCGGCCACCGACGGCGACTGCGACGACAACGACCCCAAGGTTTTTCCGGGCGCCCCCGAAATCTGCGACGGCAAAGACAACAACTGCAACGGCACCATCGACGAAGGGCTGGACATCGCCACGCTCTGCGAAGACAAGGATGGCGATGGCCATGGCGTCGCCGGAGGGGCGACCAAGACCGGTTGCAGCGCGGCCAAGGGTTTCGGATTTTGTGACAACGATTGCAAAGACAGCGATCCCACCGTCTATCCCGGTGCGACCGAGATCTGCAACGAAAAGGATGACAACTGCAACGCGATGATCGACGAAAGGGTGCGCCCCACCTGCGGCCTCGGTTGGTGCAGGAGGTACGCTCAAAGTTGCGTCGGCCCGTGCGTGGAAGGGCCGCCGAAGCGCGAAGAATGCAACGCTTTCGATGACGACTGCGACGGCGCCAACGACAACGGCACCGATCTGGAGCTGTGCGGGCAGCCCGATCTCGCCTGCCGCGACGGCAGGTGCGTGCCGATGGGAGGAGGCGGCACCGGGGGAAGCGGCACGGGAGGAAGCGGCGGCACGGGAGGAAGCGGCGCGGGAGGAAGCGGCGGCACGGGAGGAAGCGGCGCGGGAGGAAGCGGCGGCACGGGAGGAAGCGGCACGGGAAGCGGCGGCACGGGGGCGATCGGTTCCGGCAGCAACGATGCGGGGGGAAGTCCCGGCGACGCGACAACGACGACCGATACCGGCTCGCCCGATCCACCTGGAGCGCAGCCGACCGTACCGGGTGACGACGCCGGCAGTGGCGGCTGCCAGATCGGCACGCGCGCGTCCCCGGCAGGTCCCGGCATCGGCGCGCTGTTCTTCGCCTTCGTCCTTCTGAAGAAGCGCCGCGCCGCCGCCTGAAGAAGCGCGCACCGCGTGTCCTTGCGGGTCAATCCAATGGCGTCGAATGCAAGTGTAGGGGGCGATATCCTACGGCATCCTCACCCGCATGCGGGCTGCGCGAACGAAGAACGAGGATAACTCCCTCGGCGGAAATCCGCAGGGCAAGCTCGACGGCTTGATCGACAAGGTGCTCGCGGAGACGGGCCAGGACAAGGTCGAGCTCATGGGGCACTCCCAGGGCACCTGGCATGGCTACGACTACTTGGCCAAAGTTCAACGGCAAGGCTTTGAAGATACCGAACTGGCCTTCCGCCTCCGAGGGGCAGACGTCCCTCATGTTTCCTTAGCGAGGGGGAATGGCACCATGAGGTTCATCGGAGTTCTGTTGCTCGCCGTCGCAGGAACGCTCGCGTGCTCGGATGAAAACCAGAGCGACGGTACGGGCCCAGGTCAGGGAGGATCCGTTGGCGCGGGAAGCGGGGGGACTGCGGGACGCGCAGGAGATGACGCGGGCCCCGCCGGCGCGGCGGGACAGTCCGGTCGTTCCGGCGCAGGTGGTGCGGCCGGCGCAGGTGGTGCGGCCGGTGCCGGCGGTTCGACCGACGGAGGGAGCGACGGAACGGGCGGGGCGTCCGGTCGACCGGATGCGGCGTCGGCGATCGATTCAAGCGATGCGGGACGACCGGCGGACGAAGGAGGGGCGGAAGGCGGGGCCGCCGATAGCGGACCGGGCGACGCGGCGACGGGAACCTCGGATGCAAGTCCGCCCTCTACGGTGAACGGCTGTGGATCGACGAAACTCTATCAAGTGCCGGACGACACGGGGGTGCCTGGACCATGGCCGGTCGGCGTCAAGACCGTCAAGGTTGCCGTGGCCGGAGCGTCGCTCGTGACCGAAGTTTGGTACCCGGCGCCGCTCGGTAGTGAGATGGGCAAGACCAAGACCTCCTATGACCTGACGACGTGGTTACCCCCCGGACAGGCGTCGAAGATTCCGCCCGCCGAAAACTCGCTGCAAACGTGCAACTGCTATCGCGATCTCCCGATCGACGCGAGCCACGGCCCGTACCCGGGGGTGATTTTCATTCACGGCACGGGCTCCTTCCGTACGGCGTCGCTCTCCACCATGACGCAGTGGGCGAGCCGCGGCTTCGTGGTGGTCGCGGCGGATCACTTCGGCCTTTATCTGACCGACTTCCTGGCGGGAGCGAGCTTGGGCGCATGCATGGGATCGGGCGTCGTGCAGGATCTCGGTCGTGACGTCGACGCGATCATCGCCGGCGTCACGACGAAGTCCGGCGACTTCGCCTTCCTCGGATCATCGGCGGACATGACGAGGATCGGGATCAGCGGACATAGTCAGGGCGCGTGGAACGCCGCAAATTTCAGCACGAAACCCAACGTTCAAGTGGACATGCCGATCGCCACGTCGAACGCCGGGGTGAGCGCATCGTCGACGCTCCAATCCGTGCTCATCGTCTCGGGAATGTCCGACAGCGTCCTCGCCTATTCTGGGGATCAGACGGCGTACGCCGCGTCACCTGCTCCCAAGCGGCTGGTCGGGATCACGGGCGCCGACCACATCAACGTGACCGACCTCTGCTGGGAGACGAATCCCAAAGGCAAGCGTGCGATCGACGTTGCGACCGAGGCCGGCGTCTGCGGAGCGATTTTCCTGTCCGCCCTCGCCAAGTGCGGAACGATCGACCCCAAGGTCGCGATCACCATCGTGAACTCCGTGACCACCGCCGCTCTCGAGGAGACGCTGCACTGCGCCGACCGCAAAGCACTCTTTTCCGGCTTGCAGATGCGCTATCCGCAGATCGGCGAATTTCAGCACAGTCCCTAGCACTAGCGACGGTGGCTGCGTCGATACTCGAGAGGCGTCTGCCCCGTCCAGCGCCGGAACGCGCGGTGAAACGCGGCCGTCTCCGAGAAACCGAGCAAAAGGGCCACGTCGGAAAGCGCAAGATCGCGGCCGGCGACGTATTGCAGCGCGAGCCGCTTGCGGAGATCGTCGAGCACGTCTTTGAAGGTGGTGCCTTCTTCGGCGAGCTTGCGACCGAGCGTGCGCAGGCTCATGCCAAGCTCCGTCGCGACAAGCATCGCCTTGGGATTGCCGTGCGCGAGCTCCCTGGCCGCGACACGGCGCGCTCTTTCCGTGACGCTCTCCGCTGTGGGCAATTCGGATATCAACTGCCGAGCATGCTTCATGATCACGTCGTGCAACTTGGGATCGGCTTTCTCCAGCGGCACCGCGAGGTGATTTCGCCGCAGAACGAACCCCGAGAAGGAGGCGGAAAAGCGCACTTCAGCCGGACCGAACGTGCGCTCGTACTCGGCTCGATTGGACGGAGCGGCGTGGGTGAACGACACCACCACCTCTGCGACGACGTCGCGGAGCCACACCCGAGCGTGGTTCCAAAAAAGGCTGCCCGCCTGGAAGTCCGCCGCGGCGCGGGGGAGCATGATCGTATTGTCGAGCCTCATCAGAGCTTCCTCGCCGTCGAGCTCGAGACGAATGGAGAGCGTATCGTTGACGAGACGCATGTACCTGCCGGCCACTTCGATGGCATCCTTGACCGTCGGGCTCGTGCTGAGGAGGTAATCGAGCGCGCCACCATCGCCGAGTGAGGTGCGGCGCGCAGCCTTCAGTCCGAGATCGGGGTCATGGATGAGCTCTGCCGCGGCTTCGAGCAGTCGATGCACCGTGGCGACCGGAATGCGGTCGTCGGGATCGATTGCCTGCCACTGCTCGAGCATCGTCTCGGAAATCGCCGGATGCCCCCGGAGGACCTCGAGAAATGGCCGCACGAGATGCACGGCGTAACAGGGGCGCTCTGCCGTGCCGAAGTCGTTCACGTCGCGTCGCTCCGGCGCCATGATACCCGAGCCGGAGCGTATGCGCGTGTCCGGCCGTCAGCGCCGGCGCGGGCACAATGGCGGGCACTGCGTGGGCACGTGCCTGTTTCCTGGCCCGTCGCCCAGGCTCGATGGAGCCAGCAACCCGCGCTCATGGCGGACGGTGTTCTCCGGGATTCGCGATTTCCGATTTCGGCGGTAGGCACGCCCCTGCTTTGGAGAAGTGAACGCGCGGTCGAGCATCGAGCGGCAGCGCACCGACCATGACACAGCGACAAGCGACGAGAATTCTGCGAGGTGCCGAGCTCGGAAGCCGAGCTCGGCCAAAGTCGACGCTGGAATCCCGGCGCTGCAGGCGGCGCAGCGGGTCAATCTGCTTGCCGTCATTGCGTACCTGGAAGAGAGCGCTCGAACGCCTTGGCCGAACTGTTCGCGCTATGCCGAACAACGACGTGACCTTGCGCCGCACGCGTCGTCGACAGCCGATCGCGTGCGGGAGATTCTGAGCAAGGAGCCGGATACCGGCATCGCGAGGGTCGCGCGCCGTCTCGGCATGTCTTCTCGGACGCTCCAGCGTGCGCTGGCGAGCGAGGGCGCCCGTTATCTCGAAATGGCGAGGGAGGCGCGACGCGTCGAAGCCGAGCAGCGCCTCCTGCGCGGCGAACCCATGTCCGAGATCGCCTACGCTCTCGGGTTCAACGACGTGCCCGCGTTCCACGACGCTTTTCAACGGTGGACGGGCGCGACGCCCGGTGAGTTTCGCGCGCGCGGTCCGTCACCTTCCGACTTGCGATGTTCGCCGTCTTCGTCGAGCACCTGCGCCCGCAGGACGAGCCGTTCCGCTTGCGGCGGCTCGCGAATCTTCAGTTTCCTCGTCGGAAACGGCGGGGTTGCTCCTCTCGCGTCGCCGAAAGCGGTAGCTGGCGCCCGACGCGGATAGGTAGTTCGCTCGCGGAGGTGTTCACCTCCAAGAATCCGTGCAATCTTGGTAGCGAGTCGCGCCGTTCTGGCGTAAGGTGGGGGCTCGACGCCAGCGCGCGTCAACCGACTCAGCTCCTCCTGCGCAGCATGGTCGCGCCGAGGTCCTGCGCCGCAGGTTTCTTGGACGGAGCCCGTCACCGGGCTCGAGAGGGATGGCACCGTGGCCCGTGTAACCGTGGAAGACTGCCTCGAACGTGAGGACAACCGCTTCGCGCTCGTCATTCTCGCGTCGAGGCGTGCTCGTCAGATCATGAAGGGTTCGACGCCGCTCGTACGCTGCAGCAATCGCCCCAACGTCGCCAGCCTGCGCGAGATCGCCGCGGGCAGGGTTCACTTCGATCGGCCGAGTGCAGAGGCGATCGAAGAATGGATTCAGAAGACGCACGAACTGAGCGACAAGGAAGAGTGAGAACCGCCGCAGGGTTCATCTTCCGATGTGCCCTGCGACGTAAGTACACTCGCGCGGTCGTTAGCCAACGACTCGCACGTTCGAGGCCTGGAAACCTTTCGGCCCGCGATTGATTTCGAACTCCACGGCCTGTCCTTCCGCGAGCGTGCGGAAACCTTCGGATTGGATCGCGCTCTGGTGGCAGAAAACGTCGTCGCCGCCGTCATCCTGCTTGATGAATCCAAAACCCTTCGAATCGTTGAACCACTTCACTGTGCCTTTTGCCATTTTCCTTCTCTTTTCTCTAAGGGATCCGATCGCTGTTGATCGGTCACTTCTCTAACGTCTCATCGGCCGACCACGAGGCGCACGCCTGGGGCGAGCGCTCTACAGAGCCTGCCTTCGTTCCTGCCGAGTATTGAGAGCGGAAACGGCGTGCCTGCGGCCACACCGACGTGACGCTCCCAGAAAGATGCAATTTGATGATTTTTGTCCTTGGCCGAACAGGCCAAAAGGGGGTAAACGGTGCCCAACCTTACGCGTCCTTGGTGCTCGGCGCCAAGGAAAACGTGTTTTCTTGCGTCTTTCAAGGCACAAGCTACGCTGCGCCGACATCGGGTTTTGTTCTTCGGGTCGGCGGAGCTGAGACGCGAAACAAGGCCCCGCGCGCCCGTCTGGCGGAGGATGCATGTCGAACCCGAGCGTCAACAAGCGGCAAAAAGAGAAGAACCGTCAGGACAAACAGCGTGAAAAAGACGCTAAGCGCAAGCAACGCCGCGAGGAGCGCGACAACCGGCCGGCGGGCGAATCGAGCCTCGACCGCGCCATCGCCGACATCGTACCCGGCCCGCAGCCACCGACGGAAGAATCGTGAACATGTGGACGTCTGAAAATGAAAGACCCGCCGGACGCGGCTCTCCACGCGGGACCTTGCGGCTGCTAGGGTGCGCGGCATGAACGACCAACGCATCGCTTATTTCCGCAAGGCGCTCGAAGCACTCGTGGACTCCCTCGACGCAACGGCGCGCCTCTCGCGCTGGGACAGTTCGGAGAGCGCTCCCGAGCCTCTTCAGGAGAGCGCCGCGAAACTCGGGGAGCGTCTGGGTGCCGCCAACCGGCTCGCGGGAGGCAAGTTCGTGGGAGCAACGCAAGTGGTCGCGTCTCTCACCGGAATGAGCGACGCGATCAAACGTCTCGACGCGGCTTACGTGCAGTATCGACATCGCATCGATGCGAAACCCGCCGAGCGCGACGACGCAGTCGTGGCCCTCGACGTGGAAATCGGAAACGTAAAAGCGGAAGTCGAGGGTTGGAGCTGAGGATTTTCCGCCCGCCGGTGCGACTCTCCTACTCCAAGCAGTAGCGACGCACGTACCTGCGCAAGTCCTCTCGTCAGCGCACGCCGAGGAGCACCTCTGTCGTGAGCTGATCCAGTTTCTCGTATTGGTAAGCGCGCGCCCGCAGCACGGGCAGATCGAAGCTCGCCTCTTTGAGTTGTGCAGCAAGCCGCGCGCTGTAGCGGAGTTTGGCACCGGTATCGACTATGACGCCGCGATCGAGTTCGCCGAGCTGCTGGAGGATGCCGCCGATCTCGGGATCACGGTGCCAGCGTGCGACCTTCTCCTTCAGGATCAGGTACGTCCGCATGCTCGCATGAGCGAAGTCCCACACGCCCTCTTCGTCTTCCGTGCGGTAGGGGTGGCTGTCGAAATGCCGCATTCCTTCCCATTTCGCGTCCTCGAGCAGCTTGACCAAGAAGAATGCGCCCTTTTGATCCTCGCTGCCGAACCGCAGATCCTGGTCGTAGCGTCCCGGTTTTTGGGCGTTGAGATCGATATGAAATAGCTTGCTGGCTTCGAGCGCCTGGCCGACGGCATGAGAGAAGTCGAGCCCCGGCATCTGTTCGTGAGCCACCTCGGGATTGAGCCCCACCATTTCCGGACGATCGAGGGTGTAGATGAACGCCAGCATGTGGCCGCTGGTCGGCAACCAGATGTCGCCGCGAGGCTCGTTGGGCTTGGCTTCGAGTGCAAAACGCAAGTCGTAGCGATTGTCGATCACGTACTCGCAGAGAAAATTCATGCAGTCCCGAAAATGCCGGATCGCGTCTTGAGGGCTCTTGCAGGCGTTGGTCTCCACGCCTTCTCGACCTCCCCAAAACACGTAGGTCGTGGCGCCGAGCTCCACGCCGAGATCGATCGCTCGCATCGTCTTCTGCAAGGCGAATTGGCGCACCTTGGCGTCGACGGCGGTGAACGCCCCCTCCTTGAAAACGGGGTCAGAGAACAGGTTCGTCGTCGCCATGGGGACTTTCATCCCGCTGGCGTCGAGCGCCTTCTTGAAATCCGTCACGATGCGCCGTTGCTCGGCCGCCGAGGCGTCGCGCGGGAGGAGATCGTTATCGTGCAGGTTGACGCCATAGGCGCCGAGCGCGGCCAGCTTTTCGACGATGCGCGTCGGAGCCAACGGAGGCCGCACCGCATCGCCGAACGGGTCGCGGCCGGGGTTGCCCACCGTCCAGAGACCGAAGGTGAAATGGTGCTCGGACTTCGGTACGTATTGATCTTGCGGGTGTCTTCCGACGCTCGATGGCATGGGTGGGCCCTCCGCGGTGCTCACGCATGCTAGGTGGACCGGCGGGACCGTCAAGGCTCACAAAAGAACCGGAAATCCGCAATCGATGAGCTGCGGGCCCGGCGCCAAACCACTTTGTGGGCGCTCGTCCCAAGGATAGATTTCGTACGCTGACATGACGAAGGGAGCCCCCTGGCTGCTCGCGATGAGCGGCATTACCAAGCGCTTTCCCGGCGTCGTCGCGCTCGAGGACGTTTCGCTGGAGTTGTCGGGAGGCGAAGTGCTCGCGCTCATGGGGGAAAACGGTGCAGGCAAGAGCACCTTGATGAAGATCCTGGGCGGCGCCGAAATGCCGGATCAGGGTCGGATCGACCTCGATGGCAACCCGGTCGTCCTCGATAGCGTGCGCGAGGCGCATCGGCTCGGGATCGCGCTCATTCACCAGGAGCTGATGCTCGCGCCGAACCTCGACATCGCCGCCAATATTTTTCTCGGAAACGAGGCGGCGGTAGGATCGGTGGGCGTGCTGCGCCGCGGCGCGTTGAATCTGGCCGCGGGGGCGCTTCTCGCTCGAGTGGGGCTCGCGCGGGCACCGACGACGCCGGTTTCGACGTTGACGGCGGGGCAGATGCAAATGGTAGAAATCGCCAAAGCGCTCTCCAAAAAAGCGCGCATCATCGTGATGGACGAGCCGACGTCGTCACTCACGGGCGCCGAGTCGGAACACCTTTTTCGCATCATTGGACAGCTCAAGGCGGACGGGATCGGCATCATCTACATTTCGCATCGGATGGACGAAGTGATGAAGCTCGCCGATCGCATCACCGTGCTGCGCGACGGGCGTCACGTCGGCACGTTGGACCGCGACCAAGTCACGTCCGAAAAAATCGTGTCCATGATGGTGGGGCGAGAACTGAAGAACGAATACTTCCCTCCGCGCGCCGCGAAGACGCCCGGACCGCCGGTGCTCGAGGTGCACGGCCTGATCGTGCCCGGAACGGCCCGTCCGGTGAGCTTTACCGCAGAGCGTGGAGAAATCCTGGGATTCGCGGGGCTCGTCGGTTCCGGTCGCACCGAGCTCATGGAGACGATCTTCGGCGTCACCCCGGCGCTGTCCGGTTCCATGACCGTCGCTGGAAAGCCGTACGCTCCGCGCCGGCCTCGGGACGCCATCGATTGCGGCGTTTACCTGGCGCCAGAAGATCGCAAGAGGCACGGCCTGGTGTTGCCCATGACGGTGGCCGAAAATATCTCCTTACCCAACATCGCCAGCTACGGTCCGGCAGGTCTCTTGAATCGCGAGGCCGAGCGTCGGGCGGCCGAGGCCGAGGTGACGCGCCTTCGCACCAGGACCCCCAGCATCTTCCAGCGGGTGGTGAACCTTTCCGGCGGCAACCAGCAGAAAGTCGTCCTTGGTAAGTGGCTGGCGATGGCTCCGCAGGTGCTGATCTTGGACGAACCGACGCGCGGCATCGACGTCGGCGCCAAGGCGGAGATCTATCGCCACATGGCGGCCCTCGCCGACCAGGGAATCACCATCCTCATGGTGAGCTCGGACATGGAAGAGATCCTCGGAATGAGCGACAGGGTGGTGGTGATGCACGAGCGGATGTTGCGAGGGATACTTGCGCGCGAAGGTCTTACCGCCGAGGGCATCGCCACCCTCATGACGGGGAGAACGGGAGCTGCGGCATGAGACGCGAGCTCGGCATGTTCATCGCGCTCGTCGCGATGTGCCTATTGCTCTTCATTTCCAATCCGGATTTTCTCGGCGCATCCAACGCCTTGAATACGACGAGGCAGATCTCCATGCTGGGGATCTACGCTATCGGCATTGGCTTCGTCATCATCAGCGGAGGGATCGACCTTTCCATCGGATCGGTCATCGGGCTCACCGGCGTACTCATCGCCAAGCTTTCCTCCTCCGCTCCGCCGGGGCTCGGCTATCCGTTGTGGGTGGGGATTCCCTGCGCGCTGGGGGTCGCGCTGCTCATCGGTCTCGGCCAGGGACTCTTGATCACACGGCTCAAGCTGCAGCCGTTCATCGTTACGCTGGGCGGCATGCTCCTCGTCCGCGGCGTATCCCAAACGGTCGCCGAGGGCGGGACCATCAGCTTCGGCGACGCGCCCTTTCTCGAGCTCGCCAATGGCGGGATTTGGCGTGTGCAGGGCGAGCCTCTCTTGCCCTATCCGGTTCTCATCTTCCTGGTGGTGGTCGGAATCGGCACCTTCCTTCTGCATTCCACGGTGCTCGGTCGCTATGTGTACGCCATCGGCGGCAACCGCGAAGCGGCGCGCTACTCGGGCATCGACGTCAATCGGATCGAGACCTTGACCTACGTGATCTCGGCCGGGCTCGCCGGCGTGGCTGGCGTTTGCTACGCCGCCTACATCGGCCAGATGTCGCAGCAAGTGGGCGTTGCCTACGAGCTCTATGCCATCGCGGCCGCGGTCCTGGGCGGCTGCTCGCTGCGGGGCGGGGAAGGGACGGTGCTCGGCATCGTCATCGGCTCCGCGATCATGCGGGTCATCGACAACGGCATCAACATGTTCCAGCTCCAGCACCGCGACGAAGGCGGAGTTCCGCGTATCTGGCGGCTCGACCCCAACTGGACCTTCATCATCATTGGCGCGGTCATCCTGTTGGCCGTCATCCTCGATCAACTCGTTCACATGGTGAACGCCGCCCGCAGAACGCGACGCGCGGCGGCCTCGGCGGGCGGCCCGCGCGCGAACAGCGTCGACGTCGCGCCCGATGCAAAGACGTCATGAAGGGTCTCGACATCGACGGCCTGCGCCGTAACTTCTCCGACTTCTCCGGCCGCGACGGCAACATTTACTTCGCCCCTGGACGCGTCAACCTGATCGGCGAGCACGTCGACTACTCCGGAGGTTTCGTCCTGCCGGCGAGTCTCTCGCTCGGGGTCGCGGTGGCCATCGCTCCTCGGCCCGATGCGACGCTGCGCCTACGCTCCGAGGACCTGAACGAGACGGTCGAATTTCCGCTGGCCGTCGCGCCGCGACAGGGCGACGTGCATTGGAGCGACTACGTCAAAGGCGTGATCTGGGCCCTCGCTGCCAAAGGCTGCGCGCTGCGCGGGGCCGATATGCTGGTGCGCGGCAACGTTCCGCTGGGCGCGGGGCTCAGCTCTTCCGCAGCGCTCGAAGTGGCCAGCGCGTTCGCGCTGCTCGACATCGCGGCCCAGTCGCTCGGGCCCATGGACCTCGCGCTCGCTTGCCAAGCGGCGGAGAATTCCTTCGTGGGCGCCCAGTGCGGCATCATGGACCAATTCGCGGCCACGCACGGTCAACCCGGGTGCGCGCTGTTCCTCGATTGCGAAGATTTGCATTGGCGTGCGCTCCCCTTGGCCAAGAGTCACGGCTGGGTCATCGCGGATTCCCTGGTACGACACTCCCACGCCTCCGGTGCCTACAACACCCGCCGGAACGACAGCATGGTTCTCGCGCAGATCGTCCGCGAGCGCCGTCCAGACGTGCATTCGCTGCGCGAGCTCACCGCGGCCGACGTCGAGGGCCTCTCTCCCGATCTGCCGCGTCCCCTCGCGGCGCGTCTGCGCCACATCGTCGGCGAGAATCGGCGCGTGCTCGCGGCCGTGAGCGCGCTCGGAAGAGCGGACATGGGCGTGCTCGGAGAGCTGCTCACGGCCTCTCACGCGAGCCTCCGCGACGACTATGCCGTGAGCTGCCGAGAGCTCGATCTCCTGGTCGACATGGCGCTCGATCTGCCCGGCGTGGCGGGCGCGCGCATGGTCGGCGGCGGTTTCGGGGGCTGCACGCTGTCCTTGGTGGAGAAAACGCAGGTCGGCCCGTTCATGGAGAACCTGCGCGATCGCTACGCGCGCGAGACGAAAGTCGAGCCGTGGCTTCACCTTTGCGAGTTCGGAGGCGCAGTCCGACGCATCGCCTAGCGATCGCAACGCGACCAGTGGCGAGACGGAGCCTTTTTTTCGCTGACGTTATTGAATCTTCGCGTGGGAGCGGGCCACCTTGCAGGGGGCAACTCTGCCCAGATATTCGAGCAAGCGGCGGTCGCTTTCGGCCATCGCGAACACGCGCGAGGACACGCGCCCCAATCGGCGCTTGATGGTGGCGAGCGACACACCCAGTGCTTCGGCCACTTCGGTGAGCTCGAGACCTTCGACATAGTAAAGGACGAATGCCATCTGATCCTTCGCGTCGAGCCGTTCGAGGATCGCGTAGAGCCCAGACACGGCTTCGCGCGCCTCGAAATCGGCGGGGCTGACGAACCGCGTGGTGGGCGCTTGCAATCGCCCGTCGTCGGTGAAGCGCAGCCACTTGCGAACGCGGCGCGAGCGTAGTTCGCTTATCGCGACGCGAAAGGAAATGGCAAAGATGAAACTCCGCAGCGCGGCCGGATTACGCAAGAGCGCGAGGTTTCGGTAAAAGCGCAAGAACACCTCTTGCACCAGATCTTCCACCTCGTTCCCGGGCCCGATACTGCGGCGCATGATGCTGCGCACGAGGGGGCCATAACGATCCCAGATTGCCGTGTGAGCCTTGGTGTGGCCGTCAGCAGCCATGCTGGCCAACATGGCGTCATCCAGCTCCGCGGGCGGTTGCTGTACAAAGTAGGCGGTAGTTTGTGCGCTGGCTGTCATCCGCGGATCGCCTTTTCAAGAGACGCTGTCGCGTCTCCACTCTTGAACTGCCGATGTGCGGCGTGGCCCGCCATCAATTGGGGAAGTACCGCGAACCTCGAACGACGGCTCAGGGTCTCGACAAATCTGTCCCCCGGGCGGTCGTCGCGCGGTCACCGCATTCTCCAACTGCGCGTAGGGGCATCCGCGCAGCCGCCGGCTTCGGTCGCTACGTCGGGCGCGACATCCGCCGAGTCCTCGGTCGCATCATCCGCTGGGGCATCGGTGCTGCCCGTGCGAATCCGCGGGCCCGCCCTCGACGATGCCGACATCCGTCTGGGCACCCTGATCGCGCCCGGATCGCGGATATCCGTTGGCCCTCCCGATGGCGAGCACGCCGCGCAGGCGGCTGCTTGCACCGATGAACGTCCAAGGAGCCTGCACTGCCGTGCCGATCGGGCCTCCCAAATCGTTTGCCGCCGCGCGCCTTTAGGCGCTCAAGACCGAGTTGGGCGCTCAAGGCCGAATCGGGGAAGGGCCTGCACGTCGAGAAGGGTGCAGGGGGGCAGAATCTCAACCTGCAGCGAGAAGGGTGGCCCGGCGCCGGCGGAGAAGCTCACATTCCGCCGAGAGTGCGTCGCGTCTCGCACGGGAGGAAATGAAATCGGCGCCCTTGGGCGATTAAAACGCTTTATGTTCTATAGACTTACGCGGCCGCACCCCCCGCGCACGGATGGTCGCGACCCGGGGACGATTGTTGAGCTACGTTCGGACAACGCTACCACTCTATTTGCTGAAGGCTCGTCGCGCGCTGCTTGCCCGCGCCGGTCTCCTTTCGAGCAGCTTGTAAACATTCACCGCATGACGAAAACGCATCGGAATCACCTCACCTTGTCGCTGGCCAACCGGACGGAGCAACCTAACGTTGCCTTCGCTCTGCGCGTGCACGCGGGTCAAGCGAGGCGCTTAGCGAAGAGAGGCACCTAGGAAGATGCGCGAGGCCCGCTTGTTTCTGGTGCAAGGCGGCATACCCCAAGAGGTCGATGACGCCACACTGGTCCACAAGCTCATCGACCAACATCCGCACGCCGCTCGCCTCATTTGGCAGCGCTTTGCGCCGATGGTACATCGCATCCTTCGGCGGTCTCTCGGACCGGACGAAGACGTCGAAGACCTGGCTCAAGAGGTATTCATGTGCGTCTTTCAAAAAGCCTCCACCTTGCGTGAGCCCCAGGCGCTGAAAGCCTTCGTGATCACGGTGACGGCTTTTACCGTCCGCGGCGAGCTCCGCCGCCGATGGAGTCGACGCTGGCTGCGTCGGCAGCGCCCGGAAACGGTTCCCGGGCAACTCGTCTCCAACCAAGACATCGAGTCGCGAGAAGCGCTGCGACGTTTCTATCTCATCCTCGATCGCGTCGGCATTCAGGATCGCACGGCGTTCGTCCTGCGCTTCATCGAAGGAATGCCGTTGGAAGAAGTAGCGGTGGCCCTCGACGTTTCCGTGGCCACGGCGAAGCGGCGTCTTTCGCGGGCCTGGGATCGCGTGGTGCTTCTGGCTGAGCGAGACACGGCGCTGGTCGACTATATTTCTAGTCTCCAAAGAGACGGGGCTTGCGCATGAATTCTTGGGAGAAACGGGCGGCAGCGGATCAGGCGGTTACGCGACTCGTGCGAATCGCGCAGGAAGCGTCGATCGACGATCTTTCTTCGAGTGAAGAGGATGGGCTTTTGCGCTTCGAGGCGGCCGTCGCAGAGCAGCGAGTGCGCCGCCGAGGTCCATCCAAGAAGACATGGGGATTGCGGGCAGCCGCCTTTGCGGCCGCGGCGGCGATGGCGGCGGCGTCAGTCGTCTTTTTCACGAGCCATCGGAGCTCGGTGCAGGCATTCGAGGTCGCCAACGGGAGCGTGAGCAGCGGCGGGTACATCCGTCCCACCGCCCCCGAGGGCGCGCGCGTTCGGTTCGCGGGCGGAACGGAAGTCTTGCTCGAATCCGGGGCACGCACCAGGGTTGCCGAAGTCTACGCGCATGGAGCGCGGATCTTGCTCGAGGAGGGAAAGGCCCGTTTGCACGTGAAGCCGCTGGTCGGCGCCAAGTGGCTGGTCGACGCCGGCCCGTACACGATCCTGGTGACGGGAACGGTTTTCGACGTCGCCTGGACAGGAGCCGAAGAGAGTCTGGATCTCTGGCTCCGCGAAGGATCGGTGGTCCTGACCGGACCATTGACGACCCAAGGTTTCGTCGTGCGGGCCGGGCAGCATTTGGTGGCACGCGTGCGTGAGAACCTTCTTCTGCTCGACGGTCAACCGTCGGAAGACTTTCGCATCCGGTCTTCCGACATCGTCGGCGACGCGCCGACGCCCGAACTCATCGCACCCGCGCCGGCGGGCGCTGCGAAGGTTGCTCGCCCGACCGAAGGGCGCACTGCCAGCGCAGGCGCGGGCGACGACACGCGCGCGCACTCTTGGGCCAAGCGACTTGCGACCGGTGATTTCGACGGCATCTTGGCCGACGCCGATCGTCGGGGCCTCGAAGGTCTCCTGTCCAAAGCACCGCGCGCCGAGCTCGGCATGCTCGCCGACGCAGCGCGGTATGCGCGCCGGTTCGATGTCGCCCGTCGCGCGCTTCTTGCCGAGCGCGAGCGTTTCGCCGGCTCTGCGCAGGCCAGCGAGGCAGCCTTTTTCTTGGGAGGTCTCGCCGAATCTGACGCGTCGTCCGTGCCGTCAGCCTTGGAATGGTACGAGCGGTACCTGGCCGAGAGCCCGCAGGGAACATACGCCTCCCAGGCGCTCGGGCGAAAATTGATGATTGTGCACAGGCTCCGAGGGCGTGAGGCCGCCAAGCCCTTGGCACTCGCCTACCTCAATCAGTATCCGAAAGGACCTTATGCGCGGTACGCCAAAAATCTGCTGGAAACCAATGCGATAAAGTGATCCGGCAGTCGCAAGGGACAGTGTAAAAGGGGCGGATGCGCGGCCATCGCGTTCTCCGAGTCTGTATGTGGTTGCTTGGTCTCCTGGCGTTTGGAAGTGCGTCCCACGCGGCGGTAGAGCGTCGTGTCGTGTTGCTTCGCCCGAGCGCCACCGACGAGGTGACGACCATGGCTCTCACGCGGATCAAAGGGGAGCTCATCGCAGCCGGTTTCGAAGTCACCATGGTGCCGCAAGGGGAGGAGATGGCCCCTCGGAACGCGGTGGAGACCGCTGCATCCGAGCTCAAGCCCTTGGCGGTCTTCGCGATCTTTCATGATCGGTCCAAGCCCGGCACGTCATCGACGGCGGAGATCTGGGTATCGGATCGTCTCGTCGATCGCACCTCGGTCGAGCGCATGCGCCTCGACAATGAGGAGCCCGGAAGAGGCGCGGCCGTGCTCGCCGTCCGGGCGGTGGAGCTCTTGAAGGCCAGTCTGGCCGAGTTCTGGACGGTCCCCGAACGCCCGCGGCCTCCGTCGATTCCGTCAGAACCGCGGGCTCTTCCGGCGAAACCTCCCCCCGCCGTGCGCCGTCCCGCGTTGAACGAAGGGATCGCGGCGCAGGCCGCGTTCGGGATGCTGTACAGCTTTGGTGAGATCGGTCCGGTGTGGACCCCGCTGCTGGCGCTCTCCTACGGCACGGCCGACGGCATCGGCGCCCGGATGAGCATCAGTGGACTTGGTTCCGACGCGATCCTCGAGACAGCGGAGGGCAGCGCGCGCGTCGAGCAGCAGTTCGCGACGCTGGAGGCGTTCGTCATGTCGCGATGGCAGGGCTCGGTCCAAGTCTTCGCGTCGGCCGGCGCCGGCGCGTACCACCTCGCGGTGGAAGGCACTGGCGTCTTTCCCTACTACCGGGGAAAGACGGGGCAGTCGTGGTCGCTCCTCACGGGGGCGGGTTTCGGAGTTGCCGCCGAGGTCTATCCTCACATCGCGTTGATCGCCGAAGGTGAGGGCTTCTGGGCATGGCCTGCGGCCGTCGTCCGCGTTGCCAATACCGATGCCGGAAGACAGTATTGGCCGGTGCTCCTGGCTCGCACCGGCATAGGAATCGCGTTCTGATGCGCCGCTCGTCGCCTTGCTACTTTGCCCCGGCTTCATGCCTCCTGTCCGCACTGATCGCGGGCGGCGCGGGCTGTGACGCGCGTGTCGTCGAGGCGGTCGAGCCCATTCCATTTGCGGACGCTGCCCCGGCCAACGAAGCGGGCGTGCAGGGGGACAGCGGATCGGGAGGAGGATCCTCCGACGGGAGTACGCCTCGCGATGTCGCCTTCGATACGGCGGGAGGTCTCGACACGGGTGGGGCGTTCGATACCGGTGGGCCGTCGGATACCGGGGGAGGACTCGATGCGGGCGGGAGCGTCGATGCTGCGTGTTTGCCCGACGCGCCGACTGGCCTCACGGTGTGGCCCAATTGCGTCAGCGCGGCCAATTCGGATCCCTGGCTCGTCAGAAATCACGATTCCCTCACCGCCATTCGCCCGCGTCTTTTGGTGCTTCATTTCTGGAACGCGTGGACCGTCACGCAGGCTGACCAAGGAGCCCGCGCCCAGATCCGCGCCTTGCGCGAAGGATCGCGCTACCACGCCTACGCGCAGCCGAATGCGCCGCCCTTTCTCGACTACGAGATTGCGAAGATCGTCGACTTGACCGACCACCCTCCGCCGCCCACCTGGACCAACCCTTCCAGCACGCTCCTTCCCGTCACCGCTGCCGGCGACTTCGACACCGGGGCTCTCTTCTCGCCGGCATTCGCCGACAACATCAAAATCATGGACCCCGGGTTGTCGCGCAATCTCACGCTGTGCGAACTCTTCGACCGCGGGCTGGTGAACGAAGTTTGGGTGCTCGAGGGCGAGGGGGGGCGCCGACGACCGCCGCTCACGCTGGAGCGCAAGCAGGCCTACGACGCCGCGGGCGCCCCCATCGCAGGCCAGTTCGTCTGCGTCGAGGGATCAGGCTGCGTGCCCGAGATCAATTGTCTCCATACGGTCAGATTGGCCCACCTCGACCCGACGCGTGGCGAGGGATGCGACATGGAGGTGCGCGGGTGGAACCTCGAACACCTGCGCAGTGCCGTTCCGTATCTCGAGACCAATTTGCGCGCGTTCTTCAATGCCGACTTCCGGACGCGCTTTTCCGCCCCCTTCGATAGCTTCAACGAGATCTGCGACAAGAAGACCCCCGCCACGCCCTGCGTCAGCTATCCGAGCCCGTCGGTGGCCGCCGGTACGCTCCCCAGTGGGACGTCCTGGAGGATCAGTCCGTTCGTCCAGGGCTGCGGCACCCCCGAGTTCCCGCCCAACGCCACGGCACGCTACGACTGGCAAGGCAGGGTACAAGCGCAATCGCGATGCGAGCACTATGGCATGCGCGACGGCGATGGTGGACAGGACGTGCCCGATCTTTACAACGCCGACAAAGTCGCCGCCTACGACAACGCCTTCGGGCGATACGATTGTGGCACCGGATGGCAAGTCTATTGGCGCCAGAGCCTTCCTGGTTTCGGCAACAGGGCCATCGACGTCGACGGCAAGCCCATGAAAAATTTCTGGCCGTTCTTGTTTTACTAGGCCACGCCCGTCAGGCCACGGGCAGCTTGCCGAAGAAAGCGCGCGTTCCGACAGCGACGCTGCAACGCCCTGGGTGCCTCTGGCAGAGTGGTAGGACCACTTTGTCACCCGCGGGAGAGTCCTGAATTTCGACCGTCCGCCACGACGAGCCCTCACCGTTTTTGGAAGGCCGACGTGCGCAATTCGCCGCGACCGTCGCAGCGCCATTGTGCGGATTTCCGTGCCGAGTCTCGCCGAGGCTCACAATCTTTGGCGGCGCGATCGCGCTAATGCCTCATCAGCGGGTGTGAGCGTGGCACCTCGTCCAACGGAAAGAGTCCCTGGGGTCGCGATCCGTACCGCTGGCGCAACATAGGTACAAAATAGCGGGGGAATTGGAGGCACCGATGCGACAGCGATCGTATGTCCGCGGTAGTCGCGGCGTCCGTTGGCTTTTATCCGCTCTCGTCCTGTCGGCTTGCGGGCAATCCGGGCCGTCCCTCTCCGACCCCATCGACGACGCCACGGGCGTCGCGGGCGAGCTCGAAACGTACATCGCGACCTACGAGGATGGCACGACCGCAATCTTCTATGGTCTTCGAACATCGTCGGGCGACACGATCGATCTCCTTTTCGACGCGGCTCCCGACATCGACCCCGGATCGCATGTCGTCGTGCACGGCGCACGCGATGCCGAACGAAAATTTCGCGTCACGTCGATTCAGCAGCGGCCGACTCCTTCTTCTCTCCCGCGGGATCAACGCGAGCTTTCGTTTCCTATCGATAACGCGGCGCCGATTTCTCTCAAGGTCGCGGTTCTCATCCTCGACCCGGCCTATACCGTCGCAGCGGCCAGAAAGCGGCTGCTGGACGATTTCGATGGGCCGAAAAATTTCTTTCGGGAGAACACCTACGGCAATTGGAACCTCGAAGGGGACGCCTTCGGTCCTTACACGGTCGATGTCAGCAGTTGCGGCAGTCGCTATACGCAGATCGCGACGGAGGCAAGAGCGGCGGCGAAGAGCGCAGGGGTGGACATCGATAGCTACAACCAAGTTGCGTATTACGTGCCGAAATCGGCGAGCTGCGGTTGGGGAGGGCTCGGCCAGGCCGGTAAGATGCCGTCGCGCGTCGCGGGAACCTACAAGCCGGCGCGTGACACCTGGTACGCGGCGAGCTTGGGCTGCGTCGTCTTCAACCAGGAGCTCGGGCACAACTACGGTCTGCAACACGGCCACTACTGCTCCTCGCCGCCCTACAACGGCGGATGCCCCGGCTATGCCGAGTACGGCGATCCGCACACGCCGCTCGGGACGGGATGCGGGCACCTGTCAGCGGTGGAGACCGGGGAGATGAACGCCTTCCAGCCATGCAACGTGATCGACGTGGCCGACGGGTCCTATCAGATCGGTGCCATCGAATTCGGTTGTACGGGACCGCAGGTATTGAGGTGGAAGGATCCACAGGGAGCACTCCGCGCCGAGTACGTGCACCTCGAATACCGCCGCAAAGCCGGTCACGACGCGACGCGAGCCGAGGGTATCTACATTCACTACGGCGCCGAATTCAAAGATCCCAATGTCGTCGGTTGGCAAACGCCGGCCAATGGCGCGAGCGATTTTCTCGTGGGGGCAGGCGGTTCGGCCAAGGCAGCTGCGCTCCTCGCCGGACAGTCGTGGACGGCCGTGGGCGGCGCGGTCTTTCGCGTCGTTTCGCTCAGCGATGTCGCTACCATCGAGGTGACGAACACGGGAAAGGCGAGCGGCGCGACTTGTCTCGACGCGACGCCGGCGCCGACGACGGTGACGTGCTGCACGACCGGCTCGTGCGGCGCGGATGGAGGGATTCCCGATGCAGGAATCTCCGACGCCACGATCTCCGACGCGGTGACGATGGATGTCGGAGCGAGAGACGCGGCTCTGCCTGACGCCGCGGCGCCGGAGGGAGGGACGTCGGATGCGGGCCTGAGCGATCGCGCCAATGTCGGAGACACCGGAGCAGATGTCGTCAATGACGTCCGCGAAGTCGACGTTCGCGCTGACACCGGTGCGGGCGCCGGTCGCGGCGGCGCGGGCGGTGCGTCGGCGGGTGCGGGCGGTGCATTGGCCGGCGCGGGCGGTGCGTCGGGAGGGGCCGCCGGTGTGTCAGCGGGAAGAGGGGGCGCGACGACGGGAATGGGCGGTTCGACCGGTGGACGCAATCCAACGAGTGGCGCCGGTACTGGGAACCCGGGCGGCAACGAACCTGACGGGTGCTCGTGCCGGCTTCAAGCTCAGGATCGGCGTGCCGGCCGAGCGTGGGGCGTGGCATTTTTCCTCGGTGCGCTCGTCGCCCGACGCCGCGCGAGTACCCGATCAAGCCACGGGCAACCTGCCGAAAAAGGCTCGAAGCTCATTTAGTTGATCGGGGGCGACGCTCAATCGCTCCGAAATGCGCACCCCAAGGTAGCCCCCGCCACCTGATGCGCGACTCGTTGAAGCGGCTGGGAATCGATCCGGAGCGGTTGACCTTCGTGGAACGCGTCCCGATGCATGACTATCTCGAGCAGCATGGCCAAAGCGATATCGGCCTGGATCCGTTTCCCTACGGGGGCGGCACGACGACCTACGACGCCTTGTGGATGGGAGTTCCGGACTCGAGGAGCTGGTGGCCCGAAGCGTGGAGGAGTACATCGACATTGCGGCCCGTCTCGCTGCCGATCCATGGCAACCCGTCGAACTCCGATCGAACCTGAGGCAGCGGATGTTAGGTTCCCCTCTGATGGACGCTCGCAAGTTCGCGGAGAGCATCGAGGCTGCTTACCGAGAAATGGGGGGGCAGTGGTGCCGGTCGGGCAACCTTCCGCAGGCCCCTGGGCGCCGCCAATGACGCGCCTACTGGTCATCGGCGGGCGGAGCGCAGGAATTGTTGAGCCGTGGCATGGCCTTGGCGCGGCTTCCTAGAGAGGCTTCGTGCGACCACAGATCCTGTCCCTTTGGGTTTTCCTTCTCGTCACCTCCGCGAGTGCACGAGCCATGGCGCTGGGGCCCGCTCTGTTCGCCTTCTTTCCGAACTACAATCACTCCGAGCCCGCACGCCATGGCCCGCATTGCTGGAACGAGCCCAGCTCCATGCCCGAAGGGCGAAAAATCGCATGCGGGCCGCCCGCCCTTGTCCACAATGCGACCGGCCAGTACACGGTCACAATGCCCAATGGAGCGCCCTTTCCCGCGATTTTCGGGGATTCAGGCTACCAAGTGTATGTCCAGACCGTCGGGGGGACGGCGAACTGTTTCGATACGGGGCTGTCGAGCGACGCAGCCTTCACGTTGACGTCGAACATCCGTTGCGTGACCCCCGCGGGTGCCGACGTCGACGCCAACTTCTCCTGGTACTACCGCGCTGACAGCTTCGAGCATCAACAATTCATGGGGCACAGTCCGGACCATGGGTACGCGACCGTGGACGGTAACGGCGCGATTCGCGCCGACGAGAGTTTCAATCCGATCGGGCCGGGCTTGGTCACGAGCAGCCGTAGTGACACGGGGCGGTACATCGTGACGTTTGAATACATGAACCCAGCCGACGGCGCCTACGTCACCGACCCCAGGTTCAATTTGAACAACGTTCTGGTGGCGAAAACGTGCGTCGGCGATGACACGCCGTCCTGCGCGCGCGCCGTGTGCGTTCCCTACAATTGGACCCTTGGCACGTACACCGAGCGCGACACAATGGTGGAAGTCCGTTGCTACGATCGTGGCGGCACCCTCCCCGGAGGCGCACGCGACACGAACTTTCGCCTCTTCGTCGGAGAGGAATCGCACAATTCTGTAACCATGGCCCCCGGCAACGACCATCAGTTTCTCAGCGAATGGTTTCTTTGGATCGACTGGGACGGGACCAACGCCGCGAATGTCTGTTACGACGACCGTTCTTTTCTTCACCGCAATCAGCACGAGACACCCGCCTCGAACCCTTACACAGAGCCCCTTACCGTCTGCAAGACGGGCATCGGATCCTACGACGTGATGATAAACACTCTCTTTTACGCTGCCGATGGAATGATGGTGATCGTTTCTGCGCGTGGTGCGGGCGGCGTGTATTGCAACGTGGAGGACGTGTGTTGGGGGCTCAGTGAGGGGCAAAACTGCGTGGGCAATGAGCCGCGAATCACGGTCAAGTGTTACGATCGCGATGGCTCGCCGGTGGACGCGTCGTTCAACATGTCGACGGCTTATCCGCAGCCGGGCTAAGCCGGCCGCATCCCCTCGTTGACGTTGTCAGTTCGCGCCGTGGTCTCGGGCGGGTAAGCAAAGGGACGCGCAAAAGTGTGCGCGTTCGACAGTCGTCCGAACAACCCGTAGGTGCGACCGAGCCCGCACGCTGTTGCGCGCAGAGGCTCGGTCGATTCCTGACCCGTTGTGCGGGGCTCACGCCACCTCATCTTGACCCCTACTAACCTTGCGATCCCCCGTCGGCGGCGCCTGCGCGCTCGGTTGTGCAACGAGGGTCGACTGACTCCTTAAGGAAAAACATGTACCCTGCTGGCACCATCGATCGCGGAACTTCGAACGAGATGAAACCGGGTGCTACAGGCGGAGGAACGCGCGGCGGCTCGCGACAATCGGGCAAGGTGATTTCGGCGTGGCTCATCGCCGTCGCGCTGGGCCCTGTGGGGTGCGTCTCCGAGGAGCATGACGGCTCGCTCTACCCGAAGGGCACGGGCGGTTCCAACGGCACTGCCGACAGCGGCGGGGGAACGTTGACCGACGCAGGCAAGGGAGGGTCAAGCAATGCAGGCGGCGCGACAGGCTCGGGCGGGGCCGGTGGCGTTGGCGGTACCGGCGGCGTTGGTGGCGCGAGCGGCGCAGGGGGCGCGAGTGGCGCAGGGGGCGCGAGTGGCGCAGGCGGTTCGAGTGGCGCAGGCGGTTCGAGTGGCGCAGGCGGTTCGAGTGGCGCAGGCGGCTCGAGTGGCGTCGGCGGCTCGAGTGGCGTCGGCGGCGCGAGTGGTCAAGCCGGTTCGAGCGGTGCAGGCGGCGCGAGCGGTGCAGGCGGCGCGAGTGGGGCGAGTGGCGCAGGCGGCGCGAGTGGCGCGGGCGGCGCGAGGGGCGCAGGCGGCGCGAGTGGCGCAAGCGGCGCGAGCGGTTCGAGTGGTGCAGCAGGCGCTGGCGGTACGGTGCCCGATAGCGCCGTCGACGACTGCCCGAAGGACCCGACACGGACCGCGGCCGGCCCATGCGGCTGCCTTTCCGACTCGTTGGCGCCGCGATGCCTCGGGCACCGCTACACGTTCGACGGAACGGCGGGGGCGACAGTGGCCACTGACACGATTGGCGGCCCCGCGGGCAACGGTACCGTCGTCAATACCTCGCTGTCAGGCAGCGGAACGGTCGTCCTTGGAGGCGTGGCCACCGATCAATACGTGCGCCTTCCCGCCGGTCTGATCTCGTCGATCGGTAACAGCGCCACATTCGAGGCGTGGGTGACCTGGACTCCCGCCAATACCACGCAGTGGCAACGCATCTTCGATTTCGGTAGCACCGATATGGGCCCTGATGTCCAAGGGACCGGTCAGACGTATCTCTTCTTGAGCCCGCGCGCAGGCGCCAACTTCTTTCGGGGTGCCATCACGATGGCGAGCGCCGCGGGCGAGGACCTCGTCGACGGCGTCGCTGCGTTGCCCGCGACGACGATGACGCACGTCGCGGTCGTGATCGACGGCGCTGCCAGCAACATGAAGATCTACCAGCAGGGGGCGATTCAGCCTTCGGGATCGAGTGGCGTCACCATTCGAGCGGGCACGACGCTCTCCAACTTGGCCGACGTCAACAACTGGCTCGGTCGTTCGCAATACGCCTCCGACCAGGAGTTTGCCGGGACGATCCACGAGTTTCGCATCTACGGAAGGGCGCTCAGCGCGGCCGAGCTGAACACCAATTCCATGCTCGGCCCCGACGTGTTGCCGGGTGGTACCGCCGATGCTGGCCGGGATTGAAGACAACCTGGTCGTGCTATCCGAAACGAAGCGATTTCGACAGACATCCTGCTGATCGTCGCCGGGTGGCGGCGTGTCGCGGAGTCAGCGTGCGACGTGTGAGCGGCTCCGCCCTCGTGTGGCCATCTGCTGTCGCCTGAAAACTGTAGTCTCACAAGACGTCAAAACAGTTGACCTGTCATCGACAGGGACTGTCGTCGATTCGTGCCGATTCGTGCTCCAGATTTTGCGGTCACCTCACCTTAACAGGGATCAAGACATGTCTGGCCTTGTCGATGGGTCGCCTGCGTAATTTTCTTGTGCGAGCGTTGAATTCCAGGCGACCGCATGTCGGTCTCCCACCTCTTGTCTCTATTGAGGAGAAGCCATGAAACCGCATTCCCCCGTTTGGTTCCCAGGTGCGACAGTGATGTTCGGACTCCTGTTCGCAACCGCTTGCGGAAGTGACACCGACACGACCGGTGGTGGTGCCGGGGGAAGGACCGGGGGCGGCGGCGCGACCGGCACCGGCGGCGCGACCGGCGGCGGCATGACCGGCACTGGCGGCACGACTGGCACGGGCGGCGCGACCACCGGCACTGGCGGCACGACTGGCACGGGCGGCGCGACCACCGGTACCGGCGGCGCGTCCGGCAAAGCCGGTGCAGGCGGCGCGGCCGGCAAAGCCGGCGCGGCTGGCAGCTCGGGCGCGGGAGGGACGTCAACCCCAGACGCCGGTGGTCCGCTCGTTCCTCTCGACTGCGGCGCTGAAGGGTGGGCGGTGGAGAATCAAGGGCCCCCCAGCAATCGCGTCAACTATGTCATCCTCGGCGACGGGTACACGGCGGCCACCGTCGAGACGACGCTGAAGACGCACATCCAGACCGCCATGCAGAGGCGCTTCGAGCACGAGAGCGGTCAGCCGTACGCCCGCTACCGGAAATTCGTGAACATCTGTGTCATGAAGGCCATCAGCGATACCGACGGGATTGGCAATGGCGCCACGGCTTTTGATGGAGGCAACGGCGGCGACCGGTTGGCCAAGGTCAACCAGACGAAGGTCAATGCGTACATCACGGCGAAGGTCCCCAAGACCTTCGAGGTCGACTGGAAGGCCGTCGTTCTGAACCAAGCCCTCTGGGAAAATACGGGCAGCGCGTTGATGCTCTGGTCAGGTGGTAACAAGGACGCTGCGGGGGCCGCCCTGCACGAAGGGGGGCACGGTTTCCACCAGCTCGCCGACGAGTATGGGACCTGTACGGGCGTATGTGGCAGCAAGAACGTCTGCGCCGGGAGCGGCATGGAGTATTCCGAAGTCAACTCGACCGCGGACTGCACGACGACCGGGAAGAAGTGGGACCTGTGGCTGGGATCGACCCAGAAAGGGCTGAACGTACCGGATATGGGGGCGACGGGCGTGCAAGGCACCTTCGAAGGAAGCCGCTATGAGGGTCCGGGCCAGTACCGTCCCTCGGCCAACTCGATGATGAACAGCCTGTTCGGCACGAATGTCAACACGAGCTTCAACTCGGTCTCGCGCGAACAGATGGTGTTCAGCATCTGGCGCGCCGTCAAGCCGGTCGATGAAGCCAAGCCCCCCGCGGGCGCGGTTTCGAATCCAGCG
>Ga0193706_1000174_pt1 | contig 45174 bp, 75 predicted proteins | sample U3c1metaG_FD_160130 | JGI IMG/M metagenome (GOLD analysis project Ga0193706, IMG submission 160130) | Soil microbial communities from a riparian zone of the East river system, Colorado, United States - U3c1 | ecosystem: Environmental > Terrestrial > Soil > Riparian zone | place: USA: East River... | reverse complement strand
TTGATTAGCTCCGTCGTTAGAGTAGTTGGCGCAATGGGAGGATTGATCTCGTCAGGCGGTCGGCCTTTAGGCGGCTCGGCCAAAGCACGGATGCTATCGAGAGTGCTAAAAATATCCCCAGAATCCGGCGACGGTGTTATACCCTGCGGCTCCGTATCGGCTACTGCTGTCCCGTTAGTTCCCGAAGCCTTCCGAATCTGCGATAGGGCCTCGAAGATATCGGCCATAGGCTATTGGAGCGACTGATTCTGTAATTGCAGAGGTCCTGATTGGGTCGACTTGACCGCGCCGCCACTGAGAGACATAGGTCCGGCTGTAGGAGTAGGCGCCGGAGGTGGTGCGGCCATAGGAGCTGGTGGTGCCAGAGGCGGCGGCGTTACGGGGCGGCCTCCAGGTGCCGGCGCTGCGGCGCCGGGCGGCATGGGCGGCGGAACTGGGCCCGGAGGGGCACCACCGCCAGCTCCCGGCATCATCGGCATTGTTTTGATTCCCTTAGCTCTCATCGCCAAAGGGTCCATACCGTCTGGGGCATCCGTCACGAAAAAGTCTCTGGACATGCGATCTGTCGTAAACCCCTTTGCTTTGAGCTTTCTTGCCTCGTCCATCGAAATGCCTTCTTTGTGGCGGTACTCGTCGTCTGGGATATATTTATTCAGAAAGGAAAGCTCTTTGCGGACGCCCGCCTTGACCATCTCAACCATTTCCGGCGTGACCTTCCCGGGGTCGACGTTAAAGCCCGCCTTGTTCATAGCCTGAGCCGTGATCTGGCTGTTCATATCGTTCTTGTTAAGGTTGGCAAGTTGCATCTGCAATTCCGTTTGGCGCTTGATCGCCTCAGATGGAGTCGGAGTGTTATCGGTTGCGCGAGCGCCCGCCTTATCGGCCTGGTCACCATATTTCTGTGCGGTATCAATGATCAATTGGCGCTGGAGCTTCTGCGGTTCCGTTAAGGCCTCTATCTTTGCCGTTAAGTCGTTGCCGCCTTTAATGATGGAGTTCATTCCGATTTTCGGGTCGATCTTTTTGCTTTGCATGTCGTCAATGACGCTGGTGGACTTATGAGCCCATTCTTGAAAGGGCTTGGTCTCAAGCGTTTTTGGCGTTATTGGCGGAAGGTTGAGCCCCAACTTTGCGTAAGCCGGACGGACCCCTTCGTTGAATGCTTTGATGCGGATCGACTCATCGACGTTCTTGTTGTCTACCAGCCTCATGCCTTGCTCGGCGATCTTTAGTTGCGTCTCCAATTCATGTTGCGCCCGCTCTTGCCTTAATTTTTGGGAGTTTTGCGCCAGAGCCAACCCGCTTTGAAGGCCCTGTGACAGCGCTGCTCCTGGGCTCGTGTATTCCATATTATTTTTTTCCTCCATACGCACCGGCCACCATACCGCCGCCCATACCGGCTAGTTGCAGCCATCCCGCTTTGTTGGCGTTTTGCATCTCGGCGTTAAGTTGATTGTTTGAATTTTGAAGTTGCTGTTGCTGAAGGTACGGCGTCATCGCAGCGCTGTAGCCCTGGATAAGACCCGCGTTATTTTGAACGGGGCTTGCGCCCGGATTCAAGGAGGAGCTGGTCCCCGCATAGCCGCCGACGTTAGAAAGCTGGCCCGTGGTATTTAAAGCGTTCTGCCCGATATCGCCGGACATGCCAACCGCTTGGAGATACCCCTGGGTTCCCGTATCAAGTTGTCCTTGGCGCTCCTGCGCCTCAATGGTTCCGTATTGTTGATTAAACTGCTTAAGCGCCTGAACGCCGGGCGAGCTGAGGGAATAGGCCGACCCAGGGTCGTCGCCAATGATCGCGTTGCCGCTGCGGGCCAGGTTCTCTTTGAGGAGCTGGAAGTCCTGCGCCTTACGGTCGATTGTCCCTTGGCTGACCGGAAGCTCGCCCGCTAGGGCCTTTTTCGTCCGCTCGCCTTGCTGGAGCGCAATCTGGGTTTGTTGGGCCTGAAGCTCTTGCTGCGCTTTCTGGTAGGCTTTATAGTCGTCAGTCTCCATCGACTCCAGATACTTGTTCAGCGCGTCGTTGGCCCTCTGGGCCGTCGCCATCTGTGCCCCTTGGAGATCCTCAATTTGCTTATCTTGGGCGGTGCGTTTGGTCGTTTTGGAATAGGTATCGTCGGTCTGGGCGTTGATCTTTTTCCATAAATCGTTATAACGCGCCAAAGCGCCTTCGTCTTTGATCCCGAAGTTTGTACCTTGCGGGTACGCTGCGTTATAGTCGGCAACCCCCTGTGCTTCGGCGCCCGGATTGGCTTTAAAATACTTGGCCTTAGCAGCATCGGACCATGCCTGGACAGGCGTTTGCACAAGCTGATACCCAGCTTGCTCGGCCTGGAGCGGCTGGAACATTCGTTGTTGCTCTCTTTGTTCCCGCAAGAGCGAAAGCTGTTCATTTTCCAGCGCGTTTAGGTTCGGGTCTGCGCCAGGCGTCTGTGCATTGCCGCCTTGGGTTGACATGTACCCAACCGCACCTCCAATCAAGGCCGCCCCGCCAACGGCAACAACGGCCCACGCCCCAACCATGTCGGAATCCGAAGGCAAGAGTTCTTCGAGAGGAGTTCCGGTTTCGAAATTAACATGCCATATCCCATCAGTCTGCCGGGAAGCGAACAGGCCCTCCATCGAGATGTGTTTCTGCTTTAACTGGTCGATGGCCTCTTTTAACGGGAGCAGAATCCCCTCGGCTTTAAGCTCCAGAAGACATTGATAGTCCCGGCCCTTCTCCTTGAGCGCCCGGATTAAACAGTTTTTCATAGCGAGTTCGGATTCAACCATGGCGTTTTCTCCTGGCGGGAGCAGATCGCTGTATGATTTGGCGATCACGTACTCCTCAATTTTCTCAAGGTCCGTTTCACCTGTGGCATGGACCGTAATCCAGACGGTATCTTCCAGGGCAAAGACCGCCCGCTTTGTGCCGGCTTTTGAAATCATCGACAAGGGCGCCTTGAGATACTCTCTGCCGCCGTGTTCCGTGACGACGATCACCTCGCCCTTCATTAAAAAATTCGGGTGCGAATGACGGTGTATCTTGCCGGTCAGAATGGTGCCCTTCGGAATGAATATTTCCCTGACGTATATCCCTTCCGCAAAGGAATGATTTAAAGGCATCAATTCCGAGTCTCCAAACACGGCTCCGGGTATCTTGGAAAGCACGTGTTCAAGTTCCAAAATATTCTCGCGCAAGTTCTTTGAAGGACGTTCATCCAGGTGTGTGTTCATACGGTACCCTTTAGTCCGCCGTCCCCGCATTGATCTTGTTTTGAATCGCGCCTTTGATCTGAGAGGCACTACGATCAGGCATAGAGTCCAAAGCCGCGACGCGCGTCTTGAGGTCGGCGAGCGTCGCCGCCAACGAGACAGCCGCCTTAAACGCTGTGATCCATTGACGGAGCAAGTTGAGCTCGTCCATGGTGACCAAGGCCGCCGCCCGCAGGGTTTTACAGGTCGGTTGCACGCCGGTCAAAAAGGAAGACACCGCCTCTACCCGTTCAGCCGCAAGTATTTGCGGAGCTGTCAAAGGAACCGGCTGATGGGCACTAACATACGAGGCCCACTCAGATGCGCTGACAAACGCCGTGGACAACCCAAACTCGCCTCTTAACTGAGTAACCGTCGTTTCATCCATCCCGTCGTAAAGACATCCATCCGAGGTGTAAAGTATCACTAGCGCTTTCTCCTCGCCGATAACCGCCCTAAAAACTGCGGGGCCGTCGTCGTGTATGTCGCATTTATTTTGGCGTAAACGGTCGCTGGTGCGCTCAAGAGGACTCTGTATCCGACGACGTGCTGGTGCGTATCGAGCACCGCCGTGGGGAGCGGAATTTCTAAATAGTTACTCCCATACACGAGCCCCGTGGCAGAATTGCCAGACGTTTGGGACACTCCCATAAAGCCCATGGAGATTGCGTTTGCCAGCCATTGATAGGTTGCCGAAAATGACACGTCCCAATCGCCCGCCGTCAAAGCAATCGAGGTCATGTCTTTCCACTGAGTCGTCGCGGCGGCTGCAACGGCGCTTGTAATAACGGATTCGACGTACTCTCCCACATTCCCCGCCGCCGCATTGTCGTTGGTCGTGGTTCCCTTAATACCCTTGGTCGTGGGATTGAAAATCAGGTTGCCTATCAGCGTTACGTCACCGCCGAATAACTGCTCGAAACGTAGAGCGTGGCCCGCCAAGGTTCCTGCGGGCAGCCCTGTGATGAGCTGGCCGCCCATGGCAAGGGGCCCGGTCATCGTTCCCCCAGCCTTGAGGAGGGCAGCGGTTATGGCGTCGTACCAATTTGTTAGTCCACCGAGATTCTTCATCTGGCTGGCCAGTTGAGCCAAGCGATTGTTCAGGTCCGTTGCCGTCGCTCCCGCCGCCACGGGTGTAATCCCCGCAAGAAACGCAAGCGCGTCATACCAATTGCCGCTTGCCACGCCGAGCTTTAAGAGCTGAAACCGGAGGCGTTTGAGTTCGCCGCGAAGGTCGGTCGCTAGGCTCCCCCCGGAGGGATCCACCGTTGCTTGCATGGCCGCCAGGTTTGCCGAAGCGTCATCGACCCCGTCCGGCGTCATGTTGTTGATGACGTTGTCAAATTCGTTGTTGCGTTCGGCGGCCGTGATGGACTGGCCGGTAATGACCGTGACGAGTTTGCTGTAGTTCCCCGGCATGTTAAAGAACCCCCCCTACCTTGACGACGGTGAGATTAACGACTTTCAATCGTTGGATTTCTAGGGCCTCAGCGGGACGCTTGACCTGGACGAGCGCCTGTTGCCAGCCGCGCTTTACGACATCCAAGGCCGCCGCGCCATCCACCGGCTGCTTGATGCAATCCTGGCACATCGGGAAATAGCACACCGATGCGTCCGAAAGCTCGGCATAGACTTCCCGGTAATTGGACCCCTTGACGAGGGTATGTACGTATATTCCAGGCTCGCGGCCGGGGAGTTCGTCGCGCCTAGCAATGACGGCATGGCATTTCAGGCAATGAAGCGTTACCGGCGTTTCGTAGTTGTCGTAGGTGACGTGATCGGATTGATAGAAATCGCTCATGCGGCCCTCGCTCCCAAGACTTCGTTATCAATCAAGATCTGAGAGACAAAGAAATCCTGATCTGCCACGGAATTTTCCAGCTCCAGTTGAATGCGCTTGCCTATGGTCCCCAGCTCGAAATCGGCATCGGTGACGCTCGGCCCGGCGTAGGTCGCCGTACCGTAAACAGACCCGTCGTAGACGGACCCCAGGTTGGTAAAGGCCACGATCCGCGGCGTCTGCTCTACGTTGTCGACCCACCAACGAAGGTTCACGTTGTAATTGCCGGGCGCGGCGAAAATGACCTTGCCCCGGCGGTATTTTTTGAGAACCCTGGGATTGTCGAAGGCCAAAGGGGGCGTCTTAAATTTGCAGTTATACCCTGCATTGATGTCGTTTTTTGCGCTCTGTTCGGTCTTCCAAAGCCATCCCGAATAGTCTCCCGTATACACCACGTAAATCCCCGCACTCTCGCGCACTTCAAAGGCGCACGAGGCGTCGTAGCCGGATGGAGACAAGAGGTTGTCGTGGATCTGCCACGCCTCTGCGGGTGGCCGGTCGATGAAAAATACCAGGGCGGTATCCACTACCGACATGCCGTTGCGAATGATAAAGAATTTGATCGCCCGAAGCGTGCGGTCATAGACGGCATGGAACTGCTCAATGAGAGCGATGTTGACGTTATCCTTAATCCAGGCGTGCATGAAAGCGGGTCTAGAAATTGAGGCCGCCTTGTAGTCCCCGTAAGACTGAACAGCCGTCACCGAATAAATCTCGCCGTCTTCTTGCATGGCGATTAAATCGTTGGGGGTTTTAACGAGCAAATTATGATGGGCCACGCCCCCTTCCCATTGCGCCGGGATCACTCCCCAGTTGGCGACATTGGAATCGTTGTCATTGACGAGGAACGCTTTGTTCTTGCCAAATACAATGAGCCTGGCGCCAAACTCCGATCCGCCCGTGAGCCCGAATCCGTCCTGAGTTTCAACTGTGAACTGGCCCGATCCCGATGCGGTCATGTCCTTGGCGTTGCCGAGGATCGAATAATAAAGGCGGTCCAAGTGGTTATCGACTCCGAAATAGAACATGCGCTGCGACGCCCCAATCCCATGTTTGATGCAGAATTTGGGCTGGTGCGTTCCAGTCCAGTCTGCCGGCGGGGTCGTCAGGTTACTTGTCCCGGCAGCCACCCCGTCCCAGGTTTGCGGCGTCGTAACGCCATCGGTCGTAAAGAGTTCGTCTAGAAAGGTTTCAAAGCAGGGGCGGCCGCTCGTGGCCATCCCCGTCTTAATGGTCGTCGTGTTATCTTTGTAAAGGGCGCCCGTGGCGGCAAACCGAACAATAGACCTGACCCCGTCTTTCTTGCGAAAGTCATAGCCGTTTAGAATCTGAGGCGCTCCCGTAATGGCGGCCGCGTCGGCGTGGGAGGTCCCTCCTCTCTTGGTACGGCCGCCTGTGTGCATGTTGATATTCTTAGACGGGTCAATCATGGCCTCGGGCGGGACCGCATCCAAGTTCGGGGAATAGTTGTTTCCCCCCGAAGCGCACGGAATCCGGTAGGCCTGACCCTGGTAGCTCATATCGTGAGCCCCATGAACTCGCCCCCAAAGGGGATTTCCTTGACCAAAAGAGCGCCCACCATGCGTTCGTATTCAATCTTGGCCGTTTGTTCCTGGGCATCGTTTTGAGAAACGCATGTTTTCCAGTAGATCCCCTGGGTGAGGACCGCCCGCCAGTTACGCAAAATCCGCGTAATAAGGGTCGTTGAGCCCTCCACCAGATCAACCTGGTTGAGGTTCTGGTAGTAGCGGACCAGAACCCCATACGTCGCCAGGTCAAAGGGCGCGTCAAAAATAAGCTGCCGTCCGTACTTTTTGTAGACACTCGGCCGCCTGGCGGCCGTCGTCAGGTAATAATCAAATTCACCCAGGTCATTGTCCTCATCGCAAAGGTGGATGCCTTCAACGATCAGATAGGTCGTCGTCAGGTCAGGCGGGGTCGTCCATGCCGAATCGATGGTCGCCACTTTGGTTGTCGCATTGTAGAGGACGATCTGCCGGAGCTGGTTGGACCCTGTGCCGCCCGTCGTGAAAATATATTTGCCAAGCCCACGGGCGGCGGTCAAGGCGGTTTCGGAGGCAGACAGGGTAATCGCACTTGCGGCTCCCGACTGGGCTGTGCCGCGAAGTGTCCCGTCAAGGATGGCTACCGAATACTCCTCATCCACGTCCTCGGCCAATTCAATCGTCCGGCTGCCTTTGACGGCAACGGAGGTCGTTTTTGTTTGGAGGGTCTTGAGCCTGGTATTGCCGGTTAAGACCGAGCGGGTACCAATGTCATTTAAGATCTCCTGAAGAAACTCGGTCTGGGCGCGGGCCAGTTCGGCAGCCGACGGAGTCACGCCGGTTTTCTTCCAGCCTTCCGTGCACAAGGTTGCAATCGTCGGATCGGCCGGTAGCGCCATTATCGAACCCTCTCCACTTTACCTTCGGGCCTATGTCGCGGCAGAATCTCAAGGGGATGCGGCCCGTCAAAGCACTCCGGGCAAACGACCAGGCCCTTGCTCGTGCGTTCGGTCTCTCGGCGCATCTGCGAATAGCGACAGGTGAACCCGCATCGGTCACAATCGACCAGTCTGTCACCGGGGATGTAAACCCGGGTATACGGCATTAGTAACTTACTTCGAGAACGATGTTGTAGGTGTCGCTGGCGGTATGGCCAACGGTCGTAAAAAGAATATCGCCAGTGTCCCCAGCCGATGCGGGGTCTTTGAGTCCCCCGAAGAAAGAAAAGTCGAAACTCCCGTCGCCTTGTAAAACCATGACCGTGTCATCGGTTGTATGATCCGTCGTTATCTTGACCGCCATCCCGAAGGTGTTGTAGTAGGCTTTCACGATACGTACCGCAGCGGGGTTTCCCGGCAGCGTGGAAATGTCGATCTTCTTGACGGCGCTCTCCCCGGTCCCATCGGAGACGTCTGTAAAGGAGTAAATAGCCCTTCTCGAACCCGCAAACTGCTGGACGGCGGTCACCGCATCAATGCTGAAACCCAAAGCGGGGATCAAAAAAACAAGCGCAAGCACTAGCAAGCGTTTCATAGGTTCTCCTTTGGCGGGTCGCTGCCCGGGGGATGTGCGAATCCCCCCGGGTTTCGACCAGGTGATTTAAGCTCCTGGGCTTCCGTAGACTCCGCGCCAGTCAGACCAGCCGTTCGACCATCGGGCCGAGGCGCTGTACTTGGCGTCCTGGGTGTCGAAGTCGTTGGACTGATCAAAGTCCGGCTTACGGCGCCAGAACCAATTCAGCTGGTGTTCGTCGCCGATGATGAACCAAGCGTCGGGGTCGGTCAGGTAGTTGTTGACAACAAACGGCATGAGCCCCTTGGCGGGGTTAATGGCGTTGTTGTTGCTGCCCGGAGTCAGGGTCGACTCAAGGAGCCGGGACGCCGTCCAAGCCATCCCTGGCCCGACCACCAATTTCTTGGGCCGGATCATCTGCAACATACCCCGATCATCGGTTGTTGCCGAGATGTCGGCGATGGCTTGCTCAAGCGACGTTTCGGATAGGTCCGCGGCAACCGCCAGGGTATTGGAACTCAGTCCCCCGCCGGTCAGGGGATGCGACGCCGAAAAGAGCACGACGCCGTCAGGTCCCAGATACGAGGCATTAAAGCCCCGGTTAAAGACATTGGCGCCGTCAATTTCGATGGTCATCCTCATGGACTTTCCAAGGCCCTTGGGCATCTTGCGGATAATGCCGTACATGTCGTCTTCATACAGCTCGCGGGTCACCCGGAAACCCAACGCAAAGGTTGAGTGGGTGTACCGCTTGGGGTAGCCGGGGATCGGGTCATCGTAGATGATCCCGACGCCTTCCGGTTTTTCCGGCACGAGCCCGAAACCGCTCATGCCATAGTCATCCTCGTATTTTCGTGTCGAGGTCTCCACGTTAAACAGCTCTGCGTATTGGGTCGGATAGGAATCAAACTTGTCGAAGAAAAGCTCGCGCAAGCCTGGCGCCAGAAGCGGCCCGAAGTTCGCTCGTATTGCAGTCATGGGTGTGATCTCCTTAGTGGTGTCATTTTTAGTGATGTCTGCATCTTTGGCGCCCTAGGTCGGGCGAAGGCACTCACTAGGAGTGAAAACGAAAGCGCGGTGTTCTGCGGGGTGCGGCTAAAACGGTGCTACTGGGCTCCGACTTTTTGCCAACCGGCCAGGTTGGTGCTCGTTGAGATATACAGAATGTTGTCGAGACCGACGGCCAGGATTCCAACAGCCGCCGGCGTCCCGGTGGGGATCGCGGACGTTCTGCTGGAAAACTTAATCGCATACGGCGTGCTCGAGGCGGTATTGATCACTGCCGTATGGGTCACTGGACCCCCAATGGCCACGGCTCCTGAGACATCAAGCGCCGTCATACAGGTGGTGGTTCTATGGTCGCAAACAGCATGGGCCAATTCAGCAAAGCCCAGGGTAAAAAGTAAGGCGGCAAACAATGACTTTTTCATGATGTCTCCTTTAGACCTTTCCTACGGCTATGTAATCCCGGGCGTTCTTTGAAACGGCCGAACCAGCAAAGATAGTCGAGCAGAGGTCCGCGATTTGCTGATCGTTGTATCCCCTGACGTGCTCGGTGATGTCCTGAATCTCCTCTAGGTGCGGGGTTGCCACGATCACTTGTCCCCCCGGTTTGCAAAGCGATTTAAGGGCGCGAAGAAACTGGGCGTCATCTTGGATGTGCTCAAGGACGTGCGTAGCGATAACCACATCGTATTTGCCGCTCTCGCCGTTGGCCGCGAAGTTTCGAACGTCAATCCTTCGGCCCTCAAACCCTTTCTTCTTGACGATGTCGATGGCTTGGCCGGAGAAATCGTAGCCCGTGCAATCGACGTTCTTGGCCGCTTTGAGCTTTTCCATCAAGACGCCGGCGCCGCACCCGACGTCGGCTACAACCGCGCCTTGCGGCACCATGTCAATAATCTGCTGGAAGGTCTCGGCATACTGGGCGTCGCGCTCGTAGCCCTTGAGAAGCTCGCCCTGCCAGACCGTGTCCCAATATTCCGCTTCGAGCGCTTGTCGGTGCAGCACCCCGCCCATATGCCCAACCATGTCGGATTCGTCAAACGCCTGGGCCCACTCCTGCCCAAAATACTGGAATCTCCCGTGAGGAGTGCATACCGCCGTATCCACGTAAATCTTAAATCCAGCTTCCTTGGCGCGTCGGCAAAACGCGATGTCGTGCCCCGTCTTGCGGTAACCCTTATTGGGCTGCCACTCGTCCATAAACGGGGGCCAACTGATTGCCTGTAGCACGTCGCGATGAATGAGCAGCCCGCCGGAGCCCGCCCAATCCACCTCCACGACGCCTTTGCCCAGCGGTGCGTAATAGTCCCGCCAAGGCATGTCCTTGGAATTCACGTAGCCGTCTTCTTCTCCGACTTTCTTGACCCAACCGGCGACTGGGGCGTACGGCGCCCGGGCGATATGGTAGAGAACCGAGACGATTTTGGCCTCGTGCTTTTTAGCGGTTTCAAGTAAGCGTGGTATGGTCAGAGGCGGGAACAGCTGATCGACGTCCATGAGAAACAACCACTCGGCCCCGAACAACAGGGCCTTATGAACTCCTTCGTTAATCGAAGCGGCCTTAAGACTGGAATCCCCCTTGACCGCCAGGGACCCGTTGGGCTTTCGCATCTTCAAATAGGACCAAAAGAACGGGTCCGGCAGCATGTGGTGATTATTGGAGATGACAAAGACCAGGAGCCCTGGCTTCATAGGGATTTCAGTCATCAGATTCCCGCGCTCCCCGTTTTCCAGAGGTGTTGATTCAAGCGCACGATATGGCTGGCGTACTTGCCGATCTCATAGGTCGGACCCGTCTTAAAGCCCTGCACGAGAACGGCGTCTGTGGCGGAAACGCCCGCGGCGCTGGCGTCGATTTCTTGCCTGGACAGGCCCGTGGTCGTATTGCCCGTGCCCAGAATCAGAGCGAACGTCGCCCCGACCGAAGCCTGAGATGGCGTGGCGGCTTCGCCATCGTCTTGAACTTCAAACTCCTGATCCGGGTCATCGTAAACCCAGAGGTCTTGAGACGTCGCTTGAACGGAAGCATCGACGCGATTGGCGGCGACGCCAATGACGGTGGCAGCTCCCGTGGTGGTTGTAATGGATTTGACGGTCCCGGCGGCAAGCATCTGAACCACGTCGCCCTGGAAAACATCGGTTGTGACATTCGCCTTATAGCGGCGCATACGGGGTTCTCCGCCGTTGGATCCGCGAAGCACCTTAAAGCCTCTTGCATTATCTACGTTAGCCATGATTGGCCTCCTTGTTTTTGGAAGTGCTGTGCATCACACAAGCGCGGTAAACCGCGAGGAGGCGCCAACTGGCGTATAGGGAAAGGCGGGGATGACCCCGAAAAAGACAGTATGGCTCCGTATTGGTTATCTGTCAAGGTACCGAGCCCCCCTACTGGTCGTCGTTTAGGTTATGCCCCGATTGATGGGATGCGACCTCGCGTTCCCGCTCGAAGTCCTTTCGCGGGGCCGCGGTTTGGGCTTCGGTTGTCTTGGCGATGGCATTACGCCGCGCCAAATAGACTTCCGTCGGCACCACCATCAGGACCAACTCGTTTCGCCGGATCATCCCGTTTTCGTCAGGCGTCGCATCGAACTCCTCGGGCGTGGCCAGCTCGTAGCCCTGGTTCTTGCGGCGGTCCACCGAATCAAGGCGTACCCAACGCAGCTCGTATCCTTCTTTGCCTTTGGCCAGGCCCAGCATTCCGCGCTTGCGCGGATTGTCCGGCGTACTGTCATCCTTCCATGGCTTCGTCGGGGCTTTCTTGACGGCTTGCGCCAGCTCTGCTCGTTCCTCGGCTTGGTGCTTTTCGTCTTTGGTTTTGTTCATTTCAGTGTCTCCTTTGGTTTTGTTGATGTTAGGTTCTGCCCATGGCTTTTTTTTGCTTGATGTACTTTTTCCTGGCTTCGGCGGGCGCGATGTCGGGGAAGAGGTTTTTGACGATACGGACTTCGGCGTCGGTAAGCTTTTCCTCGGCTTCCTCTTCGGAGGCCGCTCCGGCTTCGCCGCTCGTTTCGGTTTCGACTTGCTTTTTGGCTTTTTCACGAGACTGTTCCTCCTGGCTTTTCTCTTCCATCTCCTTGGCCCTCCTCTTGGCGTACAGATAGGCTTCCTTCGGAGGATTCCCAGATCCCCAAATCTTGTTCTTGAGTTCGGGGTCCTTGACCATATCGCGCTCGGCGACCTTAATCATCTCGACATAGTCTTCGTGCAGTTCCTTTTGCATCTCAACTTGCGTCTCATGGCGGTCGATGGCGCGTTGCTTGTCCCACTCCTGCTTTTCGGTCAGGCGCTTCATCTCGTGCCATTTCTTGTAGCCGTCGGGATCCACCGAGGGGTCGGGCTCAGGTTCCTGCGGCCGGTCGGCCTTGCCTTTTTCAACGGCGTTGAGGCGTGCTTCCAACGCCTGATTATGTTCCCGAATGGCCTCGACGTCTTTCTCGCGTTCTTCGAGTTTTCGCGCCGTGTCCTTCCACTTGCCGTAAACTTCGTTCCAGCGTGGGGTATCCGGCGCGGGGCCCTCCCCTTTGGGCGGGGCCGCCTTGGCGGACGGCTCGTCTTTCTTTTCTTCCGTCTTGGCTTTCGGTTCTTCGATGGCAGGGTCTTCGTTTTCGACTTCAACGGCGGCCCCTGGTTCCGGTTTAGACATGGGCTTCCTCCTGCGCGGGCTCTGCCGCGGCGTTGTCTTCTACGGGGGTAAGTTTCCCCAAGATGCTATCTTCGTTCATGCACAGGCAATCCTCGTACTCGTCGGTCAGGTACTTGCCGTCGACGGGAAGATCGGTCCCTGAGTATTTAGCAAAGAGGATGGTATCCCCTTCGGCGACAAAGTCGGCCATGGGCCCGCAATGGATCACGCGCCCAACAAGACTGCCTTTGGCCAGGCTTGACTCCTTGGGAATCGAGATCCCGCTTCGCTCTTTTTCACTTAGGCGTTTAACGATCAAACGTTCGCCAAACGGTTCAATTTTCATTTAGACTCCTTTGTCTCTTCGGCTTCGGCGCGGTACTCATCAATGATGAGATCCACGAGTTGACGCACCTCGTCTATGGCTTCCAGCTCTCCGGCCAGGTGCGTGGCGGCGTCGTGCTGGTTTCCGGCTTTAAGCGCGGTACGGATGGCCATCATGCGGCGGTTGCCCATATCGCGGATGGCGTCCCAAAACCGTTCCCCCCGGGGGTCCTGCTGCCAGGCGCGAAATTCGGCCGGGTCAAAGAGGTCTTCGTTATTCTGCGCCATTGCCGCTCGGCGTTATCGCCGCCTCTGCCGGGGTATCGACGGGAGGCTCCATTTCCTCAGCGGGCGGGGGCGCCGGTGGAGCCCCGCCGGCGGGCGGCGGTGCGCCAGGCGGCATGGGCGGCTGTCCCCCTCCGGGCATTGGAGGCATGGCAGGGGGCGGCGCCGCTGAGGCCCCAAGGCCCTCCTTGGCGTGCATCAGTTCATAGGCTTGGGATTTATGTTCATTGATATGTTTATCAAGAGCGTCACGCCCCTCTTTGGGAAGGTGGTCGTAGAAAGGCGTTTTCTTAAAGCGCTCGTGGACTTCCAGATGGTGAATCGGATCGTCTTTTTCGCTCACTTCAATTAAGTCCCCCTGCATGAGCGCGGCGTTTTCGATGACGGGGTCCTGGGCTTTTTCCGGCATCTCGGGAAGAAGTTTGTTGATGTCTTTGCGGTCAAAGGTTTCCAGCCACACCTTTGTCGCCTGGTAGATGATCTCGGGCTGCTTAATCTGTTTGGTGCCGGGGTCGATGATCAAAGGATTGCCCAAGAGCCCCGAGTAAATTTCGGCGGCTTCCTGCCGGCGGCTGAGTTTCGAAGCGTAGGAAGGGTCGCCCACCGGGATAATGTGCATCTTGCCGTCAAAGTCCGAACGCCGTGCGGTCGGAAAGGCCAGATGGTCAGGGTCTTCCAAGATGACGTACTGCTTTTCTTCGGGAAGGTTAATCTGGTTTAAGAAGGCCAAGGTCCCGAACTCTTTCTTAAGAGAGCGGTAGAGCCTTTTAATCATTACGTTATAGAGGACAAGTCCTTGCTCGATGATGGCAAGCGTTCCCGAGGCGGTGGGGGTCTTGGTGCCGCGAGACTCGCGTCCGAGAAGATAATCGCCGGTTGAGGTAAACTGCTGGGTGTATTGTTCAATGAGCCCAAGGACCTGAAACAGGACTTGATCCACGCGCTGAATCTGCGGGAAATAGACTTGCGTCGCGTCTTCGACTTCTTCCATGCGGCCCGGCCAGAGTTTGAGTTCTCGGCGCTTGATTCCGGCCCGCCTTCCATAAAAACCAAATGGTTGATTGGATAGACGACCAGCATCAAAGATTTGGTTGAACGCGGTGTTTCCCATTTCATTGAGCTGCTCCAGAAAATGCCCGAACCCGAAGCTGTAGAACCCCTCGATATTCGGAAAGAAATGGTAGTCGACGTACGGATTGAAAATCGCTTCTTTGCCCGCCACTTTAACAACGCGGGATGTCATTCTTAACAAAGTGGTGGAGGCGTAGTCAACCGTACAGATATACGGCGCCAGCGTCTTGTCGTCTTTGCCTTTATAGTACCGGCATTGTTGCAGGATCAGGTTTGGGTATTCCTGCTGATCGTGCTGCTCGCCCTCGTTTTCGTCTTTGACGTCTTCCAAGGGCGGCTGGTGCTCGCTGTCGCCTGAGCCTTTCTGCACTTTGTCGAAATCGACGTAGCGGTCCTTATCTTTTTCAGCCTTCATTTGAAGCTCGTCGTAATGCGACCAGATGCGGTGCGTCAGGCGCCGGAAGGACGCTAAGTTGCGCGTGCGATAGGGCAGAATAATGTCCATGCCCGTCACATAGGTGGCCGTCGGGCGCTCGTTTTCGTAGTCCCAGCCCAGGTATTTCCAGCCCATGCCGTTAATGGGAACCCCTAAAAGGAGCTTATCGAACTCGTCTTCGTAGTCCTCCATTTCGTAGAGGAGCTGCCAGTTCATGACGTCTTCAACGGACTGAGCCCGGCGGGCATCGGACCTTCCGATGGGAATCGACTTTAAAAAGGACGCCGGGGTAAACATCGCCTGGTAGCTGCGGGCATGGAACTGGTTGCACGCGATGGCCAGCATCGGAAGGCACACGTTTGAGGCGTTCGGAAAGGGCGTGTTTTTGGGATCCCTCTTGGTCATCCAGAGTTTATAGAACCGGGCGCGGCGATCTTCCCAGTTTCTCCGGCCGTAAACGTCGGTCTGGTAGTCGGCCACGACCATTCGCGCAATCTCTTTGCGCTCGTCTTCCTTCAGACTCTTGGCGACATTTACTTCTTCGGCTTTTGCCATAAAGGGCTCCTAGTAATTCGTAAACGGGTTGGCGCCCGCCGCCGCAGCGGGCAAGCGTGGGGCGTCGTCGTCTTCCCCATCTTCCGAATCTTCATAGTCAGCTCCGTCAAGAAGGATCCGATGGATCCCTTCGAGAAAGTCGTCATTTTTTTTCCTGGGGGCTTGCTTTTGCTCTAAGCGCTCCTGGGCTTTTTGGTTGACGTGCTCGTCCCAGATGTAATGCCTTAGCTCGAAGTCGACGCCCGGAAGATCCTCTAAGACAAAGGCCGTCGGAAACACGCCCGCTTCGGTGTCGCACTTGAGTTCGTTTTGAAACAGGAGAATCCCGGCCTCGCGGTTCTTGGATCCGGCCTTGCACTCGAAGCCGCAGCGGGCAAACTCGTCCCAGATCGACAGGCCTTCGCCGATGGGGTTTGGCGTTCCCGACAAGGGGTCGATCAGGCGCCAAGGCGCGTCGGCCGGAAGCTTTAGGACGGTGGCCTCGTAGACTTTCATCGCCTCGCAGAAGGGTTCGATCCTGTTGTTGGGGTCGTGGTTCTTGAGTTCGCCGCAGATAATCTTGCGCCGGTCTGGTCCAATCGTAAGCCAGACTGCACAGTGCGGCTTGCGAGGATGGCAGTCGATGTGCATCCAGGTTGAAAAATGCCGTGGTATTCCACGAGGTAAAACCAGAGACCGTTTGAGGCGGTGGATAGTGCCATAGGTTTTGTAGACCAGGCCCGTTAAATGAAAAAACCGGCCCCGGAGCCGGGCTTCTTTTTCGTCGTCGGTTAAGGACGCGGCGAACTGGTCGATCCCCTGGCGCGACAACCCGTAGTTGAGGTTGTCTTCGATGTCGAAGTACAGGACTTTGCAGTCTTCGCGTTTGTAGACGTCGTCGTAGAGCCACGGTTCTTTGAGGGGCGTCATGGTCAGCCAGCATGGCGACATCCTGTCGGTAAGGCCGCGCTGGACGGCAACCCAGATTGATCTTGGAGGCGGTTCGTCGAAGTGGACCCAGTCGTAGTCGGCGCTTTCAAAGAGGTCAACATCTTGATCGTAGGACTGGAGAAAAATTTCCGATCCATTAGTAAGTCGAATATAGGTGATAACCCCTTGCGGGTTTCTTTTGACGTCGGCGACTTGCGCGGTTGGCAAAGCGCCAGGAACCCCTTTCTCAGCATCTCCGAGGAGTTTTGGGAGGATGACTTTTTTGACTTGTTCTTGAAAGCTTTCTCCGCAGACCAGGCCCTTGTTGGGGATGCGGACAGCCACTTTATAGTCAGGGTCGTCTGCTTTAAGCCACGGCCGGTAGCCGAGCGCATGAGCGACGTCTTCGTTAATTCCCGCGGTCGATTTGCCACTACGGTTACCTCCCGAAGCGATCCTGATCTGAAAATGCGCCCGGTGAAAGGCGTCCTGCTTTTTGTGCGGCCCCAAGGTCGTCCCGTCTTGCCGGACGGCGTAGTAACGGATCGACTCGTGCTTTCGCCGGTAGGCGAGTTCCGCCTTGGCCGCGGCGATCTTGCGGCGAAGCTCGGCTTGGATCCGAAGGCCCACGAGCTTTTGCTGGTTTTCTTTCATCAGGCGCGACATTTTCTCCTTGGCCTCGGGAGAAAACGGGTGACGGCTGCCCTTGACGACGCCCGGCCCGCGGCTGGGGACCGGGGGATGGTCTTCTAAAAATCCCCGGTCTTTTGGCGGCGCCGGCTCTAGCAGCGGGGCTTTTTCGGTTTCACGTGGGGCCTCCTGTTCATTTTCCATTCGGACCTAGTGGGCCATTACCGCAAGCTCATCCCTGAAAGGTTGGGGGATTTCTTGGCGATGTTGCCGGGCTTAAAGGCTTTCTTGGCCACGGGCGGCATGGACTTGTTTTTCTTGAAGCGCTTGACCTGGCCTTTTTTGAGTTTCTTCATTGGGTTTCCTCCATTCTCGTTTTGTAAAGTGGCGCTCAAAGACCGCGCTTGAGACCGGGAAAGTCCAGCCGTCGTCGCCACGCACCAGCCAGTCTCCGGCTTTCCCGTAGAGCGTGCATTCAAGCGAGGTGCATTCAAAATCCCGGTTCATTCGCATGGCCCAGACGGCCGCGGGCTTTATGCGGTACGGCTGCCAGGTGAAATCTTCCTGCATTTCAAGATGAGTCCGATTCAAATCGACTCCTTGTCGGGGTCCGTGGGCGGCCCTTCAAAAGGCGGGGCTGGATCTGGCGGCTGGATAAGCTCGGGCCGCTCGGGCTCACATGGCGCGTAAAGGGCCTTAAACACTTTGTCCTCCAGAGCCCTCGGGTTTTTGCCTTCCCGGTCTTCAATGAGCCATTCCCCGGCCTGGCCCCGCACGGCTCCTTGGGCGCCCACATAAGTAAAGACTTTCGTCATGTGCATCGCCCGTACGGGCACTTTCGGATCATCCTTTCGCCGGACAAACCATCCCCAAATGGGAACGGGTTCAGGAGGTTCTGGCATCGGGCACCTTCTCGTAAGCGACGCAAAAGTCGTCGTGGTTAACCGTCCGGCGGGATGCACCGGAGGTTTCCACTAAAAGCCAGTTTCCCGACCGCAGCCGCTCGGCCTTAAAAAGCCTTCGCCCTCCCGCCGTTTCCCGCACAAAGATGCTCCCCCTAATCGTCCCGCCGCCGTCTGGCATCGCCCAAGTGCTCCTGAATCAGACCTTCAAGCAAGACCGCGCTTCTGGAAAGCGCAACCAGGCACTCGCTTCGGCGGTCGTTGACAAAGGCGTTCATCTGTACGAGCCAGATCAAACGAAGCAAGGTCTCGTGGGCCCACGCCAGGTCCGCTAAACTGGCGGTGTCTGACATGGCTTTAAGGGGTCCTGCCATGTCACGAGCGCCTCGCGCAAAGCGTCGGCATAGGTCACGGCTTGTTCGGCGACTTTCTCGGGCGGCGGCCGAGACGTGGGCCGGTCGGCAAACATCCCGACTAAAATACCTTCCATGGCCATGGCGGCAATTTCGGTGCGCTCATCCATGAACGTCACCCGACGGCCCCACGGGCGGCGGGTTACACACGCAGTGTTGCCCGGCCCCGCCGCAGCATCCCGTCCCGCCGTCCCAGGCGATGTTCGGATGGACTTCGCAGACCCAGCCTTCGCCTTTACAAACCTGGCACTGGGGGTCCACTAGATGACTCCCAAGACCTTAAGCAAAACGATCAACAGCAGGAGTCCGACAAAACCCCCCGGAGCAAACCCGTAGCCGGATGAGTACCCCCAAAACGGCAAGAGCCCAAAGAACCCCAGAATCAAGAGCACCAGCAGGAGCTTGACGATGTCGATCTCGCCTTTCTTACCTAACAAGTTCATAGTCCCCCCTTGATAGCCGTCTTTTCCTTGCGGCACGGACAGATCGGCATCATGCACCCGGCCTGGCTGTGCCAACGGGCGTCATGCTCGCAGTCCGGGCAATAGATACACGCCTCATCGAGATCCCCGTCGGTCATACCGCCAAGGTGCCTTCAACGCCGCGCTCGCGGCGGTCCTTAGTGCGTCGGCCCAACCACAAGAGCGCCTCGTCAATCTTTGTAAGGGCCATCGCGTTTTCCCGGCACGCGAACTTGCCGTTGGCCGCGGTCTGATAAAAATCAAGCCTCTGCCGGACGGCCTCGAGCACCGTTTCGACAAACGCCCCGTTAGGCTCTTGGCGACTGCGAAATACTCCGAGCGCCCCTTTCTGCCACTGGATTGCCAAGCCCATGCCCGACACCAGCCCGCCGGCGGGGTTGCCGTCCACGTCGACGTCGTTTTTGACTTCAATGATCTCGTGCATCCGGCGCCTGGCGCTCTAAGTGGAACAAGGCCAACTTCTTGTGATCTCGAAGTAGCTGCTGGATCAAGACCCCCTGCCCGCTAAAATCCTTGGCGACGGCGATACAGTCGTCATAGGCGTCAGATACCGCCTGATGGATACTCTTCATCGGCCCTGGTCCATTTGGATCCAGTACCCGATGCCGGCAACCACGCTCCCTTTTTTGGTCGGAACCTCGACCGTCCGGGTGCGCGGGTCCATTCGCAGCCCCACCGGATGCAGCGGGTTCGGATGCGGCGCGTCAAACCATTCCTTCGTGATCTGCACCGCCCGGCCACGGCCCGGCCGCCTTGAAACCTTCACTTGTCCGCCTCAAACTTATAAATCCGAACCCGCACCCAAGGAAATTCCTTGGTCAGCCGAAGGCTGCCCACATGGTCCTTTGTCCCCAGATACACAAACAGATGCCCCGATAACTTCTTGTACGACACCCCCGGCGGTATCGGCCGCCCCTCCAAAACCCGCGGGATCAAATCACCCACGACTCACCTGGCCAATGAGCATCGAAATCAACTTGTCGTACGTTTTTATAGAGTTGGCTTTGGACAGGCCTTCAAAAGGCTTTGGGCGGAGAGTGCTAACTTTGAAGCCTTTTTGTTGGGCGGGCGGGCCAGAAAAAGGCGCAACCTCGGGAATAGGCTTATTCAATTCGTTTGCTTGAGTGCTAGTTTTCAAGAAACAGGCTCCTTGATCGGCACCAGAACCCTGAGCTTCCAGCCAATCCGCGGAAATACCATGGTAAAATCGTTTTGCTCAAACCATTCGACCTTCTTGACCATCCCACCTTCCGAACGCTTGCGCCAAACCAGATCCGCTAAATTGCGCCCCAGCCGCCGCGCTTGCTTGGCCCTGGTCGTAACTTCATCGCCATATTCCGCCCAACTTCCGAAAGTCTCCATGGCATACGTAAAGGCCATCAATGCCACTCCGCTAAGCCTAAATACATCGCCATGAGTTGCTCGATGATGCTGTTGCGCTCGCGGGGGTTATGGGTCACACAGTCACAGATATTCTCTTCGGAGAAGTAGAAGGTCATTGACGGCCTTTTATGGTTCGGTGAGTGTGGCGATCGAGACGGCCACAGCAGTAAGGGTCTTCTATCCGGCCTAGGGACTGTTTGTAAGAGGGGCGGGCGGAAGGATGGGGCAATGTTTGTTTGGGTCTGCTCTCAATAGCACCCGATCTACAGCGAAGGGGGTGGGGGAGGGGGGGGCTGGCGGGGCTAACCGGCGCATAATTCGGCCGGATTCGATGCGTTAGTGTCTCAATTAGAGTCTCACGGCGCACCCTTAGCCCCCTCATCTATCGTCTCAGGAGCTAACTGTCCTGCGGAGGTTGTACCCTCTGATTCAAGTCCCTCTGTATTGAGTACCTCACCACGTTCCCACTTCCCTACCTCAGCCTCTAGGCGTGCTATCTCATCGTTAACGGCCTGATCCTCTGCGTTGACATATTCCGTCCTAGATGTTGACTTCCCCTCTATAAGACGTGCCTTGTCTGTAGATATGGCGGCTACTGTTGCAAGTTGTAAAGCACTTGATTCTGAAAGCTTTTGGTCACTTATCTCATTAAGTGCTCGATGTCCCGTATCGTACCACTGCGCGGACAAATTCTGTTTAATACGATCCACTCGTTGCGGGTCGAATCTAGGCGAGTTTTTAATAGCATTTACGGTGTTGATTGATACGTGTTCACGTTTACAAATCTCTCTCTTATTAAAGCCGGACTCAACCAACGCTCGAATAGCATAAGCGCGTGCCGGTGCCATGCGTTCGCCTGTGTTGCGCTTCTTAGGCTTAGCTGCAGTAGGTATTGGTATTGGTAAGGATATCTGGCTAGGTACTACAGGGCTAGGCTCAGGTGAGGGGCTTGCTTCCATTAGCCAAAGGCTCCAGATCGTGATTAGAGTCTTACTACCACGACCGGCAAGCCCAACGGCGAACAGCCTTACATCTGGATAACAGCCTTTACATCATTAAGGACAGATCTTACTACGTTGGCAAGGCTACTACATCAATTCTTTAAAGTCAATGGAGCACGTCTATACGGCTTAAGAGCAACGTCCTTAGTAAAGGCTTAGTAAACCTTCCCTTACTGCTCTTACCTCTTACTACGGGGGGGTAGGGAAAATTAAAAGGCCCCCGCCAGTAAGAACGGAGGCCTCAAGGGATTGTAGCAGGGCCAGCAACGGGGCGTAAAGGCTCTAGGATCAATTTAAACGGCGCCGGTGGCCATGCTTACACACGGCCGGGAATTATTAGGGGCCTAGAATCGAATCCTGCGATGCGTCCAGATACGGGTAAGTACGCTAAGATACGTTTAAAGGATATCGCGCGGTAAGGCCATGGGCTCACGGGCTCCTAGGCGTACACCATGGGTACACCTAGCTCACCGATCTAGCGGCACGGTGCCGTTAACCTCACTTGAGGCGTTCCCTTTAAATGCCGCTGGGCTTAAAACTGGGCAATGATCCCCTCCGGGTCCAGATGAGTCTATCCTACAGCCGCGGCCGTAAATAAAGATCTTCCCACGTGGAACAATTCACCGTCGACAGCCATAACATCTCTTAACAATCGGTATCTAGACGTATCTAGGCCCTTGTATTACATAATATGTTATGTTATATCTTAATGGAGGATACGCCATGGACCTAGACACTCAATCGGAATCAAGAGCATTCGGGCGCTGGCTTAAGAGACATAATAACCAACTTCGCCAGTACGCTCCCGATGAGATCGCACGGCTGGCGATGGCGTGCGGCTTTGAGCTTAAGACCACATGCCCCCTTATCACCGACCAAGTAGCCTACCTTCAAAGGCTCATCAAGTTTTGGGAATCACCGCTGTCTGGCAAGTGGCTCAGGCTCACATTGTACGAACGGGGGAACGATTAATGAAATTCAAGGGAGCCAATAAAATGACTAAGCACATACATAAATTTGTAATGGGAAGATCAGGGACCGTTAAGATCTGCACATGCGGCAGATTTCAATTCACGGATACCACGAATGCCGTAGTAGCAATAGATAACTTAGACAACTGCGTCCATAACGTCATAGCCCGAACTTGTACGAAATGCAAAGGGGGCAAATAGCCATGAGAAAAATCAAAGTATCAGATTTAAAGGACCAGATAGGCGTTACTAACGATCATCGTTTCTTATTATGCCGAGTGTGTTGCTCTCAAAACTCCGCCAACCTAGGGGATTATTTCAACCTTTCCAAGAATCATGTGTTTATGTGCTGCGACAGACCTATGGGCCTGTTCGTTAAGAAAACAATCTATCAAGAGGTGGCCTAGCCATGAAATCAAAACGGGTATACGTGAATCTGGAAAACTTCGATAAGACGGAATCAGGCAAGCGCAAAGTGTGGCGCACCGATGGCCAAATTACACATTGTGCGTCATTTGAGCCTAGCCTGTTTATTTGGGAAAAGAATAGCAAGCATAACGATTACAACGGGTATTCGGGATACGTTCACCCTAACTGCGTCGAAGAGGTGGCCTAACGTGCCCCACACTCGCGTGAATAACGATAAACGATTAAAGGGAGCCACGAACATGAAATCCAAATGGGAAAGTCAAGCCAATGACATTGCACTTAAGATTGCAAACGAATCATGCCGCGCTATTAACGAACGGACGCCAGCAAGTTTTGACGGTATGCCTTATGCCCGTCAAGCCGTATTAGAATTCCTGGTTAAAGAATTGGAGGCGCGTATATGAAATCTCAAACTAAGCACACGCCTGGACCGTGGCAAGCCGATGAAATGGACGGGCGCATTTACATCACGCCCCAAGGCCGCATGTGCCATTACATCGCGGACATTAATAGTAAAGAGATGGACCCTGAAGGCGACTACCCCACACGCTCACAGCGACGGGCTAATGCCGCGCTGATAGCGGCTGCGCCGGAACTTTTAAAAGCAGCGAAGGGCTTGCTCCTAGACGCTCAGGACCGCGAAGAAACGCATGATGACGACGGCAAGGAGTACGACGACTTCAAAGCTCTAAGGCTTGCCATTGTTAAAGCGGAGGCCCTATGAAAACGGAACATACGCCGACGCCGTGGAAATTATGGGACGGTACTAAGGTTTACGGGCACGAACACGACGGGTCAGACGTTTCTATCGTTGATTCTTCGTCATCGTTTCTTTCACCAGAAACCTCTCAAGCCAACGCCGCCTTCATCGTGCGGGCGGTTAATTGTCATGAGGAGTTGGTAGCCCTTCTGCGCGAATGTCGGCATCCCGGCTTATCTGAGGATCTTTACCATCGGATTGAAAAAGCCATCGCCAAATCCGAGGCCAAATAACCCATGCTCTCCCCGCTTGAATCGGAAAGTTTGGAAGTCCTCCACAAGATTCAGGACGCTTGGGGCGCAAAGTATATCACCCATGCCCGGTACTTAGGGCTCATGGGGGACGTTCGGGATGTCGTTAAGAAGCTGGAGAACAGACAGTACGGTTGTGCGACGGGGCTGCACGCAGGGCCCTGCGCCTGTAAGGAGGTCTTGAAATGACAAGCTATCGACTGGAAGTCCTGGTAAATGGAGCATGGATTGTCGCCGCCGTTGGCCTGTCTCATGCTCAAGCAATGCAGGAATCACTGGAATTTACCAGGTTCAAAATCTTACAGGAGGTCTTACCATGAACGTAAAATTAATGACTTTGGTCCTAGTATTGTCAGGAACCTATGCCATGGCCGCTGAGACAAAAATCTACGCTGAGGACGGACAGTATCTCGGGAAGACAGGGGCAAGCCAGTACGACCCAGAGTCAACTTCCAATCCCTCCGGGCCGTACGGCAGCAAGTACAGCCCTACCAGCGTTAATAATCCCTATGGTCAATACGGGTCAGGTGTTAGTGCCCCCGCGCCGGCAGCCAGGCCAACCTACCAGAGCCCGGGGGCCGCACTTGGCACCGGACTTACCGATGGAATGGCTATCGGTGCCAGAGCCGCCGAGCAACGGCAAGCGGCAAGCGATTTTGAGGAGCGCAAGGCTGATCTTATGCTCCGAGGCCTCCAGGCTCAGCAGGAATTACAGGCCGGAGTTGACGCTAAGGCGGCGGACCCTGTTGAGCCCGCAATTGCGACGGACACCACTACCGAAAACACCGGGGATATTTTCCGGGCCCTAGAAGAAATCAGACGCAAGGAGGCCGTAAAATGAATGCCAAAACAGCCGCACCGAGGGAACCGTATATTTGGTTGCAGGATGATGAGACCCAGGGCCGCGCCGATTGTGGATGTACGCTCAACGCCGACGGCTGGAAGGGCGACGAGGCGGGAGCCGCGCTGTTCCTCTGTCCGTTGCATGAGGCCGCGGCCGACCTTCTTGGGGCGTGTAAGGCCCAACAGAAGGCCATTGACGTACTCTTCGCGATGGTGCTAGTCAGGGATAACGATTTTCTTCCCTCAAAAAGCGGGAAACCTTGGACAGCCCTACAGCTAGGAAACCAGGCCATCGAGAAGGCTACCCCGCCCAAACCTCGCGAGCCAGACTGGTTCGCTTGAGATACCACCGGGAACCTATGCCAAACAGAAAGGAGATTTTATGAACCTCAAGATCATTGGAAGAGTCACGATTTACTACGGGTCAGGCAGCGCCGCAGAAGAACGGGGAGGGCGCCTAGACGTCGCCGCCAAGCGCCAGGGGTTCGTTGACAAGGACGGGAGGCCGGAACTTTCCCCCCTCTTCGTCCACTGTTTTGAATTTGTCGACGCCTTGGATCCTCAGATCGACAAGGAAGCGGAAAAGCTGGGCCTCAAACCCTGGGAGTACATCAACCAACTGGTAGCCCAGGCCAAAAAGAAAAAGTAGTCCCCCCTCTACTTCCCACCTGGCCCAATGCGCTCCTTATCGGGAAAGACGCTACCCTGTTGGTCATCGGTGTGAGGCAAGCCCGCGATCTGCATCTGTCCGCACTCAGGGCAAGCGAAGACCCCCATCGCTTCCCCCTCGTAGGTCCGCGGGTCAAATGGGCACTTAGGCTTTGCGGGCTCCATCGTTGGAAGCCATCATGCGTGCCCCCTCGTCTCTGGAACGCCGCCAGGCGGGTCATACCGCACAAACCCGTTACGGGTATCCAGGGTCACGCCGCCGCCCCCCTTTAGGGCTTTGTTCATGGCAACAAGAAAATCCATGATAACGGGTTTTCCAAGTTTCTTAAGATGCTGCATAAGATGGCCCTCAAAATGCTCCAACGAACCATCGCAGCATCCTCCCTTTTCCCAGAATTTCACGACAATTTCGTCTTTCATGACTCCTCCTTTAGCGCCGCCAGGGCGTTTTCGAAGTTACGCTCCAGAGACATGTAGTACATTGGATCGACGATGATGTTCTTTAATGCGGCCATCAAAGGTTCCCCCGTCCGCGCCACCGCCCTTAGCTTTGCCATCCTGGGCTGAAGGTAGGTTTCGATATACACCTTGTCCTTTTCCCGGCGCGCTCTGAGGGCGGCGTTTTCTTTCCAGAGGACTTCGAGGGTGTCCAATATTTCCTTGGTACGCCCACAAGTGCCATCGCAATCTTCCTCAAAATGTTGTCTCCACTCCGCCAGCTTCTTTTCGTCGATCACGTCATTCTCCGTGTCGTGCTACCGCCCAATTCGGTAGCGTCACCGATATGGTTGAGCGCGGGCCAGTCCAGCCGCCGTGTTCTGTACGGTCGCACCCATAATCCAGGTTGCTGAACTGCGACTCCTGGCCGCCGCTCATACGCCGCGCTCAAATCAAAGGCCCTCTCAAGTTATGACCTTTTCGCGTGAGTCTTAGCGCCTATCGTTAACTTAGTGCGCTCCTGGTCCCGCTCAACAGAGGGCCAAAGGGAAAGGGGATGGCCCAGACTAGTGCCAACATTCTTTCAGGTTGGTTACTGGGTCCGTACTCCCGAGTAGCATCCCCCAAATCTGTCACGGCTTGCCTTCTGGTTCCATCGGGCCACTTTTACAATCGCAGGGATCAGCATGGTGAATCCCATGACTGTCGGCATGGCACGCCTTGCCCTTGCGGGCGCGGATGTGCTTTGCAATCATCCGGCCCATGCCTTGTTCTAACGGCGATACCTCGCCGCCCTGCCATGGCTCGCTTAAGGACTCCGCCACCTTCGCCGCCTCTTCCAGAGCTTCGGCGCGCCAATGCTTTTCCATGTGATTCCATTTCTTTCCGAGGACTTTATTGATCCGCTCGTCACATTCTTCCTTGCCTTCGGCGCGGGCCTGTGCCACATGAGCCCCGCATCGTTCGCCCGTAGTCTCATAGGCTTCCTTCACCCGCTCCTCGGCAAACTCGGTGAGGGCTTGGGTAACAACGCCCACGAACTGCTTTTTCCCAAGACAATCCATTTGGAAGAACTCAGCTTCGGCATAGATTTCCTCAGCCACTTCGGAGGCGGGTTTCATGCGCCTGATCCTTTAGGCGGATCACAGTAGTCGCATTTCGGGCAATGGTAATACCATATGCCAGTGAGCGGGTTCCGTGTTTTCACAAGTTTTGGCGGCGGTTTAAGATCACAGGCAGGACAATTCATTTGGGTCTCCTTTTTCCATCTCTTTCTACCTCCATATTTAGCCCCTGAATGTTACGCCCATATGTCGGCGTTTCCCGTCGGAAACCACTACTTCCCCAGCCCCTCGATGCAGTTGATAAGGTCTTTCACATAACGAAAATGGATGCCGCCCGTGGGTCCTTCGACTCCAATGCGGATATGGTGAGGATTGCCGATCTTCACATTCCAATCCCCATCGCTGTCTTCTGCGATATGAAGATATGCGGTTGAACCAAGGTCGATGGTCATTTCTGAAAAGCATTTGATTGGCGTCATTTCATTTCCTCGATGCGGCGCATGGCGTTTCTAACTTCCGACGACGCAACCGCCAGTGGCTTCAACGCCGCCCACGCGATAGAGAGGGCATCGCTCATGTGTATGGCGTACTCGCAACCGGCACAGTCGCAGAGCAACATTTCCTTTTGTGCCCACGCCGGAAGGCTCATGGCTTGCTCATGCCTAAATTCCAATTTGGTTTATCACCAAAATATTCTCTAACTGGATCACGCGGTTTGTCCTTAAGACGCTCAAGGCCTCTGACTTCACTCTCTAATTTGTCGATCACAGCTTTCAGAGCCTTAATGCATTCCTTCGACGGAGCCTCGGTACAATGCCCCTTCTGCCCGCAGAGGTCACAGGTGTAAATGATTTCTACGCTCACAGCTTTCCCCCCGATGGTTTACTGTAAACTATCAACTATAAACCTCACTTGCCCGCCTTGCGTTCTTCGATCACTTTGCCTTTTGTCCACTCGTGTCTGTGGAAGTGTTCGCTCATGCCAAATAGAACGGGAATCCAGTCCCACCAACGATATCTCCGGCAACGGTAAACCTCATCAACCAAAGGCTTACCAGTTGTCCCGCTGTAGCCAGTAATAATTTTCCAAGCATCACACTCTGCACCGCAGCGTCGACAATAGGCTTTATCAATCACTTCCCCGCCGCCCGTCGCCAGTCCAAAAGTAGCGCCTCTGTGCAGCTCAATCCGCCACCTCATCCTTGCGCTTTTCCTTCGAGCGAAGGACCACCAAAATCAACACGACAAATAGGATTAACCCGCCCACAACCCCGATGTCTATTGGATCGTTCATGGCAACTTTTCGCCAATTAGTGATTCCACGGTAGCGCGGCCAGCATGTCGCCATTTCGCCATAGTGGCCTTTCCGCTGTCCCAACGGAAGATTACAAAATCAAAGCTTTCGGAAGGAAAAGACGGATCCGTGGTGCCCTCGCGGCGGTCGTAATTCTCAATGAAAATTGTCTTGAAGGGGTTGAGGTTGTACTGCCGGCACGCCTCAGCGGCCCAGGTCTCGGCCGTATTGGTCACGCTGGCTCCCGGAGAGGGCTCAAGCTCGGTTGCCATGACCACGTTACTACCATTTTTGAGCTGCCAGACCCGCAGCCGACAAGCGCAATTCGTTTGGACCGGGAAGCGCTCGTCCCTGAAGGCTAGGATTCGGTCGACCGTCTTTGTCGCCGCTGTTAGCATAATATGTTATGTCATTGAAGCAAAAGAAAAGGGACGATTCAAGCCAAGATACCACTAGATACTTGTTAAGTAAGTGTTAAGTTTCTTGAGACACGACTTTGAGACACCAGGAAAGGCACTTCCGACTCCTTCTAGATACCACCAGATTTTACACGTCGTCGGTAAGATACATAAAGACACTCGCCAAATGATCTAGTCACAAAAGTGTGAGGATAGCTTGAAAAAATTGCATTTACCGTCTCAAGAGTGCCCTACAGTTTTCGAAATTGAGACACTTTTTGAGACACTACGATCCTTCTCTGAAATGGTGGTCCCTGCAAGATTCGAACTTGCGACTTCCTCCGTGTGAGGGAGGCACTCTACCGCTGAGTTAAGGGACCGCGACTGCTTCTTGGCGTATTCCTTGGCGCGGGCTGCGGGGTTTCGCTGACGTTGTTCTTTGGTCGCTTTGTAATTACAGGCCCTACAACGCGAATTCAGGCCGCTTTTGAAGGCTGAGTGCTTTCCATACGCTTCCAGGGGCTTTAGCTCGCCACAGCCCAAGCAGACCTTCTTGCTGGCGTCTTGGGGGAGAGATGGCGGAACACTTTGGGAAACTCCATCCAAACTCCCTTGGAGAGCCTTAACTTGCGGCTCCAGGTGTTTGCCTCCCGTGTTAATGTAGTCCCGTGTCTGCTCCTCGGAGGTATGGTGCAGGAATTCTTGAATCTGTTTATCGCTAAAACCTAGAAACTTGAGCATCGTGGCTGAGGTATGGCGCCAATCGTGCCAATGGAAGTCCATCATATCGCACGCTTCACGAAGGTTATTCCAGCGGCCGGTGAAGTTCTTGTCCTGCAACCTCACGGAGAAGTCGAGAAGAAACCTAAAGAGCTTCTTTTCTTTGCTCTTAGAGAGAACCCCGCGGACATCGGCAAGTCCATTCACCATGGATAGATCCGTCTTTCTAAGTCCGGTAATGATCGCCCGCGTAATCCAATGCCACATGTCTGGATCATGCTCGTTGCAATAAGCCTTAACCTTGCAGAGTTCCTCCAATGTGGCGACCCGTTCGCGCTTGGTTCCGACCAAAGAATCTCTCTCGATGCACTCGACTGGATTGTAGGGAATTCCCTCGACAGTGGTCGGCAAGGAGTAGGGGCCGATCTCTCGGCGGTTATTCCACTCTCGCATCATTGTGAACATGGATGAAAGGAGATTGAGTTCGTTGTCTACCGTGCCATCGGCTATAGGTTCGCCCTTGGGCCCCTTCTGCCTTTTGCGCCAGACCATATACTCTTCGATGTCCTGCGAATTAATGGTGTGCCAGGCCCGGGTTTTCCAATACGTGCGGAAGAAATTGAGCTTGTAGCCGACATTGCGGATACTCTCAGCCGAACGACCGCGCTTATTAACCCAGTGGCGCTTATAATAGATGTCGCAAACCATAGGGACGACGACCGGCTCAGGTTCCGGCATTGGACGAATGCCCTTCTGGAGGTCGCGCCTGATATTGTCAATGTGGTTTTTCGCACGCTGGATGTTTTCGTTATTGTAGACACCCATGCTGCGACGGTATGGCGGATTGAACCCGCCATCGGGATTGCGCTTAGGCCCAATCCAGATACGGATTTTTGTGTACCCGTTCTCCTCGTAAATGCCTTGTATTTTTTTCATCGTGCGTAAGTCTATCAGATACCTAGAGACACTTCAAGACCCAGCAGGAATCCTACTTGTGGTGCGTTGTTTCCAGGCCTCGATTTCTGAGGCCAAGCAATAAAGCATGGGCCGTTTACCGGGGGTAATTGTGCGTTCGTAGACAGGGAAGGGTAGCGTTCTTTGATAGCGCCGCCGTTTGATCGTGTTATACGCCAGCCCCGCCGTCTTGCCCGCCTCGCGGAACGGAATCTCGTCATTTGCCATTGTCGCCTCCCTTGCTTTTGGCCTTCTTGAGGTAGAGTTCTTTTAACTTCGCTGCCGCTTGAAGGACCTCTTTGATCTGCGACCGATTTGCCATCTTGCCGCCGTAGGCTGAGGTTGGCATCGCATCATGAATCAGCGTGACCAACGCCCTTTCGGTCAGCTTGCCCGCCAGGAGCCTTTGAACGCCCACCGTAAGGTCGGCGATTTCCTGGGCGAGTTCTTCAACCGGCTCAACGACTGGAGTCATGGGGCCCTCCCGACTTGCCGAGCTTCGCCATGTCCTCCCGCGCCGCCGCGAGGTCATCTTCCTGCGATGTTTCGGACAATTCAGTCACGACGAGGCCAGAAAGACCAATCGTCCTGGCGTCTCGCACTAGGTCGAATAATCTATACTCCTTTTTCAATCTCCCCCTCTGCGTAATCGCGTCCCTCAATGCGTCAATAAACTCTTCTCCGGTCATATGTTTCTCCTTCTTTCGGCGCTCTGGCGCATAAGTTTTGATTGGCGTGGGTATTTGCTGTCACAAACTGGACAGACTCCCCCCGCGATGGCTATGTCAAGCATCCAAGAAAATGCCTCGTAGTGCTTTTTAAACTTCTTGTTCTTGAGCTTCTTTTTTAAATAATCGTCGAATTTTGTTCCTTCCATTGGACGAGTCCTCCCCTCAGTTGGCCCCTGCGATAAATCCCGCGATAAAACAGACGGCGCTCCATGCGACGATAACCCACAGCGGGACCCTCACTCAGCGCCTTTCTGGAGCATAGACGCCGCCAGGCGGCGGCTCATCGGGGTCCTTGGACGCCGGCGCTTTGGGCGCGTAGATGAGCGTGACCTTGTCGTCGATTAAGACGCCGCTTATCTTGTCAATTGCTTCCTTCCCCCTTAGAATCGTCACGTCGTCGTCGATTTTGACCGTGACGAGATCGCCGTTTGATTCTAGGGTGAGCGTCGCAGTCTTGTAGTTGACCGCCTTAACCTGGCCCCTAAAGCGGGTCCACTGGACATCTGAGGCCCAAAGGCCAGCGCCCAACATCATCCCGAGCGCTACACCAGCAGAAACCACAAACACCCATTGCCACTGATTTTTAGACATCGTATTGCCTCCTCTTGATATTTACTTCCCCAACCCCGATAAAATCGCCCCGACCTGTTCGAAAATACCCATGTCCATATCGTGCGCGGCAAGTTCCGTATGATCTAGGTGATCAAACTCCCAATCGCAGACTTGGACGAACCAGTCGAGGTCGGCCATGAAGTCGAGATCGGTCATGCTCCGTCCCTTAGCGCTTCAAGTTTCGAAATAGCCACGTCCAAATCATCCAGGCCGCATGTGCATGGCTTTCCGGCCGCCGCAAGGCAGTTGGCCCCATGCCCTAACTCGCATGTACTCGCCGCCCGTATCACGTCCTGCATTCGGAAATATTCGTCCACGGAGATGGTGGTAAAAGGCCCCGTCATCCCACCATCTCAAAGGTCTTGCCCAAGCGGCGATCCTTACCGCGGATTTCGATGACCGAACAAAGCCCTGCGATACGGCTTGAGATGCGGTCGTCTTTGTAAGCGCTCCTGAGCTGCTCCATGGAGAGGTTGCTCGTGATGACCAGGCCGTTTATCCCTCGGGCCTTTCGCTTGTCGGTCAGCTCGTAGATCAATCGCAACGTCGGCATAAGGTCGGCTCCCACGCCAAGGTCGTCGATCACCAGGACGTCCTGCATAACGAGGTCGTCTACGATCCCCTCTTCTTCCGATGGATATCGGCTCTTGATCAGGCGGGTTATATACATCGGATTGCACCACTTGACCCGGAGATTTTTGGCGCACGCGTCTTTGAGCAGAGCGCCGGCAAGGTGCGTCTTACCCGTCCCGCAATCGCCATAGAGAAATAGGTTGTCGGTCGCCGCATCGAAGGACAGAAACTTTGAATAGGCATATTCATTTTCGCTGTCCTTGATGAAACTCGAAAACGAATAGCGCTCGATGCCAAACTGCCCGATGACTTTTCTCAGGTACACCCCAAGCTCCGCCTGGTGCCGCTCATCGGCTGCCTTCTTGTCCAGGCAAGCGATACAGGGCCCTTCCGGCGCCAGGCTGTTCCATTCCCCTCCGCACTCCGGGCATGTAAACCATGTCGCCCGGGCCGCAACATCCCGCAGAAATACCTCAGCGTCATTGGCCGTTTTGATGTGGGTCGGTGTCTTTTCGGTTCTCGGTGACCGAGGAGTATTTACCAGGAGCGGCTTGAGCGCCGATATAAGCTCCGCCGGATGAATTGCTTCGAGCATGATTAGGTTCCTCCGTGTAGTTGATCCAGTCGCGCCAGTTGTTAAACCAGGTGCTTCCGTTCTGGATGTATCCGTTCCTGACGCGCTCGGATTTCCGGTAGTGGTCAAGGGCCTTCTGGATGTCCAAGAAGTCCGTCATGGTCTTGACGCTGGCGTTAAAGTGCGTCAGCGCTACCTTCATCCCGATTTTTTTTGGATAAGCTGCCCAAACCGCATCAAAGGCCCCTGGCGGGGGTATGTTGTTTGGTAAGGTCAGGTCTGGTAAGGTCAGGTTATCTGCAATTGATAAGGCCTCCTTCTTACCTCCTTCCTGTCTCCTTGACCCGTATTGCCTCCCATGTTTGGCCCATATTTTTACGAGCCGTTCATGGTTTGAGTTGTGGTACTTTGCGGCTAGGTATCCGCCGGCATAATCGAGCCAGTCATGTATGAGGTTGCCGTCAAGCCATCCAAACTGACGAAGCAGAGAGACCCACTGATTACTTTCGCCGTCGAACGCAGAGGACTCGGCAATGAAATCGTCCGACCAGGACGTGAGATCGCCATCTTCCTGCTGTTCAAGTGCGATGTGCCAGAGTGAGTGAAAGTGCCCCATCAAATAGACGGGTTTAATGCGAAGCTCCTTGGCCATCTCGATTAACTTCCTGTGTCTACCTAAAACGGTGTGGGATTCTATCCAAGCCATACGTCACCTTCTCCGGGCAGCCCGTTCGATTTCCTTGAGCTTCTTTTCGATCTCTGGCCCGCGGGTCTTTCGCATTTTCAGGATCTCCGCCATGATCAGGTCTGGATCCAGAGGTCTTTGTCCGCGAAATACCTCTACGAACTTCTCTGTTCCAAGGGCTATCTTGTCGAGGCTCGTAAAGATTAGGCCCAGGGTCGTCATCCCAGCGATCCCGAAGGCGCTCCATTTGGCGATACGGTCTTTGCGCGATTCGCTCATGCTCTTGACCAGATCCTTTAAGACTCCGAGTTGGAAATTCATGCCTTCAATGAGCTTTCGCATCCCGCCCTGGCCGGACTCGTCACCGATGACGACCGTCCGCAACTGCCCCACCGTATGTTCGACCCCTTTAAGCCGGAAATGAATCGAGTCTTTGTCCCGGGCACCGCCGTAAAGCGTTGAATCGAACATCTTGATTTCATCCTTGAGGTCAATGGCCGTGGCTTCAAGCGCCGCGATGGCCTGTTTGATCGTGGCGAGCTGCGCCAGGATATGAGTCCATCGTTTATCATCCCCCCGCCGCCCAGGATCATTCCCTCGCTGGTTTTCCAAAATCAATCACGTCGGGGTCCTCCGGCTTTGGACCCGCAATCACATCCGTCGCCCGCGGGCCTTTTGGTGTCTGCCTCACGTTGAATTCGATAACCTGTCCCTGGGCTAAATCTTTGCGGCCGTCGCCTTGGATTTCCTTGTAATGCACAAACACTTCGGTCATGGGCTTGCCTAAAGGTCCATCGTTTGCGACGCAAAAGCCATACCCTTTTTGACTCGACCACCATTTCATTTTTCCATCCATTAAAGCCCTGCCTCCTTCAATCGCAGATCACATTCAGCGTAGGATCGTGCTACAAAAATGTAGCCGCCGAGTTTTAGAACTAAGAGGTGAAACCATTTCTGGATATCCGACACCCTGCCGGTATCGGTCTTGGCCTCGCACCCGATCACCAGGCCCCCTTTCATCACGCCCAAGATATCCGGCATCCCAGAAACTCCATACTGGATATAGCGATGCCCAGTCTTTACGGCGCCCACGTTGTTGCGCCAAACGATGCCCTTAATGCCTTCGCTGACCTCGTACGGCGTTTTCCATCCCGGCATAAGAACCTGAAAACCGTGATGCGAAAAACAGGTGAGGCACTCGCGCACAATAGGGCCCTCTTTCAATGGTTCCGCAGGGCAAACAAGCCCTGTCCGTTGGGCTCGCGACCCTCTTGAAGGTCTTTGACCTTGGCTTCCAGGGACTCAATTCTCTCCAGCAGACCGACGATGAATTCTTTTACCGTGGTCGGCTTGGCCACGGGTTCATGCGGGAGCTGGTCGGTCACATCCCAGAGGATCGCGTTGATGCCGGAGACAGGGCAAGGTTTTTCACCCACTTCGGTTAAAACCCCCATCGCTTTGAGTTCCGCAAAACGCGGCGCGACGCTGTGCCTTTGCATGTGCTGGAAATACTTAAGCCAAATCTCGCCCTGGGTCATTGGGCCGCTTTCAAAGAGCTTGGCGTAGATGGACATTTGTAAGGCGCTCAGGAGCCCGTCAGCTTTGATTTTGTTGTAAGCGTCGATGCTGGTGTTTCGTGTCATGCTGGCCTCCTATAGTTTCTTAATTCCAACTTGCCAGTACGCTTTGTCTTCGACGGTGTACCCCTTCCGGTTGACTTCCTTGCCGATGATCACGAACTCCCCAGCAACGCCCTTTTTGATGCCCTGAAGCTCCTTTTTCACTTCCTCGTCAAGTTCCTGGTACTCCTTGGCGACGGGCTTGAGCTTTTCGCGCTGCTCTAGTTTGGAGATGAGGTCTTCGTTGGTCAGAATCTCGGCTTCGGTGCGGGCGATGTCGCCCAGACACACCTTGGCAAAGTCGCATTTGCCGCAAATCTGGTCTTCATAGGGGATACGGTCTGGGTAGGTGCCGGCGGCGACGTGCTTATTGATGACTTCGGCTCGCTGGACCAGCTCCTCAGCGTAGGTGTAGTCGAGATGGACCCAGATAATTTTTGGCTCGGCGGTTGCCTTATTGATCGTCATAAAGCAGCCGATATCAAAGTCTTTACCCAAGAGATATAAGGTGAGCTGGCCGGGGTACGTTTTGTGCCAGGTCTTCTTCGAAAATAGGAGGTCTTCGATGGTATTGATGCGGTCCCAGTCATACGGCATCATGGTTTTGACTTCGACTGGAAACGTGAACCCGGGATTGCGCCCCTTGCGGTCGTCGCGGGCAATAAAGTCGAGCTTGCCGCCGATCTGTAGACGCGAGATCATGCCGGACCGCTCCGTTGAAATCGGCCGGTCGTGCTCTAGGATCGTGTATCCCGCCCGCTCCAGGTAGTCCTTGGCGATGTGCTTTTCGACCACCTTGCCAAAATTGAAAAGCATCTGCGTGGTAGTGCTGTGGAGGGGCTTTCTCTGCCAGTCCAGGCGCCGGTGGACACCGTAGCGGGCGCAAGGATGGCCCAAGGATGAGGCCCAGTTACTCCGGGGTTCGATGAGCTGGATGTCCTTTTGGACCTCTGCGTGGATCTCGGCGGCGATGTCCGGCAAAGTTTCAGGGATAATCACTGTAAACCTCTAGGCGGTCAATGATCGAGTCGTCGTCAAGCACATCGAGAATGTCTTGGGGTACCTCGCGCCCATCCTGGTACGTGGCGGATAGAATTTCAAACTCTAGCTCCTCGGCCGGGTAGCAATCCTCTGGCGGACCATAGACTTTGGCGGGGCACCCCGGCCGCCAGCTAATAAGGAGATTCATTTCTCGTTCGTAATCGGCAGAGTCTTCCACTGGATTGGGTACGGTGATTTCGTTTTTGTTCCAACGACTCATTTGTTTAACTCCGCGATCAGGGCGTCGGCCCACAGAACGGCGCTCCTCGCGATCCCTTCCCACTCTTTTCTTTGAGCAGCAGAGTCTACGGCGCGAGTTTGCATCCCAGAGATGATCCCCTGCATCGCCATCGCCGCAAAGTATTCGCGCTTGGTCAGGCCAGCTCTGACGATGTAAGCATGAATCCCATCATCGGCTTGTTCTTTGGTTTCAACGAACGCCGGATCATTCGGGTTGGTCACCCCTCAGCCCCCTCAACCCATTCCACTTGGTAGCTTTCCCGGTTGTTTGCGGTGATGATTTTGAATTTTATTGGGATAGGTAGCTGGTCTTCCGCCCTTTCCGAAAGTTTTGTAGCGCGGGTGCCGTCATTCCAGACGGTGTACTTAATTCCCTCTTTATCGAAAATGTCCCATCGGACCCAAGGTTTGCCAGTCGATTTGTTAGTGCCAGTCTCGCGGGTCGCCTTGGCGACCACAATTGTTTTTTCAATCAACCCGTCGCTTCCGGCTTTGCGGTCTTCAGGGGCAACTTGCTTGCCTTTGTCGGCATATTCAACCTTCTTGACCAGAGCGATGTCGTAACCCAAGGCTTTGAGCTTGCTTAAAGGGATGTTTCGGAGACCAAAGAGGCGGGTGAGTCCCTTTTTGAAGCACTCTCGGAAAGCCGCCACGCGGATATCGTCTTCGTTAATATCCTCCATGGCTTTTCCCACGCTGAAAAACTGGTCGCGGGTTCCGGCGCGGCCCTCCGCATGGCGTGTGATTCCTCGGAACGAGAAATCAGCGGAATAGGCGTAGCTGTAGTGTTTATGATCCTCCGACCACTCCTTGGGGTATTCCTTCCAGTTGGACTCTTGCACCCCCAGGAAATTGGCAATGCGCTCAGCGCCCGCAGCGCCGAGGTTGGCGGTTCGCTCGTTTTCCGAGAGGGTTTCCTTGGAATGGCTTACCCAGTCCCCGGCAAAGGTGCGTTTAACGATGATGTTTAAGATTTGATCCTGGGCTTTGGCGTAGGCTTCGAGCTTGTTGGCGGCAGCGATGACTTCGTCGAAAATGTCGGTCTGATCGGCTACTTCAAGTTCCCTCTCCGGCGAAGCAACCATATCCCGGGAAGCAACGTCGGCGACTTCGGCGCCTTTGGGCCGAACATCTGTCTTAAGATCTTCCATAGTCCCCTCCTGGGGCTTGGCGGGCGATACCCGCAAGCGAAATAACTGTCACACTCCGGGCAATACCGATAGCTGTAGGATGAGTGAATCATCAGCTTCCTTTATATAGGCGTGACATCCCGTGACATTTAGTGGCATTGGATGGCACGAATCTGTATAATGTCTCCATGGCAACAGCATCAGCAACGGCATTTCTGGTGGCGTTTTCTACGGCGTCTTTATAAGACAATCAAATTGTCTTAGGGAATTTGTTGAGTTTTAACAATTAGGGGGTAGGATGTCAAATGAAAATAAAAGCTCGACGAAAGAGGTGAGATTCAGGCATCAAGCAACGGTTCCAGAACAAACACTGGCGGCGTTCCTTGAAGAGTGCAAGCATCGACGGTGGGAGCCGCCCGTTTTACTACAATTTATTTTGGAAGAACGCTATGGAGAGCGCAATGAATAACGGAAATTTACGACGGGAATTCACGAAAGACCAGCTGGCTGGAAAGCATCACGCCAAGCTCTATCCCGAGTTAAATAAAATGTTTTTGGATGAGTGCGGCAAGTTGCGCCGGGGGCCATCCGACTTGTTTCGTATTATTTTGGAGGATCGCTACTACGGGACAGAAGTTCATTACCCCGCCAGCGTGGAAGCCAAACCTCATAACAACGAGCGTCGCACGAGGCCGCGCAAAAACACTGAGGTCGCGTGACCCCACCGCAAGATTCATCTGACGGGATTCGGGTCGTTTTGAAACTGACGCGCGAGGAATATGATTTATTGATGTTTGGCGCCCGAAAGGATAAACGCGATCCAGTGGCTCAAGCACGCTGGCTTATCGAGGTGTACGGCTTAGGATTGATGAAGTATTGCGACGCGCACGGATTTACGCACTTTTCGATGTGTACTCAGCCTCATGCAAGACAACCGGAAGTCCACTATCCAGACAGCGTCTCCGTAAGTAGTCCCCCAACTGCCCAAACAGAATAAGGGTTTCGGCGTTGTTAAGGCAATGTTTCTGAATGATCTCGTGATTGAATCGGTCTGTTTCCCGAAAGGTAAAATCCATTCCTTCCTTGGCCAGCCCAGCGCTTATAGAACTTTCGATTGTGTTGAAGAGGGTCGCAGCCTGACGATGGCTGAGTTTGTAGAGGAACCGCTTGTGGCCTTCGAAAAAGCGAGCGTCGAAAAATTCTTCCAAGACAATACCTTCCATGAACAACGTTTCGAACGTATTTATTTAGCATATTATAATAACATGAATCAACTTAAAAATGATGATCACGTGGGAGCTGCTATTTTTTCAATCGAGGTTTGGGGCCTTGGCGAGACTTTGGCTTGGGAAGTTTAACTCCAAGATCACGATCAACTAAATCCACAACGAACGCTGACAGACTGTTATACCCACGTTGTGCTATGCGTTCTTGCCACAACTTGAGACGTTCTTCTCCAATCTCTTTCTTTCCAAGCGAAATACTCGTGACGGTTTGTGAGCCCATAATATCTCACAACATAACATATATAGATAATGATAATCATCCTTGATGATGATCATCATCATCATCAAGCAATGGGATTTGGTTAAGGGTTGGATGCCATAGCTGGACGTCCGCGGTCCGTCGTTGGCAAATCGACGTTAAGTTCTCTGTCCATGATATCTCTCAGGTAAGCCGAAAAGCTCTTATACCCGCGGGCCTTTGAACCCTCCATGTAAAGCTTTCGTCTTTTTTTCCCGGTTGACCCCATGCCACAACAAATACTGGTATTGACTTGTTCCATGGTATCTCCTTTTCCCCCTCACTAATTAGAGTGAAAAAGACGAAATTTATTCATTATTTCTGGTGCCGTCAGACAAGTTAACATATTATATAAACGAGAGCAAATCATCCCCGCGATCTTCCCAGTTTAAGTACTCGCTGACTTTAAGCCCGCCTGTAGGTTCGTGTAGGCCTCCTCCAGAAAGTGCTCCACCTCCTCCGAGGGCAGACGCGGAAACTTCTTGTGGATCTTTTCGGCTACGACCTTGCGTTTTTCCTCATCAGAAACCGAGCTTAGGCGCTGCGCGGCGTAGGCCACGGCTCGCTGGGCAAAGGCCCTGACGATGCTGTTTTTGATGGACGATAGGCCCAGCGTGACGGCCCATGTGAGCCCGCCTACAAGGGCAAGCAGCCCGGTCTGGAACGCCAGGGCGAACATATTGTTAACAGCGGTTGTTATCTGTGGATTTACGATAGTTCCGGTTGAAGCAATGACTTCTAGCATGGTGCCTCCTTAATTTAAATTCCCGTCATGCGGCTACTGGTACTGGGTACTCATCTGTAATTTTGACCCATACTTTTCCTCGGGCTATGGCCTTTTGAAGCTCCGGCATGAATTGGTTGAATGCCAACCGACTTTCTCCCACAAAATCAGTGCCCCTCGTGCGGCCGACAAGGATACATCCGTCAGTGTCTTTGGCTCCGTTGCCGGGATGGATCCGCACGCCCTCAAAATTCGGGACGTTCAATAGAATAGGCAAGAGTCGCTTAAATCGCGCCGAGTAGTTGATGATCACCGGATAGCGTCCGGCAGGGATTGCCGTAACGTGGTCGATCTTGACTTTGCGAACGCAATCCTCAAGCGTGTAGCACTCCATCCAATCGTTCAACCACAGTTCGCCTATGACAGATAGCGGCGTGAACTGCACACGCTTTAAGTGCATTTCATAAGTCCCGTTTGACTCTGGAAGCCAGAGTGCTGTTTTCGTTGGCATAGCGTCTTTGTTGTATCCTGTCCAACTAAAGAACTTGGTGTAGGAGAATGTCCGGCCGTCCAGGACCTCACGCAACCACCTTCTCACTTCTTTTTGGCTTTGCGAAACTCGTCTGAGACTAGCGTTTTTGCGTGAATAAACTTTTGGGTCAAGGAATAGCCGACGAGTTTGTTGTAATCCTCCTCACTGAGATTTTCCTTGGCGACGTCCAAGACGGCGGCTTTTTCATCGTCATCGGCGGCAAACATCAGGCCAGTGGCATACGGGTCGTCTAGGCGTTGGCTCTGTAAGCGCTGGTAAAACCCCTTAAACTCGCTGAAGCGCTTAAGGTGCAGGGCATCGCCCAGGAGGCCGTCTTTCATCATGTCGCCATAGAGTTTGGCGATTTCATCTAGGCCCGCGGGCTTGTCGTGGGCCATGATGTTTTGAACGACCGCCTCGCGGTAATCGAGGCGCCGGTTGGCGACGCGCTCTTTGGCGATGGCAACGGCGTTTGAGATCATTTCGCTTTCCCCGTAATTTGTCGACATCAAAAACCGGCTTAGGACATTGCCAACGACGGGGGCGCCCAGAACCTTTTCGAGGTCGCTTTTAACCTTCTGGAGGTCTCCCGTTGGGAAGCGGTAGACTAACCCTGCGCCGAGCTGGTTGAGTTCGTACTTGAGCATGGCTTCATGGGAACGCTTTCCTTTCGCCTCAAAGACTCTCTCAGGGATTCCCGGCTTGCCGCGGAAATAATCATAAGGGTTATGCCCCGAGGCATATTGCACGAGGTCGACGAGCGCTCCGATTCCTGGCGTGAGGTTCGGCGCTTGGCCCGCGGCGTAGGCAAAGAGCTTCGTGAAGTCCTGACCGAAGTCGCCCTTGGGAACGCTATAGCCCAGCATGGCCATGGTCTTTGCGACGGGTTGACTGGTGAGCGCATACCAGAGCAGACCGCCAAGAAAGCGCTCGGTATCATCCATGGGAATTTTCAGGCCGATCCCTTTTCCGTTGGGTCCGTCCCCTAACGGGATAACGTGATAGTTCGCCTGATTGTAAGAGCTGAATTTCCGAGAGAGTCGCCGTGCGCTTTCGCCAAAAACACCGGCCCAGAAGAGATACTGGATGAGCTTCGGAAGAAAGACGTATTTCATGAGCTTGGCGGTGTATTCCCCGGGATTGAACCGGGCCGCTTCAAAACTGCGCCGGTATCCTTGAACGTGCGGATTAAAGAACAAGAGCACCCGGCTTATAACGCGGGTTTGTTTTCCCCCTATGAGAAACGGCGGGCTCCCGGCCTGAAAGCGGATCAGATGATTGATGTCCTGATCGGTGAGGCCGAACCTAGCCTGGTTGTCCTTGAGGTACTGAAACCCTCCGATTTTGGCGATGGATTCGCCCATCTGCCCGATCATCTTGATCCGGTCTAGGAGCGGGCCGAATGCCTTTGAATACCAACGCTCATATTCATTTTCCTTGTCGGAGAATCGGTTAATAATGGATTCCATTTCAACATCGTGGGCAACCGACGACCAACGGTTCTGAGGCGTAATAAGAATTTTGCGCCTGAGCATCTCTTGGATCAGGGGATCGTGCTCGCCGGTCGCAAAACGTTTGGCGCTTCCAGCGACCTTGATGTAATAACGGATTGCTTTGGAATAGCTCATGCCACGGATGTGCATGACCAGAGAACTCAAGTCTCGCGGCACATTCATCACCTGAAAGCCGGGGTTGGCTGCGGTGAAAACCAGCTTAAAAAAGCTATTCATCCGGTCCCAAGCATCCATCATCAAAGAGGCTTCTGGCGGGTCGTAGCGGAAGCTGTCCGCGATGGTGCGCGGGACGTAGTAGGCCCTGATCTTGCCGTTCTCATAGAAAGCCAGGAGCCCGGTATTCTCCCTGTCGGCGGGCTCGACGGGTACGTGGGCAACTCCGTTCCACTTGGTCTCGGCGTCGGTAATCCATGTGGGTTCGCGCTTGAGCATCCATTCAGCCTGTTTGAGCTTGGCTTGTTGAACGCGAATTGCCCGTAGCAGCGCCAGGTCTTTCATGACCAGAGCGGTTGCAGGGTTCTTGATGTCGCGGAGCGTCCCGATCTGCGAGTAAATCTGTGGGCCGACATTCGAGCTTGTGCCGCCTAGTTTCTTGTCGACCTCATCTATAAGAATGTCAAAGGGTGAGTAGGCTTTGTTTTTCTTAATTTTTTCGAGGAGTTGAGGCGAAAGCATCTTTGATTTCTCAAGTTCTTGGATGAGGTATTCGCGCCGGGGACCACGCATTTCATCTGCTGCTGCTTTGAGATCAGCGAATTTTTTCCCGTACTTTTGTTCGAGATGCGCGATCTCTTCCCCCGCGGCCTTGGGCGTCTGGCCGCCAGGGTTAGCCATTTCCGAGCGCTCGTTGATGACGCGGTCGGCTTTGAGGTAGGCGCCCAAATCGTTCCATTCGATCCCGGCATCCTTGAGTTTGTGATAGATATTCCCCTGCTCTTTGGCGTAATCGGATAGCTCGGCGCTCGAATAGCGAAGTTCCTCTAAGGCATGGAGCGGGTTTTCCCCTGCTGGGATATCCTCGCCCGCCTTCCGCGCCTTGGCCACGGAGGAAATCATCTTCGAGTTCACGTCGACCAGGGCCTCGCGCATCTCATCCCAAATCGTGCGTAGTGGGTGCCCCTTGGCTTCGTTCTTGAGTTTGGCCGCCAAATCACCCTTAGCGTAGGCGGCGGTCTCGCGCTGGTGCCTGGTCTCGGCTGTTCGACCCTCTCGGATCACCTCACCCAGATCCTCATAGAGCGCTTTGACGTCCGGCTTGCGATCAAGGTAATCAAAGAGGGCCTTATAGAACGCCGGCGCGGTGTCCTTGAGGAATTTTGGGTTATTGAGCAGTACGCTCCACGCCTCGGCATAAAGTTCCACGGCGCTGTATCTATAGGAAAGGTACTCCTTGCCCGCCTTGGAAGCATCAAACGGATGCCACCTATGAGTTAGCGTGATAAGCTCATCGCGGAATTTCTTGTTGTTATAAAGGTGTTTTTCAAAACTTTCTCCAATGAATTCGTTCTTCATATGTTTTTGGAGAGAGGCGATGCGGCCAATAACGTTGCCGCGCTGAATGTCCTTTTCCGGCAACCAGTCGGACAGGTGTCCAACCTCGTGGGAAAGGGTGTGCGCGGCCTCCTCTGGGTTCTGGAATTGATCGGCCCGGATCTTGATAATGCCCTTGCCAGGATAGAAGACGCCCAGAGCGTTACCGCTGCCGGTGCGTATGCTCTTGACGACTTGCGGGAACTTCCCCTCCATGAGTTCTTTGGCAAGCTGCACCATTTCGGGCAATTCAAAGATCGGGGCCTCGTGCGTGGCTTCTGGCGGGCCGGGTGCTGTGGGCGTAGGAGGCAAAAGCTCGCCTTGGCCCGACCTGTCTTCTGGGACTGGCGGCTCCGCCCTTGGCATTAGGTCCAGAGCATAGCCTCCGCCGCCAGAGGAAGGAGGCTCTGCCTCTGTTTCCGGCCACGCCTCGTTGCGGATCGCTGTATAGATTTCCCCTTGCTGCTTGGCATCCATAGAGACCTTCATGAGCGCCAGCTTGTCATTCTCCTCGTAGGCTTTTTTGAACGCTTTGCGGTCAACCGGACTCATCTCGGCGGCGATGTCATCTGCCCCCTTGGCTTGAGTAAACGCCGCGCCTTGAGGCTTGGTGCTCATCGGCGAATAGATTCCCTGGATGACCGGCAACCCTTTGAGCTGCGGCGCCCCTTCGTAGAATGTCCCTTTATGGACTTGAGCTGGGTCTGGGCTATTCCCAAAGATGTCGTACATCTTCTTGCCGGAAATAGGATCAGGAATTCCCTTCTCAAGAGCGTAGGCCGGTCCTTCTTTTGGTGGGATGGCCTCGGGGGTCTCAGGAAGCACGTAGCCTTGGGCCTTGGCCTCTTCGACAGATAAGCCCTTTTGTTCCGGTGGTGGCTCTAGCGCTTGCGGCCCCGAAGGGGTATGGGGGGTCTCAGTAACAGGGATTGGCGCTGGCGCACGCACCTCATTGAGCGCATCAATAATGTTCGTTTTCGGGAGCGTGGCCGGAGCGGCCGGAGCGGGTGTCATACCAGGGGTAGTAGAAGCTTCGAGACCAGTCACCTCGGGATACACATCTGGGCCGGCGACCGGCGCCGGCGTTGTGGGCTCCAGGGGCGCTTGGATCTGGACGGGGGGCGGCGCGTCGACCGTGGTTTCGGTAGGCGCCTGTCTGGCCGTTTCCGCCTTGGGTTCTTTTTTGAGATTTTCCAGAACGTCGTCGAGGGCTTGACGGCTGTCCTTTATCGTGCCATGCGAAATGTTGTCGATGCCGCCCTTTCGGATTACCTTTTCAATGACCTCTTGCGCCATCAGCTCAGCGGCGGCCGGGTCCTTTACCTTCGTTTCGTAAAAAATCTGAGAGAGGTTTTCGTAAAAACGCCTGACTTCCTTGGCCTTAAGGTAACTTGCTCCCAAGCCGACGGACTCCGCAGCAGCCCCCAGTCCGGCCCCGAACATGGCCGTATGCTTGGCATTCTCAAGTGCGCTTTGGCCGGGGTCGCGCACTTGAGCAGCCCCGACAACTCCTCCAGTAATGCCCTCCTGGGCGACCCTTAGTCCCGCCTCCGCCGCCTTTTGTTTAAGAGGTGTGCCGAAGGCGAGCTTTAGAAACTGGTCGGTTTTGGCGGCGGCCTGAGTCGTTATCTCCCCCGTTGAGACCGCGGCCTTGGCGCTCTTGGCTAGAAGTCCAACAGCCTTTGAAATTCGGCTCCAGGGCGCAATAGCGCCCGCCAATTCAGGCCCGGTCCCTACGTAAGCGTTATCGGCAATCTCTTCTGAAACGCCCATGGTCTTTAGCGCGTCAGCCAACTTGGGGGCGACTTCCCATTTTTTAGAGGTAAACGGGATGCCAACTGTCCCTTGTTCGGGATTGATGGCTCCCAGCGTCACGCCTTTTGTGAAGCCCGCCCCAGCCTTTGTGACGACCCCGCCAATATCCTTGGCAATCTGCGCGGCGGTCTCAGGGATTGCCTCCAGGGCAGCGCTCATGGTCCCAGGCTTGCGAATTTCAGCGAGCGCATCCATGATGTCGCCGCCCGCGGTTTGGGCTGCGCCGATCGCCGTCTTGCCGGCGCTGGCAACGTTCTTGGCCAGATCAACCGCGCCTTGCGCTAAGGCACCCGGGGTATTCTTGATTAGCTCCGTCGTTAGAGTAGTTGGCGCAATGGGAGGATTGATCTCGTCAGGCGGTCGGCCTTTAGGCGGCTCGGCCAAAGCACGGATGCTATCGAGAGTGCTAAAAATATCCCCAGAATCCG
>Ga0193706_1000173_pt1 | contig 45243 bp, 30 predicted proteins | sample U3c1metaG_FD_160130 | JGI IMG/M metagenome (GOLD analysis project Ga0193706, IMG submission 160130) | Soil microbial communities from a riparian zone of the East river system, Colorado, United States - U3c1 | ecosystem: Environmental > Terrestrial > Soil > Riparian zone | place: USA: East River... | reverse complement strand
CCTCGTCGCGCGACATCGAGAGGCGCTTCCAGAGCGCAAAAGAACTTTCCGACACGTTGGCCGCGGCTCTCGGACTGACGACGGTTTCAACGGTCGCCGCGGCGCCGCCCGGCTTTCGCGAAACCGCGCTCAGCGACTACAGCCTTTCGATGAGCGCCAACGAAGGCGTGGTCGAGCACCATGCGGGCAACCCGTTGTGGCCCTCGACCAAGACCGGCAAATTGCTCGGGGCGGGCGTACTTGGTGTTACGCTCATCGTCGCATCGATGTCGTACCAAAAATCGCGCAACGCCGAGAAGGATGGGCAGGGCCTGGTGACGCCTGCCGGTCCGGTCGTCACCGCCGCCGCTACGAGCGAGCCGATGGCCCTGCCGACGCCCGCCGCCATCGCGTTGCCTGCGGCGGCCCCCTCGGTCGAGCCTGCCGCTGGGCAAGCTGGCAGGGCTACGCGCGAACCTGCACCCAAACTCGACCGCAAAGAAGCCGCCTCGCGACGCGGGATGCTGCCCAAGGATCTGCCGAAAGACCTTCCCTCGGCTTTGCCGCCCCCTCGTGCTGTCGAACCTCCACCGACCAAAGCGCCTCCCGCGCCAACCAAGCCGAAGGATGTCGACTTCGGCATCTGAGACGGTACTGTCGACCATGATGCGACGACTCTCGGCCTTGACGCTGTCGATCTCCTTGGCGCTCATTGCGCCCGTCGCGCTGGCCGAACCGAGCGCGGCCGACCGCGCGACCGCCCGCACCCTGGCGCAGGAAGGCCAGCATGCGCTCGAAACGAAGAACTACACGATGGCGATCGACAAGTTCAGTCGCGCCGACTCCCTCGTGCATGCGCCGACCCTCCTGCTCGGCCTCGCGCGTGCGCAGGTAGGAGCAACGAAGCTGGTCGAAGCGCAGGAGAACTACAACCGCATCATTCGGGAGGGCGTGGCCACCGGCGCGCCGAAGTCGTGGTCCAAGGCCGTCGACGACGCCAACAAGGAAGTCGGTGCGATCTCACCGCGTATTCCGTGGGTGACCATCATCGTGCTCGGACCGTCGAGCCCCGAAGTCGTCATCGACAGCACACCGGTTCCGCACGCCTCGCTGGGCGTGAAGCGCGCCATCAACCCGGGCACGCACAAGGTCAAAGTCTCCGCCGAAGGTTACCTTCCGCAAGAGAAGTCGATCGCCTTGACGGAAGGGCAATCGCTCAACGTCAACATCGAGCTCGAGCAAGCGCCCGAATCCGCTCCCCCGCCCGAGAAAAAGGCGGTGGCGACAACATCGGTCGACACCTCGGCCAGTTCGTCGGGCAGCGGCGAATGGCGCAGGACCGTGGCCTACGTCGCCTTCGGCGTGGGCGGCGCGAGCCTCATCGTGGGCGGCGTCGCGGGGGGACTCGCCATCGCCAAGAACGGCCAGCTCGCCGACAACTGTCCCGTTCACAATCAATGTGAGACGAAGTACGGCACCAACATCGAAACGTACCATCGCCTCGGAACCATCTCCGACGTGGGATTCATCGTCGGCGGCGTGGGTATCGCGGCGGGCGTGGTGCTTCTCCTCACGCAGCCCAAAGACACGACGGCAGGCGCAACGAGGGTGACGCCCTACATCGGGCTCGGCAACGCCGGTGTGGCCGGCGTGTTCTGAAAACGAGGCGCCGACAACCGACTTCGCGCGCGGCTGTCGCACTGACTTAGGGGCTCGAGATGTCAGACGTTGCGACGAAGGTGTACCGAAGCGGGGTCGGGGCGGCGCTCTGCCGTGCGCTTTTCGCGAGCTGGGTGGCGGTCGCACTGTTCGCCAGCGCCGGATGCACGTCCATTCTAGGGGATGATTTTCGCACCCTCCTGTTTCCGCCCGACAGCGGCGCAGGGATGCCGGACGTCGGCGCCGGCGACGCGTCGCTCAAAGACGCCGCCTTGGATAGCTCGGCCAAAGGCGACGCCACTGACGCCTCCATCGGCAGGGACGCCGGCGGGAACGCGGACGCTCGGCTCGACACGAGCGTCGCCGTCGACCAGAGATCGCCGCCGTCCGACGGCGCCGGCGCGATCGACATGCGTGACACAGGCAGCACCGGCTGCGCCGCCGGCCAGAAAGAGTGCCGCGGAACCGATCTCTTTACGTGCAGCGCAGTGGGCATGTGGCAGCTCGAAGCCACGTGTCCTTACCTTTGCGCTACCGACGCCTGCGCGGGCGTGTGCAAACCGGGATCGACGAAGTGTGACGGCAGCCTGCAGTACACCTGCAAGAGTGACGGCGCGTGGGATGTGGGGATGGCGTGCACGTTCTCATGCGTGAACGACGTCTGCACCGGCGCGTGCAATCCGGGCGATACGCGCTGCAGCGCCAACCAGTTGCAGGTGTGCAGCTCGCAATCGCAGTGGCAAGACGTTGCTACGTGTCCTTACGTGTGTCGAGCCAACGCGTGCACCGGCGTCTGCGTGCCCGATTCCAAACAGTGCGACGGTAGCCAGCCGCAGATCTGCAGCCCCGACGGGGCGTGGACCAACAACGGATCGCTCTGTCAATACGTATGCGATCAGGGCGCGTGCGCCGGCTCGTGCGTGGAAGGAACCCTGCAATGTAGCAACCTCACGCCGCAGACGTGTCGATCGGGCAAGTGGTCCGACGGGCAGCCTTGCCCCTACGTTTGTAGCGCCGGAAAATGCAGCGGCGTTTGCAAGCCGGGCGCGACGCAGTGCTCGGGCACCACCCTGCAGACGTGCAACGCGACTGGCCAGTGGACGAGCTCCACATGTCCGTCGGTGTGCACGACCACCGGCGGCGCCAGCGCCTGTACGGGCGTCTGTAAGCCCAACGCATTGTCCTGCGGACGCCGCTCGAGTGACAACGCCGTCGTACAGGCCATCTGCAACAGCACGGGGCAATGGGTCGTCAACGAGCTTTGCCAATACACGTGCATCTCCGCCCAGTGCACCGATTGCAACCCCGGTGACACCCGCTGTAGCGGCCTCGTGCCGCAGACGTGCAGCAGCGCCGGCAGCTGGGCCAACGGCGCAGCGTGCCCCTACCTCTGCAATGGCGGCTCGTGCGGCGGCGTGTGCACGCCAGGGACATCGCGCTGCTTCAACGGCAACACGCCCCAGACCTGCAACACGAGCGCGCAATGGACGACGAGCGGCGCCGTGTGCACGGGCGCGTGCGTGGGCTCCACGGCGTGCGAGTGCACACCGGGAGCGACGCGCTGCAACGGCCTGCAGCCGCAGCTCTGCGACACGACGGGGCACTGGGCCAGCAACGGCGCCGTATGCCCCAACGTTTGCACGGCAAGCATGTGCGCCGGTGCGTGTATGCCCAATGCCAATGACTGCAACAACAACACGCCGCGCACCTGCAACAGCATGGGGCAGTGGGTCGACGGCGCTGCGTGCAGCGGAGCCAACCCCGTTTGCGTCCTCGGCGTCTGCGCGCCGTGCGCACCCGGGGCCCAGCATTGCTCGGGTAAGCAGCCGCAGGTCTGCAGCACGACCGGCATGTGGACGAACGATGGCGCGGTGTGCACCAACGTCTGTCTCGAGTCGCCGCCACGCTGCGTCGATTGCACGCCGGCGACCACGCATTGCGTCGGGACGACGTTCGAGACGTGTAACGCCAGCGGGAGCTGGGGCAACCCCATGACGTGCGTGGCGTGTACCATGAACGATTGCAAAGAATGCGTGCCTTCCGCCAAAGACTGCGCCGATGCCCACACGAGCCGCGTGTGCGATAGCAACGGGCACTGGGGGGCGTCGAGCAATTGTCCGCTCGGATGCACGGGGGGCGAGTGCTGGGCCTGCACCCCGGGCGATCTTCCGCGCTGCAGCCTCACGTTGCCCGAAACGCCGCAAACCTGCACCGTGAGCGGCCAATGGCAGGACAGCACGGCATGCGTCTCGCCAGCGCACTGCACCAATGGTGTCTGTATCGAATGCACCGTCGGCCAGATAAAGTGCAATACGGCCCACGATGGCCTCGAGACATGCGACGCGACGGGTCATTGGCAAGGAATGCCTTGCCCCAGCGGTGTTTGCGTCGATCCGGGCCAGTGCGTGGACGCCCCCGACGCCGGCGCGCGCTTTTGACGAGCGCGAGACTCTCCACAATTATGAATAGTTTCCGTTATCTAGAAGCAGCGCGGCGCGAATGACTCCGAAGGCGATGCGAAACCCTTCGAGTTAGCGTCTGCAAATCGCAAAAGGGGCGGTAAGGTTACAGTCGGGTCCTCTTGACCGGCACCAAATCTGGCGCAAACGCGGGCGCCGATGGGGATCTCGATTCGAACACTTGGTTTCCTTCTTTCGCGTACCGGCGGCACCACAGAGAACATTGCTGACAATGCAAGACACGCGCGGCTCACTCGTCCGAACTTGGCTCTTTACGGTCTTTCTTTTTCTGTCGGCGTGTACGCAAGTCCTCGGCGATTTCGGGGTGAAGCCAGGGGGCGCCCAGGGACCGACCACCGACGGCGGTCTCGACGCCGGAGGCGCCCTGCCGCAACAAGGGCCCATCATCGTCACGCCCACGTCGGGTCTCGTCACCTCCGAAGCCGGTCGAACGGCGCAATTTACGATCGTTCTCAGAAGCAAGCCGAGCGCCAACGTTGCCGTCGCGCTCCGCAGTAGCAACGCGAAGGAAGGTACGATCAACCGCGGCAGCGTTACCTTCTCCAAGGACAATTGGAGCGCACCGCAGACCGTCACCGTGGCGGGCGTCGACGACAACGACACTGACGGCAACAAGCCTTACACGATCATCACCTCGCCGGCGTCGAGCTCGGACGACCTCTTTCGCAACGTCGATCCCGCGGACATCACGGTCACCAACGTCGACGACGAGTCGGCCGGGTTCACGATATCGCCCGACAAGGGCCTGGTGACCAGCGAATCGGAGGGCGAGGCGACGTTCACCGTCGTTCTCAATACGGCGCCGAAAGCGGACGTCACCATCAATCTCTCGAGCAGCGACATCAAAGAGGGCACGGTCGCGCCGCTCACGATGAAGTTCACGCCGCTCAATTGGCGTTCGCCGCAGATCGCCACGGTGGTCGGACAAGACGACCTGCTCCCCGACGGAGCGAAAGCGTACAAGATCATCACCGCTCCCGCGATCAGTCCGGGTGACCTCAATTACGACAAGGTCGACCCCGACGACGTCGATGTGATCAACGAGGACAACGACACGGCGGGGTTCACCATCAAGCCGCTCACCGGGCTCATCACCAACGAGAATGGGCAAATGGCGACGTTCACGATGGCGCTGAACTTCGCGCCGGTAGCGAACGTGATCATCCGACTATCGTCGAGCAATACCAGCGAGGGCATCGTCAGCCCGACCACGCTCACCTTCACGACCGCCAATTGGAAGGCGCCGCAGGTCGTGACGGTCAGCGGCGTGAACGACAACGCCGTCGATGGCGACCAGCCTTTCGATGTCGTGACCGCGCCCGGCGAAAGCGGCGATCCGGCTTACAACAAGCTCGACCCCCCCGACGTTGTCGCGCTCAACGTCGACAACGACAGTCCTGGCATTACCGTCAAGCCCGCCGAGGGGTTGATCACGACCGAGGCCAGAGGCGAGGCGACGTTTACCATCGTGCTCAACTCCAAGCCGAGCGACAGCGTCACCATCGGTCTGTCGAGCAGCGTGCCCACCGAGGGCGCAGTGAGCCCGACTTCCGTCGCTTTCACCAACACCAACTGGAACGCGCCGCAGACGGTCACCGTAACCGGCATGGACGACCAGATAGCGGACGGAAACCAGCCTTACGTCATTCGTACCGCCAAAGCCGTCAGCAATGATCGGTCTTACAACGATCTCGATGGTCCCGACGTGAAGGTGTCGAACAGCGACGACGACAGCGCGGGGTTCGTTGTGATGCCCACCATGGGGCTCCTCACCGCTGAGAAGGGCGATTTCGCGACGTTCACCATCGCGCTGACCTCGAAGCCGACGAGCCTCGTGACGATCGCGCTGACCAGCACCAACGCCGGCGAGGGCGTCGTCTCGCCGATGATTGTCACCTTCACTGGCGAAAATTATCGCGCCTTGCAGACGGTGACCGTCACCGGCGTCGACGACAAAACGGAGGACGGCAACCAGGTTTATCGAATTGCCACATCCATCGCCCAGAGCATGGACAAGGGGTACGACGGCCTGCCGGTGCCCGACGTCGAGCTCACCAACACCGATGACGACAGTGCCGGCATCACCGTCAAAGCGCTAGAAACGCCGCTCGAGACTTCGGAAAAAGGCGACACGGCCGCGTTCACGGTCGTCTTGAACTCGCAACCCGCTCCCATGACGACGGTGACCATCCCCCTCTCGAGCACCAACGAGGCGGAAGGGACATTGAGCCATCGCTCGCTCGTATTCACCACCGTCGACTGGAACGCGCCGCGGACGGTCACGATCACCGGCGTCGACGACGACCAGGTACAGGACGGCAATCAGGAGTACCGCGTCGCGATTGCCGCGGCCGCCAGCACCGATCCCAAATACAACGGCATCGACGTGCCCGATTTGGTCGTCTTCAACGTCGACAACGACGTCGCCGGGATCAAGGTGACCGCGCTGGCGATGTTGACGACGAGCGAAAAGGGAGGAACGGCGAGCTTCACCATCGAGCTGAACTCGAAGCCCACCGATCCGGTCACGATCGCCCTCCTCAGCTCGTTGCCGACCGAGGGCACGGTCAACCCGGCGATGCTGGTTTTCAGCAGGACCGATTGGAACGCGCCGCAGACCGTCACCGTGAGGGGCGTCGACGACAGGTTCGCCGACGGCAACCAGCCCTACGCCATCCTTACCCAACCGGCGACCAGCATGGACGGGCACTACGATGGCATCAACGCCGCCGACGTCGCGCTCACCAACGTCGACGACGATTCACCGGGGTTCATCATTACCCCGACCACGATGCTGACCACGAACGAGGACGGCCTCAGCGCGAGCTTCACCGTGCAGCTTCAGTCGGAACCCCGCAACGACGTCACCGTCGCGCTCCGCAGCAGTGACACGGGCGAAGGGCGCACTGACGTCGGCTCTCTCGTCTTCACTGCCGCCAATTACAATGCGCCGCACACCGTCACCGTGACCGGCGTCAACGACGACGTGGCCGATCGCGACCAGACGTACCGCATCATCCTCGACCCCGCGACCAGCACCGACGGCAACTACGCTGGCCGCAATCCCATCGACGTGACCGTCGTCAATGTCGACAACGACAGCCCCGGGTTCACCGTCAGCGCAGCGGCCGGCACCACGCGAGAAAACGGAACGACCACGACGTTCACCGTCCAGCTGACGTCTCAGCCCGCCGGGACAGCGACGGTCACGATTCCCCTCTCCAGCAGCAACGCGAGCGAAGGCGTCATCATGCAGCCGTCGCTGGTGTTCACCACGGCGAACTGGGGCGCGCCGCAGACGGTCACCGTGCGCGGCGTCGACGACGACGTCGCCGACGGCAACCAGCAATTCCACGCCCAGCTCGGCGTCGCGGTGAGCGCTGACCCCAATTACAACGGCGTCGATCCCGTCGATGTCGTCATCACCAACGTCGACAACGACAAAGCGGGAATCACCGTGAGCAAAGCGGCGGGCGACACCACCGAGCGCGGCGGCGCCACGACGTTCACCGTCGTCTTGGAATCGCAGCCCACTGCCGACGTCAGCATCGGCATCACGAGTAGCAATTCCAACGAGGGCGTGGCCATGCAGCCCTCGCTGACGTTCACCACCGTGAACTGGGCGGCGCCGCAGACGGTGACCGTACACGGCGTCGACGACTTCGTCGCCGATAGCAACCAGCCTTACAAGGTGCTTCTCGCGCCCGCGACGGGCGGTGACTACGCAGGGCTCGATCCCGACGACGTCGACCTCATCAACATCGATGACGACTCGCCGGGCTTCATCGTAACGCCCACTTCGGGGCTCGTCACCAGCGAGAACGGCACGACGACGGCTATTTTCACCGTGAACCTCACCTCCCAACCGCTCGCCAACGTCACCGTCGGGGTTCACAGCAACGACGTGACGGAAGGCGCGGCGAGCATCGCCCTTTTGACGTTCACGCCCCTCAACTATGCGTCGGCCCAGACAGTGACCATAAGAGGGGTGAACGACGACGTCGCCGACGGCAACCAGACGTACAGGATCATCCTCGATCCGGCGATGAGCACGGACCCGAACTACAACAACCGCGATCCCGAAGACGTCACCGTCAGCAACAGCGACAACGACACGGCCGCAATTAGCGTTACGCCCATCACCGGCCTCATCACTAGCGAAAACCTGGCCACCGCCACATTCACGGTGGTCCTGGCTTCGCAACCGACGGACGACGTGACCGTGCCCATCTTGAGCAGCAATGTCGCCGAGGGGACCGTATCGCCCAGCTCGATCACGTTCACCGCGAGCAATTGGGGCTCGCCTGTCACCGTCACGGTCCGTGGCGTCGACGACCCAATTCCGGTCCAAGACGGCAACCGACCCTACGTCGTTCGCGTCGGACCGGTCACGGCCAGCGCGGACCCCAAGTACATCGGCCTCTCCGGTCCTGACGTCAACGTCACCAATATCGACAACGACAGCGCCGGTATCGGCGTGAGCCCAACGTCGCCTCTCGTCACCGGCGAGAACCAGGCCACCGCGACCTTCACCGTCGTCCTGACCTCGCAGCCGAGCGACGACGTGGTGATCCCCATCACCAGCAGCGACACGGCCGAGGGCACGGTCTCACCGAGCTCGATGACGTTCACCGCGAGCAACTGGTCATCGCCCCAAACCGTCACCGTGCGCGGCGTGGACGACCCGGTGCCGACGCAAGACGGCAATCGTTCTTACGTCGTTCACGTCGGGCCGGTTACGACGAGCGCCGACCGCAACTACGTCGGCAAGTTCGCCAATCTCAGCGCCACCAATGTGGATGACGACAGCGCGGGGATTACGGTGACGCCCGTTTCCGGACTGCAGACCGGCGAGAACGGGGACACCGCGACGTTCACCGTCGTGCTGCGCTCGCTGCCGTCGGGTGACGTCAACGTGCCGATCGCGAGCAGCGACACGAACGAGGGCACCGTCACCCCGACCTTGCTCACCTTTACGACGAGCAACTGGTCGTCGCCCAAAACCGTCACCGTGCGCGGTGTCAACGACCCCATCCCGGTTCGGGACGGCAATCATCCGTACGTCGTTCACATCGGACCCGTCGCGATGAGCGCCGATCCCAATTACGTCGGCGCCGCCGGCCAGGACGTGGCTGTTGTCAATATCGACGACGACAGCGCCGGTATTTCCGTGTCGGCAACGGCGATCAGCACCAACGAAGACGGAACGGCGGCGAATTTCACGCTGGCCCTGACATCGCAGCCCTCGGGCGACGTCATCATTCCGATCTCCAGCAGCAACACCCAGGAGGGGACGGTCTCGCCGAGCTCGGTCACATTCACCGCCAGCAACTGGTCGTCGCCGAGGACGGTCACCGTTACCGGCGTCGACGACGCGGTGCCGGTGCGAGATGGCAATCGCCCCTACACGGTCCACATGGGACCGGTCGTGATGAGCGGCGATCGCAACTACGTCGACAAGTTCGCCGACGTGACCGCCATCAACGTCGACAACGACAGCGCGGGGATTGCCGTTTCGGCGGCGCCGGGCCTCAGCACGGGCGAAAACCTCGCCACGGCAACGTTCACCGTCGCCCTGACGACGCAGCCGAGCGGCAACGTGCTCGTTCCCATTTCCAGCAGCAACACGGCCGAGGGCACGGTGAGCCCGACCGTCGTCACGTTTACACCGATGAACTGGTCTTCCCCGAGGACCATCACGGTTACCGGCGTGAACGATCCGATCCAGGACGGCGATAAGGGGTACACAGCCCGCATCGGTCCGATCGTGGACAGCGAAGATTCCAACTACAAGGGGATCGCCGCAAGCGATGTCAGCCTCGTCAACGTCGATGACGACAGCGCGGGAATTACCGTTTCGATCAGCGCTGGGCTGACGACGAGCGAGGACGCGACGAGCGCCAGCTTCACGGTTGTCCTTCGGTCGCAGCCTGCGACGGGGACGGTGACGGTACCGATCACGAGCAGCAATACGGGCGAAGGAACCATCACCTCCGTGACGCCACTGGTTTTCGATGCCAACAACTGGTCCTCGCCGCAAACCGTGACGGTGAGGGGCGTCAACGACGCCATTCCCGAGCAGGACGGCGACAAACCGTACGTCATTCACGTCGGACCGGTGGCCACGAGCGGTGACCCCAATTACATCGCCAAGTTCGCCGACGTGGGTGCTACGAACCTCGACAACGACAGCGCTGGTTTCACCCTGACGCCAACGCCGCCTCTGCCGCTCGCGACCAAAGAGGACGGCACGACCGCGCACTTCACCATCGTCTTGAAGACGCAGCCGAGCGGCGCAGTGACGATTCCAGTAGCAAGCCTGCTCACCACGGAGGGCGCGGTATCGCCGGGCTCCGTTGCTTTCGATGCGAGCAATTGGTCGACGCCGCAGACGGTCACGGTCCAGGGCGTCGACGACAATCCTCCCATGAAAGACGGCGACAAACCCTACGTGGTGCGCGTCGGTCCCATCACGACCAGTGCCGATCCCAACTACGTCGGCGTGCCGCTGCAGGATCTCAACCTCGTCAACGTCGACAACGACAGCGCGGGAATCACCGTGACGGCGGCGCCGGGGCTCCAAACCACGGAAAACGGAGGGACGGCGACGTTCACGGTCGTTCTCACGTCAGTGCCTTCGGGAGGCACGGTGACGGTTCCGTTCACGAGCAGTGACCCGGGTGAAGCGGGTCATCCGGCTTCTGCGGTCTTCGACGTGACCAATTGGAACATTCCTCAAACGGTGACCATCACCGGTTTGAACGACAATCCGCCGGTGCAAGACGGCAACGCGACGTACACCATCTCCGTGGGGCCCAGCACGGCGACCGCAGACAGCAACTACGTCGGTCTCACCGGCGCACCGGTCAGCGTGACCAACATCGACAACGATCAGGCGGCCATCCTCGTTTCCACGAGCACGATCACGACGAGCGAATCCGGAGGAACCGGCTCAACCTTCACGGTCGTTCTGGCCACCGTGCCCGCGGGAAGCGTGACGGTTCCCTTGTCCGCGCCGCCACCGGGCGAGGGCACGATGACCGTGGCCGTGGGCGGGATGAGCGCGTCGACGCCCCTCGTGTTTGCCCCCGGCGATTGGTCGACGCCGAGGACCGTGACCATCATCGGCGTCGACGATCCCGTGCCCACCGTGGACGGCGATGCGGTGTACACGCTGCAGTTCGGTCCGGTGACGACCAGCGCAGATTCCAACTACCTCAATAAAACGGCGTCGGTGCAAGTGACCAACACCGACAACGACGCTGCGGGGCTCGACATCGTTTCCGTGCCGGCCGTGTGCACGACGACGGCGTTGACCGGCGTTGCCTTCAGCGTGAAGCTTCGCACCCAGCCGAGCGCTGACGTGACCGTGAATCTCTCCGTCAACGATTTGACGAGAGGCGCTGTCACACCTTCCTCACTTCTCTTCGCGCCCGCCCAATGGAACGTCCCCCAGATGTTCGACGTCAACGGAGGGTTGACCGTCGGCGACTACATGGTCGTCGCGGATCCCGACAGCGCGGACGCGAATTACAGCGCGATCACGTCGTGGGGCGGCACCTGTACGAACGGGCTTTGAGCGTCGCCGCTCGTGTCCACCCTCCGTTGTAAGGGATGGTCCGGAGAAGCAGAAACTCTGCAAATTCCTAGCGATACGGGCTATAGTTCGATGATGAGCGTTTCACGGACGGAGCTTTCGTCCGGCGACACCCACGTCCTGCACTTCTTTATGCGAACCTAGCTGCGGCTCATGGCACGTGCCCTTTCACGCAATGGCCAGCAACGACTTGATAGGCACGCTCGTCATCAGAGGCGTGAGGGCGGCGCGGTGGCTTTTCTCGCTCTCGTCGTCGCCATGGTCGTCTTGGCGGCGAGCGGCTGCACCAAGGTGCTCGGCGATTTCCAGCTAGGGCCCAACAAGCCCCCCGTGGTGGATGCCGGCAAGGAAGTTACCCCAGTCGATATCGTGGTCACGCCCACCGAGGGGCTGCAGACGACGGAATGGGGAGGGCGCGTCAGCTTCACGATCGTGCTGAAGACGGCGCCGCGCTTCAATGTCGCCATCGCGCTTTCGAGCAGCACACCCACGGAAGGCACCGTCAGCCCGGAAAGCGTCACGTTTACGCCCATCAACTGGAACGCGCCGCAGACGGTGTACGTCACCGGCGTGCAAGACGAGGGGTACACCGACGGCAACACGATTTACACCATCGAGACCTCGCCCGCATCGAGCGACGATATGCATTTCACGGGGATGGACCCCCCTGACGTCGCGGTGATCAACGTCGACGACGAGACGCCGGGGTTCATCGTTACCCCGCTCACGGGGCTCACCACGACGGAGCTTGGGGCAGCCGCGACTTTCACCGTTGCGCTGACGGCGCCGCCGGACAACATCGTGACGGTCGATCTGGCGACCTCGCGTCCCAAGGAGGGGAAAGTGAGCCCCTCCTCGTTGGCCTTTTCAGGCTTCAATTACCGTTCGCCGCAGACCGTGACCGTCACCGGAATGGATGACAACGACATCGACGGACCGGCCCCTTTCCAGATCGTGACTTCGCCCGCCAAGAGCGGCGACCTGAGGTACGACGGCCTCAACGCGCCCGACGTCCAAGTGGTGAACATCGACGACGACGGTGCGGGCGTGACCATCGCGCCGCTCGGCGGTCTCGTCACGAGCGAAGGTGGGCTCGCGTCCGCCATCACCATCTCGCTCAACACGGCGCCGACGGCGGACGTGAGCATCGGGTTCACGAGCTCCCTACCCAAAGAGGGCGCGGTGAACCCTTCCAAGGTGACGTTCACCGCCCTCAACTGGAAGGCGCCGCAGACCGTCGTGGTAACGGGTGTGAACGACGACGAGCCCGATGGCAATCAGCTCTACATGATCGCGGTCGGCGCCGTCGAAAGCTCGGATGATCGCTTCAAGGGAATCGACCCGCCCGATCTCGACGCGATCAACGTCGACGACGACAGTGCCGGGTTGATCGTCACTCCGCAGAGGGGGCTCGTCACCGGCGAAGACGGCCAGGCCGCGACCTTCACCGTCGCGCTCGCCGCCAAGCCGTCGGGCGACGTCACGCTCGATCTGAGCAGCAGCGCGCCCTCCGAAGGTTCCATCAATCCGCGCAGGATCACCTTCACACAGCTCAACTGGAAGGCGCCGCAGGTGATCACGGTCAGCGGCGTCGATGACGGCAACAGCGATGGCGACGCCTCGTACCAGGTGCGCGGGACAGTCGACGTTGGCAACTCCGATCCCGACTACGGCGCGCTGCCCGCCATCGAAGTGTCGATCATCAATATCGACAACGACACGCCCGGCATCAACATCACGCCCCTCGACGGCCTCATCACGACCGAGCGCGGAGGAAAAGCCAGCTTCGCCGTCTCGCTTCGTTCGAAACCTACGGGCAGCGTGCAAATCAATCTCTCCTCCAGCAGTACCGCGGAGGGAACGGTGTTTCCGCCGTCGCTCCTGTTCACGCAGACCAATTTCGCGGCGCCGCAGAAGGTGACGGTGACCGGCGTCGACGATACGGTGCGCGACGGCAATCAGCGATTTTCGATCGTCACCGATCCCGCTCCCGCGATCACCACCGACGACTTTTACAGGAACATCGACCCGCCCAACGTCACCATCGTCAACCTCGACGATGACACGGCCGGCGTCGTCGTCGTCCAATCGACCGACGCCATGACGACGACCGAGGGCGGCGGGACGGCGACGTTCACGTTGCAGCTCAGCACACAGCCGAAGAGCGAGGTCGCCATCAATTTGGCGAGCTCCAATCCGACGGAAGGGGAGGTCAGTCCCGCGATCGTCACGTTCACGGCCTCGAACTGGAGCTCGCCGCAAATCGTCACCGTGCTCGGCAAGGACGACGGCGTCATCGACGGTCCGCAGCCTTATCTCGTCCTCATCGCGTCGACCTCGAGCTCGGACGCCGACTACCGGGGCATCGAGGTAGAAGACATCCCCGTTCTCAACCTCGACGACGAGACGCCCGCCGTGGTCGTTTCTGCGGCGTCGCCGCTCCTCACCACTGAATCGGGCGGTTCGGCGACGTTCACCGTTGCTCTCGGCTCGCAACCGGCCAGCGCCGTCACGCTCGTCCTCTTGAGCAGCCGCACCACCGAGGCGACGATCAGCCCGAGTACGATGGTTTTTACGTCCGTCAACTGGCAGTCGCCGCAGGTCGTCACGGTTACCGGCGCCGATGACATCTTCGTTGACGGTAACCAGCCGTACACCATCATTTTATCGAGCACGTCGAGCACCGACTCCGGGTACAACAACCTGAAGCCGCTCGATCTGGCCGCCATCAACATCGATGACGAGACGCCGGGCGTGAACGTGATCGCGGCGCGCGGTCTCACGACGAGCGAGAACGGAGCGACCGCGCAGTTTAGCGTCGTGCTGAACTCGCCACCCAAGTCCAACGTCGCGATCGCCATGCGGAGCACGCTGCCTACCGAAGGAACGGTCAGTCCCACCAGCCTCGTCTTTAGCCCCACCGACTGGAACGCGCCGCGAAAAATCACCGTCACCGGCGTCGACGACGGAACGCTGGCGGATGGCGCACTGGCCTACAAAATCATTCTGGATACCCCGACCGGCGATGCCGCTTACACCGTCATCGATCCGAGCGACGTCGATTTGGTGAACCTCGACAACGACACGCCCGCCATCCAAGTGATTGCCCCCAAGGTCGCCACCACGAGCGAATGGGGGGGCGCGACGAGCTTCGGCGTCTTTTTGATGGCGCAGCCGGTCGACGAAGTCACGATTCCCATCGTCAGCAGCGATCCCAGCGAGTGCACGCTGTCGCGCGAAACGCTCAAATTCACGCGCGCCAATTGGTCGACACCGCAGTGGGTCACGGTGACCGGCGCCGACGATATGTCCGTCGATGGCGATGTGCCCTACCGAATCTCGATCGGGCCGGCGATGGGCGCAAACACCGGCTACCAGGACCGGCGCGGTAGCAACGTCCTCCTCGTTAACCTCGACAACGACACGCCGGGGCTCGCGATCAGCCCTCCGCAAGGCTCTACCACCGAGGGGGGCATCGCCACCAACTTTACCGTCGCGCTCACGACGCCGCCCACCGCCGCGGTCAATGTTCCCATCGTGTCGGCTCGGCCCCGCGAGGGCATGCCGCTCACTTCCTCGCTCATCTTCACGCCCGACAACTGGAACGCCCCCCAGACGGTTACGGTGCGCGGCGTCGACGACGTCATCGTCGATGGCGACCAGGTGTACCGCATCGCGGTCGGCCCCACCGCCAGTGGCGACACGCCCAGCGGGACCGGCGATCCGAACTACCGGGGAAGGCGGGCGCCCGACGTCGTCATCACGAACCTCGATGACGACGGGGCGGGCATCCGTGTCACGGCCGCGCCCGACTTGAAGACGACGGAAGCGGGCGGCACCGCGAAGTTCACGGTGGTGTTGGCGTCGGCGCCTACGGGCCCCGTGTCCGTTCCGCTGATCTCGCGCGACCCGAGTGAAGGAACCATCACCGACCCTAGCTCCGGCACGCTCGTCTTCACCGCCGCCAATTGGAGCATGCCGCAGACGGTCACCGTCACCGGTGCCAACGATGGCGAGGCGGACGGCAACGTGCCCTACGCCATTCACTTCCAGCCCGCAATTAGCGTCGTCGATACGCGCTACGCAGAGCGCACTGCCGACGACCTCATGTTGACGAACGTGGACGACGAGAGCCCCGGGGTGACCATCAGTGGCGCCCAGAACCTCATCACCACCGAGGCAGGCGGTACCGCCACTTTCCGTATGGTCCTCAACATGGCGCCCATCGCTGGCGTGACGTTCTTCCTGAGGAGCAGCAGGTCCACCGAAGGCACGGTCCCCGACAATGTGCAGTTCTCCGGCGACGACTGGAACATCCCCCACACCGTCACGATCACCGGCCAGCAGGACACGATCGCCGACGGAAACCAGGTCTACTCCATCATGTTCGAGCCATCCGAAAGCAGCGATAAGCAGTTTGACCAGCTCGTGCTCGACCCACTGCCCGTCACGAACCTCGACGACGACATGTCGCCACTCGCCAAGCAGCGCCGAACCAATCTCCGCCCGCGACGCGATCCAGCACCCGACGCGCACCCGGCGCGCTAGTCGTTCGGCGACCGACGCGCGCGCTACTTGACGACGCGCAAGTAAGGCGGGAGCTCACGCTTGCCCGGTTTGGCCGCTTCGCCGCTGCCCTTGGTCGACGGCGCCGCCAGGGTGCGCGCGGCCGGCCCGGTGGGCGACAGCGGTCGTGCAGAAACGGGAAGCGGCGCCAACGGACGAGCGGAGGCACGCATTTCCCGCCCCTGCCCCGCCGCCTCGCTCGATGGGAGCTCTCCGGTGGCGGCTCTTGCTTCTTCGCGCGGCGGCCGCTCCCTCTTCTTCGACCCCCGAGGACCGCGCGACTTCGTGGTTGCAGTCGGCGAATCGACGGCCTTCGGACCCTGCGTGCTTTCGACCTCGGCCGGCACTTCGTCGGGCCAAATCATCCCGCGCTTGTCGTCCCCGACGAGCGCATAAATCGCCGTCCACGGAAGCCTGCACCAAAAGGGGTTCCGATTGAAAGACAGGGTGCAAGACACCCCTTCGTCGTCGACCTGCAGGTCGGGAATCGGGACCGCCATGTTGAGCCCCACCTGCAAGACCAGCTGTGCCTGCTTCTTGAAGTGGAGCGGGACGAGCACCTCGGGCTTGCGAGGGTCGAGGTGGATGAAAAGGCTTGGCCCTTGAAGCAGGGCCAGTGCCACGTCCTTTTTGGGGGGCAGAGGGCGAGGAGGGGTACTCATCGAAGTAGTGGCTCGGGCCGGTTCGAACCGCCCCGGGGGCCGGCATAGCGCCGCGGAGGCCCGGGCGCCACATCTAGGGCCAGATGGTACTCGGGGAGCCGCTCCACGGGGGCGAAATTCTGCATCGACATTGGTTCCCCCGCCGCCCCGCTCCCCGCCAAACGATGGAAATTTGACGGAGGCGCGGCCCGTTGGTCTTTCGACCGGTTGGCAGCGAAAAGATCGCCCCGCGCCCGCCGCCGCAGACCGAGGGGCACGGACTCTGCGCCAAGCGCCCGCCATGCTAGAGATTGTGCTCGAGTCACGGGGAGTCGCACAGTCCGGTAGTGCACGAGCTTTGGGTGCTCGTCGTCGCGGGTTCAAATCCCGCCTCCCCGACTAATTCTTAGAAGAAGCGAAGAGAGAACAAGGACTTAGAAAACCGAAGGAAGCGCCGTTTCCCGCCAGTTGCCCGGAAACTTGGCAATTGCGCGGTGAGATCGGCTGCATGGCGTGCACGTAGCGTTGCGTAATGTCGAGCTTGCTGTGTCCCGCGAGCATGCGGACCGCTTCGACGCTCGCGCCGTGCCGGATGAGGACGGAGCAGAAGTAGTGCCGCAGGTAGTGGAAGGATCGCTCCGGCGCCTCCCGACCGAGTCTTCGATCACGCCTTTCGCCTGGCTTCCGATTGCCTGCCTTCCGGAGGCGACGACATCTCCTCGCTCGCGACGCCTCATGCCCCGAGACATCCGTCCGCTGAGAACCCAGCGGCCCGCAGCTACTGTACCCAAGACGGCTCCTCGATCTCCGTTTCCTCCACGCCGAACATGTCGCGCTCGACGGTGTTCAGGTTCGTGAGACACCGCGCGAATTCGTCCGAGGTCAGATCCATTTTGAAATCGATTGCTTCGTTGAAGCACGAAACGACCTCGTCGTGAGCAATGAGATCTCGCTCGATCATCGCGTCGATATCGCTGCGATCGTTGGCGATGAAGCGCGCTAGCTTCCCCACGACGACGTCGACAATACTCATCGCAGACACCTCGAAATGCTGGAACGTCGCGTTCAGCTGCTCGAGTCGAACGTAGACAGGGCGTTGTCGCCGGAACGGGATCCCGCGCTGGACAATGTCAATGTACATGCCGCGTCGGCTGTGAATGGCCGAGTCTGGACCGGCGATCTCCATCAGGCGCGCTGCGATCTGGTCGGTCACCTCGTCCGTTTCCAGAACGTCGCTATCTCTGGTGCCTCGATTGTATGACGTCTGCAGCATCAGCGCGGTCGACCCGATGATGCGCAGAGGGATCTTCGGTCCTGGCTGTCGCCACGCCGTGTCGACTTCCCGCAAGAACGCCTCAACGACCGACACGTGCACCCCTCAGCGCCGCCGTGAAGTCGTGTGGCTGCAGCGCGGTTGCGATTCCCCATCCACGTGAGACTTCGGAGGACGACCCTAGAACATCTCGCAGTGTGGCTTTGGAACGAATGTTCCCGTCGAGAATGTCAGGAGTGCTGTTCTGCGATGGAATCGCATGTTCCTTGGCGAAGGCGAGAGCCGTTTCGAGGACAAGCTCGGCCCTCCGATAGCGCTGCGCCCACGCACGCGGCGGCGCATGCTCAAGCTCTTCTCGGAGAGCGTGGCACGTATTATCGACGAGCCAGTCGAGCCGGCGTTGTAGGCCGATCGACGCGAGCTTGGCGCGCACCGCGTTCAGATTGATTTCGTCGATGTGAAGAACCAGTACGGGCGCCAATGCTGTGATGAGTCGGGGCGTGCCGGAGACCAGCGTTTGATACAGCACCGTGGCGAGGTCTTCGAGCGCGTTCGTTGGGAAGGCGGCTTCATGCTCTTGCAAGTGACGACCGCCCAGTCGAACGAGCGCGTTTTGGAGATCAGCTGAAGTGTCGCGGGTAGCGTCGCCCGTGAAATGATCGATGCCGACGTTGAATAGCTTGAGAATGTCGAGGAGCTGGTCAGCCGTGAACGTCCCGTCGCCATTTTCGATCTCGCTGAGGCGTGCTTGCGAAAGTCCCAAGCGGCCAGCGACCTCCGCTTGGGTCCAACCCCGCGACTTCCGTAGGACACGGACTTTTTCTGCAATCTGCGAACGACGGTTTGGCACCTCGATAAGATAGAGCGTCGCATCGAGAAGTCGATACGCATATCGATTTTTCGATAAAAAACACACAAATGCTTGTATTTACTTGCGATAAACTTCGACGTTGCGCGCGTTCGCCTGCCAGTGGAGCAGCCCGCCCCCCCGCGCTTGCCTACCCCGGCGGCACGCGATAGGTGCAGCTGCCCTCGCCAAGCTCGAATAGAACCTCGTCACACTCTTCAAGTACTCTTCGTCGGGTGCTGCCGGGGCGCCCCGCCTCCAAGGAAACGTTTCTCATCGGGGAAGCCATCGTGCATCTCACGATTGTACGGCGGGCGCGGCGAGGCGCGTCAATCAGCCCTGTTTGGACGGGGCGGTTTCGTTTCCCACCAGTTGCCCAACGGCACGTCGTTTCACGTCACTTCGCGTCGCCCCCCGTAAGAGGCGAGATCCAAAATCCCCACTGTTTACGCTGGTCGCGCGTGTTCGACCGCCGTGCCAAACGTGGGGCCTTCAAATCCCGCCTCCCGGACCCGGTTGGAAGAGAAGCTAAAAAGCGAACAAGGACTTCGAAAAACGAGCTGTCTCGCAACGTACTCACCTCGCACTTTCGAAACGCTGCACCGGCCCACGCCACCGCTCGTCGTTCCACATCGCATCGTCGAACCGTCCACCGGTGTAATGCGCAATGGCACGGCGCCAGAACGCGGTCGCGTCGCGGTTCTCTGGCCTTTGGCGCACTTCCCATGGTCCCTGAAAGCGATCGAAGAGAAGGCTTGCTGCGCGAACGCCCACACCGCGGCGTCGATATCGCCGCATGACGAAGAACTCGGCCATATCGCGCACGCCCTCTTGGTCCGTGAGCCGACTACGTTCCTGGACGAGCGCGAAGCCGGCAAGCGTCGCGTCAACCCGTATCAGGAACGGGTGATGCCCAGGATCAGTCCAGTAAGGCTCGAGCGCCGGCAGCTGGAAGCGACCATCCTCCCCAACATCGAGGCCCAGGAGCTCACTGAAATCGTAGATGTAGAGCTCGAAGAGTCCAGCCAAACGCTTTTGCTCGTCGCGGCCCGCTGCCGTTACCTGTAAGTCCACGCCAGTCTACCTCGGCCGGCACGCTAGCAGTGCGCCCTGGCGTCCTCAACGTAGGCCCCCTCACCGTGAGCGGCTTGGAGGATCTGTCACGCAACCCCGTGCGGGGTTCGAGGACGATGGCCGCCCCGGAACGTTCGGCAATGGCGCGAAGTCCCAGAAGATCGACTACATCCTTCTCTCCCCTTCGCTGTTCGACGCGGTGGAAAAAGGCGGCACCAACCGGATGGGCGTCTGGGGTGGCGTCAACGGCGATCGATTCGGCCATTATCCGGAGATCACGAAGCCCGGTGAAGCAGCATCGGATCACGCAGCGCTCTGGGTAGAGCTCGACATCTGAGGTGCGGACGGTGCATCGGCAGTCTGCTTGCGAGCATCTGCGCTAAATTTTCCTGCTCGCAAAGCTGGCGCTGCTTTTCCAACGTCTTTGGTGCGTCAGCGGGAACGGTTTGGAACGGCCCCTGGACCTGCCCGTTCCCGCGGGTTTTAGGGCCTGACAAGCGCCGCGCGTTTCGAACGCCAAGAGCTGTGGCTTTTGGTCCCCTTGTCGCGTGCGCTTCAAGGGGCATGATGGCGGTCGCTACGGCATCCGTACGTTTCGGAAGGGCACCAGGAATGAAGAAGCACGTCCCGCATCGTTTCTTTCCCGCGCTCGTCTTGGTGGCAGCAGCCTGCCATCCCGCTCCCAAAGAAAGCCAAAGTGCCCTAGGTGCACCAACAGACGCGCCTGGAAGCCAGAGCACGAAACCGGCTGAAAGCGGCTACGCGGATGTGAACGGGTTAAAGCTCTATTACGAGGTGTATGGGAAAGGTAAACCCATTGTACTCATCCACGGCTCGTTCATGAACATCCCCATGAACTGGGCGCACGCTATCCCCTTGTTGGCGAGAAGCAGGCAGGTGATCGTGGCTGAGATGCAAGGCCACGGCCGCACGCGAGATGTGCCTCGTGAGTTCAGCTACGAAGCCATGGCAGACGATGTCTCCGGTCTACTCGGTCACCTCAAGATTGAGAGTGCAGACGTGCTCGGGTACAGCATGGGCGCAGGCGTAGCCTTCCAGGTGGTCATACGTCATCCGGAGCGGGTTCGCAGGCTTGTCATCTTGTCTGGGGCCTATTCGCATGACGGATGGTGGCCAGATGCGGAGGCCAGCTTCGCTACGATGAACGCAGAAGCGTTCAAGGGCACTCCCATCGAAGAAGAGTATCGTCGTTTCGGGAACGATCCGGGTCACTTCCCAGAGTTTTTCAAAAAGGTCATTGGAGTCGACCTAAAACCGTATGATTGGTCGAAAGAGGCGCACGCCATCAAAGCGCCCATGTTCATCGTCATGGGTGATGTCGACGGTGTTCGGTATGAGCACGCGCTGGAGCTCTTTCGCGCCAAAGGTGGCGGAAAAATGGGAGACCTGCACGGCCTACCGAAATCCCGTCTCGCCATCCTGCCCGGCACCACCCACATCGGCATGATGCAACGGTGGAGCTGGCTGGTGCCCATGATCAATGATTTTTTGGACTCCGACTTGAATGCAGCGCCGCCTACGTTCTAGTAAGGCCGCGCTCGACACCGCATGATCCGTCGTTCGGAGTTGACGATTCGTGAGCAGGCGCCGCCCTGCAACCAACCGAACAAGGAGAGGCCGATGGACAAGAACAAGGAGAGAGATGCGGAGTCCCGGAAAGGGAATTTCCGAATCAACGCGCCCTCGATCGTGTCGCCGCAGGAGTGGGAGATTGCGCGCCAGAATCTCCTCGTGAAGGAGAAGGCGTTGACCCATGCCCGCGACGCGCTGGCCGCGGAGCGCCGGCGGATGCCGTGGCTGCTCGTGGAGAAGGCGTACGCGTTCGAGGGCCCGAAGGGCAAGGCGAGCCTGCTCGACCTGTTCGACGGCCGCCGCCAGCTGATCGTCTACCGCGCCTTCTTTGATCCCGGCGTCGACGGCTGGCCCGAACACGGTTGCCGCGGCTGCTCCTTCGTGGCCGACCAGGTGGCCCATCTCGCCCATCTGAACGCCCGTGACACCACGCTCGCGTTCGTCTCGCGCGCGCCGCAGCCGGACATCGTGCGCCTGAAGGCACGAATGGACTGGAAGATGCCGTGGTACACCATCACGGACAGCTTCGATATCGACTTCGGTGTGGACGAGTGGCACGGCACGAACGCGTTCATTCGCGACGGCGACAAGGTGTTCCGCACCTATTTCATCAATGCCCGCGGTGACGAGCAAATGGGGAGCACGTGGAACTACCTCGACCTCACCGCGCTCGGTCGCCAGGAAGAATGGGAAGACTCGCCAGAGGGCTATCCGCAGACCCCGCCGTATAAGTGGTGGAACTGGCACGACGCATACGGCGATACCCAGTCGTCGTAGAGAACGAACGTCGTGTCGATCGCGGTCTCGCTCTCCAGGGTCAGTCGGTCGAGCGCAATGCGGATGGCCGCGAGTCCGCAACCGCTGACCGCAGCGCCCGGCGGCGTCGCAGTACAAAAATCGCGAGCCCGATCGCCATCCAGACGAAGAGCCGCACCCACGTGGAGAGTGGCAAGCTCGCCATCAGCGCGAGGCTCACTGCCGCGGAGACAAGAGGCAAAACCGGGACGAACGGCACGCGAAACGGGCGGACAAGATCGGGCCGCTTTCTTCGGAGCACGAGCACGCCGAGCGCTACCACGACGAATGCGAAGAGCGTTCCAATGCTCACCAGCTCACCGAGGACATGGATCGGCGTGAGCCCCGCGACGAGAGCGACCCCAACGCCGGTGACGGCGGTGGTCAAGTGCGGCGTGCGAAAGCGAGGATGGATGGCGGCCGCCCAGCGCGGAAGCCAACCATCTTCGGCCATCGAGAAGAAGACGCGCGTCTGCGCCATCAATGTCACCGTGAGCGTCGACGTCAGGCCGAGAAGCGTTCCGACCTTCACGAGAAGCGAGAGAGCACGCATGAGCGCGGCGCTCGACGGTGACGCGGCGCGAGCCCGCGCCGCATCGATCGCGAACGCCATTGGCGCCGGACCGCCGAGCTCTCGATAGGGCACCAGCCCGACCATCACGCCCGACACCAAGACGTAGAGAACGGCGCAGATGGCGAGCGATCCTAGAAGCCCGATGGGCATGTCCCGCGCCGGATTTTTCGCCTCCTGGGCGGCGGTGGAGACGGCGTCGAAGCCGATGTAGGCAAAGAAGATCACCGCGGCGCCGCGAAAGACGCCGCTCACGCCGAAATGCCCGAATTGTCCCGCGTTGGGCGGGATGAACGGATGAAACTCGGACGCTCGTACGAACGGTGCGGCGCCGATCACGACCGCGACGATGACCGCGACTTTGAGAGCCACCATCGCCGAGTTGATCGCTACCGATTCTCGAATGCCCACATAGAGAAGCCCGGTGACGGCGAGGGTCAAAAACGCCGCCGGCACGTTGAAAAATCCCGCGACGAGCCCCGCCGACGTGAGCACCGAAACTCCGGGCGGTGCGAGCCATCTCGCCGGAAGAGCGAGACCAAAGTCGGCAAGTAGACTCGCCAAATTGCCCGACCAGCCCACCGCGACCGTCGCGCAGCTGAGGGCGTATTCGAGGATGAGATCCCAGCCGATGACCCATGCCACGCACGACCCCAGGCTCATCTTCGCGTACGCATACGCAGAGCCGGCGACCGGAACGCTGCTGGCAAACTCCGCGTAGCAGAGTCCGGCGAGGGCCGCGGCGAGTGCAGCGAGCACCATCGACAACACGATGGCAGGTCCCGCGTGAATGGCGGCGGCCTGGCCGGTCAAGACGAAGATGCCCGTGCCGATGACCGAGCCGATCCCGAGGGTGATCAGGCTCCCGGCCCCTAGAACCCGCCGCAGCTCGGGACGCGAAACTTCTGGCAATCGATGGCTCATCGGATGGCTTCAAGAAACAGGAAATCGCGGACATCCGCATGAGCCGAGGGGCACGGCGCCGAACCATGACTTTCGGCATTGGTGTCTGCCGCCGATCGCTGTCACCCTTTTCCGATGCGAATGCGACCGGGCGCCATGATGCAGCAGGGCCTGAACATCGCAGGGCTGACCACCTGGCTCGTGATTGGCCTCGCGAGCGTGGGCTTCTACGTCGAGCAAAGACAAGCGACGGCGCCCTCGCGGTGGATGGCGTTTGCGCTGTGCTACGCGGCCTTCATCGCGCTTCTCTTGTTCGAAACAGGGCGGCGTTCCGGCCGCACGCCGCGCCACCTTCGCTTGGCGCTGCTAGCAGCGCAGTCGATCTGCGCCCTTGCGATAGCGTCCCTTTCGGGTAGACCGGTGGGGTTCATCTTTCTCACGCTCGTCGCGGCGCAGATGCCGTCGTTGCTGGGGGGCATAGCGGCCACGTGCTGGGTGCTCGCGCAGAGCACTGCGATGGGGCTCGTCTACGCGCGCATCGTGCCGGCCTGGGAAGCCAGATCCTATGTCGCCGTCTACCTCGGGTTCCAGGCGTTCGCCTTCCTGATCGTCCGCGCCGCGACCGCGGAGCTTGCCGCACGCGAAGAGCTCGCGCGAACCAACGCCTGGCTGCGGGCCACGCAAGCCCTCCTCTCCGAGAGTGGCCGGCTTGCCGAACGCGAACGCATCTCCCGCGACCTCCATGACGTGCTCGGGCACCATTTGGCCGCGATGAGCCTCAATCTCGAAGCCGCGCGCCACCTCTCCGACGGACCTTCCCGCGTGCACGTCGAGACCGCCCAAACGCTGGCGCGTGGTTTGCTGGGAGATGTTCGAACGCTCGTGCGTGAGCTTCATGAAACAGGAGGGATGGATCTAAAGCGCGCGCTCGGCGCGCTGGTCGAGGGTGTCTTGCGTCCCCAGGTCCATCTCGTTTTGCGGGCAGAGCTCGTGGACGTGGACCACGAGCTCTGCCAGGTCCTTCTTCGTTGCGTTCAAGAGACTGTCACCAATGCCATCAAGCACTCTGCCGCCAACAATCTCTGGATCGAAATCCGAAGAGAGAATGACGGCCTGATCCTCGAGGCCCACGACGACGGGCACGGAGCACCCGTCGTGTGCCCAGGACTCGGGTTGCGAGGAATGCGCGATAGACTCGCCGCCCGCGGTGGGCAGCTCGATTTCGAGGGCGCCGGCCGCGCGGGATTTCGCCTGCGAGCGCTCGTTCGATGATCCGGGTCCTGCTCGTCGACGATCAGACGCTCGTCCGGCAAGGCATCCGGAGCCTTCTGTCGCTTGCCCCCCGTGCGACGGCAGGCGCCGACGACCACGCTCTCGAAGTGGTAGGCGAGTCGAGCGACGGACTCGACGCGCTGCAAAAATACGACGAACTACGGCCCGACGTCATGCTCCTCGACTTGAAGATGCCTCGGCTCGACGGTCTCGGCGTCCTCTCTGAGCTTGCGCGCCAGCGCGAACCCGCCAAAGCGCTCGTTCTCACCACCTTCGACGACACCGATCTGCTCCTCGATGCCATCCGAAGCGGCGCCAGAGGCTATCTACTCAAGGACGTTTCCCTCGAGCAATTGTTTGTCGCGATTCAAACAGTCGCCGCCGGAGGCACCCACTTCCAACCCACGCTCACCGAGCGCGTGCTCCAACGCGCCCGCGAACTGCCGCGCCAGCCCTCGACGCTGGTGCTCTCCTCGCCGCTGACCGATCGCGAAGTCGAGATCCTCAAGCTTCTCTCGGCCGGTCTCAGCAACCGCGAGATCGCTTTTGCTCTCGATCTTGCGGATGGAACCGTAAAAAATCACGTATCCAGCATCTTGGCCAAACTCGGAGTTCGCGATCGCACGCGCGCCGTGCTCAAGGGCATCGAGCTCGGCTACGTTTGACATCGCTGCTCTTTGGCTCTCACCAGCCACCACGCCATCTACTCGGACCCGAACTCCGATCCGAGGACGATACCGCGTAGCATTTCGATCACTTCGCGATAAGCGGTGAGCGCCAGTACATTCTCGTATCGTCAATCGACATGCGGCGCCCATTCACACCCCGCGGTGGGCGCCGCTGCTCGAGTCGCGGGAGGCCGCTCGTGCTTCCCGACCAAGCCTTTCACGGACGATTTGCCGTTGGACGCCACGACGTGATCGTGTTCCTCGTTCCTTGCCTGCGTCGTAGCAGCGCGCCTTCGAGATGGGTCGAGGAAGGTAGGGAACATGTCGCAGGAGTTCGATGTCGTGTGTCTCGGTGGTGGCGTCGCCGGAGAAGCGATCGCAGTGGGGCTTCAGGACAGCGGACTGACGCTGGCGGTGGTCGAACGAGAGCTGGTGGGGGGCGAGTGCCCGTACTGGGGCTGCGTGCCTTCCAAGACTTTGCTTCGCTCGGGCGAAACGTTGAGCGAGTCCGATCGCGCGCGTCGCCTCGCCGCGTCGCACGTGGAGTGGAACGTCGACTTTCCCAAGGTTTCCAAACGCGTGCTGTGGATGGCACGCAACCTCGACGATAGCCGACCTGCCGCCGCCATGGAGGCGACCGGGGCCAGGCTCTTTCGAGGCGAAGGAAAACTCACGGATCGGCGCACGGTTGCGGTGGGGAGCGAGCAGCTCATCGCGCGTCGCGCCTTGGTGATTGCCAACGGCAGCACCGCAGCGATTCCAGCCATCGCAGGCCTCGACACCGTCGACTTCTGGACCAACCGCCAAGCCGCGATTCCGAGGAGCTGCCGGCCTCGCTGGCAATCCTCGGCGGGGGCGCCATTGGCATCGAGCTGGGGCAGGCCTTCGCACGCCTCGGCTCCAAAGTGACCGTGATCGAAGCGGGATCGACGTTCCTCGGGCTCGAGGAACCAGAGGCTGGCGCCGCGCTCCGACCTCACCTCGAGGCGGATGGCATCACGCTCATGATCGGTGATCCGTGTATCGCCGTCGAAAAGGAATCCGTCACGACTTCGCACGAGCGCGCGGCGGTGGTCGTGCACCTGAAATCCGGAGCTCGGGTCTCGGCGGAGCGGTTGCTCATCGCCACCGGACGCCGCCCCAATGTGGAGGCATGGCGCGGAGCCGGGATCGCACAGACGGAGCGCGGCTGGCTGAAAGTGGACCCGGCGACGCTCGAAGCACAACCCGGCATCTTCGGAGCAGGTGACGTAACGGGGCTCGGTGGGTTCACCCACCTCGCTTACTACCACGGGCAGATCGTGGCGCGTCGCCTGCGGGGCCTCGATGCGAGAGCCGATCACACGGCCGTGCCCCGCGTGACATTCACCGATCCTGAGATCGCCTCCGTTGGACTCTCGGAGGCTGCAGCGCGCGCCAAAGGCATCGACGTCGTGGTTGCCCGGGCCGATCCTGCCGAGACCGCGCGAGGTTACATCCACGATTTTCACGGTGGCGCGCTCAAGCTGGTTGGCGACCGCGAGCGCGGGGTGCTCATCGGGGCGACGCTGGTCACGCCGCGTGCCGGCGAAATCCTGGGCGAGCTCGTGCTGGCCATCAAGCTGGGCGTTCCACTGAAGACGCTCGCCGACGTCATCCACCCTTTCCCAGCATTCAACCGGGTCCTGGGCGAAAGTCTGGGCGAGCTCGCCGCGACCGTCGCGAAACAAAACGCGGCGCGATCGTGATGCCATTCATCACCCAGCCACGGAGCCCACCATGAGCCAACCCAGTGGTGCTGCGGAGCGGTCCGCCCCTAGTGCGACGGAAGGCGAATCCAGGGAGGTGGCGGTAACGCACTATGGAGCGCTGCACCGTAGCTCGCGGCGCTTTTGCTGCGCTGTTCGAGCGCTGACCGAAGCGGTGTTTGCGGCGCCCCAGCGCGCCTCGACGACGGCGTAAGCCGCGCAGGCGGCTGGCAAATCCCCGCTCTGCTCTCTCGCCATGGCGAGCCACGAGTAAGCGGAGACGCTGAGGAATGGCCCATCGAGTCCCTGACAACTTCGCGCGGCAGCTTCGAGCAGCGGGATGGCATGGGGCGCGTCGCCGAGCTGCAACAGCAAACGGCCCCGATACGCTTCGATGGTGCCCTGCTGAAAGGCGCGATGGGGCGTTTGCGGTGCGCCTTCCGACTCGGGCGGGCGCTCTTGCGAAGCCTGGGTCACGTCTAGCCCCACTGCGGCGAGCGTCCCCCAGCGAAGCGCCCAAACGTCGGAGGCGTCCATGTGCTTTCGGGCCGACTGTTCCCACTGATCGGAAGCTTTGCGCCACTCATCCGGCGAGACCCGATTTTGCGCGAGCAGGACGGCCAACATCAACGATTCGAAATATTCCTCCCCGAGAAGGATGAGATCGCCTTTGACCCATGCCTGCTGGCGCAGATAGGTACGCTCCGCCGCGATTGCAGCCTGCTCTCGTTCGCCGATCTCCAGCAACGTCTCGATGATGGTCATGGCGGCGCGAAGGTGGTCTTTGCTTCCCGACGCACCGCTCACGCGCTGCTCGAGTTTTGCAGCCAAGCCAAGAGCGTTCTGGAAATGTCCGCTCCAGGTCTCGACCATCGAAAGATGGTGAAGGCGCACCGGTTCGCGCCGATCTTCCGAAAGGCGTGTAAAGTGCATGTTCAACGCTTCTTCGACGCTATGCCGTGAGCTTCCTTGGGCCGTGAGCGACAGCGCGAGAAAGTAATAGGGACGTGCCTGCTGCGGTTCCCATGTCATCCAGCGTCGGGCCTCCGCGGCCGCCTCGCCACATTGGCCGCGCTTGCGCAAGAAGCGGATCCGAGTCTCCCGGCAGACCGCCGACCCGGGAGCGACTTCCAGGCAGCGATCGACAGCGGCCATCGCATCATCCGCCCGATCGAGTCGCGCTAACAAATCCGCCTGTAAGAGCCACGCGTCGGCGTAGTCGGAATCGAGCGAAGTAGCTCTGCGGGCGAGGGCGAGCGATTGCTCGAGCTCGTCGCGGGTCGCGACGATATAGAGCCTACGAGCGGCCAAGAGTTTGACCAGCTCGGCGTCATCGGGGAAACGCGAAACCGCGTGCTGCAGAATGTCGGCCGCTGCCCGCTCGTCGGGCGCCTCGGGACCGACGATGGCTTTCCAGGCGTCGAGCAGCAACTGATCGCGTTCGCTGAGAGCGTCGCGCAAAGCGAGTGCGCCACCCAGCTCCTCGCGTTGACGATGGATCGGCCAGAGCCACTGGCTCGATGTCACTAGTCGTAATCGCACTTGGGGACAGCTGGCGTCTTGTTGATAGGCTTGCTCGAAATGCGTCAGCGCTTGCCGCCAATTCGCCTCCCGCAGCGCACGCAGCCCTTCTCCATAGAGCGCCGTCGCGGCGGGCGCGCACGTCGAAGCGGCGGCTAAGGAGACGAGTGTGGTGGGTCGCACGAGCGCCGGCGCGTCGCGCTGATGCCGTGTCGTCGCGGAGCGTGACAAAGCAACGCTAGCGAGCCCCGCCACCAGAACGAGGGCGAACCCGGCTTTCCAGCGGCGCCTGGGCCACTTTGCACGATCCAGCGACGGTCGGGCCGGGGGCGTGTTCCAGCCGAGCGCGTTCACGAGTTCGTCCATCGAATCGAAACGCGCGGTGGGCTCTTTGCACATCGCGCGCGCGATCACCGGCGCTATCTGAGGCGGCAACGTGGCGAAATCGGGCTCCTCGGAGAGAATGCAGGCCAGGATCGAAAGCGCGTCGGCGGCCGACCAGGGCAGCCGCCCGAGCAGCACCTCGTAGGCCATGACGGCCCATGCGAATTGGTCGGCGCACGCGTCGAGTCGCTCGCCACGAACCTGCTCCGGCGCAAGGTAGGCGAGCGTGCCAATGACCTCCTCGGACGGCTGCGCAGCGCCGCGCTGAGCCGCGCGCGCGAGACCAAAATCGAGCAGCTTGACGGTGCCCTCATCGGTCAGCATCACATTTTCCGGTTTGATGTCGGCATGGATCAAACCGGCCCGGTGCGCCGCTTGAAGCCCAGTTGCCGCATCGACCAGCCAACTCATCCGCTGCTCAGCGGAGGGCTCGTTCGCCCCTACGCAGGCGCGCAACGTGTGGCCGGTGAGATACTCCATGACGAGGAACGGCAATCCCTGGTGCTCGCTGACATCGTGAATGGCGACGATGTTGGGATGGCTCACCGCGGCTACGGCTCGTGCCTCCATCAGAACACGCGCCGTGCCCGTCAAGGCCCCCGCGCTACGCGTGCGCAGCACTTTGAGGACGACGCGGCGGCCGAGGGTCATGTCGTGCGCGGAGAACAGCTCGCTCATGCCGTCGGAGTTGATCCGGCGCTCGACGAGATAGCGTCCGAAGACGGCGCCGGGAGCCGGACCGCATCCGCTCGAAGCGTCGCTGCGATCCACCCGGGGCCGTGGCCGGACGGCGCGCAAGTCGCGTGCAATGTGTTCTAGCCTCTGCTGGACGATGTCGGCCGAAGCCGGGCGCAGCTCGCGGTCCTTCGCCAACAAGCTCGCGATGAGCTCATCCAGCGCCGCCGGAACGTCTCTACGCAGCTCGGCCACCCGAAGGGGCTCGAGCAGCGCCAACTTGGCGAGCGCAGTGAGCGGCACCGATCCCCCAAATGCGTCGGTGTCCGTCAAGCAGCGATACAGCACGCAACCCAGTGCGAACAAGTCGACGCGCAAATCGAGGTCGCGCATCCCGCGCGCTTGTTCGGGCGCGATGTAGCCCGGCGAACCGATGATGATTCCGCTCGCGGTGGCGCTGAAGGCTGCGCGGCCCTTGACTCTTGCGATACCGAAGTCGACCACCTTGGCGCGATCGATGCGCCCATCGGGAAGCAAAACGTTGCTCGGCTTGACGTCGCGATGAAGAATTCCCACCGCGTGCAGGGCGGCGAGCGCTTCCGCCATCCGACATCCGAGCTCCACGGCTTCGTGGACGGCGAGACACCCGCGGGCGAGTCGCGCGTGCAGGCTCTCTCCTTCCACCCATTCCATCGCCAGGAATGGCTCCCCTTGGCTTCCCATGCCATGCGCGACGTAGCGAACCACCCTGGGGTGACGAATTTTTTCCAGTGCGGCGGCTTCCGAGCTGAAGCGCTCCACAGCGTCTGCGTCCGTTCGGCGCAAGACCTTGAGAGCCACGGGCTCGCCGGCCAGGCGATCGAACGCGCGATAAACGATACCCATCCCGCCGATGCCAGCTTCCCGTTCAATGACGAAGCGATCGCTGAACGGCTCGGGCGCGCGCGGCTGCCGCAGCCCTTCCAAGATATTGCGGGATAGATACGTCATAGCTCGATGCCGAACACCGTCCGCGCCTCGTTGCGCAGCTCCTCGTCGCTCGTGGTCAGCTCCCGCAGCGCCTCGAGAATGATGGCGCGTAGTTCCCGGCGCGCGTAACTGAGACGATTGGTGACATCGACGATGGAAATTCCGAGCTCGTTCGCGATGGCGGCGTACGATGGCTTCGTGGGATCGCTCGCAAGGTGCACTCGCTCGAACACGCGAAAGTGAATGTCCTTGCCTTTCTGGACGCAGGCGGCTCGAAGCGACTCGACGGCATTGTCGACAACACTCCGTGCCCACTCCGCCTCGAAGAGCGCCTCTGGATCGAGCGTCGCCGGATCGGCGATACGTTCCCATTCCGCGGTCCCGACATCGACCGATTGCGACCGCGTTCCGCCACGCTTTTCCGCGTGCTCACGGCGAGCGAGGTCGAGGACGAAGCGGTCCAGACACATGCGCACGAAAGTGCGAAAGCGCGCTCGATCTTCGACGTAGGAAGCGAAGGTTCCCTTGCCGATGCAACGGACGAAAAACTCTTGGGTGATCTCTTGCGCTTCGGCGACATCCTTATGCCACCGTAGCCGTAAGTAATTGAAGATGGGCTTCCAGTAGGTCTGCGCGAGCCGCTCGAGCGATCGCGATCGCTCGAGCGGATCCTCGCTTCTCAGGCCGCGGAGGACCGAACGCTGTGTCGTTGGGAAACGCCCGTTACGGTCGCTTTCGAGACGCGTGACCATGACTCGCCAGTATGCCGACCCAGTGACTGAAAATCTGTGGCAGACGATTTCACCCGCTTACAAACTAGAACAACGCTCGATGTCGTCGCGCATCTCGCGGTTCGAAGTCATCGTCGATCAGTGTCTCTCGGACCTTGGCCCCACCAAGCCCCGCCTCCCGATCGTGCTTGCATCGACTACGAGCCAACCAAAAAAAGGTTACACGGCTGCGAAGAGCAAAGCCGCCCTCGCGGATCGCATGCGACGTTCGCTCCCGTTGCGGACGTGAGAGACAGCGTACCCCCGCGAGCCCGAAGCTGACGCTGCTCGGGCGCTTTCCCGGCGGTGATTCTGCCGACCAAAAAAAAAACCGTTTCCCTAATGGCCGTCGCTCCCGTTGCGTATAGAAACGCAAAGAGCGTCCCCCTGCTCATCGGAACCGGGTTGGCGTCCATGCGACGAGAGCGGGCGCACGTTCGTCGGTCGTAAAGAACATGCGCGAGCCCCGATCTCGTCGTGGACACCGTCCATCCGTCAGGCTCCAGGACAGCGCTCATTTTGTTTACAACCGAATTGCAAATAAGGAGAAACGTCATGAAGCTAAAGAGTGTCGTCAGCATCGCCTGTTGGACTGCATGCAATGTTTTCCTGGTTTCGAGCGTGATAGCCGGCTGCAGCGGAGCGGACAACGAACCTGCCCCCACCGGCAACGCCGAGCAGGGTTCAGAAGACAGCCAAGAAGCCCCGTGTGCGCCGCCGGACGAGTCGGCAATGGACCTCGGAAGCGCTAGCGTCACACTCGACCCGACTGACCCGCAGAAGGGCAACCTCACGCTGGCGTCGTGCGTCTGCTGCGGCACGCTCCGGTCGCGTGCAAAAAAGTATTGCGCCGACCACGGGCGACCTCTCGCCTATGCCTACTGCGGAGGCGTGTGCGGACTTTGCGGCTGCGACAATGCGTATAGCTATGTTGATTTCGGGTGCGCATAAAAGAAAAGCAGGAGGGGCTCGCGATCGTCGCGAGAGCACATGCTCTTGGTAGGGTGGGCGCTGGGCGCGCCCGTTGGCGGCGTCCTTGGATGCCGCCAACGGGTGATGCGATCGGCGCGCGCAACTACTCCGTTCTTCAGGGCCCGCGCGCCACGCGCGCGAGCCGGCTGTGCTTACGGCCGTACGCAAAATAGATCACCAGCCCGATCGCCAGCCAGATCCCGAAGCGCCACCAATTCGACGCCGGTAGGCCCAGCATGAGCAGAAGGCAGCATCCCGCCGACAAGAGCGGCGTCACCGGGTAGCCCGGAACGCGGAACGGGCGCGGCCGATCGGGGTCCCGTCGGCGCAGCACGATGACGCCGATCGATACCAGGACGAATGCGAATAGCGTCCCGATGTTGGTAAGCTCGAGCGCCTGGCTCTCGGTCAAGAACGACGGCGCCAGCGCGACCACGATACCGGTGATGATCGTGCCGACGTACGGCGTGCGAAAGCGGGGGTGAACGCGGCTGAACGCGGGGGGCAGCAAGCCATCGCGCGCCATGGCAAAGAAGACGCGAGTTCCCCCGAGTTGGAACGCGAGCAGCACCGCCGTCATCGCCACCACCGCGCCGAGGGCCATGAACGAGGCGAGATGCTGGAACCCGAGCAGCTCCAAGGCGTGGGCGAGCGGGTCGGCCGTCGCGAGCTTCTCATAGGGCACGAGGCCGGTCAGCACCGCGGCCGTCGCGATGTAGAGCACGGTACAGATGGCGAGCGAACCGATGATCCCGCGCGGCAGGTCCTTTTGCGGGACGCGTGTTTCCTCGGCCGCGGTCGAAACGGCGTCGAACCCGATGTACGAAAAGAACGCGATCGAGGCGCCCGTCCAGACGCCTTTCCAACCGTTGGGGGCGAACGGTGTCCAGTTTGCTTGGTCGACGAAGAAACTGCCGGTCGCGATGAAAACGAGCACCAGCAGCACTTTGAATACGACGATACCAGTATTGAAACGCGCGCTCTCCTTCACCCCGATGACGAGAAGGACGGTGAGCAGCGCGGTGATGAGGAAGGCCGGCAGATTGAAGGCGACCACGAAGTCGCCGATATGGGGCGCCGTGGCGGCGATCTCCGGCGTTTTCGCGGCCGTTTGCAGGTCGGTGGCGAGCCACGCCGGGAAATCGACCCCCAGCGTGCCGCGCAAAAAAGAGCGCAGGTAATCGGCCCAGCTCGCAGCAACGTAGATATTGCCGACGGCGTACTCGATCGTGAGGTCCCAGCCGATGATCCAGGCCACGACTTCGCCGAACGCAATGTACGAGTACGTATAGGCGCTGCCGGCGATGGGCACCATCGCGGCGATCTCGGCGTAACACAGCGCCGCGAACCCGCACGCCACGGCGGTGAGCAGGTACGACAAAATGAGCGCCGGGCCCGCCCCGAGTAGCCCGTCGCCTCCTGCCGCCGCTTGGCCGAAGCTCGCAAAGATGCCGGCGCCGATGATGGCGCCGACGCCGAGCATGGTGATGTCGAACGCGCCCAGGGTCCTCTTGAGCGAGTGCTCCGAGTGCTCCATTTCGCGGAGCGCATCGGTCGCCGACTTGCGCCTGAAGAGATCCCACGTGTCCACCGCGCGCCACCCTGCCGGGCGCGACCAGGACAGTCAAGGTCATCGCGAAACGAGCGGAATTGACGGGAGCCGGCCCTCGCGCGGTGCGTCACTCGACGGGCGTCGACTCGCGGACAAGGCCGCTCTATAAGGGCCGCTCTCTCTTGAGCCCCAAGGCCCTGCTCCTCGTTCCGCTGGCGATTGTCGGCCTGGCATTCATCGCCTTTTGGGCGTGGAATTTCAGAAAGGCCCGCGTCGCGGGGCGGCGCGACGATCCGGCCGCCGATGCCCGCGCGCCGACGCTTTTGCAGATCGCCATTGGGGCGGTGACCGATTTTTTCGATACACTCGGTGTCGGCTCGTTCGCCACCACCACTCCCATCTTTCGCTTCACGAAGATGGTTCCCGATCGCCTGATTCCGGGCACGCTCAACGTCGGACACGCGCTCCCCACCTTCGTCGAGGCGGCGGTTTACACGCAGATCATCGAGGTCAACTTCACGACCCTGGTGCTCATGATCGCCGCCGCAGTGGCAGGGGCATGGCTCGGCGCCGGTGTGGTGGCTCGCTTGCCCAAGCAAAAAATCCAGGTCGGAATGGGCATGGCGCTGCTCGCAGCTGCCGCGTTGCTCGTGGCAAGGGTGACGAAGCTGCTGCCCGCCGGCGGTACCGCCGTCGAGCTGTCCGGCGGGCTGCTCGCCGTGGGGCTGGTGGGCAATTTCATTTTCGGCGCGCTCATGACCATCGGCATCGGTGCCTACGCGCCCATCATGATTCTCGTCTCCATGCTGGGCATGGACCCGACAACGGCGTTTCCCATCATGATGGGTTCCTGCGCCTTTCTCATGCCAATCGCGAGCACGCAGTTCGTGCGCCACGGCGCCTATGCACTGCGCCCAGCCCTCGGGCTCGCTCTCGGCGGTATGCCGGCGGTCCTCGCCGCCGCTTTCATCGTCAAGTCGATGTCGCTGGACACGGTCCGGATTCTCGTGGTCCTAGTCGTCGGCTACACCGCAGTTACCTTGCTGCGGGCCGCTGCCCGTGAGCAGGTGGGCGGCAAATCGGAGGATGCTCCGGGCCCGGCGTAGGTCCCGAGGAGAACAAGATGGGAAACCCGCTCTTTGCCACCAAGTCCGTCGACGAGCTCCGCGCCCACGCCGAGCACGGGCACGGGCTGAAGCGCACCTTGACGGCGCTCGACCTGGTCATGCTCGGAGTCGGGGCCATCATCGGCACCGGCATCTTCGTCCTTACGGGCCGCGCGGCAGCGGCAAACGCCGGACCGGCCGTCGCGCTGTCCTTTGTCATTGCGGGCATCGCTTCTGGGTTCGCCGGGCTTTGTTACGCCGAGATGGCCTCGATGATCCCCATCGCCGGCAGCGCGTACACGTACTCGTATGCGACCATGGGGGAGCTCGTGGCGTGGATCATCGGCTGGGATTTGATCCTCGAATACCTGGTCGGCGCCGCCACGGTCAGCGTCGGCTGGTCGGGGTACGTGGTCGCATTCGTCCAGCACCTGTTCGGCGTCGAGCTGCCCAAGGAGTGGGTCAACGCGCCGGTGAGCTGGAACGAAGCGACAGGCAGCTTCCTGGCGACCGGCGCCATCATCAACCTTCCCGCCATTTTCATCGTCCTCGTCGTCACCACCGTCCTCGTCGTCGGCATCAAGGAATCGGCGCGCATCAATACGGTCATCGTGTTCATCAAAGTCATTGTCGTGCTGCTCTTCATCGCGTTCGCATCGCGCTTCGTGAATAAAGACAATTGGCACCCATTCATCCCCGAGAACACGGGTGCCTTCGGCAAATACGGGTGGTCCGGGATCTTCCAGGGCGCGACCATGGTGTTCTTCGCGTACATCGGTTTCGATGCCGTCTCCACGGCGGCACAAGAGGCGAAAAATCCGCAAAAGGATATGCCGGTCGGCATCCTCGGCTCGCTCGCCGTCTGCACCCTCCTCTATATTGCGGTGTCGTTGATCCTCACCGGCGTTGTGCCCTACCAGAAACTCTCGGTGCCGCATCCGATGGCGGTCGGCATTGCGGCCACCGGAATCGGCTGGCTCGAGTTTGCGGTCGAGGTGGGCGCAATCGCTGGGCTGTCGTCGGTCATGCTGGTCATGCTGCTCGGCCAGCCCCGCGTGTTCTTCTCGATGGCGCACGATGGACTCTTTCCCAGAGTGGCCGCCAAGGTTCACCCGCGCTTCGGCACGCCGCACATCACCACCATGATCACCGGCGTCATCTGCGCCATCGCGGGGGGCATCTTGCCCATCGAGATCCTGGGCGAGCTCACCAGCATCGGGACGTTGTTCGCGTTCGTGCTCGTCAGCCTCGGCGTCATGATCCTCCGTATCAAACGACCGGACATCCCGCGCGCGTTCAAAGTACCGGGCGGAACGTACCTCGTACCCATCTGCGGGGCGCTCACCTCGGGCGTCCTCATGTACACCGCGACCACCCCCACGCTGATCCGCCTCTTCGTGTGGATGGCGATAGGTCTCGTGATTTACTACACGTACGGGCGCAAGCACTCGGTGTTGCGCGCCAAGCTCGGCGCTCAGAGCAGCTGAAAATCGGGCCGAGATTTCGGCGGAAATACCCGAACTCTCCGATGACGGTCGGGCGAGCCCGATCTCGAGCACCCCGAGATCGCGGCCCAAATGGCGACGGGCTAGAGCCAATGTGCTCACGTCAACGGTCGCGATGTTCATGACTATCGCCTTTCGGTGTGTTCAATGCGGCCGTGCTACGCGACCGACACTTCCCGGATGCCGCCCGAGGTCGTTCGAGAGAGCGGGACGCTGCCGCTCATCTCGCCACCGAAGGGTGACGCGGCACTCCTTCGGCTCCATTGCCGATCGCCTCGTCCGCGCGTAGAACCGGTGACCCGATCGCGCGACGCTCTCGTGTCACACGCTCGGCACACTTTCAGAAAGGCCCACCCATGAAAAAGTTTCTCGTTCTCTACAAGGCGCCAACATCGTCATTCGAGCAGATGATGAAAGCCACTCCCGAGCAGCAGAAAGCTGGCATGGAGGCCTGGATGGTTTGGGGCAAGAAGGCGACAGCTGCGATCGTCGACATGGGCGCGCCGCTCGGTAAGAGCTTGCGCGTGACGAAGACCGGTGCGTCTCCGAACACCAACGACCTCGGTGGCTACTCCATCTTGCAGGCAGAGTCGAAGGAAGCGCTCGCCGAGACGATGAAGGGACATCCTCATTTCATGACGCCCGAGGGGTTCATCGAGATCGTCGAAGTCATGCCCGTCCCAGGCATGTAAAGGGCAGCCGATTTCGATCGCGCATCGTGACGTTCCAACCGTGCGACGCGGCATTCGCGAGTTTGCGTGCCGCGCCGCACCGGGATGTCACGCGTAACGAACTTTGGGCGCACAGGCTGACTGCATGACTCCCACCAAAGTGGAAATGGCGAGCTGCGGACAGATTCCATACACAAGCGTGTCGGTCACGTCGCAGTAACCAACTAACAATTCATTTACAGGGGCGCACGTGAAGAGCTACACCTTCACATGAAGCTCCATTCATCAAGGCGTAACGAATTCATAGCCAAGAGGTGAAGAAATGAAAGCTCAGTGCACGGGATCCCCTCGCGTGATTGGCACCGGTCCGCATACCGGCTCGCGGGCCCAATGGGTGCGCGCTGCCGTGCCTGTTTCCCTCTTGGCATTGAGCGTCGGGGCGCTCGCCTGTTCGTCTTCCGACTCGACGAGCGGAGGAACGGCTGGCGGCACACGAACGACGAGTGGCGCCGGCGGCTCGTCGACGGGAACGAGTAGCGGCGGAAATACAACCGGCGCTGGCGGCAGTGGCAACGGCGCGGGCACCACCACCGGCGGCGCGACGACCACCACCGGAACTGGCGGCGCAACCTCCGGTGGCACGACCACCACCACGACCGGAACCGGCGGTTCGTCTGGCGGAATGGGAGGCACCGGCGGCGCGGGAGGCGGTCCCGTCGTCGACGCTGGTTCACCCGACAGCGGAGTCCCCGGATGCAATCTCAACACCGGCTACAACGGCGATGACCAATGCCTGTTGCCGCCGCCGCCCGACAAGGGCTTTCAGGTGCACATCGGTCCCACCGATTACAAAAATCCTGGCGCCGAATACCTGCTGCAGCCGGGGCAAGAAGTGACGAACGACCTTGCCGCCGCGGCTTCGCCCAACACGACGCAGCAATACTTCTTCTACCGACAGTACCGAATGCGACCCACCGCGCACCATATCATCATCACCGCGCCCAACGGCTCGGACGTCGGGCGCCGTATCGGTACGGCCAACAAGTCTGAAGATTATCCGACGGGCGGTGTCATTGCGCCCGAGGACAAGAACGTCGGCATTCCCATCGCGCCGAACACGCCCATCAGCGTCAGCTTCCACGCCATCAACACCGGCACCAAGCCGCAATTGCGGGAGTTGTGGGTCAATTTCTGGTACCGCGATCCCAAAGAGGTCACCCAGCCGGCGACGGAGTGGTTCGAAACCGGAAACGTGGTCTTCGCGATCCCGCCTCACACGAAAACGCAGCTCGGTCCTTCGACCTGCACGGTGCAAGGCAATGGTCGCCTTCTCTGGGCGTACGGGCATCGCCATGCGAACAACACGCGCTTCCTCATCACGCGCATCCGCGGGACCCAGCGCGACGTCATCTACGACGCCAACAAATGGGACGAGCCGTTGCTCCTCGAGTTCAGCAGCACCGTCACCAATCGCGCTCCCGATCCCGCCGCCGGCACCGAGGGCGGCTGGAACGGCATTCTCGATCTCATGACGGGAGACAAGATCGAGTGGACGTGCGACGTGAACAACACCACCGACGGCACGCTGCGCTTCACCAACAACACGTACACCGGCGAGATGTGCATCATCGACGCCGAGGCCGTGACCTCGACCTGTCAGTAGGACCACGCGCAAAGGGCTCTCGCTAGCGGGTCGCTCGGGGGAGCGATCCGCGGCGGCGCCTCGTGAGAAGCTCATTCGACGCTCGGGCGCCCGCGCATGGCGCGGCGATGAATGCTTCCACCTCGCGGGAAAAATCCGATATAAACCTGACGTTGGGGGGAGGCATATTCCAGAGTGCCTCTTGCTGGTGTCACCTCCGGATTGCGCCGAATCAGGCGAGAAGTGATGCATCGGTGAACTCGAATGCCCTTGATGAGGATTCTTGCGGCTGGCGTTGAATGATCCCTCAACCGGCCGTGGCATCGTTTGCGAAAGTTCGAGAAGCATCAACTACCCGGTAAGCAGGTGTACGCGACGGGCCGTGCTGGTGGGCGCAGCGACCTCATCGCTCCTCGCGCGGCGCGCTGCCGCTGAAAGCATCGCCGTTCCGATCCGGCTCCAAGCCGAGCTTCTCGCCAAGATGGCCAGCTACGATCGCAACTTCCAGGCGCGCACCGGAGAACGCGTAAGGACGCTGCTGCTGACGAAGCTGGGTGACCCGGAGTCGGCGCGCGCCGGCGCCGAGATGAAAACCGCGCTGGCTTCCATCCCCAGCATCGGCGGGTTGCCTCACGACGAGGAGCTCGCGTCCTACGCCGACGCCGCCGCGCTCGCCGACATTTGCCGCGCCCGCAAAGTCTCCATCCTCTACGTCGCGCCGGGTTTCTCGCAGCAGGTGGACACCATGCGCGAGGCGGTGAGCGAACTCAGCCTGCTCACGGTGGGAAGCTTGGCGGACTACGTGCCCAATGGGATCGTACTCGGCTTCGACCTGGTCTCCGGCCGCTCCAAGCTGCTCGTGAACCTCACCCAGGCGCGCCGCCAGCAGATCGACTTTCGCGCAGAAGTCCTCAAGCTGACGCGGGTGTACGAATGACATTCGGCAGGGGGCGTCGTCATGTCGGGCGAACGCTCGTGTTCGCCGTTCACGTCTTCGGCTTGTCCGTCAGCGCAAGCGCTCGAGCCGTGGACGAATCCGGCACCGACGTGCAGGCCTTGCTCGACGAGAACATCGTCACGACCGCGTCCAAGTCGCTGGAGACTGGCACCGCCGCACCCGCGACGTCGACCAGCATCACCGCCGAGGATCTGCGCCGCTACGGCATCCACTCGCTCGACGAGGCGATCAACTTTCTTTCGCTCGGCGTGGTCACCGCCAACCCGCTGCGCGACCCCGACATCGGATCGCGCGGCGTGCTCGTGACCGGCGATCACGGCAATCACATCCTTCTTCTCATCAACGGTCACGCCGTCAACGAGCCACTTTACGGCAGCGCCCAGTTTGGGCGCGGGATGGGCGTACCCTTGGAGATGATCGATCATCTCGAAGTCGTCATCGGCCCCGGCTCCGTCCTCTATGGGTCGAGCGCCATGTTCGGCGTCATCAACGTCATCACGAAACGAGCCAAGGATTTCGCTGGCACGCACGTGATCGCGGAAACGGAAGTGGGAAAATCGTACCGTGTCGCAGGCGGAGCCGGTTACCAGTTCGGCCACGAAACGGAGCTCACGCTCGCGATCGGATACTACGCGCAGAAGGGGCCGAGCTTCACGTTCGGTCCGCAAAACTTCGGCGTCGACGACGTCTCTGGCGCGCCGATCGTCACGACGTACAAGGGGCCGGCGACGGGCATATGGAGCGGCACGGCCCACAACTCTTATTACAGCTACGTCCCCGAAGCCGTGCTGCGCTTCTCGAGCGGCAACTTGGAGGTGAACCTTCGCGGCGCCACGTACAAGCGCTCCGCGCCTTACGCTGCGTACTTGTCCCCCGTACCGGGCGACTTCGACTATCCCGACAATTACGATCTCGACCGCTCCGCTTCCGCCGACATCGCCTATCGCGTGCGCCCGACGGCGGTGCTCGATCTCGCGGCGCGCGTCTATGGAGACACGTTCGACACGCAGCGCATCTACACCGTTTCCGCCTCTTCCAATTGCATCTACCGCGGCAACACCTCGCCCTGCCTCTACCATTGGACCGGCACTTCGCAGTGGGTGGGCACCGAGCTGCAGGGGTCCTTCAATTGGTTGCAGGACTCGAGCCTGGTGACGCTGGTGGGCGCCGACGTCAGGGTCGTGAGCGTACAAGCCAAGCAGGACGTACAGAACGCCGACACGCTCGCGTACCACGAGTCTTCCACCAACGTGATCCCTATCGGCAACGACAAAGTCGAAGAGGTGCTCGGCGCCTATCTGCAGCAGACTTGGACGCCGGCACCGTTCATTGCCTTGAACGCCGGAGCGCGCATCGACGCGAGCGAGCGGTACGATCCCGTGATCTCCCCTCGCTTCGCCGCCAACCTGGCGGCTTGGCGGGGCGGCACCATCAAGCTCATCTACGCCGAGGCATTCCGCGCTCCCTCGTGGAACGAAGCACAGTCGAGCAACGTCAACTTGCTCACGGCGGAGAGCTTACGCCCCGAGCGCGTCCGTTCCGTCGAGGCCGTGCTCGAGCAGAAGCTCGGCGCGCAGCGCGTGCTGTTCGGCGTCTTCCGATCGTGGTGGACCGACCTCATCGACCTGCACCGGCTCACGACCCAGGAGTACATCGATCTCGCCGCCCAAGAGAAGCTCCCGTCTCTCCTCAGCTTCAGTGCGCAGCAGTATCGCAACATCACGTCCATCGACAACTTCGGGTTCAATGCTCGTTTCGAGGGGAGCTTCCTCGGCAACAAAGCGCATTACGCGCTGAACGCTACATCCGCCTTCACGAGCCGCGTCGACGACGAGTACGGCGCTTCCCATCCGCCCGCGGTCACGCCGCAGATGTTCGGAAATGCGCGCATTGCTTATGAGTTCGGCGAGCGGTATCCGGTGATCGGGCTCGCTGCGCACTTCGTCGGAAAGCGCCCGGCCGCGCGTACGTTCGAGAAATATGTGCCGCAGATCGCCCACTTCGACCCCTACCGTTTTGCGAAGATCCCCTACGTCGAACCACAGCTGGAGCTTCGTCTCACGGTTTCCGGACCTGTACCCGTCGTGCCCGGTCTCTCCTACCGCGCGAGCCTCGACTACGCGTTCTCCGACGAAGCACCGTATATCGTCGGACGACCGGTGGATAATCACAATGTACGCACGTCCCCGACCGCGCAATTTGCCCCGGTCGACCGTTTCCGGGGCACCGTTGGGCTGCAGTACGATTTTCTGCCGTAGCGCCGTAGAAGAGCAGAAGAACCGATGCACCAAGGCCGTACCGTCGTCGTCATTGCTACATTTGCGTATCTTTCAGGAGGTTGCCTCGACGCGTCGCCCGTCTACGTCGCCGCCCAAGATGCAGGCCTCGTCATCGTCGAAGCCGGAGCGGGTGACGCGTATGCGCATCCCGAATGCCGCGCATGCATCGCCGCCGACCCGAATTTGGGGGCCGGGTGCGGCGACAAGCTGGAGAACTGCGCCGCGACCGAGCATTGCGTCGACATCTACGAGTGCGCCTACGCCAACGGTTGCGTGACCATGCCGACGCAGAACGACTCCATCGCCTGCGCGCTGCCCTGCGCGTTCGCTCTCAAACTCAGCGACGTGAACGACCCTTCGATCCAGATGGCGATTCGGTTGACCGAATGCTTTCACGGCCCCTGCGCCGAGAAATGCGAAGTCGCGGAGCTTCCCGCCTCGCTGCGATCGTTGCCCGTGCGCTAGTCGTGACGGCGCGGTAGCGATGCCCGTCCCGGCGCCAACCGGCGCGGCGCGGCCCGTGCCGCGCCATGATGCCGCTTGACGAGAAGGCGGCGCCTCGGCTCCTATGAAGCTTGCATGAGGAGACTACGTCCTTGGGTGCACGGGCTCGCGCTGCTCGCCGGAGTGGGGGGTTGTTCGCCGCCGCGCCCCGGACAGCTCAACGGTAGATGGGTCGCCGTAGCTGGACCCGAGGGAGCCGCGGCGGGGATCGCCGCCCCTCCTACCGCCGCGCGCCCGCTGGCGGTGAATGCGCCTCCTCCCGCGTGCTTCGATAGCGCGACGCTCGACGGCGAGTTTGGCGCGCGCTGCAAGGAGAACGAGCCCGAAGCGGCGGGCAGCGCCGCCGTCACGGACGAGATCCAGCCCGGCAATCAGCCGACCCCCGGCGAAGTGCGCTGGTACTGCGACCGGCGTACGGTCGTTCGCATCGTCCTCGATCGCTGCGGCACCGCCAACCAATTCCGGGTTCGGCAGATTGCCGTTTCGATCGACGGTAACCGCTGATGCCCGCTTTCGACCAAGTGATCGCCGAGTTCGCGCAGTTTTTGGGGCGAAGCCAACTGGCGCTGCAAGCGACGAACGTGCGCGTCGTTTTCTCGTCGCCCGTCATCGACACGCCCATCTTCGCCATTCCCGATGTCCATCTTTGCGGTGGCGACGCCGGTGACATCTTTCTCAATGGCACGCCCGAAAAAGCGCTGGCCCTGGCCGGCACCTTGCGCGCCATCTACGACTATCAAGAGATGCACCCGCAATCGTCGCGCGCCGTGCAACTCGGCGACTGGTTCGACATTTGGCGCGTGTGCGGCGAGGACCCGATGAGCATGGCCTACGGCGCCATCGACAACGCCGCGGCCTTCGCCGACATCCTCGACTACGACGCGCGCATCGGGCTGGCACATGTCATCGGCAACCACGACGCCGGCTTCCTCAACGCCGTGCCCAATCGACGCGCCGCGCAGGCGAGCTTCTTCCGGCTCGGCTTCTGGCTCGGTCACAACGTCTACGCGCTGCACGGTCACCAGACATCGATCGCGCCTCCCGCCAATCAATCATTTGACCAAGTCGTCGTGCACCTTGCAACGTTGCTGGGCGGTTTCATTCCCGGGGTGACCAAGATCCAAGAGTTCATTGACAAGCAACAGATCGTCGACGAGGTCAAGCTCTGGCTCCACGATGTGTTCACGGGAAGTCACGAGGACACCGGGCCTCACCTCCGGCCGCGCGACCGGAGCAACCTCCCGGCGCACCTCAAGACCGGGGACTTCGTGGTGCGCGAAGACCTCGACGCGCTCGCCTCCTTGGTTCATCAGATCGAGCAGCTGCCGGGCTCGCAGGGGCGCGCGGCGGATCTCTTGCTCGTCGGGCATAGTCACGTGCCATGCGCGTCGTGGTCCGACGTCGCTGGACGGCCGCTCGTCGTCGTCGATGCGGGCGCCTGGGTCTATGGCCAGGCCAACATCGCCATCGCCGCGGGCGACACCGTCGCCGTTTTCGACATCGTGTAAGACACTCACCGTACAAGTGACCGGGCGGATGACCGGTCCAAGGGGCCCGCAAAGCCCCCACCATGGACCGTGATCGATCGATCACGGTCGGCACAACCGCTCCGCAAGTTTTTTCCAGGGCCACGGTCGCCCGCGGGGGCTTGCGCCCAGGGATCCGCGCGGAGAAAGCGCGTCGTTTAGGCCGCGAGACGCGGCGTCGTTCCGTCGCTGGGCGTGCGCGGATTCGGACCGGGGCCGTCGTTCGGCGTCTTCGGGCCCTCGCCGGGTATTTGGATCGCGGCTTTCTGCGCTTTTTTCTGCCGGCGCATATCGGCGAGCAGCAACGGCAAGAGCAAGATCCCACCGGGAACAAGGAGCATGACAATCCAGAGAGCGATTCTTCGGTAATCGAACATGACGGCGGCACTTTTCACTACTGCATGTTCCGTACCGAGTGCACGACGCGCGCAAGCTGCGCACGCAAGGAGGCGCGAACTGGCCGATGCCGCGGGGGAATGTCGAGGTTTCCCCTCCTCGGCCGGCGAGGAGCGAGGCGGCTGGTGAAACACCGGGTGTGGCTTCTTGAGGACAGTCCAAGCCGAG
>Ga0193706_1000172_pt1 | contig 45336 bp, 35 predicted proteins | sample U3c1metaG_FD_160130 | JGI IMG/M metagenome (GOLD analysis project Ga0193706, IMG submission 160130) | Soil microbial communities from a riparian zone of the East river system, Colorado, United States - U3c1 | ecosystem: Environmental > Terrestrial > Soil > Riparian zone | place: USA: East River... | reverse complement strand
GGGGTGCGAACGGAAGCCGCCGCGCGCGCCGCCCGAAGACGAGGACCCGGGCATCACGATGAGCAGGCTCGTCCCCATCGCGGCGAAGGATTTCTCGACCTGTGCTTTGGCTCCTTCGCCGATGGCGACCATGGCGATCACGGCCGAGACACCGATGATGATGCCGAGCATGGTCAAAAACGATCGCATTTTATTGCGCAAGAGCGCGCGCAGGGCGAGGCGAAACGTGAGGAGCGGGTTCATGCGGTCTTCACCTCCGCCATCACGGGCGGCGGCAGCTCGGCGCGCACCGGCTCCTGCCGGTGATCGTCTTGGATGAGGCCATCCTTGAGGACGATGACCCTCCGCGCGTAGGCCGCGATATCGTTCTCGTGGGTGACGAGGACCACCGTGATGCCGGAGTCTCCCAGCTCCTGGAAGAGGGCCATGATCTCGACGCTGGTGCGCGAGTCGAGGTTCCCCGTCGGCTCGTCGGCCAGGATGAGCTTGGGGCTCGTCACCAGCGCCCGGGCGACGGCCACGCGCTGCTGCTGGCCGCCCGAGAGCTGGCTCGGATGATGGTCGAGGCGATCGGCGAGGCCGACCCTTTCCAGCGACGACTTCGCGCGCCGCGTGCGCTCGCGCGTTCCGACCCCCGCGTAGATCAGGGGGAGCTCCACGTTCTCGATGGCGCTCGTGCGCGAGAGCAGGTTGAAATTCTGAAACACGAAGCCGATGGTGCGATTGCGAACCTCGGCCAGCTCGCCGCGGTTCAAACGCGAGACGTCGCGGCCGCCGAGCATGTAGTGCCCCGAGCTCGGCTTATCGAGACAGCCGAGGATGTTCATGAGCGTCGATTTGCCGGAGCCCGATGCCCCCATGATGGCCACCGATTCACCCGGTTCGACGCGCAGCGACACGCCGTGCAGCACTTGCACCGGAAGGTCGCCGAGATGGTAGGTCTTGGTGACGGCGTCGAGCTCGAGCAGGGCTTGGCTGTTGCTCATCTGCGCCTCAAAACACGCGCCGGAGGCCCCCCCCGGGTGGCGGCGCGCCCGGCGGAGCGGTGGTGGGCGGCTTGTCGTCCGGGCCGCCGGACATCTCGGTGATGAGCGCGTCGCCAGCGTGCAGGTCCCCTTCGACGAGCTCGGTGAGCGTACCGTCCGAGATCCCCGTCCGGACGCGCACCGATCGCGGTTCACCCAGCAGGGGAAGAACCCAGAGCGTCCGCTGATCGGGTTCTTCGCGCGGCCCCGAGCGCATTCCGCCGCCCCGCCCTTCTCCGCTCGCGCGCCCCTCTCCGCCGCGCCCCTGCCGAGTCCTCTCCGTTGCCGGTGGTCGTTCGGCGGAAGCCGCTGCGCTCGGATCGCTGGCCGCGTTGGCGTTCGACGCGGCCGGTTCGGCTTTGCGCGTCAGCTCGGCCGGTGGGCGGAATCGGAGCGCGGCGTTGGGGATGCGAAGCACGTCGTTTTTTTCGGCGTAAATGAAGGTGACGTTGGCCGTCATTCCCGGTTTGAGCTTGAGGTCCGGGTTATCGACGTCGATGACGGCGTCGTAAGTGACGACGTTCTGCACGTTCTGAGGAGCGTTGCGAATTTGTCGGACGCGGCCGCGGAATCGCTCTTGCGGGTAGGCGTCGACGAGGAACGTCGCCGGCATCTCGGGGCGCAGCTTGCCGACGTCGGCCTCGGCGACGCTGGTGTCGACCTGCATTTTGCCGAGGTCTTCGGCAATCGTGAAGAGCGTGGGCGCCTGGAGCGACGCGGCGACGGTTTGCCCGACATCGACGCTGCGCGAGATGACGACGCCGTCGATGGGCGACTTGATGGTGGAGTAAGCGAGGTTGACTTCGGCCTGGTGCATCGATGCATTGGCCTGGGCGACCGACCCCAGCGAGGCCGAGACTTGCGCCTGCGCCGCTGCCGCCGTCGACTCGGCCGTGTCGCGATCGGCGGTGGCGATGAGCTGCTTTTCGGCGAGCGCCTTGGCGCGCTCGAACTGCCGTTCGGCGTCCACGGCCTGGGCCTTGGACTTCTCGAGGTTGCCTTTGGCGGCCGCGTAGTTGGCGCGGGCCTGCTCGAGGGCGGCGTTGAAAAGCTCGGGGTCGATCTTGGCGATGACTTGCCCCTTCTTGACGGTGGAGTTGAAGTCGGCAAAAAGCTGCGCGATGCGCCCCGACACCTGACTCCCGACCTGCACGGTGACGAGCGCGGACAGTGTCCCCGTCGCGGTGACGCGCGCCACGATGCGACCCTGCTCGAGCTTGACCGTTTCGTACCTGGGGGCCGGCGGTTTCGCGTTGCGCGTCCACGCGAAGGCCCCCGCGCCCATGGCGACGAGTGCGACCGCAACGATGATCCAGGTTCTTGCGGCTTTCATCTCGCGCCTACTCTGTCAGGTTCTCGCCGTGGCTCTGGAGGTCGGGGGCGGATACCACGTCGTTCTGTTACTCGATGCGCGTGAGGCACGCCGCCCGTAGGCCACGATCCTACACAGTTTTGCAACACTCGTCTGCGATCTCGGGGACGACGAGCCCGCCCAAAAGGCGCACGCGTGAGCTAACCGGACGCGTCGATGATGATCCAGCGCTGCGCGAGCCCCGCCGAGAAGGCGCAGGTACACGCCAGGCAGCGGGCGACTTCCAGAACCGGTCGCGCGTCTTCCGTCGAGATGCCGAAGACGATGGGCGAAAGCGTGTGCACCGCGTCGAACGTCAGCCAGGCGAGCCCCGACGCCGTCATGAATCCCCACGGCCACGCCAGGAGCCCGCCCCGCATGGCGACCGTGGTCAACAGGAGCGGAGCGATGAGAGCGAAGCAGAAAATATCGCCCAGGCATGACGCGAAGGACATGAGCCCGGTTTGATCGCCGCCGACCACCAAGCGTAAGCTGATGACGGCGGCCGGGCCCGCGGCGAGGAGCGCCACCGCCAGGGCCAAACCTTGCACGCCGCGACGCGTCGCATCCGACCCGGGCATTTCGATGCCGGCCACGCGCGCGGCACGCGCCAAAAGGAACGTGCCGCCCACGGCGCCGGCGTTGGCCGCGAGCGTGAGCACGCCGTTGGCAAGCGCGGTCCAAGGCCGGTCCGAGAAAATGCCGGTGGTCAGGGTGAGGTCACCGACGAAGATGAGCCCGTAGCAGCTCATTTCGAGGAGCCACGCGCGCCGAAGGTAGTCGCCGCTTTCGAAGATCAGCGCGGCCGCGAGGCAACCCCAGAAGCCGAGCCCCTCCACGATGCCGAGCTCGACGCGGTAGAGGCTGGCGCGCTCGGGGCCCATGACCGCCAGCGCGATGGAAAGCAGGGTAGCGGAGACGAGAGGAATGGCGATGAGCGCGCGGAATCGCGGATGCCGGCTGGGCGACGCGGAAGAAGGCGGGCGGCTCGAGGGCGGTTGGTTCGCCGGCTCCTTCTCGGCCGGGACCCTCTTGGGACCCCCTTTCGGCACGAAGATGGGTTTCTCCAGGGCACGCTCGGCGTTCCCTTTGCTCTGCGCACGCTCGGCGACCCCTTTGCTCGGCGCGGCTTGCACGGCCGGACGGCGCACTTCCACGGAAGTCGCTTCCTCGATGGTGGGTAGCTCGCCACTCGGGAGAAAGAAGGGCGCTTCGGCGGTGGCCGCTTCGGTGGCCGAGCGCCGCGTCAGCTCGACGACTCTCGCAGCTTGGTTCGTGCCGTCGCGAGGGGCATGCTTGCCGCGTTTACCGTTCAAGTTCCCCACGAGAATGAGGGAAATGCGGGTGCGGGCTTGGCAAAGAGATACCCCTGCAAGAGGTCGCAGCCGAGTTCGACGAGCGCGTCGCGTTCCTCGACACTCTCCACGCCCTCCCCCACGACCATCATTCCCATGTCCTTGCAGAGTGCAGCCATCGACCGGATGAGCTTCTGCTTGGTCGATTGCTTGTGTACATTTCGTACGAGCGTCATGTCGAGCTTGACGATCTCGGGCTCGAGAAGCGCGAAGCTCGTGAGACCGGCGTATCCTGCGCCGAGATCGTCGATGGCGATCTGAAAGCCCATCGAGCGAAGCTGCGCCACGCGCGACGGAATGTCCTTGATCTCGTTGAGCGACGCGCGCTCCGTGATCTCGAGCACGACGCGCCCGGCAATTCGGGAAAGCGGCGAATCGGGCGAGGTGAGCGTCGGGTCGAGCAAATCGCGCGTATGCAGGTTGACGAAGAGAAGGCCCGATTCGGGATTGTCGTGCACCGGCATGGCAGCGGCGGCGCGAATGGTGCGACCGAGCTCGGGGAGCCGGTCGAGCCTCTCGGCGGCGTCGAGGATCGCGCCGGGATGGGGAAGGGTCGGCTCTTTGCTGCGCAGGAGCGCCTCGTGCCCGAAGAGGGCATGGTCGCGAGCCCGCACGATGGGCTGGTAAGCCATCCACAGCGTGTCGATGGCGCGCTCGAAGCTGGCTTCGAGTCCGGCGCGATCGCCGGCCAAGGACTGGTTGGTGCCGAGCAGCGCCAGCGCTTCGCGCTTCATGACTGCCATGCGGTGCAGCTGAACCGCCTTGTCGACGCACTGTTCGAACTGCTTGGAGTCGACCGGTTTGGTCAGGTATTGAAATGCTCCGTACTCGAGCGCCTCGACCGCGGTCTCGATCGCCGGCGCGCCCGTCACTAGTAAAACCGGGACATCGAGATCGCGCTCGCGCGCGCGGCGCAAGAGCTGGATGCCGTTCATCCCCGGCATGGAAATGTCGCTCACGATGGCATCGAATTCCATCTGGTTGAGCAGCTCCGCTGCCTGCTGCCCATCATTAGCGGTGATGACTTCGTAGCCCGCGCGTGAAAGCACGCGGTCGAAACCGCGAAGGAGCATAGGTTCGTCGTCTGCAATCAGGATGCGACCATGGGGCAGCCCCTTACGTAGTGGCATCGACGCAGAACTTCGGTCTCCCGACGGCTCGACGGGCTCTTCGGGCATGGCTGGTTTCCCCATTGTCTCAGACAGTACGACACTTTTCGCGGGAAACCTGAGTCCGCTTTCGCGCTTTGCCGACGTTGCGATCCGCGGGGGAGACGGGAAGGCGGGACGGTGGAGAGCGCCACGCAAATGGTGGAAATCATTCATATTCAACTGTGGAAAAGCTGGGATCTTGGTGGGGACCTGCTGGGGCAGGGATTGTCTGCGGCAAAAATGCCCGGCCCACCAGGACGTCGGCGAATATGCGCGCCTATCCGCTCTTCACCGACCTGCGTCGCCAGCACGACGCTGTCAGCTCTTCGCCATACCCGATCGCGATCGGCCCATGCAGCGACGCGGCCACGTCCCTCATCGTGACGCTGCGCTGCCGCGACGCAAGCTCAGGAATCCGTCGCCGCGTTCGGCGGGAGCAGGCCTTCGCCGTGGACCGACGAGCGGTAGCGCTTGGCGACGACGGCAAAGAGGATCGATGCGAGCAGTGTCAGCCCCGAGAAGAACCAGAAGAAGGCCGCGCCTTGGAAGGGGTTGGCCTTGGCAACGATGCCGGTGAAAATATTCCCGATCGAGAAGGTCAAAAACCACAAGCTCATGATGGTGCTCTTCATCGACTTCGGTGCCTCGGAGTAGGCAAATTCGAGCGCGGTCACGCTGACCAGCGTCTCTCCGGCGGCGAGAAACAGGTACTGCCAGAACTGCCAGAGGATGCTCGGCTGTCCTCCCGCGTCGAGTGCGTGTTGAACCACGGCGGCGCTGGCGAACGATAAGACGGCGATGAACATCCCCGCCGTCATCCGCGCCAGACGACTGACGCCGCGCCCGCGTTTCTCGAGGGCTCCGAACCCATTCGCAGCTACCGGGACCATGATCAAGATGAGCAAGGTGTCGACGGTGCCAAACTGCTCGGCTTCGATGTGGACGCCGAGCACGTCGAGGTCCATCTTCTGTGCCTGGATGACCCAGCTCGAGCTGTATTGATCGAAGCACATCCAGTAGGCGCTGCAGGGGAGGAAGACGGCGACGATGGCGAGCACCGAATGAGCGGCGGCGATCGCCGGCGCGGAGAACTTGTCGCGCGCGCCGTCGAGCAGCCCCTTCCCCGCGCGCCGCGCGCCGATGCGTCGTAAGCCGTGGAAGAGGACCTTTCCGAACGACTCCGGCTGGGGGCCGGACGGGGGCGACCGAATGTAATGTCGCCTTCCCAAGAGGAAGATGACGAGCGCGATGGCCATGGCGATTCCGGGGACGGCGAACGCCACCTGCCAGCCGTACCAAGTTCGGATTTTGGGAATGAAAAACTGGGCGTTGATCGAGCCGATGTTGATCGCCCAATAGAAGGCGAAATAGGCTTTCTCCATGAGTGACTCGCGGCCGGGGCCGAACTGATCGCCGACGAAGGTGGAGACGTTCGGCTTGATCGCCCCCGCTCCGATCGCGATGAGGGCGAGACCAGCGTAAAGGCCGGCCTCGCTTTCGAACGCGGCGATGCAGGCATGCCCGGCGACATAGCCGAACGACATCCAGAGAATGACGCCGTAGCGGCCGAAGTAGCGATCGGCGAGCCACCCGCCGATGAGCGGCATGAAGTAGACGCCGCCGATAAAGAGGTGGTGCACCCACTCGGCTTCGGAATCGCTCAGATGGAGGACGCCGGTCATGTACGTCACCAGGATGGCGCGCATTCCGTAGAGGCTGAATCGCTCGCAGGCTTCGTTGCCGAGGATGTATTTGACCTGCGGCGGAAAGCGATTCGCGGTGCGCGAGCCCGGCGGCGACATGCGCCGCACTCTGCCACAAGTCCTACCGCGCGCGCAGCGCGCCGGCTGCAAAATGCGGGCACTTGGCGGCAGAGCGACGCGCCGCGTTGGCGGCCGCCGCTTCGCGCGCCGGCGGCGCCCTACGCGGCACGCGAAAGCCCAGAGGAAATGTTTGGCGCGAACATCGCAACCGCCCGAGCCATCACGATGCTATCTTGCCTCGCCCCCGTGCCTTCCGCGTCGTTCGCTTCCCCGTTGGACCTGACGCGCGTCCTCGCCGAGCGGTTTCAGCTGCCAGCATTCCACCCCTGGCAGCGCGAGGCGATCGACAGCATCCTCGCCGAGACCGGGCAGGTCCTTCTCATCGCACCGACGGGCGGCGGCAAATCGCTCTGCTACCAGCTGCCGGCCGTCGTTCTTCCCGGCACCACCGTCGTCATCTCGCCGCTCATCGCGCTCATGCAGGATCAAGTACGAGGCCTGACCGCGCGGGGGATCGAAGCGACATTCCTGGCCTCGACCCTCGACGCGGATGAGCGACGAAGGAGGCTCGCCGGTCTGCGCCGCGGCGAGTTCAAGATCGTCTACGTCGCTCCCGAGCGTCTCGCCTTCGAAGGGTTCTCCGATCTTCTCGGCACCATCGAGCTGTCGCTCCTGGCGGTCGACGAAGCGCACTGCATCGCGCAGTGGGGTCACGATTTCCGGCCCGACTACCTGCGCATCGGCGCGCTCATCGACAGGCTTCGCCCGCGTCGGATCCTGGCCTGCACGGCCACCGCCACCCCCGACACCCAGCGCGAGATCCGAGCGCGACTGCGGCTCGAGGGTCCCGCCACGAAGGTGATCCTCCGCGGGTTCGCGCGCCCCAACCTGGCCCTCTCCGTCTGCGAGGTCGGCGGTCCGCGCGACGCCTTGCAGGGCGCTCACCTCGCCTTGACGCGCGCCCTGGCGGGTGAAGGCGACGCCGCGCTGCGCAAGACCAAAGGAAAGAGCCAGCGGGCTGCTGCCGGCGCGGCCATCGTCTATGCCGCGACCCGCCGCGGTTCGGAAAATCTGGCACGAGGTCTGGCCGATCTCGGATGGAAGGCGCGCGCCTACCATGCCGGACTCGGTGCCGAGGTGCGCACCGACGTGCAGAAAGCGTTTGCCGAGCGGACGCTGTCGGTCGTCGTCGCCACCAACGCCTTCGGCATGGGCATCGATCGGCCCGATGTCCGCGCGGTCATCCATGCCCAGCCGCCGGGATCGATCGAAGGGTATTACCAAGAAGTGGGCCGGGCCGGGCGCGACGGGGCCGCCGCGGTCGGCTTGCTCATGTTGGCGCCCGGCGACGTCACGCTTCGGCGCCGTCTCTGTGAGCTGGGTTCGGACGGCGGACCGGCGCCGGCCGAGCAAGTCGACCGGGCGTGGTCGCTCTTTCGCGCGCTTTTGCGCTACGTCGATGCCGCGACCTGCCGTCACGACTTCATCCTCCGCTATTTCGGTGACGAGGCCGAATCGCTGGGCGGCTGCGGGCGGTGCGACGTGTGCCGCGATCTCGACCGCGCGCGCGAGGAAGATCCCGCCGCCCTCGCCGAGGAGAGCACCGTCTTGCGGCAAGCATTGGCCGGAGTGGCGCGCGCACGTGGCCGCGGCGGTATCCAAGCGATCGCCGAGATGTTGCGGGGCAAGGCCACCGATCGCGTCGTTCGCTTCGGTTTCGACGGCCTCTCCACCTACGGCCTCATGCCCGCGCGCAGCCAAGAAGAGGTGATGCGTTTGCTGCGCGCGGCGCTCGCCGCGGGATGGATCGATCTCAGCGGCGGCGAATTTCCCATACCCGTTTTGACGGTCACCGGCGCCAAGGTGATGCGCGCCGAGGAACCGGTGCGTATCCGCCTGCCGCACCCCCCGCGCGGCAACGCCGACGCTGGGATCGGCGTCGTGAGGAGGCGCAGTGGCAAAGGACGCCGGCCGATCGTCGGCGACGCCGAGCAGCGGGCGTCGGCCATCTCCGGGCTGGATGCCACCCTCTTCGAAGCCTTGCGCGTGCACCGCGCGACCATCGCCAGCGAGTCGGGAGTCGCGCCGTTCATCGTTGCGCACGACCGGACCCTGGCCGCCATCGCCGCGCGGCGGCCGGCCAATCCAGAAGAGCTGGAGCAGGTGCCAGGGATGGGTCCGGCCAAGATCGCGCGCTACGGTGAAGGATTCCTGGCCATCGTTCGGCGCGCGACACCTTCTTGATGCGAAGCATCGCGGAATTGCCGGCGAGACACGGCTGACCCTGTTTTCGACCATCGCTGAACGCGGCCGTCCGGACGCATTTGTCGGGTGGAGACAATACGAAGCCGTCGCGAAATCTGCGCGAAACACGCAAGGCGCTAGTCGACATCTGGACCTCGAGACCCTCGCCACTTCTTCGCGGAGTCGGTGAGGAGAGGTCCTCGGCCGAGGACTGCGCGTTGACACGCGCGGTCGTCGGACGACCCTGTTCACCGCCTCACCGGAGACTTGAATGAAATCACCCCTCGGCAGTCGCGTATCGCTCGTGCTCGTGTCCTTTGCCGCCACCCTTTGGGCTCGGGCGTCCCAGGGACAGGAACCGCCGAACCCGGGGGCGGGTCAGGTCGCGCCGAGCGCACCGGCCCCCGCTCCCGCCCCAGGGGGACAACCCGTGGCCGCGCCGCCGGCCACGACGCCGGGCGTGGTCGCCGTCCAGGTGGCGCCGCCTGCGCCCGCTGGCACGACGCCCGCACGCAAGTGGTACGACGCCGTCAAGGTCGAAGGTTTCGTCGACGCCTATGCGAGCGTGAATGCCAATTCACCGAAGCCCCAGAGCGGACAGAACCTGGGACGCGCCTTCGACGCCACCAACGGGTTCGCCTTGCACTGGGCGGGTCTCAACGTCAGCTACGCGCCCGAGCCCGTGGGAGCAACGGTGGGTCTGCGCTTCGGCCCCGGCGCACTGCTCTTCAACGCGGGACCCGACGCCACGGCGGGGCTCGCCTTCGTCAAGCAGGCATTCGTGGCGTGGAAGCCGGTGGACGGCGTGCCCTTGCAGATCGACTTCGGAAAGTTCGATACCTGGATCGGCGCCGAGGTCGCCGATAGCCAATACAACATGACCTACACGCGCAGCGCGCTTTTCTATACGCAGCCCCTCTTTCACACCGGCGTGCGCGTCGACATCGCCGCGTCGGAGCAGTTCGACCTGAAACTCTATGCCGTCAATGGCTATAGCAACAGCATCGACAACAATGCGATGAAGACGTTCGGCGCCACGGCGGGATTCACGCCAGTCAAAGAGGTCGGCCTCTATCTCAACTACATCGGCGGACCCGAACAGGCCGATCTCGCGCCGGGGACCATGGGCGGCGCGCCGACCGTCGTCTCGGGCGCGAATGGGCGCTGGCGGCACCTGGCCGACGTGGTGGCGGACTTCAAGTTCGGTCGCGGGCGCGCCCTCGTCAACGCCGACTACGGCACCGAGAAGCTGGCCGCGGGCACCCTCGCCATGGCCGACCCCGAAAAGAGCGTGAGCTGGTTCGGAGGAAACCTGACGCTCGGCTACGCAGTGTCGGACTTTTTCGCGTTGGCCGTGCGCGGCGGCTACTTGTCGGATCCCGATGGGTACATGGCGCCGTACTGGGGCGCGCCGATCGGTCAGGGTGCCTCGGTCGTCGACGGCACGCTGACATTGTCCGTCACACCGACGCCGAATCTCATGATCAAGCTCGAACCGCGCATCGATTCCGTATCGAGCGACCAGAGCGGCTGGGAGGGCGGTTTCCCGAAGGCTCCCGACGCCTCCCCCGGCTTTTCCAAGACGCTCTTCACGACCACGCTGGGGATCGTGGCGACGACGAACTAGCGCGCCGCACAGTCCGCGGCGCCCGTGCTACCCTCGCGCCGTGCCCACGCAACAGCGGCTGCCGACGCAGCGCGATCGATCGGCGGGCGGCGGGTCGACGCTCGAGGGCACGCTCGAGCGGATCGCCTTCATCAACGAAGAAAACGCCTGGAGCGTCGTCAAGATCGCCGTACCCGATCGGCGCGAGCCGGTGACGGCCGTCGGCAACCTGCTCGGAGTCAAGCCGGGGGAGAGCCTGCACCTTTCGGGACGGTGGATTCACGACAAGCGTTTCGGCGAGCAGTTTCAGGTGGAGTCTTTTCAGACCGTCGTTCCAGCGACGCTGGCCGGCATCGAGCGTTATCTCGGCTCGGGGCTGGTGCACGGGATCGGCAAAGTGATGGCCGAGCGGCTGGTGGCGCGCTTCGGCTTGAAGACGCTGGAGGTCATCGACGAGCACCCCCAGCGTTTGACGGAGGTGGAAGGGATTGGCAAGGTTCGCAGCGACCAGATCAAGCGAGCGTGGATCGAACAGCGGGCCATCAAGGACGTCATGGTTTTTTTGCACTCGCATGGCGTTGCCATGTCGCACGCGACCAAGATCTACAAACGCTACGGCGAGAAATCGATTGCCGCCGTTCGCGAGAATCCGTACCGGCTGGCGCTCGACATCTTCGGCATCGGCTTCCAAACGGCCGACGAGATCGCGCGCAGTCTGGGGGTCCTCGCCACGGCGCCGGCCCGCTGTCAGGCGGGGGTGCTGCACGTGCTGCGTGCGCTCGCCGACGAGGGACACGTGGCCGCGCCCCGCGTCGATCTGATCGAACGCACGCGGGCGCTACTCGAGGTCGACGGCGAGCTCGTGGAGAACGCGCTCACCCCCCTCGTCGAGCAGCAGCAGATCGTCATCGACGCGAGACCAGGGGGCGAAGCAATCTACCTCGATACGCTCTTCGTCGCCGAACGTGGCATCGCCGAGCTCGTCGATCGGCTCACCCGCGTGCGGGCGCGACCGCTCGAAATCGACGTGGAGCGGGCGATCGCTTGGTTCGAGGAGCGACAGGCCATCACCTTGGCGCGCGAGCAACGGGAAGCCATCGCCCTCGCGGTGCAGCGCAAGGTGCTCGTCATCACCGGAGGGCCCGGCACCGGAAAGACCACGCTCATCAACGCCATCATCCAGATCCTCGAGAAAAAGGGGCGCGCCGTCCTTTTGGCGGCGCCCACCGGTCGTGCGGCCAAACGGATGGCGGAGACCACCGGGCACGAAGCGCGCACCCTGCACCGCCTGCTGGAGTTTGCCCCCAAGTCGAACGCCTTCGCGCGCGGGCCAACGCATCCGCTGGAGACCGACATGATCATCGTGGACGAGGCGTCGATGCTCGACACCGCGATGACCTACAGCCTCTTGCGGGCGTTGCCGGCGCCTTGCCAGGTCGTCTTCGTTGGCGACGTCGATCAGCTGCCCTCGGTCGGACCGGGAAGCGTGCTCTTGGATTTCATCCGCTCCGGGGCGGTGGCGGTGGTGCGGCTGTCGCGCATTTTTCGCCAGGCGGAGGAGAGTCGTATCGTCGTCAATGCGCACCGCGTGAACCAGGGGGAGCTTCCGCTCGTTTCCGCGGATGACCCGAGCGCCGACTTTTTTTTCATCGAGCGACAGGAGCCGGAGGAAATCCTCGCCACCATGAAGGCGCTCTTGACTGAGCGAATCCCGCGCAAATTCGGGCTACATCCGACACGCGACATCCAGGTGCTGACGCCGATGCACAAAGGGCTTCTCGGCGCGGCGGCGCTGAACCAGGAGCTGCAAACGCTCTTCAATCCCGAGGGGCCGTCGGTGGTGCGTGGAACACGCCTCTTTCGCACCGGTGACAAGGTGATGCAGGTGCGCAACGACTACGATCTCGACGTCTTCAATGGCGACGTCGGGCACGTCGCTGCCATCGACAGCGACGAGCGCACCGTGACCGTCCTCTTCGACGGTCGTCACGTCGTCTACGACGAGGGGCAGCTCGACGAGCTCACCCTGGCGTACGCATGCTCCATTCACAAATCGCAGGGGAGCGAGTTCCCATGCGTGGTATTGCCGCTTCATACGCAGCACTTCGTCATGCTCAAGCGGAACCTTCTCTACACCGCCATGACGCGCGGCCGCCGACTCGTCGTCATCGTGGGCTCGAAGCGAGCCCTCACCACCGCCGTACGAAGCTCCGACACCGTCACGCGCTTCACCGGCCTGGCGTCGCGCCTCGCACGTTTGCACGGCGGCGAACCCATTGGCCCGGCTCGCCACGAGGGAGCATAAAGCTCCCCGCGGACGCGCGTCATAGGGTCGGTGGGGCGCAGAGGTCGGGATACAATCCTTGCAGGTTCATCGTGACCGGACGGTTCTCGAATGCGAATGTGAACGTCAGTGGCACCGGTGAGCCAACGCCGTCAGCACGGCGAACGGCGCCATCGAAGAGGCCCGCATTGGCATTGCCGAGATAGGTTTGAGGTCCAGCCGAGGTGCCCGTCTCGAACGTTGCAGCATCGTCGACGGAGAGCAGTCCAGAACTGTCGGAGTCCAGCCGACGGCAGTCCTCTCCCAACTCGACAAAGAGACTGACGTTGTGCAACGCACTTCCGTTGCAAAGTCTATCCGTAAGATTGGCCTTGAAGGGGGGCTGTCCACTGCGTTCGCCGTCCAGCATCGTCAGCGTAAGGAGCGGCGAACAGGCGTCCTGCGGCGCAAAGCCCAGCGCCCATCCGCGGAATGAGATGCCCAAGGGGTCATGTTCATCGAGGCGGGAGACGCACACTCGCCCCAGCTGAAACGTATCTGCGCCCAGCTGGAGCTCGGCGGTACAAGGCGTTTCGCACTTTGCGTTCGGCCGCGGCCAGGATGGCGCGCATGTGTTCGGGATGTACGCTTGGCGCGCGGGCGGGCCTCCGTCCTGATGCCGCCTGGATCAGGGCTAACCCGGTATGGTTGGTTGCAGTCCGCTTTCTGAACGGATTCGATTGCAGCGGGTTCGCACGCCACCATCGCGAGGCTAAGGGCCGAGAGGCTCGTCAAAAGACGACAGCGCGAGCACCATCTTCGGAGATGCGGACAATGTGCCTTCACGATTCACCTGCTTCCGAAAAGGGGGGGTCTTCATCTCGATCGACGCCCACCCCACGCGTAGGTACCGCCACGTGAAATGTCCTAGCATTGCGGGTCTACAATGCGAAGTACCCGCTCGCCAGGGCGAATTTCATAGGCGCGCCACTGTTCATAGGCGCGCCACTGGTAGTGATGGCAGCGCTGGGGCTGTGGGCGCGACGGCGACCGCGGGAACTTGCTCGCACAAACTTGTGCGCAAGATCAGGGTAGAGGATGCTGGTGGTGGATGGGCGGCACGGAACCGAAGCGACGGAGCGATTTCTTTTGTGCCCTCACCGTTGGCGCCGGCGCCATAGCAGTCCTTCGTCTCATTCCGTACCAAAACTGGACGCTCACCGAGGTGGTGCTGTTTTCGGGTGGGGCATTTGTGGGAGCCTGGGCGAAGTCAAGCTTGTGGACGTTGTGGTTGGCCTGCGCAGTTGTTCCGTGGGCATCGACCACCGTCATCGACCTATTCAATCCTGCCAGTCACGCATTTGCCAACGTGGGGCTCTTGCCTGTAGCCATCATCTTTGTGGCATTCACCTGGGCAGTGACAACGTTGTTCTTTGTTGCTGGATTCGTCGCAGGACGGTCTGCCGGGCAAGGGACCTTTTCGGCACGCGCGGTCCTCTCTCAAGTAGGGCTGCCCTGCGTGGCTGGGGTCGCGGTGCCTCTCTGTATTTTGGCCCTTGCCAAAGCAACCGGTGGACAGCGTCTGAACGACGGTCCGTGGCCGCTGCTGATCGTGATTGCGTCGTGCTTTGTCCTAGGTACCTTCGCACGGCTCATGGGTCACCGCGCGAGTTCGCTCGCGCGCGTCGTCGGTGTGGCGGTGGGCGTGAACATTGGTTTGGCCGTCTGGATGTCTGCACCCGAGCTCTCGAACCTCGGCCCTCTCCTTCTGGCAGTTCTCGCAATCGCCAGCGGTGCTTCTATTTGGGCTGGAGCAAGGTTTGCGTCGGTCGGACCGTAGGTAACTGGGGTAATGTCGGGGTGGCGGCGCGAGCGGGGCCAGCGCCGGATCCAGATCATGGATCGTGCCGGCGGGTATGCCATCTGCATCAACACGATCGACGCGCAGAAGGTGGATCGTCCGAATAGCGCGATGTTCTTCTTCACCTGCCGAAGCGCAGCTTCGACGCTGCTCCTTTTCGACGCTGAGACTCATCAGATCCTCGCCGCCCTCCCCTTGAGCTTCCGCTCTCGCGAGCGCCGGCGGCGCTTCGCCGCTCCACTCTGCTCCCCCGGGGCTTACCTCGGCCCTCCAGTAGCAGCTCTAGCTGCCTGATGGACTTCTGGCACCTCTCGCCTCGAGACTCACGTGCGCTTCGCTCTCCGTTCCGTTCGGCCCTTTGCGCCGTCAGAGACTTCCGAGGTTCCGGGGGCACCCTGCTCGGCTCCGCGGTCCGCTACTGCGGCCTCTGCTGACTTCTCGCTCCGCCTCGCAGCATCGCCCTTTCGGCCATAAGGCGAGATCTCCCCAGGTAAGGGTCGTGACCTTCGTCGCGCGATCGCTGGGTTACGCCGCCTGCCTTTGGTCACAAGAGCTTCGCCGTCTTTGGCCGGCCCCCTGGCTCGCAGCGCCTACCCAGTTTCTGTCGTCGACCCGCAGCTTCCGCTCCTCGCTTCTTTCAGACTCGACCACACCGCAGATCGCTCGCGAGGGTAACGACCTTGCCCTCGTGTCGTCGCTCGGGTTGCGAGCCGTGCTTGCGAAGCATGAGCCCCGCGCGCTTCATGATTCGGTAGACCCGCTTGTGGTTGATGCGCGGGCGGTCCGGCTCGCAGTTGAGTCGAGCAGTCACGCGCCGGTATCCGTACGACGCTCGTTCATCGATGACGACGCGCGCTCGGGCGAGAACATCGTCGTCACCCTTCGGATCGTAGGGGCCACGCGGTCTGGGCTGATGGCGCGTCGTGGTCGCCAGGTGCGGACGAGATACGCCGAGGGCCTCTGCCACCCGTTTCACTGACCACCGCCCTTGTCCGGCGAGTTGCCGCGCGAGAGCAGTTTTTTTTCGCGCGCCAGCTCCACCGCGGCCTCGAGGATCTCCACCTGCATCGTCTTGCGGCCAAGAGCTCGCTCCAACTCCCGGATGCGCGCCTCGAGCTTCTTCACTTCGCTCTCCGGCACAACGCGTTCGTTGGCCTTCAGTCCCTTCTTGGTGGCGTCGTCCATGACCCGCTTCCACTGAAATAGCATGCTCGGCGCCACGCCGTACTTGCGCGCCACCTCCGACACCGACGCCCCTGGACGCGTCGTTTCATCCAGCAACGCGCGCTTCTGCTCGGGCGTGTAGTGTCGCCGTCGACCGCTTTGGAATGGTTCGATCGTGATGATCTCGGACATAGCAGACTCCCCTTTTGAGGTGTCTGGTCCAAACAGGGGCTACACCACAAGGACCACCCGGAGTTGGCGTGGCCGAACCGTCGTCTCGCGCCGGGGGTGTCGTTGGCCGGAGCCCGGGGCGGAGATGGCCGCAAGGCCGGGCGCAGATGGCCACCCGCTCGGGGTCTTGCTGGCCGGGGATCGCACGATCGCTCCGGAGTCTCGATCCAACCTCGAACTTCGGGTGTCGGATCAGACCCAATTCGCCGGCCTGAGGAGAGCCCGCCGCCAGCTTGTCAGGCCCTCCGAGGAGCTGAGCGAGCCCGCCGCTGATGGTTCTCTCGGGAACCGCACTGCCACTCTGGCGCGCCCTCTTGGTGGCAACAGACGGCGAGGTAAGCTCGAATGACGAGCGCCGACTGACAACGCGGCCAGACCTTCTTCGCAACCTCCGCAAGGATCGGCACGTCGAAATCGTCGGCGTCGGGAAGGGTCTCGGTGAGCTCCTTCTTAGCTCGTGGGATGAGCTCATCACCTTCACCCCTCCAGATTCCGCGGGCGATCAGAGCGCGAACTCCTTCAGGACCATCCGATGTATCCAGCCCAGTGCGCCGAGAGCTCCGAAGCCGTCAGAGGAATATTTCGACGCTTGTCCCGTGTGCCGCACCGAGGAGGATCGCGTTCCGCGGGATCTCGCTCCAATCGAAGAGACACGCCGCAGGAAACCAGATTATCGCCTGCGTTTTCAGCGAGAGGTGCGCGGGTCGGAGCGTATTTCCTGCCGACGGTCGCGAAACCAAGCATGGTCGCGCCAGGGGCATCGGTGCGGCATCCTGAGCGACGTCGAACTCATCGCTGCCCCTCCCGCGCCTGCGCTGAAGTCTCGAGAAGGACGACATCCTGCTCGACCAGCTCTGTCGCAGGCTGCGCCACAGTCGACGAGTTACGTACCGTCGTCGTCTAACCGGCGACGACCCACGCCGCCTCTGCGAACTGCTGCGCCAGTTAGATCCAAGCGGGATCCCCTGAGCTGCTGCACCTCCAACAGTCCCACCGCGCCCGGACCGCTCCGCGCCGACTCGTCCGTTGCCAATTGAACTCGCAACGCCCCTTCACGCGTTTTCGAGAAGCCCCTCGGAACTCCGCGACTCTCTTCAGCGCGCCACAGAGGATTCGAACCTCTGACCTACGGCTCCGGAGGCCGTCGCTCTATCCAACTGAGCTAGTGGCGCAAAGACTGATTCTGCTTGTACTCTCGCTTTTTGACCTTTCGAGGGGGTCCACGTTCTGCCACAGGGCGAGGCAATTGGAAAGCCGAGACGTCATCGCTCTCGCCGGCGCGGCTGCAGAGCGCTCGTAGCCCTTCTGGCTACGGGTCTCGGGACCCGGCGGCCCCGGCCCTGCACACGGCGGTGCCGATGAGCGCGTCGCGCGTCACCAGCGCCGCAAGCTCCGGCTCGGCCATCGCCTCGGTGCCCTCGGGCCGACGCGGCAGGACGACGTAGCGCAGCTCGGCGGTGCTGTCCCAAACGCGGACGTCGATGCTCGGGTCGAGCGTCAGCCCGAATTCCGCCAGGACCGCGCGCGGCTCACGCACCACGCGAGCGCGGTAGGCGAGGCTCTTGTACCAGCTCGGTGACGGACCAAGAAGCGAAACGGGATAACAGGAGCAAAGCGTGCATACGATGACGTTGTGCACGCGTTCGGTGTTTTCGACGGCGCGCAATTTGACGCGAACCCAATGGGTCATGTCGACGCCGATCTCGTCGAGCGCCCCGTTGGCGTCGGCGAGAACGCGCGCGCGAAAAGCGGGGTCGACCCATGCCCGAGCCACGAGAGCAGGTCCACCCGCGCGCTGTGTGCCGAGGAGGAAGCCTTCGACCGCGGCGTCGAGCTCTGCTTCGCTCAGTATTCCTTTGGCCTCGAGCTTGGCGACGAGCTCCCCCACCCTGCTCGCCATCGACGTGCTTTGCTCGTGCCCTTCGTGATCGTGGTCGTCGGTCCCGCTCATCGTGCTCGCTCCGGTCGGAGGTAGCTGTCCCACAGGTCCGCCGAGACCGAGAGCGGCTCGACGGAACGCTCGCGCCATACTTCTCGGCCGTCGAAAAGGACGGTATAAAGGACCTCTTTCTTGCAAGCTTCCACGCTGACGCCGCGCGCGCGATCGTCCGGCAGTGGATAGACGGCGTGCACGGTCTCAATCGTTCCCTCGCGATCGCAAAGGTAGCGGGGAAGGCGCGTATGCCCCTCGGGATTGACGGCGCGCGTGCGCACACGATCGCCGGCGCGAAACCGCGGGCTCACGGGAGCACGCCCTTTTCCGCGAGCAGGCGTTCGATGGCGGCGAACCATTTCTCGTAGTACGTCGACCCGAGGTAAGCCTCGGCAGGCATGCGCTCGATGGCGAAACGGAACTCGTCGAGATTGTAAAAACCGAGCTGCAGGAGCCGGCGGGTGAGCACAAAGACGCGCGCCTCCCATTCGTGATGAAAAGCGGGCTCTCCCGCCTCGCGCACGATGGGACCGAAGCCGGAAGCGCCGCCGACATCGTGGGTGGAGGGCATGGGTGCCAGGCTACCCTCGGGCAGCGCCGGCCGCCATCGCGTCCAGACCGTTGGATGGGGCCGGCCATTCGACCGAAGGCAGCATCGTACCGGGAGCGTAGGTCTATCCACTGCGCCTCCCAACGCGCCGAAGGGAGACGAGCTCGCCACCTCGCGCGATGAAGGAGCCGCCATGCCCAAGTACAAGCTTCCCGAACTGCCCTACGATTTCAGTGCGCTCGAGCCCCACATATCGGGTCAAATCATCGAGCTGCACCACGGAAAACACCACGCGACCTACGTGAAGAGCGCCAACGATGTCCTCGAACAGTTCGATGAAGCGAGGACCAAGGGTGACTTGTCACGCATCGCTTCGCTCGAACGCACGCTGGCCTTCAACCTGTCGGGGCACATCCTCCACTCCATTCTCTGGACGAACATGATGCCCAAGGGGGGCGGACCGCCCGGCGGGGAGCTCCGCGCGGCCATCGACCGCGACTTCGGCGGATTCGAACCTTTCAAAAAGCAGCTGACCCAGGTGGCCTCTTCCATCATGGGTTCGGGCTGGGCGGCGCTGGTGTGGGAACCGCTCGGCGGCCGGCTGCTCATCACGCAGATCTACGACCATCAATCCAATCTCAGCCAAGCCGGCGTGCCCTTGATGGTGATCGATGCCTGGGAGCACGCCTACTATCTTCAATACAAAAATGAGAAGCCAGCGTTCTTCGACGCGGTCTGGAACCTCTGGAACTGGGGTGACATCACCAAGCGCTTCGAGAGCGCGCGCCGCGTGCAGCTCGCGCTCGACGGACGCTGAGACGTCGAAGTTACGAGGTTTCCTCGAATTCGGCGTCGATCACGCCGCCCTTCTTGTTGTTGTCCCCGCCCTTGTTGTCGGGCGGGGGCGGCCCGCCATCGCCCGAGGGAGAAGACCCGTCCGCTGAAGGCCCGCCCGGGCCCGGTGCCGCGCCTTGGTACATGACGCTCGCGATGCGGTGGGCTTCCTTCTCGAGCTTGTCCGACGCGGTCTTGACCGCGTCGTCGTCCTGCTTCTCGATGGCCGATCGGGCCTCTTTGATGATCCCCTCCAGCAGCGTGACGTCGGCCTGAGGGAGCTTGTCCTTGTTCTCGGACATCGTCTTTTCGAGCGTGTAGCAGAGGTTGTCGAGCTTGTTGCGGCGGTCGATCTGCTCGCGTCGCTCTTTGTCTTCCGCCTCGTGCTCGGCTGCCTCTTTGACCATGTCCTTGATCTGGTCTTCGCTGAGACCGGAGTTGGCGGTGATGGTGATGCGTTGATCTTTGCCGGTGGCCGTATCTTTGGCGTGCACGCTGAGGATGCCATTGGCGTCGATGTCGAAAGTCACTTCGACCTTGGGCACGCCGCGCGGCGCGGGCATGATCCCCTCCAAATGGAATCGGCCGAGGGTGCGGTTGTACCGCGCCTCCGTGCGCTCCCCTTGCAGCACGTGCACCTCCACCGACGGCTGGTTGTCGGTGGCGGTGGAGAAGATCTCTTTCTTTTGCGTGGGGATGGTGGTGTTGCGCGAGATCATCACCGTCATCACGCCACCCAGTGTTTCTACGCCGAGGGAGAGCGGCGTGACATCGAGCAGGACCATGTCTTTGACATCGCCTGACAGCACACCCGCTTGCACGGCTGCGCCGATTGCCACGACCTCGTCGGGATTGACGCCTCGGTGCGGGTCTTTACCGAAGAACTTCTTCACCGTTTCCTGCACGAGAGGGATGCGCGTCGAACCGCCGACGAGCACCACTTCGTCGATCTGGGCGGCCGTCTTTTTGGCGTCGGAGAGCGCCTTGCGTACCGGTTCCATCGAACGCTCGACCAGCGGCGCGATCATCTGCTCGAGCTTCGACCGCGTGACCTGCTTTTGCAGATGCTTCGGACCGCTCGCGTCGGCAGTGAGGAAGGGCAGGTTGATGGTCGTCTCCATCTTCGACGAGAGCTCGATTTTTGCTTGCTCCCCGGCGTCTTTGAGACGCTGAATGACCATCTTGTCCTTGCTCACGTCGATGCCGGTGTCCTTGCGGAACTCGGCGATGAGCCAATCCATGATGAGGATGTCGATGTCGTCGCCGCCGAGATGGGTATCGCCGTTGGTGGAGATGACCTGCACCACGTTGTCGCCAACCTCGAGGATCGAGATATCGAAAGTACCGCCACCGAAGTCGTAAACGGCGATCACCTCGTTGCTCTTCTTGTCGAGCCCATAAGCGAGCGCCGCTGCGGTCGGCTCGTTGACGATACGTTTGACGTCGAGGCCGGCGATCTTGCCGGCGTCTTTCGTCGCCTGGCGCTGGGCATCGTTGAAGTAAGCCGGAACGGTGATCACGGCCTCGCTTACCTTTTCACCGATGTAGTCTTCCGCGGCCTTCTTCAGCTTCTGCAGAACCTTGGCGGCGACCTCGGGGGGAGAGACGTCCTTGCCGCGCACGCTGAACCAAGCATCGCCGTTCTTGCCCTTCACCATTTTGAAGGGGACCCGCTTCATCTCCTCCTGCACCTCTTCGAAGCGACGCCCCATGAAGCGCTTCGAGGAGTAGATGGTGTTTTCGGGGTTGGTGACCGCTTGCCGTTTGGCGATCTGGCCCACGTGAATCTCGCTTTTGTCGTCCCAGGCCACGACAGAAGGGGTCAAGCGCGAGCCCTCCTCGTTGACGATGACTTTGGCCTCTTTGCCTTCCATCACCGCGACCACGCTGTTGGTCGTTCCGAGGTCGATTCCTATGATCTTGCCCATGGGAGGTTCTCCGAAAGGGGAAAGGGGGGTCTCGCCGTCGACATCCCTTGGGTCGATCACTGCGAGACGACCGCAAAGCTAACCACATGGCCTCTGGCGTCAACGGCGCCGGCACGGTTTGTGATGCCTAGATGACGCCGGTTGATCCATCGACCGACCGGCTTGCGCTGGGATTCGTTTGCGGGGTCACTCCTTGACTTCCCCGTTACCCCGGGTAACGTCGGCGGTCTTCGGCTCGCCATTGATGGTGGCCTGACGGGGCCAGGTACGCAGATAGAACGAATCCAAGGCTTTATCGGGGCTGTAGCTCAGTTGGGAGAGCGCTAGAATCGCACTCTAGAGGTCGAGGGTTCGACTCCCTTCAGCTCCACTATTCCTCGGAGGCCTCCCGCCTCCTCCGCGCCTTCAGCTCGTCTGTACCTCCTGCACTTCGCCTTCCGGCTTCGTGCACTCGGTAGCGACTCCCTTCAGCTCAACGATATCTCGGGGCCTCCGGCCACCCCGCGCGCTCGCGTCGTGATGTAGTTTGCGCTGGCGGGAGAACGAGCGCGCGGCTGGGCGATGGTCACGCGCTTCGGGACGCGTGCCGTGACGGTGGCGAACTTCGTGTCGGGGGTTCGTGGGGAGGGACGCGTGCTAGCGTCCGGGAATGCGGACGGTGCGGGTGGTGACGCTGAACATCTGGAACCAGAGTGGGCCGTGGGTGCAGCGGTTGAACGCAATTCGCGCGGGGTTGACGGAGCTCGCGCCAGACATCGTCGGATTGCAGGAGGTGCTGCGGCCGAGTGGAGGCGAGGCGCCCGATCAGTCGCGACAGATCGCGGAGGGGCTCGGCTACCACGTCGCCTATGGGGCCGCGTTCGAGACCGGGGGGATCGCCTTCGGCAACGCCGCGCTTTCCAAGTTTCCCATCCGGCGCTCGGAGGTTTTTCCTCTGCCTAAAATGGATGCCGACGAATCGCGCTGCTTGCTTTTCACCGAGCTCGAAACGCCGGTGGGGCCCATCCCCTTTTTCGTCACCCACTTGAACTGGCGTTTTCACGAGGGGTACGTGCGCGAAACTCAGGTCAAGGCCATCGCCGAACACGTCAAGGCACTCGCGCCCATCCACGAATTTCCGCCCATCATCGTCGGTGACTTCAACGCCACGCCCGAGGCCGACGAGATCCGCTTCATGAAAGGCCTCTGCTCCCTCGCCGGAAAGAGCGTTTACTTCGCCGATACGTTCGGCATCGTCGGACGCGGGGACGGAACGACCTTCAGCCGTCACAATCCGTTCGCCAGCGATCTGCGGGAGCCGGACCGGCGCATCGACTACATCTTCGTTCGCGGACCCGACGCGCGCGGCCGCGGCGAGCCGCTCGATGCCCACGTCTGCTTTGATCGCCCGATCGGTGGCGTCTACCCTAGCGATCACTTCGGCGTAAGCGCTACCATCCGCGTCGAGGTGTAGACGATGCGCTCGATTTTTCTGGTTGGCCAATGGGGTAGCGTGGCTTGCCTCGTCCTTGCTTCGTGCTCGACGCAGTCATCGACTCCAGCGCGGCAGCCCGCCGGCTATCCCCCGCCGCAGCAAGGTTACCCGGGACCGTACGGTCAACCGGGGTACGGCCCCCCTCCGGGTCAACCGGGCTACGGTGGCTATGGACAGCCGGGCGGGTATCCTCCCAGCGCGCCTCCGCCGCAGCCACCGGTCGCACAGCCACCGCCGCGTCCCGCTCCCCCTCCTCCCACGGCGCCTCCCGCCGCGGGGGCATCGCTTCCAGCCGCACCCTTGGGGAGCTTCGATCCCTCGGGATCGACGACCGCGCAGTTCATGCGGCAAGAGCCGGCCGCAGTGATCGGGGAGCTCATCGCGAATCTGCCCGACGCCACGCGCGCCAAGGTGCAAGGCATTCCTCTGCAGGTGATCGAAGATCCCAAAGAGGTCAACGCGTTCGCGGGCTGCAGCAACTCCGGCACCGCCTTCATGGGCATCACCACGCCGCTCATCCTCATCTTGGCGCGGACCTCGGAAGCGCGCGCTTACGACGAAATCTTCGGTACGGCGAAATACGGCGAGCTCGTGAGCGGCTTCGCCAACGAAGTGCGCGGCCAGAAGACGGTAGCCGGTCCGCCCGCCGGATTCCTTCCCCTCCCGCAGGCGCTCGATCCGCGCAAGCTCGCGCGCCAGAGGTTCCTTTTCGACGAGCAAGTCGCCTTCGTCCTGGGCCACGAGCTCGCCCATCACTACCGCGGTCATACCGGTTGCGCGAACGGCGCCGCCAGAGGCGGCGTGACCGCGCAAGACGTCGGGCGCCTTCTTTCGAGCACCGTGCCGCTCTTCAACCAACCCAATGAGATCGAAGCCGACGTTCAGGGAACGTTCAATGTGCTCGACACGGGCAGCCGCCGCTCGAACGGGCGTTTCACCGAAGAGGGAGCCAACCTGGTGCTCGACTTCTTTTCGCGCCTGGAGGCCCTCGGCGTCGAGACGATCATCCTCGGTTTTCTCATGACCCACCCGCCGCCTCAGCTGAGGCTGCCCATCGTGCAAAACACGGCCCAGCAATGGCGCAACAACGGCGGGCGTGCCCCGGCTTTTCCCTTTCAACTCCCGATGTAACGAACGACTTGCCCATCCTTCGCGATGACCGCAGCGGGAGATGCGACTTTGGGCCCACGACCGATTTTGCGCGCGTTTTTGGCCATTTGATTGCAAGAGTGACGACTGCACGACCCTGAGGCCGTGCTTGCAGGAGGAGTGATCGATGCTCGCTATCCAACGTATTCTCGTCGCGACCGACTTCACCGAGACCTCCGATCGGGCGCTCGAATTCGGAATCGAGCTCGCTCGAAAATTCGACGCGAGCATCACGATCGTTCACGCCTACCAAATTCCGGCCATGGGTTTTGCCGACGGGGGCTACATCGCTGGCGCCGAGGTGGCGGCGCAGCTGGCGACGGCGGGACAAAATCGGCTCAACGCCGTGGTCGATTCCAAAAAGACGTCCGGTGTTCCCCTTACTGCCGTCCTGCGGGAGGGGGTGGCGTGGGAAGAGGTCAACGCCATGGCCAAGGAGGTCGACGCCCACCTCATCGTCATTGGCACCCATGGCCGGCGCGGGCTCGCGCGCGCGCTCCTCGGCAGCGTCGCCGAGAACGTGATCCGCACCAGCACCACCCCGGTGCTCGTCATTCACGGTCCGCGCGACGACAAGTAGGGCCGCGCGTTTCGGCGCAGCGCCCGCTCGGGCGGTCATGCTAGGGGACTTCCGCTGCCGGCGCCGTGAGCGTCGCCTCCGGTGTGATCCACATCGTCCCGTCGAGCTTGAGGGGCTGTTCCGTGCTGACGCGATTGCCGACGAAATCCGTGATCTCGACGATGATCTCGAGGGCCACGTTGCCCTGCCCGAATGCGCGCAGGCCCACGTCGAACCCGACCAGGCCGGCGATGATGGGCGGGATATAGCCCTTGATGAGGCGATCCTCGCTCGAGCGGTTGTGGATCTCGAAGGCGTGATTGACGAGGCCATTGACGCCGTCGACCGTCCCCAAGCCGATGATGTTTTCGACCGTCGCCAGATCGGTTGCGACTTCGTCCATATCGTCGAAGGTAAAGATGCCTTTCTTGCGGCTCATCCCTTCGACGCGCAGGAGAATGTCGATGCCAGAAAGATCGGGGACCGTCTCTTCCTCGCCCATGTTGACCCCGGGCACGTAGCGGGCAAACTCGTTCCACGGGTCGAGCAAAATCTCGACGTTGTGCGCTTGCTTGTCGAGATTGGAGATGGTCCACGTCACTTGGACTTTGACGTCCTTGTTGGTGATCCAAGGCGTCCTCGTGTACGGCGGGACGACCGCGGAGAGCGTCGCCAAGTCCGCGCTGGTCGGGACGTTGATGGGGAACGACACCGCGCGCGTCACTTCGTAGATGGTGCTTTCACCGTCGTCGTAAAGGGGCGGATCGTTGCTGGTCATCCCGAGGGCGACGGGATCGTAGGTCTGCTTGTCCGACTCGGCCCCGCATCCAACCGCGCCCGAAGCGGCCAGCAAACCAGCGAGCACCGCCAGAGTGGACGACGACTTCGGAGAAACGGGCGCCTCGGCAGGGGTCTTCACGTCGATCCTCAGCTTCCGCCCGACAGGCCGAACTTGAAAGGCCAGCTGACACTCGAGGCCGCAATGCTGATGGGGAAACGCCACGCTTTCACCTGTCGAACGACGCAACCTTCGACCCGAGGGCTGCCCAGCGAAGAGCCGCCCAGGCTCGCTCCGCTCACCGTTCCCTCGGGGGCGATCTGCCATTGCACGGTGACGCCACCTTTCAGGTTCGGGTTTCGCTCGGCTTCGCTTTCATAGCAAGCGCGCAGCGCGCCGAGGTGCGCCATCACGACGCGACGAATTTGCTCCGGGGAAAGTCCGCCGCTGCCCGAACCAGCTCCGCTCGACACCGCCACCTGACGTTCAGCGGTGCCAGTGCCCTGGCCGTCACCTTTGCCGCTACCCCCGAGTCCGGGCCCGCCGCGACCTTTGCCGCCTGGACCACCGGCGCCGGCACCGAAGCCCCCTCCGCTTCCGATGCCCCATCCCGTGTTGAGCGTGCCCGATCCGAATGGAACACCGGGGCCGGTGCCGCCTCCGCCGGGCCCGGCCCCTTTGAGACCGGTGCCCGATCCTGCGCCGAAGACGATGTTGGTCGAGTTGAGGCCGCCGAGCGCCGCCGCTACCGAGCTGATGGTGCCGAGCGTGTGCTTGATCTCTTCGCCGGTCTCGCTCGCCAAAACGTCGCTCATGCCACCGAGCCCGTTGCGAATCTCGCCCTGCAGCTCGGTGTGATCTTCTTTGCCGTTCTTGCCCAGCTTGCCCTCGGCGTCGGCCATCTTCTTGCCGCCGCCCTGTTTCTTGGTGTCACGCGCGCCGGGGTCTTTGACGCCGGTGCCACCCGACTTGTCGCTACCGGCCGTCATTTCTTTGGGCGGCTCTTCGAGGATCGAACGCTGGATGCCGAAACGCGCGGCGATCTCTTCCGGCTTGGAGAGCTCGGCAGGTTTGGGAATGGGAGGGGGCGAGGTCAGCGCGCGCACCAATCCGAAGACCCCGAAGTGAAAGATGAACGAACTGACGACGGAGAGCCCGACCAGCAGGTCGCGCCGCTTCTTCTTGCTGAGCGGCGGAGCCGCCGGTCCAAATTGGAAAAAGAGTGAGAACGCGCCGTACTGAAGTAGACCCCAATCGCCGGGGACCAGGATGACGGGCGCGTCGACGAAACGCTTGGGATCCTCTTCGCGACCGCGCAGACGCAGAAGGCCGCTGGAAACGCCGCGCGCGTCGAGCTCCCATCCCGTGGCCACCGCGCGCACCGGCGTGCTCGACGCCGGAAGGCCGTCGGGCATGACCATGCTGGCGCCCCCGGTCTCTCCGAGGACGTACGACTCACCGACCGGGAGATTTTTCACCGAGAGCACCGTGGTGCCCCAGGCGGCGGCTACGCGAAGCACGGTCGAGGGTAGTGCGGCGGATGCTGTCATCAGAAGTCGGGATCGCGCTGGGTTGCGGACAGCTCCCGCATGAAAGAACGATGCCCGAGATCGCCGGCGGCGAATTCGGCGCGCACGCGACGCAGGAAGTACACGAGCTGTGGCACCTTGAGGCGCCCCTCGACGTCGGTTTCCGTGAATTGAAACTGCTTGGTGGCGCCTTTTTCGATGACGGTTACGCCGCCGTCACTCGTGTAAGTCTTGGCCGGCGGCGCTGTCTTCGCTTCGCCTCGTCCGGTCATGGCCGGCGCCGCGCTCGCCGCGGGCTCGGGTTCGGTGCTCGGGGATGCCGTGTCTTTGGCGGAAGCCGGCGGTGCAGGCTGCGTTTTGGCGGGAGCCGGTTTGGCCGACGGCGCTCTCGGTCGACCTTTGATGCCCTGGGCCGAACCCGATGCTGCTGCAAGCACGACCGCCCCGAGGATCAAGAGAACCCCGCGCTTCGGCATGACTTCCATAGTACCGAAAAACCTTCGGCTGGCACTACTCAACCTACGGCGGTTTTCACCATACCTGCGTGCCCCTCGCTCGCAATTTACGGGCGGGCGTCGTCACCAATGTGCGCCTGAAACATACGCGCGCACTCCGCTTCCGGGCCCCCTCGCGGAAACGGAAGGCCTTAGCCCGCCGATCGCTCGATGGCGACGTAGCGCTGTTTGCCGTCGCGCTTGATCTTGAGGAGGACCGGACTTCCATCCGGAGTGCTCTTCGCACGCGCCACTACATCCTCCGGACGATGCACAGCTCCGTGGTTGACCTCGACGATGACGTCACCGGGCGCCAACTGCCCATCGGCCGGGCTACCCGGCATGATCCTGCCGACGACGACCTCGCCTTTGCGGTTCGGCGATTCGCCGATTTCGATGCCGAGGCCGGTGGGCGCGCCGTTGCCCGGCCTGTTCGAGGGCTTCTGATCGGCGCGCGCCGCGTCGTCTTTCAGCTCGTCGAGGGCGACGTCGAGCGTCTGCCGTTTGCCCGCGCGCAGCACTTCGACCTTGGCGCGAGAGCCGGGCGCATGGCGAGCAACGATACGCGGAAGGTCTTCCGTCGAAGGCACCGGCGTGTCATCGACACCGACGATGACGTCGCCGCTCTTCACGCCGGCGCGATCCGCTGCGCCGCCCGGCACGACTTCGGCCACGAGCGCCCCTTTGGCGCCGTCCATGCCGAGCGCTTTGCGGAGCGCGGCGTCGACCGGTTGGATGGCGACACCGAGATAGCCGCGCGCGACGCGACCGGTACTGAGCAGCGGGGCGATCACTTCTTTCAGCGCGTCGACCGGGATGGCAAAGCCGATCCCTTGGCCATTGGGGTTGATGGCGGTGTTGATGCCGACGACCTCTCCCTTGAGGTTGAAGAGCGGTCCGCCGCTGTTGCCAGGGTTGATCGAAGCATCGGTCTGGATGAAGTCGTCGTACGGCCCAGCGCCGATGGCGCGATCCTTGGCGCTGACGATGCCCATGGTGACGGTGTTTCCGAGGCCGAAGGGATTGCCGATAGCGACGACGTATTCTCCTACGCGCAGGTCGGTGCTCGATCCGAGCGACGCGCCTGGCGTATCCTTCGCCCCTTCGAGCTCGAGCACCGCGAGATCGAGACGTTGATCTCGACCGACCACCTTGGCGGTAAACTCGCGCTCGTCCGCAAGCTTCACTTTCACCTCGTTGGCCCCGTCGACCACGTGCGCGTTGGTCACGACGTGACCCTTGCCATCGACGATGAATCCGGAACCGAGCCCCTTCTGGCGGAACATGGGGTTTTCCCCACCGCGACGGCCGGGCCCGAACGGTCCAAAAGGTTGAGGCCCAAAAGGGCCGAAGGGAGAATTGTCGTCGAGCTTGGCTGGATGCACGTCGTGCGTGATGGTGATGTTCACGACCGAAGGTTTGACCTTCGCGACCAGCGCGGCCACGTCGGGGGTGCCGGTCAAAAGCGGCGGCGATGCGAACGGCGCGGGCGTCGAAGCCAAAGCCTCGGCCGCCGAGACCGACTTCGCGTCGGACCCCGCGACCAGCGCGGAGGGGTTGCCCGCCGCGGCGCCGTTGACGTTGGGCGACTGCCTTTGGCATCCGGCGAGGAGCGCAGTGGGTAAAACGACGATGAGAGCGAGGTGACCAAGACGATTGGTTGAGCGCATGTCCACTCGTGGTGCAACCGGCCGCTACGACGTTTCATTCCCCTCGCACTCTTACGTGGCCACCTCGCTGATGGGCCGATCGTGATCGGGTACGGCGAAGAACTGACGGCGTCGTGCTTGGGGCAGCGGTCTTCGGCGCAGATCCACGCAGATTCAGCCCTGGCGGAAGCGCGCACGCGCACGGCCGTTGGCGTCGCCGAAAGGGTGGACTAGCCTGCGCCCAGCCATGAAACATCGCTCCCTTTTCATCTCCGCCTCCGCCGTCCTATCTGCCATCGTAGCCCTCGCGGCATGCGAGAAAACGCCGCCCGAGCCCGCTCCCGGCGCGAGCTCCGCGCGTCCCGCCGAGACATCGGCCGCGCCGACGGCCGCACCATCGAGCGCCGCGACCCCATCCCCCTCCGTCATTGGCACGATCACGCCGGCGGAGCTCGGGCCCTTGCAAGATCCGAAGGAAGTCAAGTCGGTGCCTGCGCCGGCGGACGTGGCGGCTGTCCCGAGCGATGCCAAGAAGACGGCATCCGGCCTTGCCCTCAAGGTGCTGACGCCCGGCACCGGCAAGGAGCGTCCCGGCCCCGACGACAAGGTGAAAGTGCACTACACGGGCTGGACGACGGACGGCAAAATGTTCGACAGCTCCGTCACCCGCGGCGAGCCAACCAGCTTCCGCGTCAGCGGCGTCATCAAGGGGTGGACCGAGGGTCTGCAGCTGATGACCGCGGGCGAAAAGGCACGTCTGTGGATCCCCGCCAAGCTCGCCTACGGCGACACCCCAGCGCAGCCGGGAATGCCCGCAGGCATGCTCGTGTTCGATGTCGAGCTCCTGGAGATCGCGACCGCACCGAAGCCGCCGACGGTGCCGCCGGACGTCAAAGCGGCCCCCGCCTCGGCCAAAAAGACGGAATCGGGGCTCGCCTACCGCGTCCTGCAAAAAGGTACGGGCACGCGCCACCCGAAGCCGACCGATCGCGTGAAGGTGCACTATTCGGGATGGACGCCGGACGGCAAGATGTTCGACAGCTCCGTCACCCGCGGCGAGCCGACCGCGTTCGGCCTCAATGGCGTCATCAAGGGGTGGACGGAGGGCGTGCAGCTGATGGTGGAAGGCGAGAAAACCAGGTTCTGGATCCCGGGTGGGCTCGCCTATGGCGACACCCCGCGGCCGGGAGCGCCCGGGGGACCGCTCGTCTTCGACATCGAGCTGCTCTCGATCGACTGACGCTGCGGGTCAGCGGGGCAGCACCGTCATGGTGAGCCCCTCGCGGGCCACGACGGCCTGCGTGGCGCTCCCCTTCTCCTTGACCCAGACGCTGGCGCTCACGCCGATGCGATCGAGCGCCTCATCGTCGCGCTCGGGCTCGTGATGAAAGAGGGCCACGGTGGAGGCTTCTGCTCTGCGCGAAAGCTCGAGCACGTCGGTCACCAGCGAATGCCCCCAGCCGCGTTTGTGGGGGAAGTCGGCCTCGACGTACTGGGCGTCGTGAATGAGCAGACCGACGTCGCGCGAGAACTTGGCAAGGTCGTCCATCGAGGTCGTGGGAGGACCGGGCGGCACGAGCTCGTTGTCGGTGAGGTAGACGAGCGAGGAGCGATCGGCGTCGTCGACGCGGAAACCTTGGGCACCGCCGGGATGGTTGAGCTGGATCCTGGATACGACGGCGGAGCCGATGCGCCAGCGCTCTTCGCGCGGATCGATGAGCTCGACTTTGGCCGGGATGTCCGTAGCCCGCACCGGAAAATGAATTTCTTCGAACAGGATGGAATTATGCCGGAGCCGTTCCTGGGCTGCGGTCGCCAACGGATAGAGAATGAGGTGCGTGTCCTTGCGCCAGATGGGACCGAAGAACGGAATGCCGATGATGTGGTCCCAGTGGGCGTGGGTGATGAGGGCGTGGATCGGACCGGTGGAACCTTCACGCAGCAGCACCCGGCCGAGCTCGCGGATCCCGGTCCCGGCGTCGAGGATCACGACCGTGCCGTCGGAGAGGCGGACATCGACGCAGACCGTGTTGCCTCCGTACCGCACCGTCGCTGGCCCGGGCGTGGCGATGGACCCCCGGACGCCATAGAAAGTCACCCGCATCGGTCTACGATAGAGCGAAGTCGCGGGCGTGTCGCGGATTCTGCGGAGTGGAGCGGGTAGCGGGAGGAAAAACGGAGCTCCACTGTGCGCGAGCGCATGGTTCCGCTAGGCTCGCGCCGCCGCCCCGGACGAGCTCATGGAGGAAAACGCAGGCCCCGCGCAGCCGATGCGCACCCACACCGTGCTCCTGCTGCTGTTCGTTGCCAGCGGCTGCGCTGCGCTCATCTACGAGATCGTCTGGTTCCACCTGCTGCGGCTCGTCATCGGCGCATCGGCGCTCTCGCTCGGCATCCTCTTGGCGAGCTTCATGGGGGGTATGTTTCTGGGGAGTCTCTTGCTCGCGCGTATCGTGCCGCGTACGGCAGAGCCGCTCCGTGTCTACGGTCTCATCGAGATCGGCATCGGGGCCTTCGGGATCGCGCTGCCCTTTTTACTTCCCGGGGTGCGGGCCATTTACTTCGGGCTCTTCGGGCACGGTCTCGCCGGCATCGCCCTGCGGGGGGTCGTGGCGGCGCTCATTCTCCTGCCGCCGACGGCGCTGATGGGCGCGACGCTCCCTGCCGTCGCCCGGCGCTACCGTGGCAATCGTTCGGGGCCTTCCGCGCTCGCCGAGCTCTATGGCGCCAACACGCTGGGGGCGGTGCTCGGTTGCCTCTGGACCGGGTTCTACATTCTGCCGAACTGGGACATCCTGGTCGCCACCGGGATTGCCGCCGCCCTCAATCTTCTCATCGGAATCACGGCGCTGCGCCTGGCGCGCCGGCCCGCAGTGGAGGCGGCGGAGCCCGTCGAGGCCGACGCTCCCGCACCTGTCCGCGACGATGCCCGCATCGTCTATGGGGTCGTTGCGCTCTCGGGTTTGACCGCCCTCGGCGCTCAGGTCGTTTGGACGCGACTGCTCGCGCTCATCTTTGGCGGCACGATATATACCTTTGCCATCATTCTCGCCGTCTTCCTCGGGGGGCTCGGAGCGGGCAGCGCGCTCGCGGCGTGGGCCCTCCGGCGCGGACACGACAGTCGGCGGCTGCTTGCAGCGAGCCAGCTCGGGCTCGTGCCGGCCATCGTGTACGCGGCTTTCATGATCGCCACGATCCTCCCCTACACGTCGACGCTGCGCGTCGTCCCGATCCGCACGTTGCACACGCTTCACGTGATTCGCTGCATGGAGGTGATCCTGCCGGCGGCGGTGCTCTGGGGGATGAGCTTTCCCTTGGCGCTCGCGGCGGCGAGCGCTGCGAGCTCTGATCAAGGTCGATCGAGCGGCAACGTGTACGCCGCCAACACCTTCGGGGCCATCGTGGGCTCCCTTGCCACGAGTCTTCTGCTCATTCCGTCCTGGGGAACGCGCACCGCCGAGCAGATCTTTGTCGTGCTCGCCGCGATCTCGGCCTCCCTCATGTACGCATCGATCCGCCGGCCCTTGAAGAAGAACGACCAGGACGGCGCAAAGCAGACGGCAGCGCCCGCTGAGGTCCCCGCCGAGGGAGCGACGGCGGACAAGAAGACCGCGGGGCAGATGAAGAAGCGAAAGCGGACGCGTCTCGACGTCCTCGCCGAGCTACCCCTTCCCCTTGCCATCGTCGGGGTGCTTTTGGTGCCCGCTTTGCCCGCGAAGTTCCAAGCGATCGGCCGGTACATTTGGACACTGAACGACCGAGACAAAATTCCGTACGTCGCCGAGGGGGTGGCATCGACGGTGGCCGTCCGTGAATCCTCGAACCACCGCTACTACCACGTGGCCGGCAAAGTCGAGGCGTCGACGGATGCGCTGGATATGCGCTTGCAGCGCTTGCTCGGTCACCTCTCCGCGCTCGCGCACCCCCATCCGGAATCGGTGTTGGTCGTCGGCCTCGGCGCGGGTGTGACGGCGGGCGCCTTCGTCGTCCACCCCGAGGTCAAGCGCATCGTCATATGCGAAATCGAACCCGCCGTTCTGCCGGCGGCGTCCCGCTATTTTTCCCAACAGAATCACAACGTTTTGTCCGATGCGCGCGTGGAAGTGGTCAGCGACGATGCGCGGCACTTCTTGGCGACGACACACGAAAAGTTCGACATCATCACTTCCGACCCCATTCATCCCTGGGTTCGCGGCAACTCGGTGCTATTTTCTCAAGAGTACTACGCTATCGTCAAAGATAAGCTCAATCAGGGCGGGATTGCCACACAGTGGGTTCCACTCTACGAGACCAGCGAAAAGGCCATTCAGATTCAGATGCGCACCTTCGTCGACGCATTTCCGGACGGCACGGTGTTCAACTCGCAGCCAGAGGCCAAAGGATACGAGGTGGTCCTGCTCGGCCAAGTCGAACCGCTGCGTATCGACATCGCCGCCGTGCAGCATCGGATTGACGACAACCAGGCGCTCCGCCAGTCCCTCGCCGAGGTCAAGCTCACCTCGGCGCTCGACATTTTCGCCTCTTACGGGACGCGCGGCCGCGAGCTCGGCGACTGGTTGAAAGAGACTCCGGTCAATCGCGACTTCAGCCTCAAGCTCGAGTACATCTCCGGCCTCGCTTTCAATTTCCAGCTAGCCGACGAGATCTACGCCAGCATGATCAAGGGGCGCACCTACCCCGAGGACATCTTCTTCGGGCCCGACGAGATCATCACGCAGCTGCGGGGGCGCCTGGCGCCCAAACCTCGTCCCGCTGCCAAATAAAGTTGCGGAGCGAAGACGACCCATGTCGACCACGACGGAAACCGACGAGACGCCGCGCCCTGCGGCAAACGCGCCCGCCGGTGCGGATCGTGTTCCCCGCGAGGCGCATCATGAACGACAGCGCTTGCTCGAGGAACAGGCACGGCAAAAGGCGCGCACCTCACGCGTGATTTCCAGCTTTCGGTTGATCACGTTCGTCGGGGCGGCGGGGCTCGCGTTCGCGCGGGGCTTCGGCTATCTCCCCTTCTGGTGCTGGTGGCTCGCCGCCGCGCTGGCGGCCGCGTTCGTCGCGCTGGTGGTGTGGCACGCGCGAATCGATCGGATCGAGCGGCGCCTAGCGGCAGCCATCGCCTTTCACCGTTGGGCCATCCTGCGCATCGATGGCAAATACGCCGAATACCCGTCGCGCGGTGAGCGCTTCCGTTCCGACGAACACCCATACTCCTCCGACCTCGACCTCTTCGGCGAAGCGTCGCTCTTTCAGCTTCTCGATTCGACGCGCACCCGCCGCGGCGAGGATACCTTGGCGCGGTGGCTCACCGAATCGTGTGCGCGTGACGAGGTGCTCGAACGACAGGCCGCCGTACGCGAGCTGATGGCGCGCGAGGGGGTGCGCGAAGAGCTCGCCGTCCTCGGTGCCCTCATCCGTGCGGACAAGCCCGATCCGGCGCCCCTCGTCGCCTGGGCCGAATCGCCACCCGTCGTTTCCGCGCTCCCGTTGGCACGCGTCGCGGCGTTCTTGCTGCCAGCCCTTTTGGCGCTGGCATTCGTCCTCTCCCAACTCGAAATCGTCTCCAGCCGGATCGTGCTCGTCGTGGCGCTCGGACAGTGGCTCTATGCGCTCAGTCTCCTGCCCAAGGTCGAGCCTATCGCGAGCGCCGTGAGCGCGCGCGAAGGGGCCCTCTCCCCCTACCGATCCATGCTGGAGCTCATCGCGCGGGAGCGCTTCGAGACGCCTTCGATGCAACGTCTACATGCAAAAATTGGAACGACAAAGGAATCGCCGCGCACCGCACCCGAGGAGATAGGCAGGCTATCGGCAATCGCCGGGTTTCTCGATGCGCGTCAGAATGAAGTTTTTCGATTCTTCATAGGGCCGCTCTTTCTTTGGGATCTGCACTGCGTGCTGGCGCTCGAACGATGGCAAATACGCGCCGGGCGACGGGTGCGGTCGTGGCTCGACGCGATCGGCGAGTTCGAAGCGCTGGCCAGCCTGGCCGGATTTGCTCACGATCATCGCGAAACCAGCTGGCCGACGCTCGAAGAAACGTCGGCCTTCCGTGCCAAAGGTCTCGGACACCCGCTCATCGATGCGAAGGGGCGGGTGACGAACGACGTCAGTCTGCGCGGGCCTGGAACTGCCCTCTTGGTCACCGGGTCGAACATGAGCGGGAAAAGCACACTCCTTCGCTCCATGGGAACGAACGCCGTGCTCGCCATGGCTGGCGCTCCCGTCGTCGCCGAGGAGCTCGTCATGGCGCCGGTCGAGCTGAGAACCAGCATGTGGGCCCGCGACTCCCTCGCCAAAGGCGTCAGCCATTTCTATGCCGAGCTCGAGAAGCTCAAATGCGTCGTCGATGGGATAGAGGCCGAACGTCCACTTTTTTTCTTACTCGACGAGATCCTCCAGGGTACGAACTCGCGCGAGCGCATCATCGGCGCGCGCTCCGTCTTGCGTCATTTGCTCGAGCGCGGCGCCATGGGCGCGATCTCGACCCATGACGTCGGCCTGCTCGACCTCGGGCCCGATCTCGACGCCCGTGTGGATAAAGTCCATTTCGAAGAACAGGTCAGCGATTCCGAAAACGGAAAATCAACGATGACCTTCGACTACAAGTTGAGGCCCGGGGTCGTCCGCTCGACCAACGCGCTTCGCCTCATGCGACGCGTCGGCATCGACGTCGACCTCGAGTGAGGGCAGTGCCAACGCGATGCACAGCGACGCCGCGACGCCGCGACGTGCCCGGCCGCCCCATGCCCAGCTCCGCGTAGCTGCACTTACCATCCCGCGTAGCTGTACTTAAGGATGGGTGGTACGGTTGCGGCGCTATTTGAGGAGGCACGGGCAGTCGGAGTGAGCAGGGATGTATCGGGGCCGGAGGCCCCGCAGGGTGGGGCCCCATTCCGAACTTGCTTCGGTGGGGCGGGGGCAGCGCCCCCGCAGGGAGTGGCATAAGAAGCCCGCTCTTCGAGCGGGCTTCTTATGATAGGAAACCTCGGCATGCTCCCCTTTCTCGTTAAAGGAGACCGCTCCGGCGACGATCCGATCTTCGCGCTGAACCAGGAGGCGACGCTTCGGGCAGGGCGCGGTGAGTCCATCATCAACGCCACCATCGGGGTGCTGCTGGACGACAGCGGCGCGCTCGCGGTTCTGCCCACGGCTGCGCGGGCGGTCAAAGACGTCGGAGAGGAAGATTGGGCTGGCTATGCACCGATCGCGGGAACCCCGGCCTTCCTCGAAGCGGTGATGGACGACCTTTTCGCGAACCAGCCGGCGATGCGGGCCGCGGCGGCAGCGGTCGCGACGCCGGGCGGCACCGGCGCGCTGCGTCACGTCATCTCGACCTTCCTCGAACCGGGCCAATCGCTGCTCACGACCTCCTACTATTGGGGTCCCTACGAGACACTGGCCGACGAGCACCAGCGCCGCGTGCAGACCTTCGAGATGTTCGATCCGCAGAGCAACATGAGTCGCCTTCATTTCGAAGCGCTCGACCGAAAACTCGGGGAAATCATGGCCGCCCAGGGGCGCGCCGTCCTCTTCATCAATGACCCGTGTCAGAACCCGACGGGCTACTCGATGAGCGAGGAGGATTGGCGCTCGATGGTCGAGGTCCTCGGTCGTCACGCGAGCCGCGGCCCCGTGGCCGTCGTCCTCGACGCGGCTTACTCCGCCTATGCCAAGGAAGGGACCCGCACGGCTCTTCGCGCCTTGGAATCGCTTCTCGGGCGCGCCCTCGTCCTGGTCGCCTGGAGCGCATCCAAAACGTTCACGCACTACGGACTTCGCGTGGGCGCTCTCGTCGCCCTTCTTCCGGATGCAAAGGAGCGCCAGCGCATCGAATCGGCGCTCGGCTTTGCGTGCCGCGGCACATGGTCGAACTGCAACCGCGGGGGCATGACGGCGGTCACGCGGCTCCTTCGTGAACCGGCCCTCGCCGACGCCGTCGCCAAAGAGCGTCGACGCCTCGTGAGCCTCCTCGACGGGCGCGTCGCCGTCTTCAACGACCTCGCGCGTCCACGCCGCCTTCGCTATCCGCGTTACGATGGCGGTTTTTTCGTGACGATGTTCGTCGAGGACGCTCCTCGAGCGGCTGCAAAAATGAAGGAGGACGGTGTCTTCGTGGTGCCGCTGAAAGGCGCGCTGCGCGTGGCACTCTGCTCGGTAGCCGTCCCCCAGATCCCTAGACTCGTGGACTCGCTCGAAAAAGCGAGCCTCGCCAGCGCACGCGATGTTTGACAAGCGGGGACGTGCCGCCTATCAAGCGGCCCAGATTTCGCTGCCAGATCGACGGTCGGAACAGCCTGAAGACCACCCGATTACCTGGCCGAAACGAAGTGGACCGAGTCTCCCTCGGGAGTAAGGCGGATCGTGATCTGGAATGGCGAAGAACGGACGGAGTAGTGCTATGTTGCGGCCCCCGCCGAACCTTGCTTCCGTCTCGGCCGGCCGTGTTGATCTTTCGAATTACTAATTTCCTAGTTGCAAACAGGGGCCGTAGCTCATTTGGGAGAGCGCCTGCATGGCATGCAGGAGGTAGAGGGTTCGATCCCCTTCGGCTCCACTTCTGTTGTTCTTCTGTTCTTCTCACTCTTCCGTCTTTTTCGGTCCCGGGGGGCTTGCACGCGCGGGCAAATGCGCAGGGCATCCCTTTGACGATGTGCGTCATAGCGCACCGTTGCAAAGCGGTAGCGACAGTGTCTCTCCACAACCGCGTCTTGAATCGACGGCCGGTCCGCGCTTTGGAAATTGAGGCGATGGAAACTTCGCGCAGCGCGGGTGTGTATTCCGTTTCGCATGATGCTCCAACACCACACTTCGGTGCGCTGGTTCACTCGCAAATTTCCGGCTGATCGTGCACTGACGTCACTCGCTGAGAAGCGCGCCGGAAACGCGTGAAGAGTCGTGCGTGGTTCAAATCAATTCTTCGCGCACCATCCCAAAAAACTCTATTGCAATGTCAAAGAAACCAGGCTACTCGTGCCGGTCATCGCAACCTGAGTTGTTGTAGGCGTAGCTGTACAACCTCGAGATCTCCGGTACCGAATTGCTTGAGGGTGGCTGGGGCGAGGTTGGTCGAGTAGAGGCGTCAGCTCTTCAAAAAGAAGCTTCACCGTTGTTTGGCTCCCCCCCCGTGGCTCAGCCACACACGTGGCAGATTGATCTGCCTCGTGGTTGAACTCCACCATCCCCGCAGCAATTAGGCATATCTCGTGGAGAGGAATTCGTGACAATGCTCAAGAAGACGTTCTGGCATTGGGTCGTCTGCGCCATCGCGGCAGCATTATTGCTAACGCCGAAGGCGGCACTGGCCCAGCAAGGCGCAGCTGTCCTCACAGGGACCATCGTCGACGCGGCGAACAAACAACCGGTCGCCGACGTCGTCGTGACGGTCACCTCACCAGGCCTCCAAGGGGAGCAGATGGTGGTGACTGACTCGTCGGGTCTCTATCGAATTCCCGCTCTTCCGCCGGGCGTCTACACGCTCCGCCTCGAGAAGGAACAGTACCGGCCGTTCTCACGTGACGGCATCAATCTCCGAGCCGACTCGACGATTCGTCAGGACGCCCAACTCCTTCCCGAAGCTCTCAAGGCCGAGGAAGTGACGGTCGTGGCGCGGCCCCCGTCGGTCGACATTGGTTCGAGCTCCACGGGTCAGAACATCTCGCAAGAGTTCACGCGGCGCATCCCCGTCGCCGCACCGGGCGGCAAGGGCGGCGGCTCGCGGTCATTCGAGGCCGTCGCAGAGTCGACGCCGGGCGCCAACTCCGACACGTACGGCACGTCGATCAACGGCACGACTTCTCCCGAGAACCAGTACGTGCTCGACGGCATGTCGGTCAATAACCCCGCCTTCGGCGTCATTGGCACGCCGCTCTCGATGGAGTTCATCAAAGAGGTGAACATCATCAGCGGCGGTTACATGCCGGAGTACGGACGCGCCACGGGCGGCATGCTGAACGTCGTCACCAAGTCCGGTTCGAACGAGTTCCACGGCGGCGTCTTCGGCTACTACTCGCCGGGCGCTCTCGAGGGAAAGCGCTCCCTGGTTCGCCGCGCGGGGCAGACCGTCGCGACCGACACGACGCTCGGGTACATCGGTGACATCGGCGCCGACATCGGCGGCCCGATCGTCAAAGACAAGTTGTGGTTTTACGTGGGACTCGATTTCGCGAAGACGCGCTTCAACCTGAAGCGCAGCCTCAATCGCAGCAAGGTCCTCCCGACCGCCGACGATCCCCGTGCGCTCGACCCGGTGGCAGCGGCCAACGGCGAGCAAGTGCTGATTCCGGGTTCCGAATCGGACTGGGCCGCGGAATCGACGCAGATCCAGGCGATGGGCAAACTGACCTTCGCCATCAACCAGGACAACCAGCTGCACCTCGCCGTCTATGCGACGCCGAGCCAGAGCGGCGGCGATGGCAAATACGGCATCAGCCCGCTGACCGGTCAGCCGGAAGCCGACCCCCGCACGACGGCGGGTCTCAACGGCCCCTACGGTGCACTCGCACACAAGCGACTCGGATCCTCGTTCGACACGAGCCTCAAGTGGGACTCGGCCTTCGACAACAAGCGCGTCCTCATCAACACCACCGTTGGGTGGCACCATGAGACGGGCGGTATCCTCGGAGCGGACGGTTCCGGCCCCGAGGAAACCCTAAACCCCGGCGTCTTGGCCGGCCAATCCCGAGTCGCATGGCGCCGCACCGCAGGGGGGCTCCACGAGATTTACGATCTGGACCCGACGCCCATCGACCGGTCGCTATGTGACCCCGCCAATGGCTACGATTGCCCCGTCACCACGTACAACACGGGAGGACCCGGCGCTCTCAGCCGGCAGGCTCTCGATCGCTATCAGGGCCGCAGCATCCTCACCTACTTGTTGCAGGGCGCTGGCCACCACGTCATCAAGGCGGGCGTCGACGTCGAGTATAACCAGTACGAAGTCACCAAGTCCCACTCGGGCACGGCGCAATACCGCGAGTCGACGGCGGGAACGAGCTTCAGCGACTACCGGAACTACAGCTACCTCTCCGGCCCCGACCAGATCAACATACTCCCGTTCTTGAAGACCAAGACGAAGTCGATTACGGCGGGCGGCTTCCTGCAGGACAGCTGGAGCGTGATGGACAAGGTGACGCTCAACGTCGGCCTTCGCTACGACGCTCAGTTCCTTTACAACACGTTTGGGGAGCGCGGGCTCAGCCTGCCGAACCAGTGGTCGCCCCGCGCGGGCGTGATTTACGACCCGACGCAGTCTGGCCGAGCGAAGTTGTTCGCCAACTTCGCTCGATTCTACGAGAGCGTTCCCCTCGACATGGCCGACCGGGCGCTTTCCGGTGAGGCGTCTGCAGGCACCTCGCACCAGCCCTTCAGCCCGACGCGAAACTGCTCGCCGATCGTCCCGGGTGCGCCGGATGCCGGTCCATGCCTCGGCGATGCCAACCGGCGGGTGGCTTCGCCAACCCCCCCCAACAAGTATTACACTCTCTTGTCCGGGGACGGTCACCCCACTCCGATCGACCCGAACATCAAGCCTCAGTCGTCCGACGAGATCGTGGCGGGCGGCGAGTACGAGATCGTCCGCGATGCCCGCGTGGGCGTGAGCTATACAAAACGATGGATGAACTACGTCATTGAGGACATGAGCCGCGACGAGGCCGCGACCTACTTCATTGGCAACCCAGGATATGGAACGTCCACGGATTTCCCGAAGCCCAGACGCGACTACGATGCAGTGACACTGTACTTCACCAAGGTCTTCGCCGAGGACTGGCTGGCCCAGGCGAGCTACACGGCCTCGTACCTCCGCGGCAACTATGCCGGCCTCTTCCGACCGGAAACGCAGCAGCTCGACCCGAACATCAACTCGGACTTCGACCTTCGTTCGCTGCTTACCAATCGTGATGGGCCGCTCCCCGGCGACCGAACGCATCAGGTCAAACTCTACGGCGCCAAGGATTGGATCCTCACCCCCGAGCACCACGTCACGACCGGCGTCTCCTTCCGCGGCAAGTCGGGCACGCCGACTGGCTACTTCGGTTCGCACCCGCAGTACGGTCTGGATGAGGCGTTCATCCTTCCCCGTGGCTCGGGTGAGCGAAATCCGTGGGAGTTCGGCGCTGACCTCGCCCTTGGCTACCGCTTCCAAATCGACAAGGACAAGTCGGTTCAAGCGACCGTCGACATCTTCAACCTGTTCAACTTCCAGGCGATGAATCTCTCCGACCAGCGGTACACGGCTTCTGACGTTCGGCCGGTCGTGGGCGGCGTGGCCAACGCGGATGGTACGATCACAGGACTGGTTCACTCCGACGACGGTTCGCCGTTCACCCCCGCGGAAAGGAACCCCAACTTTGGTCGACCTCTCGCGTACCAAGCGCCGCGCGTGTTCCGCTTTGGCCTTCGGACAACGTTTTGATACCTGAAATCACAGGTTACCTGAAAAGTTATAGGAAGGACGCGAACCGTGGATAAGCGAAGCCTGGTTTTGTATCTCTCGGGATTGGCAGCCGCCGGGGCCGTGGTCGGCCTCGCAGCTTCCTGTTCAGACCAGCCCCGCATGAAATGCACCGCTGGACATGGAGCCTTTGCTGCCGTGTACACCCCCAAGGGTGGAACGGATTGCGACCTGCATGGCGAAGAGATTGGTATCGAGGCGTACAACGAATCCCTCCCGGACAAGTCGACCCTCGACCCCAACAACGGCAGTCTCGGCATGGAACCGGTCGCTCTTGCGGCCAGAATCGACCAGCATCCCCCTGACATGAACGGCGCGCATTCCGCCTTTTCCTTGGGCAAGTGGGCTGGCCGGGAGCCGGGGGGGGACGAGTTCTGCACTGTTTCCAATCCCACCAACATCGAGCAAAACCTTGAGTACGTTCCGCCGGGACAATTGCAGCCTGACGGTGGCCCTGGGACGGAGGCCGTCCCGGCCTTGAATATCAAGTATGAATGGTCGAATGTTCGCTTTTACAACACGCCGGCAGCTCCCGGAACGCAACTGATCGCGGACCTCATCCTGACGAGGACGGAAGGATCCCTCGACGGCGGGGCAGGGACCCCATGCACGGCTGAGTATAAGGTCGTAGGCCTTTGGCCGTCGATCTCCTGCGCGGCCAGCCCGCTGGAGGACGGCGGCGCGCCCCCCGACCCCCTCGACTATTCCAAATGCTCGCCCGAACCTGACCCCTCCAAGAACCGCCCGACGGGCTCAGGAATTGGCCCGGACCTTTTGACGAGGTGCGACGAGAATCTTCGCCTCTGCGTACTTGCCAAGGATCCTCCGTCGTTCAAGTAACGACATGTAATGAACGCTGGCATTCGATCCCATTTTCATTCATAGAGAAGACGTAGTTTCATGTTCGACTCAGTTCTCGAGCGCAATATTCCGAAGCGGCAGTTCGGACGGGGGGCGATCCTTTCGATTGTCGTCCATGCCTTGCTGCTCCTTGTGGTGGTGTACCTCTCCTCCCGCCCCGCCAAGGCGGTCGAGAAGGATCTCCGGGCGGTGACGTTCCTGGCGACGCCACCGCCGCCGCCTCCGCCACCACCTCCTCCTCCGCCTGCTGGTGGAGCGAAAAAGCCGAAGGCCGAGAGGACCGCCGTCAAGAAGATGGACACGGTCGTCGAAGCCAAGAGCAAACCCGACCCTGTCGAGAACAAGCCGAAGGAAGAAGCAGCCGGCGTCGAGGGCGGAGTCGAGGGGGGCGTGGTCGGCGGTGTCGTGGGAGGCGTGGTCGGAGGCGTGCTGGGCGGTGTGCTCGGCGGTCAGTTGAACAAGACGACAGCCATTCCGTTCGGCGCCGGCATGGAGCGGCCGAAGCTTCTATCGAACCCGCCGCCGACGCTCACGCCCGAGGCCAAGGCCGCCAACATCCAAGGCCTGGCTATCGTCAAGTGCGTCATCAATCTCGACGGTACGCTTTCGAACTGCAAACTCATCAAAGGTCTGCAGTTCCTCGACAAGGCGATACTTGAAGCCGTTTCGACTTGGAAGTACACCCCTGTGACGTTCCAGGGGCGGCCCGTGACGGTCGAGTACATCATCCAGGTCAAAGTCGTTCAATAGTTCATTTTTTGGCTCAGGCTGTTAGCCAACCGAAGGCAAGTACGGGCCGCTACTCGAAAAGCACTCACAAAGAGGAAGAGCGATGCAATTCACGTTATCTGACCTATGGGCCCATATGGGGCTCTTCGCCCGGCTGATCGTCCTTGCACTGGCGGTCATGTCGATAGCATCCCTCTTCGTGACGGGGGAGCGGCTCTTCGCCTTCAGGAAGGCGAAAAAGCAGTCCATCGAATTTGCGGGGCGGATGGCCGGCCTCCTTCAACAAGGCGGCATCGACGCCGCGGCGGCCGCCGAAGCGGGGCCCGATCCGGGCTACCTCGGTCGTGTCCTCGACGCCGGGCTGCAAGCCTATCGGATATCCCCGAAAGGCGACCCCGAGCTCATCTTCGAATCGGTTTCTCGTGCGCTCGAACGGCAGGCGCAACGCGAGGTTCAGACGCTCAAGCGCGGGCAGGGCATCCTCGGTACCGTGTCGTCGACGGCACCGTTCATCGGGTTGCTCGGAACCGTCATGGGTATCGTGAACTCCTTCCAGCTCATGGCCGCTTCCGGGTCCGGCGGTTTGGCCACGGTCTCGGCGGGTATCGCCGAAGCCCTCGTGACCACGGCGTTCGGTCTGCTCGTCGCCATCCCGGCCGTCATGGCCTTCAACTACATCACGGGCTACATCGAGGCCCGGTCGGTCGACATCGCGGAGTCGTCCAACGAGCTCCTCGACCTTTTGGCCAAGCACCTCGGTCACAAGCCGGCCATGGCGTCTCCCGCCAACGTCGGCGGGATCGCCGCCCGCGTACAGGCTCGCTAAGAAGGACGCGCACGAGCTGGGAGCACCGCTCGTCGAGCGACGAGCGGCTCTGGCCAATGGAGTAGACGATGGGATTTAGCGCGGGATCCGCCAAGGGTATCAAGAACGACATCAACGTCACGCCTCTCGTCGACGTGGTGCTGGTGCTGCTGATCATCTTCATGGTCATCACGCCGATGCTGCAGCGAGGCAAGCCCGTCAGCCTCCCCAAGGGCGCACACCCCGAAACCAACGAGAAGGAAGGCGACCCGTTGGTGCTGTCGATCACTGCCGACAAGAAGCTTTGGATCGAGAGCAACATGGTCCCGGAGGCGCGCTTCGAAACGGAGCTCAGCACCGAGCTGGCGAAAGAGCCCGGCCGCAAGATGATGCTCAAGGGGGACGAGACGCTGGAAGTCGGCGAGGTACGCAAGCTGATGGACCACGCCAAGAAAGCGGGGGCCAAGGGCCTCCAGCTCGCCATCGAAGTACCGAAGAAGAAATGAAGGAGCAGCGGTCGTCGTCATGAGCAAGCGGAAGATCACGGTCCAGCGAGCTGGCGTCATCAATACGGACATCAACGTCACGCCGCTCGTCGACGTCGTGCTGGTGTTGCTGATCATCTTCATGGTCTTGACGCCGCTGCTGGAGAAGGACATCTCGGTGCGCACGCCCTCGACCGAGAAGGTGGATGTCGTCAGCGACGTGCCGCCCGATCAGCTCATCGTGTACGTCAACGCCCAAGGCGACCTCCGGCTCAACACCGAGGCCATCGCCAACAGCGAGCTCGTCTCCAAGCTGAAGCCGATTCTCGAGGGGAAGAAGGAAGACGACCGCGTCGTCTTCGTCGTAGCCGACGACAAGTGCAACTACTCCAAGTTCGTGACGGTGCTCGACGGGACGAAGGAGGCGGGCGCAAAGGTCCTCGGCATCGCGACCGATGCGCCCGATCCTGCGATGTTTCAATAGGCGCGCGGCGCGCAAACGTGTCCGCTCGGTCGAGCGACTACGCGTTGCGGTAGATGTCGACGAGAAAGAGCAGCGCGGGGCCGCTGCCGATGTTGACGATGGAGTGAGGGAGATCGGCCCGGTAACTCACCGAGTCCCCCTTGGCGAGCTCCTCCCCGTCGGTTCCCGACTCGACGCGCACGCGCCCCTTCTGAACGGTGAGAAACTCGCGCGTGCCGCGGAAATGCGCGGCGCTGCGCAGCTCGCCGCTTTCAGCGAGCTCGACTTCATAAAACTCGACGTCCTTCTCCAGGTTCAACGGGGATAGCGTCCGGATCGTGCAATTTTTGTCGGAGCGGTAGTGATAAGCGCGATCTTGCGCGCGGATGACGGTGACGCTGGTGGTGGTACCTGGCGCCTCGAGTAGCTCCGCCAGCGAGATGCCCAAGGCGCGCGCGATACGGAAAGTTACGGCTACCGTCGGATTCGCCTGACCCCGCTCGATCTGGCTCAGCATCGATCGACTGACGCCGGAAGCTCGTGCCAAAGCGTCGAGGGACCACGCCCTCTCGCCGCGCAGTTGCTTGAGACGTTTGCGGAGATGCCCACTGACGAGATCAGGACCGGCGGCACCCCGCAGTCGATGGCGCTCATTCA
>Ga0193706_1000171_pt1 | contig 45691 bp, 37 predicted proteins | sample U3c1metaG_FD_160130 | JGI IMG/M metagenome (GOLD analysis project Ga0193706, IMG submission 160130) | Soil microbial communities from a riparian zone of the East river system, Colorado, United States - U3c1 | ecosystem: Environmental > Terrestrial > Soil > Riparian zone | place: USA: East River... | reverse complement strand
GAGCGCGCCCGCAAGCGCCGAGCGTCGCCCCGGTGGTCGAAACGTCGTCGACGACGGCCAAAACCTGATCTTTGACCGCTGCCCGCCCGGTCACCTCGATGGCCGTGACAAGGTTGGCCTGCCTCGCCGCGCCTGAGAGCTTTGCTTGTGGCGCGGTGTCAACAGGCCGAACGAGGGCCGTCGTCACGAGGGGCACGCCGATTTCGCGCGCAACGTGGGCGGCCAAGAGCGCGGCCTGGTTGTAACCGCGCTCGACCAAGCGGTGCGGATGGAGCGGGACCGGTAGAACCGCGCTCACGTCGAGCTCGGCGGCGCGGCATGCGGCGCGCAGAAGTTGGCCGAGGGGTCGGGCCAAGTACGGTCGGTCCTCGTACTTCAGGCGCCGAATGGCTGTCGCCAGCGCGCCCCCGTAATAAGCGAACGCTACGCCGTCGCTAGCGATGTCTGCATCAGCCGCGCCGCAGCGCTCCACGGTGGCGGCACACGCGGGGCAAAAGACGTGAGCGCGTCGCACGGCGAGCTCGCAAGCAACGCAGCGCGGCGGGCTCAGCACGTCACCGAGCAATTGCATCAACACGAACGATGCATCGTCCAGATCGCGCCCTCGGTTGCGGCAGTCGTCCCGGTGTCAGTGGGTGCGGCACGCGACGGTGCTTCGGTCGCAGTGAACGCTTCGGCGCGATGGTCGGCTTCGTGAGCCGCTCGCCAGGACGGGCGCCACTCTTCGAGCGTCAAACCGTAGAGCACGTGATCTTCCCATTTGCCCGCGATCCGTAAATACCTCTCGGCGTAGCCCTCTTCGCGAAAACCGCGCTTCTGCAAGATCGTGCGGCTGACGTGATTGGTCGGCATCACCGCAGCCTGCATGCGATGCAAACCGAGCCGATCGAAGGCGAACCCGAGCGCCGCGTCGACCGCTTCCGACATGAGACCGCGCCGCACGTGACCGGCGTCCATCCAGTACCCGAGCTGAGCGCTTTGGAACGGCCCGCGGGTTACCGAGCTCAAGGCGATCCTCCCCACGATGGGCTCGCGCGGAACCCGCAGCTGCACGACGAACACGTACCCGGACCCCGCTTTCCAGTCGCGGCGATGGCGCGCGATCGATCGGCCGAGCTCGGTGAACCCGGCCGGATTCGTACCCGGCGGCGGCGAGGGGCTCCAGGGCCGAAGATGCTCCGCATTGCGAATCAGTAGCCCGCGCAACTCGGCGATGTCGGTAGCTCGCGGCGCGCGCAGGACGACTTTTTTCGCGTCGAGCCGCACATCGAGCGACACGGAAACGAGCTCATCCGACATGCCGCTCTATCCTTCTTCCTGTCACGACCAGACTTGGGGGAAGGTTTCAGTCTACCAGACGAACCGCGTTTTTCGCCAAGCGTACCTGGTCCGATGATCCATGCGCTCAACCTAGCCCGAGCAGCTTATTCATCGATGCCTCATCGGCCGGTGTGAAGGGGAGCCGATCGAATTCGTCGCTCGTCGCCCAGCGGAAGTCATTGACGTTGGCGGCGCGCAGTTGCCCAGCGACGACGCGGCAATCGTAAAGGTGAAGGTCGACGACGTAGTGCTCGTAGGGATGGCTCACGAACGAGATGAGCTGTCCCACGTCGATGTCGACGCCGAGCCGGTGGCGCACTTCGCGTTTGAGCGCGGCGGCGTCGCTCTCTCCTTGCTCCACGCGACCGCCCGGAAACTCCCACAAGAGCGGCAAGACGGCGGTCGGGCGGCGCTGCGTGATGAGATAGCGCCCCCCTTCGGCGATGACCGCCGCAACGACTCGGATCGGTAGGCGAGGGGCCGTCATGGTGAAGCGACGATCACCGTCTGCTCAGAAGTTGACGCGAAACAGCTGCTGGCCCATCAGCAGCACGTCGTTGTTGCGGATCTCGCGGTCGGCATAGAGGCGCGCGAACGTACCGTTGGAGCTGCCGAGGTCGGTGAGGTACGCACGGTTCTGATCCCAGCCGATGAGGCAGTGCAGACCAGAGACGTAGCCGTCCTCGGGGAAAAGAATGTCGCCGCGCTCGCGGCCGATGTGCAGCCCGTGTTCCGGCACGGGATACGCGTTGCCAGTCGTGTCACGACCCGTCAAAAGCGAGATGCGGCCGACATAGCCTTTGGACGGGCTGCCGAGCCGTTCGACGCCGTCGGGCGACGCTTGCGGCTGAGCGAGCACCTCGAAACGGATGATCTCTTGTCCGATGCGAAACACGTCGCCGGATTGCAGCTCGACGGGCTGCTCGGGGGTCAGCTTGACGTAGACGCCGTTCAGCGAAAGCTCGTCCTTCACGAACACCTTCACGCCGCGCACGGTGAAGGTCGCATGCCGCGGCGAGAGGTAGCTATCGCCTGCGAAGATTCCGCCCGCGTCGCGACCGATCGACGTCACTTGGCCGGGGAGCGCGAAGGTGCCCGCTTCCGTGCCGTCGGCGCGCAGCGCCGTCAATACGACTTGACCGGGCCCACCCGCTTGAGCCTGAGCCGGAGCGGCCGCGGGCGGCGCACCGGACATCAAGCTCATGTTGTAGCCGCACGATGCGCAGAACTTGTTGCTCGGCGCATTGACGTGCCCGCATTGCGGACACCCGGGACCCGCGGCCGCAGGTGCGGCGGCGACGGGGCGCGGAGCAGGAGGTGCGGCTGGCGCCGCTGGCAGAGGCGCGGCACCCGAGGCTCCGCCCTGAAACGGCTTGATTCCATGCGGCGGCGTCTGCGGCGAAAACGCCTTGGGCGCGACGTCGCGCGGCAGCTCGGCCCCACATCCCAAACAAAACTTGTAGTGGTCCTGGTTCTCTTTCGAGCACTTGGGACAGGTGATCACCGGGGGGCCTCCTCGACCAACGGACTCGTCTCTGCAAAAACCGCGGGGTACAGCGAAGCTCTGCGACTCGGCGAACCTACCCAGTAGTTCCGCGCGAGCGTGATGCCCTGTAAGTCTTCGTGATTATCTATGTACCAGAGTGCGGGTCAAGGAAGGAGAAATCCCTCGCTCGCGTGTTTCGCCCGCTCTCGCCGACACGCGCTTACCCGAAGGCCAGAACGCTTTTCGTGCAGCGGCAGGGCCCATTGCTAGCAAGGGCTAGCGGGCCAGGACGGCCAGCGCCTCGCGCACGAGGATTTGAACGGGCTCGGTATCGATGCGCCCCCCGAGATGTAGGATGGCCCGATCGGCTTCGGCCGGCCGGTATCCCATGCGCGTGAGGGCGCTCGCAAGGAGCTCGGCGTTGGAGGGGCCTGGCCCGTGCGTCGCCTGTTCGCGTTTGTCCCCGGGACGCGCGCGTGCGACCGGCGCGAGCTTGTCCTTCAGCTCGAGAAGGAGCCGCTCGGCGGTCTTCTTTCCGATGCCAGGAATGGCGACGAGCTTGGTCAGATCTTTGTTCCCGACCGCGCGCGCGAGCTCTTCCGATGTCAACGCCGACAGGAGCGCGAGCGCCATCTTGGGCCCGACATTGGAGATCGAGATCAACGTGCGGAACGCGGACTTGTCTTCAGGCGTCGCGAATCCGAAGAGCGACAGCGCGTCTTCGCGCACGTGGGTGTGCACGTAAAAGGTCAGCTCACCCCCTGACGCAGCGTGCCCCTTGGCTCGGCCGAGCGCGCCGAGGGGGGCGAGGACTTCGTACCCCACACCGCCGACATCGAGCACGAAAGTGCCGTCTGCCTCTTCTGCCGCTACGGTCCCAGTCAACCGGCCAATCAAGACAGGCGCCTCATCATGGCGATGGCTCGCGGGCTCCGCGATCGGTGCGCCGCGGGACGAACCCTACATCTGCAGGCCCTTTTTGATCCAGGCGCGAATCAGCTCGATCTGGTTTTTCTCGAGTGGCGTGCTCGGGTCGGGCATCCGAATCCCGCACTTGTCCGGCCCCATGCAAACGAAGCCGGAGCAATCGTTCGTGCCTTCGATCTTGTTGACGAGGTAGCTTTCTTCGGGTTTGCCGGACACGATGATGCTGCGACCCGCGACTTCAACCGACGGTTTGTTCAACTCGGTGAGCATTGCTTGGAGGATGGTGTCGTTCGGCTTGCCGCCGTCGAGCTGGAATATCGACGGACCGAGGTTCGGATGATGGCTGCTTCCGGCCTGGTGGCATGAACTGCTGAGCGCACACGAGATCGTGAAGATCGGCTGAATGTCATTCTTCAGCGTCGGCGACATCGACGGCATGTAATTCGTGTAGTCGAATTTCGCGCACGCTCCCGAGTCGCCCTGACCCGCGCCGCTACCTCCCGAACCACCGGTGCCGCCGCCGGCGCCCCCTGTACCGCTTCCACCCGCACCGCCAGTTCCACCCGCGCCGCTGGGGGTGTCGGTGGAGCTGCAACCGAGAGCGGTGAGACTAAAAAGTACGGCAACAGTCGGTAGGCTGAATTTGAGCATGGTGAATCGACCTAGAAAAGAGGGTTGAAGTCCGCCGGCGGGCTCGCCTATCCGGCGGCGCGCACGCTACCACGAGAGCCGCGCGTGCAGGGCGCCGCAACGCGCGAGATGTTTGATTTCCCCGGCTAGCACCCGCGTCTCGAAGAAGCGACGATGCGAACACCAAGGTTTGCGGTTGATGCAGGCTCGTCCCGAGCCGCTGCAAACGGGGGCTGATCGCCGTTTGAGCGCCGAAAATTTCGAAGGAAGTGCGCCGACGCCTAGGCGCGCGACGAAGTCGATTCGAGCCCAAGGTGCGAAGTTCTAGAAATCGTTGCAATTTCGGAAAGTTATAGCGCGTCAGTCGGAGCGGGCCTGACGCAGCCGAGCGCGCGATCGAACGCGCCCGGGGACACTCGGCCGAACGCGCGAAGCTGCTTTTACTTGAAGTTTTTGTCCGTTCCCATTACCAGCCGGGCGCGGAGGTTACGAGTCATGTCTAACTGGAAATCCGTTGTGCTCTTCGCGCCGCTAGCAGTCGCCACTGCGATCGCGGCTTGCGGTGGTGGGTCGAGCGAGACGCCGCCCCCGGCTGACCCGAGCGCGGCCGCTTCTGCGGCTCCCGCTTCGGAGACACCGGCAACTCCGGCTGCTGCTCCGGAGCCCCCCCCGCCGCCTGCCCCTGCGGCAACACCGGAGCCCGCTCCGGCACCGCCGCCGCCGGCTGCTGCTCCTCCGCCCCCTGAGCCCCCCAAGGCTGAGCCGACGAAGGCAGACAAGAAGAAGGCCGCTCCGGCTAAGAAGAAGAAGTAAGTTTCACCGGCGCGCCGCCTACGTGGCTCGTCGTGCCTCGCGGCGAAGCTAGAACACCGAACGACACCGCTCGGTGTTCTAGCTTGCCTTTTGTGTTCCTTAGGATCGGCCGCTACCGGCGTGCTTGCGCACGCGCGCGAAAGTCGCAAGGTCGTCACGAGGCGCCCGGCAGCGCAGCGCAGCGTGGTCGTGCTGCGTTCATCACGTGGGTCCGCCGCTTCGAGTGATCTCTCGCTCGCGGCACGCGTGCGCGCTAAAGGCTAAAGCTCGGTGCTAACGCGGTTGCGCGATGAGCCGGACGGGGGATGAGGCGCTCGAGCTCAGAAGCTTCCGCCCAGCGATACCCCGGCATAACCGGGACTCACGGCGGGCGTCGCCCGAGCACGACCCAGCGTAAACGCCGTCTTCGGCGGTGCGTCACTCGACGGGGAGGACAGGAAGTACCAAAGGAGCCCGCCGCCCAGGGCCGCAACGCCTGCGCCGAGCACCAGGCCGCCAATGAGTTCTTGCTGGCGCCCCGCGTTGCCTTCTGCGATCGCCGCGTCCCGCAAGTCGGCAGGGAGATCGCGAGAGCATTCGTGCGAAGGGCATGTTTCTTCTGCGCTTTGCACCTTCGCGACACCGCCTACGACCACGATGGCACCGACCACGCCCAAAACAAGACCGCCGCCGGCAACAACGAGCGGAATCGGGCTGCGCGAACCGCTCGTTTCCGCGGAGTCCGGCGGGGGCGGCTGAGCGGCCGGCGCCGGCGCACTGGGAGGCGGAGCAGCGGCCACGGGAACCGCTGCTGCCACGGGCGTCGGTGCAGGCGCTGGTTTTTCGGCGGCGGCGGTCTGCGCCTTCAAGTTTTCGATTCGGCGGCGAATTTGATCGCCTTCGGCGACGTCGGGCTTGCGCTGCAGGTACGTTTCGAGCGCGTTCACTGCCTCGCCACGATCGCCTTTCAGCTCATGGGCCCTCGCCAAATTCAGGAGCAAGGCGTGCGCCGAGCAGTCCCGCCGATAGGCGTCACGCCAATAGGTGATGGCCGTCGAATAGTCGGCCTCGTTGAATGAGCCCTGACCTGCCGCAAAGGCGCCTTGTGCGGCCTTCCGATCGGCCTCGGTGGCAGTCGTGGTACAGGGAGGAAACACCGTTTTCGGATCGGCGCCAGTCTTGGGATCGGCCCCGAACGCGGCGACCGAGCTGAACGAAATGATCCCCGCCACGAGAAAACCTCTGAGGGATAATCCCATGTCGACCCTCCGACCGTTCGTCATGTCCGCGCCGAGCAGCATAGAGCGATCAGCAGCCGCGATCCAAAAACTCTAGCGTAAATCGGCGCCTTCCCCTCGTCGTCGCCCGTCAAACACCCATGATGCTCCCGGAAAAGAAGCAGATCCTCGTCGTCGACGACGAGGCCAATTTGCGCCGCGTGCTCACCGCGCAGCTGTCGAGGGACGGCTACGAGGTGCACACCGCGCCTGACGGCGAAGCCGGGCTCAGCGTGCTGCGCGAGCATCACATCGATCTGGTGATCACCGATCTCAGAATGCCGAAGATGGATGGTCTCGAGCTTTTGCGGCAAGCGCTGCGCAGCGATCCCCAGCTGCCCGTCGTGATCTTGACGGCCCACGGCACCGTCGACAATGCCGTCGAAGCCCTGAAAACCGGCGCGTTCGACTACATCACCAAGCCCTTCGATCAGGCGGAGGTGCGCACCATCGTCAAGAAGGCGCTGCGAACGCGCGATCTGGCGGAGACCGAGGCCACTCGCGAAGAAGCGCGCGAAGGGGCCGGTGCCCGCTTCGGCATCATCGGAGAGAGCGAACCGATCGTCGGCATCTACACCATCCTCGAGCGCGTCGCGAACACGCCGACCACCGTCCTCATCACGGGCGAAAGCGGGACGGGCAAGGAGCTCGTGGCGCGCGCGCTCCACGAGAACTCCTCACGCAAAGAGCGACCGTTCATCAAGGTCAATTGCGCGGCGATCCCCAAAGACCTGATGGAATCGGAGCTCTTCGGCTACGAACGCGGCGCTTTCACCGGCGCCGTCACTTCCAAGCCTGGGCGTTTCGAGCTCGCCTCGGGGGGCACGCTATTTCTCGACGAGATCGCGGAAATCCCGGTCGAAATGCAGGTGAAGCTCCTCCGCGTTCTGCAGGAAAGCGAGTTCGAGCGTGTGGGCGGGATCAAGACCATCCGCGTCGACGTGCGTCTGGTGGCCGCTACCAATCGCGACCTGAAACGCGAGATCGCGGCGGGAACCTTTCGCGAGGACCTCTACTACCGCCTCAACGTAGTGCCCATCGCGCTTCCCGCGCTGCGCGAACGGGTCAGCGACATTCCCCTCCTCGGCGCGCATTTCGTGGATAAATTCAACGCTCGGCTCAAAAAGCACGTGTCCGGAATTGAACCGGATGCCATGGATCGTCTCGTTTCGTACGCCTGGCCGGGAAACATCCGGGAGCTCGAAAATGTGCTCGAACGTGCCATCCTCTTTTGCGACACACAGTGCGTACGCGTCATCGATCTTCCCCTCGAGGTCCGGGAGGGCGCGCCGGAGAGCCCGCGCCAGGCGATCCCGGTCACAGCCGGCGACGCCAAGGACACCGTTTTGGCCGATGGGCTCAAAGAGCAGGTCAAGGCGGCGATGAGCCGACTGGAACGGGAGCTCATTGTCCGAGCCCTGGGTCAAACGGGGGGCAATGTCACCCACGCCGCACGCCTGCTGAAGATCTCGCGTAAAGGGCTGCAGCTCAAAATGAAAGAGCTCGGTCTGCGCGAGCGCGAGGAGCGGGGAGAACCGAGCTAACGGTGTTCGCTCTTCGGACTGCGTGCCGAGGCGCGATCGCAGCTGCGTGCGCTCCAATCCTCCTCGGCTGCAGCCGAGGCAAAGATACCGGGGTTCGCGACGGCGGGGCTGCACCGCTCGCCAGCGCACCAGGCAACGCGAGCGCGAGTCCATTCGTGTGGCCTCTCACCGCCGTCGTCGATGGCGGCGAACGCATAGCTCAGCGCAAGGGGATGATCTGGATCCCACCGGGGACCCTGGTCGCGGGAACCCCCAAAGATCGCACGCCTCGCATCGCCGACGAGGAACTCCCGGGAGAAGCCATCGAGCTTGCTGGTTTTTATATCGACGAGTTCGCGTATCCCAACGAAGGGGGGGCCATCCCGAAAACAGGAATGAACCGCGACGAGGCGGTGGGGCTGTGCACGACGCAGGACAAGCGACTCTGTACCGAGCTCGAATGGGAGCGCGCCTGCAAAGGCGCGAGCAACTCCACCTACGAATACGGCGAAACGTACCGCGCGGCAGAATGCATGATGGGTCAATCGGGACGGCTGGCGCCGAGCGGGCTTCGCGTCGCGTGCCGCAGCACCTTCGGTGTCCACGACATGCACGGCGGGCCGTGGGAATGGACGGCCAGCACCTGGCGCCGTACTCCTGGCCTGCGCTACGGCGTGGCGCGCGGCGGCAACTCCGATGCGGGTGAGCTCGTGGGGCGATGCGCCAATGCCATGGCCGTCACCCCGGCCACCCGCAGGCCCGACATCGGCGTGCGCTGCTGCGCGGGAGAAGCGAACCGCGCCGAGGTCAAGCTCAACGTCGTGCGGGGCAAGCCGTTCGAGTCACGCCGGTATGACGCTCCGTTCGCGACGAGCGTCGTGCAGGCGATCAAAGCGAATCCGCCCCCCGAGCTTTCGGGCGATCAGCCGTTTCGCGTCGATCGCATTTGGAATTGGCGCCCGGTCGGCAACGAAGAGCTTCTGGTCGCGGCGGGTTGCGTGAAGCGAAGCCCGCATTCCGATTGCGGCGCAGCGATCTTGCGCATGCGACCGAGCGGGGACTCCGGCGCCGAGGCGCCGGCGCTCGTCGGTTTTGCATCGTCTGGCTGGTGGATGTCCGTGATCAAGACCGATCACCTCGGGCGCGATCTGCTGGTGTTCGGCGGCGATGGAAACACCACATTCAAGCGGCGCATCGCCTACGTTTGGGGGCGCGTCGCCATCGGCGAGCCCGAGCGGACCCGGCCGAGCGACGTCGAGGAGTGAGGCGACATGGATCGCACAGCCAACTTGCCCCCGGTCCGCCGTCGCGTCCGTGCGTAGGTGTCATCGTCGAAGATGAAATCCGAGCCGGTACAACCTCGAGAGCACTAGCCCCAACCGGCCCCCCGGTGCGCGCGAGTCTCACCGATTGCCACGCCCGACGTCGCGACCGAGCGCGTGCTCGAGACGCACGAGCGCGACCCGCACGTCGACGCGGGCGTTGATGGATTCGAGCCGCGACCGCGTGAGATCGGTCTCGGCATCGGTGAGCTCGACGGCCGTCGCACGGCCGTTGCGGAAGAGCGAGCGCCGCACGCGGTACGATTCCTCGGCCGCGGCGAGACCCTGCGTCGTACTCTCCACGGCGGCTAGCGCTTCGCGCAGCGCGTTGCGCGTCTGGGTGACCTCGATGCGAATGCCATCCTCGAGCGCCTGCTTCTGGGCGGCGAGGCTGGCGGCGCGCGCCTCGAGGTTGCGACTGGAAGCGCCGGCCAGACCGATGTCATTCGGCGAATAGGTGAGCTGCACGCCGACGTCCCATGTCGCTTGGAAGGCGTCTTGCTGCGGAAAGATGCGCTGGTTCGGGTTCGCGTAAATGATGTCGCCAAAGGCGTCGATGCGCGGATAGTTGCCGGCGCGGGCCACCTTGGCCTGGCCGCGCAGACCGTCGGACGACTGTTCCAGCGATTTCAGCTCGAGGCGCGCGGACCCCGCTTCGGCCCAGAGGGCGGCGAGGTTGTCCTCACCTTGCACTTTGGGCACGTCGTCGTTCATCGATTCGCCGACTTCGTATGCGGCGGGCGCCGGATCGTGCATCGCCACGCGGATCTGGGTCTCGGTGATTTCCGTCAGGCTCTTGGCGCGTTCCTGCAAAAGACGACTCCCCGCCACTTGCGACTCGATCCGCAGCACGTCCGCCTTCGAAACCGTGCCTGCATCGAAGGCGTGCTGGGCGTCGACGAGGTGCGCCCTAGCTTGCAAGAGGGCTTGCTCGGCCACCACTTCTTGGAGCTTGGCTCGGACCCAGCTGTAGTAAACGGCTTTGGCGTCCGTCGTCGATTTGAGCCGAGCGGCGCTCTCCGCAAACCTCGCCGCGTTTTGGTTCTTCGTTGCTGCGGCGTAGCCTTGCGGGATGCGAAGAAGATAATCGGAGAGGGGAACGTTCAGCGTCGCCTGGAGGATGGTCTGGTTGAGCAAGACGGGGAACGAGAACGCCGTCGCGAACAGCTGGGGCGGTGGCTGGTTGGGGTCGATGACGACGGGACCGGGGGTCTGGGTTACGACGACGTAGCCATTGCCGATCGAAGGCACGTCGATGGGGGACAGCCGCGTGTAGCGTCCCGTCGCGCTGAGCCGCGGGAAATACGCGACGAGCGCCTGATCGACCTGTGCGGCGGCCGCTTCGAGGTCTTCCCTCCTCGCCTGGACGTCGAAGCTGGTCGCCTCGGCGCGGGAGCCCACGACGGCCGAAGTGAGGCCGCCGGGCCGTCCCAGCACGCTCCCCAGCTTGCTCTGGAGCGTGGCTGCCTCGCTTTCGCTTCCTGCCGCGGGGGCGTTCTGGGGGCCCGCTTGCGCGAGCCCGGCGGCGAGAAGCGTGCTTCCGAATGCGAGAGAGCCGACAATGCGCGTGGTGGTGATACGGAACGTTCGTTTCATGAGGGGACTCCGGAGGGACAGAAAACGGGGGAAGGGCTCACTCACGCCACCGGCTCCGCGACGGCGTCAATCGTATCGATTTCGTCTGACCCATCATCGACATCGGCGCTCCGCCCGAAGCGCCGCGCGAGCCAGAGTCGCGCGTCGTCGAAGAGCGAGTAGGCCACGGGTGTAACCAGGAGCGTGAGCAAGAGCGATAGGGACTGACCACCGACGACGACGCCAGCGGTAGCGCGATTGAAGCCAGCGCCGATGCCCGACGAGAGCAACAGCGGCGCCATGCCCGCGACGAAAGCGAGGGTCGTCATCAGGATGGGGCGAAGCCGATCGCGGTTGGCGGTAAGAATCGCCTCCAAGCGCTCCATGCCGGCGGCGCGGAGCTGGTTGGTATGGTCGATCTGCAGAATCGAATTTTTCTTGACCACGCCGAAGAGCACCAGGATGCCGAGCATCGAGTAGATGTCGAGCGCCTGTTTGAAGGCAAGGAGCGACACCAGCGCGAACGGCAGCGTGAGCGGCAGGCAGAGGAGGATCGTGATGGGGTGGAGCCACGACTCGAGCTGCGCCGCGAGGATGAGGTACATGAACACGAAGGACAGCCCGAACGCGACGAGAAAACCCTGCGCCGCGCGCCCCATCTCCTTGGAGCGGCCCATCGGCTGCGCCGTATAGCCCGGCGGCAACTCGAGACCCGCCAGCACCGTCTTGAGACCGTCGGCGACGGCGCCCTCCGAGGCATCGGGGGCAACGTTGGCGAAGAGCGTCACTTGGCGGCGACGGTTCAAACGGTTGATCTCCGAGGCGCCCGTGGAGCGGCTGAGCTCGACGACGTCGAGCAGCGGCACGGTGCCGAGGCGCGCCGAAGGTACGGTGAGGAGCGACAGCCCCTCGACGTTGGCACGATAGGCCTGGTCCGCGCGGACGTGCACTTCGTACTGCTCGCCTTTCTCTTCGTAGGTGGACACTTTGACTCCCCCCACGAGTAGGCGGAGCGCGTTCGCGACGTCAGCGACTTGAACGCCGAGGTCGGCGGCCTTGTCGCGGTTGATGTGCACCGCGATCTCCGGCTTGCCGGCCACGAGCGTGCTGTCGACGTCGACTGCACCCCGAACCTTGGCCAGCCCGGCTTGCGCTTTCTCCGCGAACTCGGAGAGCCGATCGAGATCGGGCCCGCTCATGACGTACATGATCGTCGCCTGGGCGCCCCCGCCGGAGAAAAGCGCCACTTCCGATGCCTTGACGCGAAGGTCCTTGGGCTGCTTGCTGAGGACCTCGCGACGAATGCGGTCCATCGTCTCGTCCTGGCTCAGCGCGCGCTCGGCGGGCTCGGTGAGCTTCACGTAGACGCGGGCAAAGTTCGGCGTGCGCTGCTCGGTGTCGCCGATGGTCACGAGGGTCGACGCGACGCCATCGAGACCGCGGACTTCGCGCGCGACCCGCTCGCCGAGGATCTTGGTGGATTCGAGGCTCGTCCCTTCCGGAGCGCGCAGCTGCACTTCGAGCTGCGCTTCGTCGCTCTTCGGCAAGAAACCCTTGGGGACGATCTTCATGAGCGGGACGATCGAGGCGAGCGTCGCCACCGAGGCGACCACCGCCACCCATCGGCGCCGCATCACCCACGCCAGAATTACCATGTAAGCGCGCTCGACGGGGAGGTACACCACGTCGACCAACCGCTCGAGGAGCGGCTTCTTCTCGGCGCTCTTTCCTTCCCCGTCGTGCCGCACCGGGCGATGGACCTTCATCCAACGCGCGGAGAGCATCGGCGTGAGAGTGAAGCTGACGAGCAGCGACACGCCGATGGCAAACGCCATCGTGAGCCCGAAGCTCTTCAAGAAGCGCCCCACGATGCCGCCCATGAACGCGACGGGGAGGAACACCGCGATGAGCGAAAGCGTCGTCGCCAGAACGGCGAGACCGATCTCTTTGGTGGCCAGGATGGCGGCGGGAAAGGGCTTGTACCCTTTCTCGTGGATGAAGCGGTGAATGTTCTCCAAAACCACGATGGCGTCGTCGATGACGATGCCGACCGCGAGGGCCAGCGCCAGCAAGGTGATGGTGTCGAGCGTGAAGCCCTCCACCCACATGAGCGCGAAGGTCCCGATGATCGAGACTGGGATGGCGACCGCCGCGATGATGGTGCTGCGGAGGTTGCCGAGGAAGAGCAGCACGACGGCCGCGGCGAAGAGACCGCCGAGCACGAGGTGCTCTTTGACGGCGTCGATGCTGGTGCGGATGGTGCCGGAGTTATCGCGTACGACGCTGAGCGAATACCCTGGCGGGATCGAACCTTTGACCTCGTCGAGCCGCGCGCGCACCTGGTCGACCACGGCGACGGTGTTGGAGCCGGACTGTTTGCGGATCGAGAGGAGCACCGCGGGAACGCCGTCGTGAATGGCGGCCGTTTCCGCCTCTTCTTTGCCGTCTTCGACGTGGCCGAGGTCCTCGACGCGCAGCGGGTGGCCATCCTTTTGTGCGACGATGAGGGCCGCCATCTCGGCGGCACTCTCGGCGCGGCCGTGAATACGCAGTGTCAGTTGCTCGGGACCGGTGTCGACGTGACCGCCGGGCGAAGTGAGGTTCTGCAAGCCGATGGCGCGCTGCACATCGGCCGCGCTGAGACCCGCCGCGCGCATCTTGATGGGGTCGAGCCAGATGTTGATCTGGCGCTTGGTACCACCCAGGAGGAGCACTTGCCCAACGCCGGGCACATTTTCGATTTGACGGCGGATCTGGCGATCGGCGACCTCGGTAACCTCGCGGATCGGCTTGTTGGCGTTGACCGAAACGTAGAGCACCGGTGTGGCGTCGGGATCCATCTTGGAGATGACGGGCGAATCGATGTCCTTGGGAAGGAGGGGCACGATGCGACCCACGTGGTCGCGCACCTCTTCGGCAGCTACGTCCACGTCCTTGTCGAGCGTGAAGGTGACGAATACCTGGGAAACACCCTCGCTCGACGTCGAGCGAAGCTCGTCGATGCCGCTGATGGTGTTGATGGCTTCCTCGATCTTGTCGGTGATCTCCGTTTCCACTTCGCTCGGCGCCGCGCCGGGCAGGCGAGTCACGACGGCGACGGTTGGAAAGTCGACTTTGGGAAACCTATCGATGCCGAGCTGGAAGTAACCGACCGCTCCGATGACGGTGATGAAGAGAATGAGCACCGTCGCGAACACCGGACGCTTGACGCTGATTTTGGCGAGCCATTGCATGGTGATTCGATCTCCGTAGACAGTAAGCCTTGGCTATTGATGCGCGTTACTCGACGCGCAGCCCGTCACGCACGTCGCTGGCGGCGACCTTCACGACGCGTTCACCGGAGGCGACGCCGCGAACGATGGCGACCACATCGCCCATCTGGTCGCCGGCTTCGACGATCCGTTCTTCGAGGTGCTTCTCGCGATTGACGACGAAGACACGGCGGGCCGAGCCTTCCTCGCGCAGCGCGGTCCGCGGCACGACGGGTGTGCTGGCCGTACCGAGCTCGACCCTCGCCTGCGCGAACATTCCCGGGCGGAGCTTGTGATCGGCGTTGTCGAGGACGGCTTCGACCACGAGATCGCGGCTCGAGCGGCGCACCGCGGGCCCGACGTATTGAATCTTCGCGGGGAACTCGCGATCGCCGAAGCTCGCCAGCCGAAAGCTTACCGTCTGGCCTTCGGTCACGCTGCCCACTGCGGCCTCGGGGACCGACAGCTCGAGGCGCAGCTTGTCGATGTCGACCAGGCTGACGACGCGCGTGTCGGGACGAACGTACTCGCCCGCCGTGACGAGACGTTCCATGACGATGCCCGCGAACGGGGCGCGGATGCTGGAATCGCCGACCGCCCTGCCCGCCTGACCCGCGCGCGCCTCCGCAGCGCGGTTCGACCATTGCGAAGCCTCGCACTGCGCGCCTTGACGCTCGTACTCCGCCTTGGAGATAGAACCCTCTTGATACAGCCTGCCAGAGCGCTCGCAATCGAGCTTGGCTTGCTCGCTGCGAACCTTGGCGGCGCGCGCTTCGGCGCTCGCTTCGGCCTGCGTGAGCGCGGCCGAGCGCGCATCGACGATAGCGAGGAGCTCCCCCTTGCCGACGAACGACCCGCGCTCGACGTAGGTGCGCTGCACCTTGCCCATGGTGTCGGCGGCGACATCGGCCTTCTGATGGGCGACCAGCGTGCCGGTCAGGGTAAGAAAGCGCGGTACCTCGCGCTCACCAACAGCGATGGTTTCGAGGTTGACGACGGGGTCGTCCTTCTTGTGCTTGATGTCGGCAGCTGCCGGCTTGCACCCGGCGGCGCCGAGGCTTGCCCCGAGCGCGGTCAGCGCGATGATGCCCAGCGTCGTCTTGTCGTTCGTTGCGGAACCCATGCGGTCCTCCTTGGATGCTTGCGACGCCGCATATTCCACGAAGCGTGCCACCCATCACGTTGGGCATAACCGTGGGGAATGCCTGGAGTTCGCGCGAACGGCGCGGATGCGGATTGCCCGCCGCTCGCCGTCGTCCGCGGACAAGGGACGCATGTCCGCAATCCTCTGGCGCGATCAGGTCCGATCGCTCGAACGGGGTTGCTCTTTCGTTGGGGGCGGCGACACGTACGGCCAGAGCGCCGCTTTCACGTCGCTCGGCAGCACCTCGTCGAGGTATTCGAGCGCGGTACCGCGCAGGTTCTCGTCACTACCGGACAGCGCCGTCAATGCGAGCCGCATCGGCTCCCGCTCGAACACGAGGGCGAGAATGCTGAAGACGTGCTGCAGGCTGCGGCTCGTTCGATCGCGCAAAAAACCATCGATCAGCGGGGCGTCCCCTTCTTCATCGACGGCGGCGAGCGGCGGCTGGTGTTGCCAAAGCTTGCGATCGAGATCGACCTCACGCCGAACTGCGGTCAGCGCGCTTTCCTTGGATATCGTCAGATGACGCGCGTCGTGGGTGATCTTGAGCAGAGTGAGCCCGCATTGGTAACGGACCTCGAAGCTGTCGTCGAGCAGCCCCTCCATGAGACTATCGACCGCGCGCTGCGACGTGCAGGCCGACATCACGCGCGCCACGCGGCGGCGCACGGCGGCCGGCGCGGCGCGATCGAGCAGCGCGTCCGTCAGCTGCCCGGTGATGCGGTTGGCGACGGTGCGCAGCGCTTTCACCGCGTCCCTTTGCACCTTGTCGTTGGCCAAGAGCACGATCGCGTGCGGCGCCAGGCGGGGGTCGAAAGACGGCTCTTCGAGAGCGGTGCGGATGCGCGGAATGTCGCCCGAGAGCAGCACCGAGGTCTGCACGGCGAGGTAATCGGCCACCGGAGACGTCACTGACGGTGAAACGGATGGCGGACGTTGCAAGAGAGCGGCGGACAGCGTCGCGGAGGTCGATCCGGGCATAACCGACGGCGACGAAGACGGCACCGCGCCGGGAGGGACCGATCCGGCGCCGGCGTCATGCATGTCGAACCAAGCAAAGGGCGACGTCATCTCGCCCGAAATGAGCAAGTTCTCGCGACGGAGCGCGGCGATTTCCTTCATGAGGTCTTTGCGGTCCATGCGCCCGAACGTCTGGGAAAGGCCGAGCTCCGGACGGGCACGCCCTTGCAGCGCGGGGGCGACGGTCAGATTCTCCTCGAGGAGTCGCACGTACCCCGTTTGCAGGCGACGCGTGAGGAAGATGGAAAAGATCGCGAGCCCCAGAACGACGACGAGCAACGCGCCCGGCACGAGACTCGGCAAAAGAGCGAGCATGGAAAGGGCGAAACCACTGCCGAAGGTCGTTCCCAAGCGATCGAATGCCACGTCGATGACCGTCTTGGTGGGGCGCTTTTTTTCGAGCGGAATGGGACCGAAGAGCAGCTCGTAACCGCTGCGGTAGAGCGAATTGCCGAGCGCAGCCATGGCGCCGCGCAAGAGCACCGCGCTCCACAAGCGCGGTACGAGCGCAGCCACCCCAGAACCGGCGATCGCGAAGAGCGGAAGCGTCGCCATCGCGCCCACCAAGCCGAGCCTCTCCAAGGCGAACCGGCCGGCCAAAACCTGCAGCAGAAAGGTGATGACCGAAACCATCATGTGAAAAAGCGAAAAGAAGGACATGAGCTCGGCGCCGTGCGCCCACCTGGCCGCAGCTTGCGCGTTGAGCGCATAGTCGGCGAGCGCCTCCATGGCAGAGATGGTGGCCACCAATACCGCGAGGTTGCGCAGGTAGCCGACCTGGCTGAGCACGCCGAGCGCCGACGGGACGGTCTCGGCGTCCGGCGCGGGCGCGCGCGGTGCCCCTCGCCTGGCGTGTCCGAGCCGAAGGGAAAGGGCGCAGCACAAGAGGTGCATCGCCGAGAGCGCGAGGAGCGTCTCGTGTAGGCCGATCGTGCGCGCCGCGCCGAACGCGGCCACCCCCCCTAAAATGCCGCCCGCGGTTCCGCCGCTGGCAATCCACCCCACGTACCGCTTGGCAGCGCGCGGGTCGAACCGTTCGTTGATGACGGACCAGAACGTGGACACCAGCGTTCCGCCGAACACCGCCCAATGCAGATAGATGATGACCGCCAAGGGGCCGGGGGCGGCGGTGGCGAACCCCCATTCCGCGGCCAGCAGGAGACCGCTCGTGCCAAAAAGCCAAGGGATGACCCGCGCCGGCGAGAGCCGTGCGATGAGACGGCCGATGTAAACCGCGGCCACGAGCGACGCGGCCGCCGCGACGATCATCATCGCGGGCAGTCGCTCTACCGGAAACGTCGAGAGAAAGAGCGCGTCGCGCGTAGCTCGGCCCATGACCTGCTGGGCAATGGCAACGACGGACGTCGCAGTAGCGGCTGCAACCACGCCGGCGGGGGTGGGGGGGCTCGACTTCACGGGACTGGGGGCCCTAGCGTGGCCGAAGTCGCTCAGCTCCACCAGTAGGAGATCTTGAGGAGGATCACATCGACGGCGGGCGCGTTCCCTACGGTCGAAAAGCGAATCCCGGGAATGTCGCCCAATCCCAGCGAAACATCGGGAGACTGCGCTCGGGTATAGACGAGATATGCCGTCGCGCCGAGCCGATATTCCCAGCGGAGCACGACGTTCAAGTTCAGCACGCCGCCGATGAAATCGGGATTTTCGACGAGCCCGCCGCTGTAGGGACGAAGCGTGTCGAGCCGTACTTGACCCCCGGGGCCGCCGCCCGTCGCCTGAAAAATCGAGAAATCCGTGTAGTGACCGGACGCAAGGAGGAGCTGGGCGTAGGTCTGGAGGGTGAGTCGCGGCGTGAAGGTATAGGTGGCACGCAGCGTCGTGCCGAAGCTTCGCGCCGTGAGTCTGCCGAAGAGGTATTCCCCCGGCGCGCCGGCCACGGCGAGGTTTGGCCCCGTGCCAACGAAGCGCGGTTCGCCGGTCGTGTAATTGGCGGTCGGCAGGATCGCGAGATCGAAGGGCGGTACGACGCGCCACATGACGCCGCCTTCGGCGTAGAACGCAAAGCCCTTCCCATTGCCGAGAAAATCGGTCGCCGTCCAGAGGTCGGCGCTCACCTTCTTGGTGCGATCGGTCTCCAACCAGAGCTCGTGACCGACCCACCCTCCGCGCTGGAGCGCGGTTCCATCTCCGACCTCGCGATCGTCGAAGTAGTCACGCCGCGCGTGAACGTCGGCGTAGTACTTCCAGAAATTGGTGAGCGTGCCCCAGCTGGCGAACCGGCCCGTCCCGCCGATGTCGACGCCGGCGAGGTTCAGCCGCTGGATATATTGAAGTCGCGCGTGCGCCTCGAGCGCCATGCCAGTGCGGTTCATCTCCCGGTACTCGATCTCGGCGCGCGCCTGGTACTGATTGGCGCGGGTGAGAAAGCCGAGATCGTTGACGTCGAACTTGCGGCCCGCGTAATCGCCGTAGAGGCCGCCGAGCCAATGACCGCCGCCTTCCTTGCGCGCGTACAAGGAGACCGCCGGACCCACGTCGCCCCCCTCGATCACCGTTCCATCGGGCACGTGACGCGGCGCTCCTCCTTGTAACGTCGAGCCGACGACTTGGCCTGTCGCTGCCCAGTCGCCGTTCGACGAGCGCCATCGCCAATCGAGCCCACCCACGTAAGCATTGCTGAAGCAGCGCGAGCCGGGAGCGACGGACAGCGACGGTCCCGAGCGCGACGAACTTCCGATCGATTGCACCGGGTTGGTCGGATCCACGGCGTTGGGACAGAGCTGCGTCGTGTCGGGCGACTCGGCGCTCGGCGGGACGGTCGGGTAATCGCCGCTCTTCTCGGCGTACGTGGTGGCCGTCATCATGACCCCCACATGACCGTTGTCGCCGATGTCGCGCCGCAAGCGAAGCACCTGGTGCGCCGTGAGAGGCTCGACCAAACGACGGTACCTCGAGCCATTCACGTCCTCGACGTCGACCTTGCCCTCGGCGGTCACCGCCTGCAGTGTGCCGACCGACCACCCTTTACCGATCTGACCGGTCAGCTTGCTGGCCCCGAAAATCGTCCGCGCGGTGGGAAGACGGACCACCTGTTCTTCGAAAGGCACGTCTTCGCGCACACGCGGCGCGCGCGGCGCGCGCCCGATGCGGCGCGTGTAGAGCAATTGAATCGGCGTCGTGAAGACGTCCACGCCCTCCAGGAAGAACGGGCGCTTCTCCGGGAAATAGGTTTCGAAGCTGGAGAGGTTCAAGACCTGCTGATCGGCTTCGACCTGAGCGAAATCGGGATTGACGGTCAGGTCGAGGGTGAGATCGTTGGTGGGGTGCCATTTGAGGTCGAGGCCGGCGCTTCCCGCGAAAGTGGTTCCGCTATCGAGCTGCTCCGACGACAGCTCGCGACGCTCCATCTTTCCCAGCACGAAGGGGCGTAGCTCGAGCGGGGCTCGCGACGTGAGCCCGCGCAGGCCGTGAAGCTTGCCGTAATGCGAGACTTCGCCCCCGGCGCTGCGCGTGAAAAAGGCCCACTCATCGGTCTCCTGCAGCTCGGAGACGTAACGGCGCGCCTGCAGATCCCACGTCTGCTCGGGGCTACTCGCGAACCGCAGAAGGTGCAATGGGATGCGAAACTCCGCCGACCATCCCCCTTCGCGGACGGCTGTTTCAGCCTCCCAATTCTCGTCGCGGTCCTCCGTCTTGTCGGTGTCGTTGAAACGAAGCGCATCCACGCGCACGCCGGAAGCGTTGACGAGAAACTCGAACGCGCTCTTGCCGTCGGCGCGCGTCCCCATCGCCACTGAGACCCAATCCGATTCGACGAGACGGCCGCGCCGCGTGAGCCGCTCGACGACGGGAACAGTGCGCTGTTCGCAATCGAAGGCGACGTACACGTTGGCGTCGTCGTAAACGATGCGCAGCGTGGTGCGCTCGGTGGGATCCTGTCCTTCGCTCGGGAACTTCTGCAGAAAGGCAGACGACGGCTCTGCCTTGGCCCAGGCTGGATCGTCGAGTTTCCCGTCGAGGATGGGCGGATTGTCGACCCGCGCTGCATTGAGGTGAGGAGTGGGGGGCACGCCGAGAACTGCGGCGGCCAATGAGAGAGCGCCAATCATCCAGGAGCGAAGGCTATCGGAATCACGACCGTTTGCGCGCCGCCTTCAGGGGGCGGGAACATGAAATGGAGCATAACAGGCTCCATGCAAGTCCCGAGCAGAGGCGCGCCCTCGGTATCGATATGCCCGCCGGTGACGGCCCCGGTCGCGCCAATCGTGAAGTGCATTTCGGCGCGCACGACGGCCTTGCGGTCGAGAAACCGCTCGTAACAAGCTTTGAACGCGGGAAAATGATCGTGCATCACTTTGGCGATGATATGTCGATCGACTCCGCCGCCGAGCGCGCTCAAAGCCTCGCGCGGACAAGGGATCACCGGCGTCTTGGCCTCGACCGAGCGAGGAGCGAAGAGCGCACCGGCCACGAGCAACGCGCCGGCGGCGAGGACGATACCCTGCGCTCGCAGCCCCGCCGTCTTGCTTGGTGGCGATGGTCGGGGCGAAATGATCAACGTGATCCGGCGCGTCAGCGCCGTGTCGACCATGGGCAGCGACGCGGCGAGGAGCGGGCGCGACGCGCGAACGTGCTCGGCCAGCTCGACCAAGAACTTGGCGTATTGAAGGGGCGCACTGGCGGCCACCCGAGCATCGACGCTGGCCTCGCGAGCGAGTGCGATCTCCGACAGAAGCGGCGTCGCGGTGGGGCGAAACGCAAAGAGCTGACGCACGAGGCCGATTCCCATCGAGACGCGCAAATCCCCGCGCGCAATGTGCACGAGCTCGTGATGGAGCACGAATTCGAGCTGCTCGAACGACGCTCGCGCCAAGAGGCTCTGCGGAAGCACGACCAGCGGCTTGAAAAAACCCGTCGTGAAGGGGAGGTTCGTCACGTCGCAGACGACGATCTGCGGCATTTCGATGCCGAGGTCGGCGGCGAGGCGGAGAGCGATGGCACGCACGCGGTCCGGCGCGGGCCATGCCGCCATGCGCAGCCGCGCCAGCTTGACGCGCGCGAGCGCGAAACGGACCACACCCGCCGCGACGAACACGGCGTAGATCTCCGCGATCGCCGAAAGCGTGCGCCCCACGGGGCTTGTCGGCCAAGCCGCCGCGGTTCGCCCCACGAGCGGTTCGACCCAAGCCGATGCCGCGCGCAACGAATCGACCGCCACCCAGGAGCGCCGCCAAACGCGCATGTCCATGAATGCGCCCTCGGTGGCCTCGCGAAGCCAGGGTAGAGCGAACATCATCGTCGCGATGAGCAACGCCGAGACGAGCGCGCGGTAGTAGAGGGCGGGATCGCCACCTTGGCCCCAGCGCGCCAATCTCACCAGCAGAGGAAGCGCGGCCCACGCGAGAATGACCCCCAACCCGAAGGTGCAAGGACACACGTCAACCATCACGCTTCCTCGATTTGTTCGGGCCGTTCGTTTTGAGGCGAGTTTCGATGGCGCTGCGCAGCCGTTCGAGCTCGGCGCGCGTGAGGTTCTCATCGTCGAGCAAACCGACGACGAGCTGCTCGGATCGTCCGCCGAAAAGGCGGTCGACGAGATCGCGCACGTGGAGCTGTCGCGTTTTCGAGGCGGGGAAAACAGGTCGATAGACGTGAGCGCGGCCGCCGCCGGGATGTGGCTCGTGCCGGACGTACCCTTTTTGCTCGAGGATGCGGAGAATCGTGAGCGCCGTCGTGTAGGCCACCGCGCGCGGCAGACCTTCCACGACGTCGTGCACGGTGGCGCTATTGCGGTCCCAGAGCACGCGCATGATCTCGGATTCGGCCCGGGTCAGCATCGGTCGCCTTTGGGAGGACGGAGAAGTCACAACTAAACGTTTAGTACTAACGAATTAGTTTCGTCAAGCACGAAAGCGTGATGCACGTCGCCGGCGCGGGCTGGACCACGGCGATGGAAACCGCGAGGGGGCACGCCACGGGCACAGCGAGAGAGACAGACCCGAGCGGTGTTTCCAATCGCGAGCCTGGGATTCGATTGTCGCGTGGATGGGATGAGATGGCTCTTCGGCGGTCCACAGGGCCGGAGTCATCCGTAGACGATTTTCGTCGCAACTTCGCGCACCCGCCGACCACGCCGCGCAAACGCGAGGGTCCAAACGCGCTGTGGCACGACCGCTGCTTAAGGAGCGTACGGAGGCTCAATCATGAAAACGCTTCGTTGGTACGCCCTTCCCAGCCTGTTCACCGTCACCTGGTTCGCGCTCGCTGCTGGCACGTTGATCCAGCTTGCAGGACTCGGCGGCGCGCTCTCGCAACTCGGGGACACGCAGTATCAGCCCCCCGCGCCGGACGACTCCACCTGGGTGGTCACCTTCCAGTGAGCGCCCTGAGCGAGCGCGACGATTGTCCGCCCGGACAGTTGCGCGGCGAAAATTGTCCGCTCGCTCTGCGGTCATCCGTCAACCCCATGCCGGTCACCCGTCACCCGTCACCTGCTGAACGCGCGCCCGACCAGGACATCAGCCGAGCGGCAGTCGCAAGCAAGTCTCTTTGGTTGGCGGACGCGGCGTCGGCGATTGTCTGTCGGCAATTTCAACATTGGCGTCATGCCAACTTGACCACCAAGTGCGGGCCGTAACCCCGCTCCACGGACTCTCCGTCTCGCACTCGAGCAGCGCCGTCAGCAACGCTTGAGCATCGCGCGGACGCGCATCGGGGTCCTTGGCCAAGCAGGCGACGAGTAGCGCGTCGAGCTTGGGCGGTACCGCTCGCCCGAGGCGCGCCGAGGGGGCGTCCGGCGTCGTATGCAGATGATGACCGGCGATCTCGACCACGTTGTGCCCCGTGAAGGGTGGCGTGCCGGTCACGAGGAAATAGCCCACGGCACCGAGCGCGTAGATGTCGATGCGGGCGTCGATCTTGTCGGGCCGCGTGATCGATTCGGGGGCGAGATAGAGCGGCGTTCCCGTGAGCGCATTGGTGTTCGTGAGCGCGACATCGCCATCGGCGGCGTCGAGGTTCTTCACCAGGCCGAAGTCGACGACTTTGACGACATCGGGCATGCCGCCACGCTCGCAGAGCATGATGTTGGCGGGCTTGATGTCGCGATGAATGAGTCCGATGCCATGCGCCTCGGCGAGGGCGCCCGCTGCTTGCAGAAGAATGTGTACGACTCGGCCCGCCGTTTGAACGCCGTCGGAAGCAACGAGCGACTCGAGCGAGAGGCCGTCGAGGTACTCCATCGCGTAGTAGAAAATGCCGTCTGGCGTTCGGCCGTAATCGTAAATGGCGATCGTGTTGGGGTGAGACAGCCGGCTCGTGAGCTGCACTTCGCGCTCGAATCGTTCGAGCGACGATGCGCTCAACTTGCTGGGCAAGAGCAGCTTGACCGCCGTGGGGCGCCGCAGCATGGCGTGCTCGGCGCGATAGACCTCTCCCATTCCGCCTTCGCCGATCTTCGCGCTCAGCGTGTAGCGCCCGAGGTGCTGCGCGTCGCGAACCTGCGTCACCAAGCCATAGATCACACGCGACACGACCGTCGTGGCCGCAGTGGCCACGGCGCACCACGCCGATAGCCCCATGAGCGCGATGCTTGGCGTGAGAAAATCGTCGGGAGGGCTATCCGAAATCTGCACGTAAGCGCCGAGCAGGATAGGGAGCGAGCAAACCCCGCCCACCAGCGCGGTGAAGAGCGGCTGGCTCGGCACGAGAGCGGCACGGAGCACGAGCAGGAAGATCATGACGAGCAGCGCAAAGAGCTCGAAGTGGTAGCCCCGCGGGGCGGTCGCGCTGGCCACGCCGATCCCGATGGCCATGAGGAAGGCGAAGCCGACGTCGAAACTGCGAAGCATGCGCTCACTTGGCTGGGATCGCCGGAGAACTTGCAAAAACGCGAGCGCACCGAGTGCGAGCAGGAGGTTCACCACCTTGGCGGGGTGGACGTGCATCGCCACGAAAAGCTGGGGCACCACGATCGCAGTCCCCACCATGCCAATCGCGTAGAGACCGCCGAAGAGCATGACGATGAGGCGCACGTACACCATGAGCCTTCGCCGAATCAGGCGACGCGTCTCGGCGTCGTCCGTCGGGCGTGATGCCCAATGCAGGACGTTGGCGAGAGCGGGCGTCGTTTCGGGGAACATGCAGGATCTTCAGACTATATCCGCCCGTGGGCACGCTTCACATCAAACAGCGGCGCAGGCGAAAACTGTCGACACTCTTGGTGACGAAGGCGGGCCGGGTCAAGGGCGGGTCTGTTAAGTAGTGCTGACGAATCGTTGTGATTCGTTCGCCGGCGGACAATCGTCCGCTCGCGAACGTCCGACCGCGCGAACCGCGACCGAGAATCGCCGTGCGCCGCGTCCACGACGGGTCGGCGCGGCGCGAGCTTGCGCAAGAGGCATGGCACGAGCGCTGCACTCGGCACAGGCATCACCCCTTGCTCCCACGCGGAAAAGAAAGAGAGAGCCCGTGAAAAAGATGACCTTTGCGTTGCCGCTCCTGTTCGTCTCGAGCATCGCCATCGCCGCGCCGGCAGAGAGCCCGGCGGCGCCCGTGTTCGAGCCGGTCGATGCATCACCCGCTCTGGTGACGGCACCTGGCGCCGACGAACCGACCACCTTGACCGGCTCGCGCGGCTTTCTGAAGCAGAGCGGCTGGTACATTGCCCCGAACTTCGGCGCGACCACGCTCGACGGTCACCTTTCGTCACTCGTCGGATTGCGCGGCGGATGGCTCATCAACCGCCAGTTCGGCATTGGTTTGGCCGGCAACGCATTCGGCTGGGACAGCGCTCAAATCGACTCGCCACGGCCGAACACGCGGGTGGATGGCGGCTACGGCGGCCTGCTGTTGCAATACGTGATCGCATCCGACAAGCTCGTGCACGGCACGATCGATGCGACCATCGGCGGCGGGGCGCTCTGCGCTAACGCCGTGGAGAATCGACGCGAATGCAAGGACGCCGTCACCTTCTTCGTCTTCGAACCGACGGCCAACGTCGAGCTCAACGTCACGTCGTTCATGCGCGTCGCCCTGGGAGGCGGCTATCGCTTCGCCCCCGTCGACGACAGGAGCGGACCCTACAAGCCCGCCATGAGCGGCTTCGTGACCCGCGCCAGCCTCGAATTCGGGCAGTTCTGATGGCCTCCCCGCGCGCCTCGAGCGGCCCTTTTGACGCGACGGGCGCGCCTTCGTACCTTCTTGGCCCATGGGCGCCGCGGCCCCAGGCCTCGAGGCCGCACCGACTCGCGCGTTACAGTGTCCGATGATGACCCGCTCCACCCCTATGCTCGTCGGCCTTTCTGCCGCGCTGGCGACCGCAGCGACGGTCTCGGTCGTGATTGCCCGCAGCGAGTCGCCGCTCGCGATCGCGCTCGGAACCGCGATCGCGGCTTCGCTCTTGCTCGGCGCGGCGTGCTTTCGGCTCGTCGTGCAACCCAAACTCCGGGCGCTCGATCACCTCTGTGCCGGACTCGGCGATCTCGGAGCCGGCCGACACACCGCCCTCGGCGACAAGGACAAGCGCGCGCTCGGCGACCTCGGCGACCGATTCGATGCGCTCGGTTCCACGTTGGCCGCCGAGAAAGGTGACGCGTTTCGCCGCAAACTGTTGGAGGCGATCGGTGGGTGGGCGCCCGTCGCCATCCTGCTTTATGCGGATTCCGGCGCCATCGTCTATGTCAACAGCGAAGCGCGCGAGCTGTTTTTCGAGGGGCGCAATCCCGAAGGCGGCAACTTCCTCCACATGCTGCAGGCGGCGCCCGAACCGTTGCGTGCGGCGCTGCTCTCCGACGCTGACGCCCTCTTCACCCTGGAAACGGGCTGCGACCGCGAAAGCTACAACCTCGCCAAGCGCTACTTCGACGTAGAGGGAGAGTCGTACACGCTCGTCATCGTCAAGCACATGACGCGCGAGCTCTACCGGCGCGAAGCCGACGTCTACAAGCGGGTCATTCGCGTCATCAGTCACGAATTCAACAACTCACTGGCGCCCATTCTTTCGCTCATTCATTCCGCCAAGCTCATCGCCGAGCGGCCCGAGCATTTGCACAAGCTCGAGAAGGTGCTCGACACGATCGAAGAACGCGCCACGCACCTCAACACGTTCCTCGAAGGCTACGCGAGCTTCGCGCGGTTGCCGCGTCCCAAGCCCCAGGTCGTGACATGGCCCAGCTTTCTCGACGGCATTCGTGCGCTCTGGCCATCGGTCGAGGTAGCGAACGCGCCCGCCGGGCCGGGGTACTTCGATGCCGCGCAGATGCAGCAAGTGCTCATCAATCTGCTGAAGAACGCCGACGAAGCCAAAAAGGACGACAGCAAGGTGCTTCTCAGCGTCGAATCGACCACCGACGGCGGCACCATGTTCCGCGTCACCGATCGTGGCTGCGGCATGACCGGCGAGGTGCTGAAGAACGCGCTCGAGCCGTTCTTTTCCACCAAGGAGCGCGGTTCGGGGGTAGGCCTCGCTCTTTGTCGCGAGATCGTGGAAGCCCACCGAGGGACGCTCAAGATCGAGCCGGGATCGAGCGGGGGAACGGTCGTTTCGTGCTGGGTGCCGGGCCAAGGGGCGACGCAGCCTGCCCGCACGGGGCGTTTGACACTCTCGCGGGGATGACGCTCGAGTGGGTGACGCGCCCGCGCGCGGATGGTAGGAGCCAAGCCATGCTCAAGGTGCTCGTCGTCGAAGATCAGCCGGCGGTTTGCACGGCTTTGGAGCTCCTTTTCGACTTGCACGGCGTACCAGCCATCATCGCCAACGATCCGCAGCGGGCGCTTGCCATCGTCGCCTCGGAAGACATCGGCGCGGTGGTGCAGGACATGAACTTCCGGCGCGACGCCACCGACGGAGCGGAAGGCGCCAAGCTGCTCTCCGATATCAAGCGCCTCGACCCCGATCTACCGGTGCTCATCATGACGGCGTTCACGTCGCTCGAAGCGGCCGTGCAACTCATCAAGGAGGGCGCCAGCGACTACATCGCCAAGCCCTGGGACGACGAGAAGCTCGTCACGCAGGTCAAAAACCTCGTCCGTCTGCGCGAGCTCTCCCAGGAGAACGTGCGCTTGCGCGCGCACGGCTCACGCGCGCGTCACGAGCTCGCCGAAAGCTACGCCCTCTGCGGCCTCGTCTACGCCAGCCCGCAGATGCACGAAGTGGTGAGCCTTGCCGTCAAGGTGGCGCGCTCCGATGCGGCGATCCTCATCACCGGTCCCAACGGTGCGGGAAAGGAACGTCTCGCCGAGATCGTGCAAGCCAATTCGCGGCGGCGCGACAAGCCATTCGTGCAGGTCAACGCCGGCGGTCTGCCCGACGAGCTCCTGGAAGCCGAGCTTTTTGGAGCCGAGGCCGGCGCCTACACCGGGGCGAAGAAGCTTCGTATCGGCCGTTTCGAGGAAGCCAACGGCGGCACGCTCTTTCTCGATGAGATTGGAAACCTCTCCGCCAACGGGCAGATGAAGCTGCTGCGCGTATTGCAAACCGGCGAGTTTCAGCGCCTCGGTAGCAACACCACGCACAAGACCGACGTCCGGCTCATCAGCGCCACCAACGCCAATCTTCCCAACTGCATCAAGCAAGGGCTGTTCCGGGAAGATCTTTACTTTCGCCTCAATGTCATCGAGCTTGCCATCCCCGCGCTGCGCGATCGCGCCGATGACATCTTGCCGCTCGCCGAGCACCTCCTCGGGCGGCACGGTCAGAATGACAGCGGCCATCAGCTTCGCCTCAGCGAAGGCGCGCGCCAAGCCGTTTTGGATCACGAATGGCCCGGTAACGTGCGCGAGCTCGACAACCGCATTCAGCGCGCCGTGCTCGTCTGCAAAGAGGCCCTCATCACGCCGTCCGACCTCGGCCTCGATCTTTCCGCCGCCGGAACGGCGCGATCGAGTGCCCCCGCGACCACGCAGCCGGTGCGCCCAGCGTCGTCCTTCGGCGAGGAGCGCGGCACGGCATTCGACGCCTTGGAACGCGCTCAAATCGAGCAGGTCCTCACCGAAGCGCGGGGCGTCGTGTCCAAGGCGGCTGCGCAGCTCGGCATCAGCCGGCAGGCGCTCTACCGGCGCATGGAACGGCTCGGAATCGAGCTCGAGCGGCGTATGAAGAGCTGACGTCGCACTTCGTCCTTTGCGACAACCTGGCCCCGAGGCGTCGTCACGACGTAAATCGGCGCGCATTTGACCTTAATTCCGCCCATCTGGCAGTTTTGAGCCACTCACTCGATGTGAGGCATCGTCAAGGCAGCCCAGGCGCGCGATTTTCCACCTTTTGCCCCGGAATGGTCACCGTGCTGGCCGTTCTTGCGGCTTCAGCGTGTGGCACTGACGAAATCGGACGCCCCAAGGCGACGCCGCAGCACGACGGCGGCGGCTCCGGTGCAACGGGAGGATCCGGCGGCAGCGGTGGCGACGGGCCCGGAACGGGCACCGGAGGAACGGGCGCGGGAGGAACTGCGCCGCCCATTGGCCCGGGGTCCGGACCGGTCGACGCAGCCCCCCCCTCCGCCGACGGAGCTTGCGCGGCGGTGACGCAAGAGGCGGAGAGCACGAAGCAACCCGCCGACATCATTTGGGCGCTCGACAATTCCGGCAGCATGACCACCGAAGCGCAGGCCGTACAAGACAACATGAACGTCTTCGCTCAGCAGATCATCGCCAGCGGCATCGATGTGCACGTCGTCATTCTCTCCGCGCCGCAGACGATCATCTTCGGCATTCCCATCGGCAACGGCGTGTGCGTGGGGGCTCCGCTCGGTTCGGGGCAATGTCCCGCCGATTCGCTGGCGCCGAAATATCTCCATCTACCCGTCGCCGTTGGCAGCTGGGACGCTTTGAACCTGCTTACCAGCCACTACGGCGAGTACAAGTCGATGCTGCGTGCCAACGCGAGCAAGACGTTCGTCGTCGTCACCGACGACAATGCCACCGCCGCGCCCAACAACTCCGCAACCACCTTCAGCGCTGCGGTGACGGCCCTCGATCCGGCCATGTTCGCCAAGTGGACCTTGAGCGGGGTCTATTGCTCGACGGCCTGCCTCAACTGCTCGGCCGTCGGCACCGTCTACGAAGACCTCCGGAAACAGACGGGAGGCGTCTCCGGCGACATGTGCACCACCGACTTCGCGCCTGTCTTCAAAGCGCTGGCGCAAGCAGTGATCACGGGGAGCAAGCTGTCCTGCGAATGGGCCATCCCTCCGGCCCCTGCCGGCCAAACCTTCGACCCCAGGCTCGTCAACGTCATTTACACGCCCGATGGCGCGGCGCCGCGCGATCTATTCAATGTGCCGACCGCCGCCGACTGCGGAACGCAGGGGGGCTGGTTCTATGACGACAACACCAATCCGACCAAGGTTTTGGCTTGCCCCAGCAGCTGCACCGAAATCCAAACCGATCTCAAGGCCAAGATCGCGGTCGCCTTCGGCTGCAAAACGAAAGTGATCGTGAAGTAACGCGGCTCACGCCGCGGCGCGCCCCATCACTGTGGAACGAGCAGTGTAGCGCCCGGCAAAATGGTCACACCGTCGACGTGCGCGGCAACGTTCTCCTTCGGCAGGACGACGTGAAAATGCGTGTTCTTGTTCATGTGCGTGAACACACCTTGGTGGTGCGTCGAAAAGAAACCGACGAGCGTGCCCGTCGCGCGCCCGACCGAGCCGCGCACTGCGGCAGCGGCGTGCTCTTCGTGCGTTTTTGCTGCTGCGATTTTGCGGCCATCGACGACGTGCCACCCGATGTCGGCAAATTCGCCCTCGACGAGAAGGGGAATGGGGCGCGCTACATCCACGCCATTCGCGCGCGCAAGCCGCTCGATCTCCTCGTCGAGTCGATCGGCACGCACCTCGGCCGCGATGGGAATACGGCGCCACGCGCCGACCTGGGCGGTGACGAGAAGAGCAGCCTGCTCGTTCGAAACGCGCACCTTCGTTACGCGGGCGGTGCCGTCGTCGTTCGGGTAAGCCAGCCAGATGTCGTCATCGAGCACCGTCACTTCGCCCCGCAGCTCACTCAGCGCGCCCACTGCGTGAGCGTGGGGCCCGGGCACGACCGACGACAGCGCTACTTGCGGCCCCGTCTTGCCTTCGTGCATGAGCGCGCGCAGCGCACCGAACACCCTCGTTTCGCCCTGACCCGGCGAGACACCTGTCGGCGACGCTGCGCCAGAAGGCGTGCATGCACCGACAACGAGCATCGCCAGAACGACCCACGGTTCACGCATGTTTCAACCTCCTTTTCGCTGGCCACGCTGGCGTAACATCGAGGATTGCCGTCGAGCTGGCGACGCATGCGGCGCTCCGTCGCTACGACGCTGCCCCGCGCCCTGCCCCGCTTCGAGTCGGGAGAGCGATTGGACGAGCTCGGCGAGCGCAGCCACGACCGGTGCGCGCCTGGGCATCGGGATACCCTGCATGAGCTGGTCGAATCGTTCTTTGCTGGCCGCGTCGAGCTTCTTGGCCATGCGGACGCCTTGCGCCGTCAGGGCGATCATCTTGCCGCGGCGATCGACCGCGTCGGGCCGGCACTTGGCGAGGCCCATCTCGACGAGACGCGCTACCAATCGGCTGACGTTGCTCTTGTCGACGGGAAAATGTGCGAAGAGGGCCGTTTGTGGCAACGCTCCGCTCTTTTGCGCGCCAATGAGCAAAAGCGCGTGCGCGCACGCGACTGGGATCGGCTGACCACAAGGGGTCGTGTCATCGGATAAAAATCCGAAGCCCCGCACGAACTGCTGGATCAAACGCCGAAACTCGGCGAGCTCTGTTCGCGCTGCGTCCACTCGTGCCACCGGGAACTCAGTCTGACCCTAATGGTTGCGATGCGCAACCATTTTTAGCATGTGAAAGCGCGCTTCGACTGGTTGCCGCGACGTGGGCGGGGCGCCACGCGGTGCGACACGCAGACACATGATCGCGGGTGCGCGCGGCGCCGCGACTGGCGCGACGTCGTGAAAGTGTCTCGTCAAATCGGCCCGTTGCAGGGCTCGTCCTCGAACGGAGTCGAGCGCGTCACGCCGGCATTCGCCTTGCTCTTTCACCGGAGACGCCAGGCGCTCGCCTATCCACGCGGCGGCGCTCTTTCGAGAAAGTCATGTCAATGAAGCATTCGCTCTTCCTATTTTCCCTCATCGTTTGTCTCTTGGTTACCGGCTTGGTGCGGCGCGCAGGCGCCGAGCCCGCCGACAATACCGATAAAACGCTGTCGCCTTACTTCTTCGTGGAGGGCGCCGACCCAGCGGTCGACAAGCTCCCCCTCCAAGATACCCGCGTGGAGGTCTCCATCGCGGGCGTCATCGCCGACGTGACCGTGCGACAGATTTACGAAAACCAAGGGAGCCGCCCGATCCACGCGCGCTACGTGTTTCCCGCGTCCACACGGGCCGCCGTTTATGGAATGACGATGACCGTCGGCAACCAGCGGGTCGTCGCCAAAATCGAGGAACGCCAACGCGCCAAGCGCGATTTCGACAAGGCCAAGGAGGAAGGCAAAAGCGCGTCGCTACTGGAACAAGATCGCCCCAACGTGTTTTCGATGAACGTCGCCAACATCATGCCGCGCGACACCATCGCGGTGGAGCTCAAGTACACCGAGTTGCTGGTGCCGGCGGAAGGCACCTACGAGCTCGTTTATCCGACGGTCGTCGGGTCCCGCTATTCCACCAAAGAAAAATCGGGCGCAGCGTCGCACGATCGCTTCGTCGAGACACCCTATCTCCACCAAGGCGACTCGGCGAAAAACGAATTTCACCTGACGGCGAAGCTGTCCACTGGCGTTCCGCTTCAGGATGTCGCCTGCGCCACCCATCAAGTCCTGACGCGCAGGGACGGGCCGACCCGCGCGGAGGTGACGCTTTCACCGTCCGAGATTTTCGCCGGCAATCGCGACTTCATTCTTCGCTACCGCTTGGCGGGCAACCAGGTGAGCACGGGGCTCTTGCTCTACCAGGGCACGAACGAGAATTTCTTCCTGATGATGGCAGAGCCGCCGCGATCGATCGCCGCCGACGACGTGCCGCCGCGCGAATACATCTTCGTGCTCGACGTCTCGGGGTCGATGAACGGCTTTCCTCTCGATACCGCCAAAAAGCTGATGCGCGATCTGGTCCACGTGGTGCGCCCCACCGACACCTTCAACGTCATTCTGTTCGCCGATGGATCGCGCACGTTAGCGCCGGCTTCTCTCACCGCGTCGACGGAGAACCTCGAACGAGCGGTGCGCTTCATCGGACCCCAACCGGGTGGCGGAGGCACGGAGCTTCTCGCCGCGCTGAAGCGCGCGGTCGCGCTGCCGCGCACGGCGCCCAATGTGGCGCGCACCGTGGTGCTGCTCACCGACGGGTACATCGACGCGGAAAAAGAGACCTTCCGCTACATTCGCGATCATCTCGACGAAGCAAGCTTCTTTTCGTTCGGCATTGGATCGAGCGTCAATCGTTTTCTCATCGAAGGGGTGGCGCGCGCGGGTCGAGGCGAGCCTTTCGTTGTCACGCGACCCGAAGAATCGGCCAAGGCGGCTGCGAAGTTCCGTCGCTATATCCAATCGCCCGTGCTCACCGGCGTGCGCGTCGCCTTCCGTGGTTTCGAAACGTACGACGTCGAGCCGACCAAGATTCCCGATCTCTTCGCCGAGCGACCCATCGTCGTCTTTGGTAAGTGGCGCGGCAAGCCCGAGGGGACTATCGACGTCTCGGGAACGAGCGGCAAGGACGTCTACCGCACGTCGGTGCAGGTCGGCGAAGCGACGCCCGAAGAGCAGCACCGATCCCTCTCGTATCTTTGGGCGCGCGCGCGTCTCGCCAACCTGTTCGACGATGGGGGCGAAGGAAACAAGGACAGCGTCGCGGAAATTACGGCGATTGGCCTCGGCTACAGTCTTCTCACGCCTTACACATCGTTCGTGGCGGTGCACGAGGTCGTGCGTAACGAAGACGGTCACGCCGAGAACGTCGATCAGCCGCTTCCGCTCCCCCTCGGCGTGAGCGATCTCGCCGTGGGTGGAAGCTCGGTCGCGACCGGGGCCGAGCCCGAGCTCTACTTTATCGGAGCCGCGCTGCTGCTGGTGCTCGCGCTGCGACGCGCACTCGACATGGGCCCGCGCCGTACGCTCGGGAAGGCCGCTTGATGGAACCGCGAGCGCGCTGGCCGTTGCCGCGGGTCGCGCTCTTGTCCGTCCTCGCGCTCGCGATGTGGGCGCTCAAGCGTCACTATGCGCTGGCGGAGGTGGGCGAGCTTTCGTGGATCCTGAAACCGGTTGCGAGCCTCTCCGCCCTGGTGAGCGGGGCGACGTTCGAGTGGGAGCCGGGCTCCGGTTACCTTTCGCGCGAGCGGCTGTTCGTCATTGCCAAGCCCTGTGCTGGCGTAAACTTCATGTTGGCCGCCCTCGGCATGGTGGGCGTCATGTTGTCGAAGCGCGCCGTCTCCTGGCGCGCGAGCGCCAGCTTGGCCGCGCTGAGCTGGGGGATCGCGTACATCGCAACGGTGATGGCCAACACGACCCGCATTGCGGTGGCGCTCTGGATCGCGGCTCACCCGTTCACGACGGATCTTTGGACACCGGCGCGCGTCCACCGCATGGAAGGAATCGCCATCTATTTCGGCATGCTGGTAGCCCTTCACGTCGTGGTCCAGCGCCTGGCCGAGAAATGGGACGCGGTCATCGCGACCTTGCCGCGGTTCGGTCTGCCGCTCGCGTTCTATGATCTGGTGACGGTCTTCATCCCGCTCGCCAACGGATCGGGCGATGCGAGTCGCGCGTTTCTCGAGCACCTGGCGATGGTCGTGCTCGCGCCACCGACTTTGGTGGGACTCGTCGCGCTCGCGCGGCGTGCGCCCAAAGGTCCCCCACATCGTCGATCACCCCTCCACGCCAGGCACGCGCGTAGCGAGGCACCAGCGATCGGTCGTTCGGTCTACACACAAACGTCGACGGCATCGTTACAGGACAAGTGCATCGATGTGAAGCATCACCTCGACGGGACCTAGCGCGGCTGGAAGGCGCCCAACCGCGCAGGCGCCCTTCGAGATCGATCGGGGTCCACATGACGGCCAACGTAGCGAATCTTAATGACGGCGCCGAAGTCAGTGAAGTCAGCTTGGTCTCGCCTCGCGGCGCGATGGCGAAGGTCGCGGGAGAGGGCGAGCCATCAACCAAGAGCCTGTCGTCCTTCCACATTCCGTCGCTCGACGGCATGCGCGGCGCCGCGTTTCTCTTGGTCTTCTTAGGGCACGCCTTACCTGCCGCTCTTTTGCGCTTCGTGCCCCCGGCGTTCGGGGTGACGGTCTTCTTCGTGCTGAGCGGTTACCTCATCACGACGCTCCTCCGAAAGGAGTTCGACCGCACGAACAACCTGAGCTTCCGCGAGTTCTACTTGCGTCGCGCTCTGCGCATCCTGCCGCCTTTCTACATCGTGCTCGTCCTCAGCAGTCTCTTGACCGCCACGCACGCGGTGGAAGGCCGGGTCACGCTGCCCGCACTCGGCGCGTATATGCTCCACGCCGCCAACTATTGGCACATCTACCGCGGACTCGACGAGATCCCCGGCGGAACGAGCGTCTATTGGTCACTGTCCGTCGAAGAGCACTTCTATCTGCTCTTCCCGATGGTGTACTTTGCCATGCGCCACTGGCGGTTGTCGGCGCGCCAGCAATTGGGTGTGATCCTCTCCCTCTGCGGCGCCGTACTCGCTTGGCGACTCGTCCTGTCCGGCGTCTTCCACGCCGACCACGAGCGCCTCTACCGTGGTTCCGACACGCGTGTCGACGCCATTCTCGCCGGCTGCGCGCTGGCCGTTTACGGAAATCCGGTGCTCGATCGAACGCGCATTTCCGACCGCACTTGGCGCTGGGTGGCGCTTCCGCTGGGCGCCATCGTCATCGTCCTGACGAGCTTCGTGCGCCAGCCGCTGTTTCAGGACGGGTTCAAGGGATCTCTCCAAGCAGCAGCGCTCATACCGTTCTTCGTGGTGGCGATCCGTTGCCCCAAATGGGGTCCGATGCGCGTCTTCAACACGCGGATCATGGGATTCATCGGGCTCTTGTCCTACGGGCTGTATCTCACGCACCGCACCGTGCTGATGCTCGTCGAAAACTGGATCACTTCGAACCTGGCATTGAAAGTACCGATCGCCTTGGGCATCTCCGTCGCGTTTTGCTACGGAATGTACGTTTTGGTGGAGGCACCCTGCGCTCAGCTGCGCAAACGCCTCAGCGCCGCCAAAAAAGCGCGGCATCCCGAACGCATGCCGACGCCCATGCATCCGAACGTCGCGATGGGGTGATGGCGAGCGCCTCGCGCTCTTCCAACACGATGCTGTCCGGATAGCGACGGGCGTGGAGCGGGCAAGCGCCGCTCGGGCTTCGTCGAGCAATACCTGTTGAGTATGGCTCGACGATGCACGGAAAGAAGCGGCGAGCTCGTTGGCGGGGAGCCGGCGCTTGGAGTCGAAGGCGCCCCGTGGTACGCGGGCGACGATCGAAATGAACCTACGTCGTTCCGTTTTTTCGGCGCGAGCAGCTGCCTCTTCTTTGACGTTGACGGTGCTCTTGATTGCCTCTCCGGCGCTGGCCCAATCCGGTGGTCCCCCGCCCGAGGCCAAGGCGCTGGTCGAAAGGTGGAACGGGCCGGTTGACGCGCCGAAGATCGAGAGCAAGACCGACGGCACGACGATCTCGCTGTCCTCGGGCGGGCAAGGTTCCTCGGGAAACTCGCGTCTCGTCGCGATTACCGCCAATGGTGCGTTCGACACCCGCTTCAACAACAACGGGCTCGGCGCGTCAGTGCTCGCCAACTACGGACGCAGCGCTCCGCCGGACCAGCGTCTTCAGACCACCACCGAAAACATGCAGGGGCGCCTGCGTTACGACCGGTACATCATCGATCAGGCGAGCTTCTTTTTCATCGGCACCGGCCGGCACGATCGTTTTCAGGGCATCGATTTTCGGCTCAATCTCGACCCCGGCTTCAAATATTTGTTCATCGCAGAGCAGGTCAATGCCATCTGGGCAGAGGCTGGCTACGATTTTCAATACGACGTCCGCCGTAACGACGCCCTCGACGACCCCATGGCCATGCTACCTCTGCTTCAAAAGACTGCGGTCGACCATTCGAGCCGCCTCTTTTTGGGTGCGCGACACGCGTTCAACGAGCAAGTCACGCTCGCAGGCGGCGTCGAATACTTGCAGAGTCTGCTCGAGACCACGCGCAATCGCATCAACTACGATGCGCTCTTCGCCGCCAAGGTCGGCAGCGGGCTCGCCATCGGGCTGGGGTTTGGATTGCGTTATGACCACGCGCCGCTGCCGGGCAAAAAGCAGCTCGACATGACGACCAACCTGAGTCTCATCTATTCCTACAGCGAGACCAAAGAATTCCCCGGTCCGGCCGTCGCGCCGCCACCGCCGGTGCTGCCTCCGGTACCGCTGCCCCCACCGCCGCCTTTGCCCGACTCGTCCGCGCCGTTGCCGGAGACGGGCGGAGCTGCGCCCAGCCCCCCCGATGCGCCTCCGATAAATCCAGATCCTCCTCCGCCGCCGCCCGCTGCGCCGACGGCGCCCCCGCCACCCTGATCGGAGTCCGCCATGGCCTTCATCGACGATTTCAAGAAGTTCGCATTCAAAGGCAACGTCATCGATCTCGCGGTGGGCGTCGTGATCGGCGGCGCGTTCGGGAAGATCGTTTCCGCGCTGGTCGCCGACCTCTTCATGCCCCTCGTGGCCCTCGTTCTTCCGAGCGGAGATTGGCGTGCCAATGGCGTCGTGCTGCGCCAGGCCGCCGACCCCAAGGACGATGTCGTCGTCAAGTACGGCGATTTTTTCGGCGCCGTGCTCGATTTCATGGTGATCGCACTGGTGCTGTTCATCGTCGTGTCGCGCATCCTCAAGGCCGCCGAAGGGCGGCTCAGCAGGCCGAAGCCCGCCGACGATCCGGTCATCAAAGAGTGCCCCTTCTGCTGCGAAACGGTTCCCATCAAAGCAACGCGCTGTAAATTCTGCACGTCGCAGTTTGCCTAGCACTACCTTGGCGCACATTGCCTGCGGCTCCGCGCTCTGCGAAGCTCACGGGGATGCAGCCCCTGACCATGGCAGCGCTCGGTCTCGGTACGGGCATCATGATCGGCGTAGCGGCGGGCAGCATGGTCCGAACGGCGCTCACACCGGCGCCGAGAACCGAACCGACCGCCGTCCCCGACGGGGATGATGGCGAGGACAGCGATGCGCTCTTGGCGGCCAACGCCAACCTCGTAAGCTCGCTGCAAGAGTGCAATCGCCGTCTCGGCGACTTGGGCCAGAAGCACGTCGCCGCGCCTGTCCCGCAACCCACGGCGACCTCATCGAACCGCGGACGCGGTCAAGGGCGGCGCGAAGCGACGGCACCGGATTGGGATCGCTATGCCAAGCAAGGTGTCGTGCCCTACAACGTCCCCTGCCTGCGCGAAACGCCTTTTGCCCCTTCGCAGCGCCAGCTCGATCGACTCGGGCTCGCGCCGCAAGACGCAACCGTTTTGCGCGATGCCTACAAGAAGTCGAACGAGCGCGTCATGGCGCAGCTAAAGCCGCTCTGCGGCAAGGTGCTCGGCAATCCCGAGCTCGCCGATCGGGTCGGCGCGAGCGCCTGCATGAGCGCCATCGTCGACAGCGCCCGCAAGGAGAATCCCGACAAGATGCGGGACGCCCTGGCGCGTGTGGCAGAGGTGAACGGGGGCAAGCGACCCCCTCCCGACCCGGGGCAAGGGGTGGAACCGGTCGAGGCGCTGATGCTCGCCTTTACCGGCGAATCCAAGGCGTTCGAGGCGGATCTGGCAGCGACATTGGGCCCGGAAGATGCACACCGCATTGCCTCGTCGCGAACATTGTGCAGCGAGCGTGGCGTCGTTCGCGCGAAACCGGATCCACACCAGGAGTGAACGACCCCGCCGGTACGATGGGGGGGGCTGGAACGAAAGGCGCAAGGAGACGAACCATGCCGGAGCAAGACACCACGCGGTCCGAACTGCCGGCGATTCGAGCCGTGATCGACGCGATCATGAAAGCCGTGCGCACGGGCGACGTCGAATCGTATCTTCGCCACGCTGCACCCGACCTCGTCGTTTTCGACCTGGTGCCGCCGCTCGAGCAAAAGGGCGCCGACGCCTTTCGCCGGAGCTGGGCCATCGCACTCGGATCATTCGAAGGGCCGATCGAGTACGAGATCGATCATCTCGACATTTCGATGAGTGGCGACATGGCTTTCAGCCGAAGCCTCGTTCACTTCGGCGGCACGACGAAGGAAGGAACGCGCGTCATCAATCACCTGCGCTCGACCATCGTTTTTCGCAAAATCGAGGGCGAATGGAAGGTGATCCACAGCCACGTATCGGTGCCCTTCGACATGAGAAACGGGAAAGCGCTACTGCAGCTCGAAACGTAGAGCCTCCGTGTGCCAGGGCGGGCCCTTGGTCAACGGCTGCTGCGGGGGATGCTTGCCGGCGAGCGGCTCGACGGAGGAGTCGTCTTGCTGCGATGCACCGTGTCCGGGGAGAACGCAGGAAGGCAGACGGCGATGTACTCCGCGCCGTCTTCGCCGGGGGTGCTGTAGCGCACCCACTCGTCGGGTTCGCACACGACGCCTTGACCGGCGCGTACTTCGAGCGTTCCCCCTTCGAAATCGACCAACAAGACGCCCTTCAGGACGACGGTGTACTCGCGAAAAGTGGGGCGCTGCCCGGGTTCGCTCCAGCCGCAAGGGCTGCGCATGTGCGCGATACTCAGGACTTCCGTGCGCGTGTTGACCCGCCCGACGTATTCGTCGATGATCTTGGGAGGCGTGCCCGCGGCCTCGACGCGAGTGGGAGCAGCGATGAACTTCGGCATGGCCGGCATCTAAACATGACTTGGGCCTGCTTGGCAGAGGCGTCGACGCGATCTACTTCTTCCCCCCCATCGAGATGAGGCAGACTGACCCCAGCACCGCCGCGCCAGCCGTGAGGGCGCGGAGCGGGAGACGTTCACCGGTGACGTCGCGGGTGCTTGCTAGGGCGGCGGTCATGGTGCCAACCTCCACGACCAGCGAGCATTGCTTTTAACGCGGCCTACCTACCTGTCGAGAGACCAGTTGGGATAAATCCGCCGGTCCACGCGGCGCGGCGAGGCGATTGCGGCAGCGAGCGTCAACCGCCGGCAAGCTTGCCGAGCAGGATCGAGATGCCGAATCCCAAGGCAGCCAACGAATCGCCGGCGATGAGCCCACCGCCGATGAGCGAAACGGTGCTCATGTCTTCGGGCAATGCCTCGCCGGTGAGGTCCGCTTCCTTGGCCACCGGTCTTTGCATTTTCCCGACTGTACTCATCAGGGATCCGACCACGCCCCCCGCGCCGAACCACATCGACGTCGCCAGCTCTACGAAGCCGCCGAAGGAAAACGCGTAGGGGCTCGGCAGAAAGATGGCGTCGACGAGAAAGCCGACGCTGAAGCCGACCTTGTCGCGCTGCACGAAGGCTTTGTAGGCGGGCCAAGCGCGGAGCAATTTGCGAATCGCTTCCGTACCCAGGCCGAGACCCACGCCGATCCAGAGCGCGATGTACGTATAAGACTTGGGGTGAGTGAGGTTGCTCAGCGCGCCGACCATTTTGAAAGTCATCGCGGATTGCCAGCCTTGCACGTGCGTCGCGTCGGGCCCGGTTTGATCGAGCCGCAGCACCGGGTACGCGTTCATGAATACCTTGGCAAACACGACGGCCATCACCGCTCCCATGGCGATGCCGGCCACTTGGTAACGAAATTGCGTGGTCCGGTTGGAGCCGAGGCGCCACCCTGTCGAGCGATCTTGCTGCATGTCACAGGCGCAGGTGACGGACGCGAGCACGATGACCGCGGTCGAGAGCCCCATCTGTGCGCTGGCGAGTCCGAGCGTCCCCAAGAGCAGCACGGTGACGACGAACGCCGACGAGATTGGATTTTGGCTGGTGATACCGAGCGAGATCCCGTTCACCATCGTGAAAAGGAAGACGAGCAGCACCGCCACGACGAGGAAGAAAACGTCGGCGTGCATCACGATCGACCCGGTGGCGATGACGCCCGTGGCCCAGAACGCGACCCAGGCCACGAGTCGACCGACGTTGGTGCGCTTCCACTCTTCCTCGGGCAAAGCCGCTTCCTTCTGCACTTGCTTCATGCGCCGTACGGCATCGATGAGGATGAGCGTGACATCGAGCGCCGCGCCACCCATGATCATGCCGAGCGCGAAGATGAAGGTGATCTTACGGACGGGCGCCGTCGGGTGAAGCCATCCGATGCTCACGAAGTACGGTTTGAGCATCCTCCCCATGAGTCCCGCGACGAGGGCGGGGACCGTGATGCGCGCACCGACGATCATTCCCGCGCCAAGGGTCGAAGTGGAGACGCTGATCGCTTCGACCGCGGGAATGGTCAAAGAGGCGATGCCGCCGAGAACCCCAGCCGCCGTGCCGCCGCCGAGCGTCGCCACCGAACGGCGCAGCAGGCGCTTGTCGGTGAGCGCGCGCAAGATGTTGGCAACCGCCAAACCCTCCGGATAGGGTAGTTGCAGGCGATCGACCAGCATCGGCGTGTACAGCATGCCCACCCCGGCGCCGAACATCCCGATGCAGAGAAAGTAGAGAATGAGCTGCCACGCCGGGGGTTCGGGAAGCCCCAACCAAACCATCGCTTGGATCACGACGGCCATGCTGGAAAGCCCAGCCACCGACGCCGCGCAAGTTTGCACGAAATTGGCGCCGTGCTTGCCCTCGGGGCCGTAACCGTACGTCACCGTGCTGCCGAGGATTCCCGCGAGCACCTGGCCGCCCACGAAAAAGCCGATGCTGAAGTTCATGAACGACGAGGTCACACCGCCGAGGGGCCCCAAGACGAGAATGCCGAGGCTGCCCAGCAAAAGGTGGTACTTCCACGTTCCCGGTGCGGGCAACCACCGCCAACGCAGCGAGGTCTCGGCCGTCGAAGGCGGTGCGATGGCGGTCATGGCGCCGGAGGCTTGCACGAGAGCCGCGCTATGTTCAAGACGCGGTGCGTGATTTCCGAGGTCGCGAGCTACCGTTTCACCACGCGTACGCTTCGGGCGCGGCTCCGCCGGGGCCCGGGAAAATAGCGTCGAGTTTGTCGAGGAACGCGGCGTCCAGCTTTTTGTCGAGCACCGTGACGGCGTCGTCGAGCTGCTGCACGGTGCGCGGTCCGACGATGGGCGCCGTTACGACCGGGCGCGTGAGTAGCCAGCCGAGGGCCACGCGCGCAGGTGCCATGCCCACCTCTTTGCAGAGTGCTTCGTAAGCTTCGAGCGCGGGGCGATGCTTGGCGATGGCGCGCTGCGCGTTGTCGCCGGCGCGCCGGCCTTGCTGCGCTTTGGCGAGCGCGCCACCGAGCGCGCCCCCTTTGAGGGGGCTCCATGGAATGAGCCCCAGCCCGTACGATTGGCAGGCGGGGATCACCTCGAGCTCGATCGTGCGATCGATCAAATTGTAGAGCGACTGCTCGCTGACGAGGCCCAGGAAATGGCGTGCCCTGGCGGCTTCGCAAGCCTGCGCGATGTGCCACCCCGCGAAGTTCGAGGAACCGACGTAGATCACCTTGCCTTGCTGCACCAGCATGCTCATCGCTTGCCAGATCTCATCCCAGGGCGTGTCGCGATCGATGTGGTGCATTTGATAGAGATCGATGTGGTCGGTCTGGAGACGCTTGAGCGACGCTTCGCAGGCGCGCACGATGTGGAGCGCCGAGAGCCGCGACTCGTTGGGCCAGTCGCCCATGGGGCCGTAGACCTTCGTCGCCAGCACGGTCTTGTCGCGCCGCGCGCCCCCCGACGCGAACCAACGCCCCACGATCTGCTCGGTCCAACCTTCGCCGCGCTTCCAACCGTAAACGTCGGCGGTATCGAAGAAATTGAGGCCGAGCTCGTGAGCGCGATCCATGATGCGGTGGGAATCGGCCTCGGGGGTTTCGGGCCCGAAGTTCATGGTACCGAGGCACAGCCGACTGACTTTTAGCCCGGTGCGCCCGAGTCGTACGTATTCCATGCGCGGACTCTAGCGCGATTGGCGAGGCAAAGGATGGGCGAGAGCCAAAGTTGGATGGTGATGACGTCGCGTCGGCCTCGCGCCCCTTCACTTTGTCGCGCGAAGCCCTAGGCTTCGCGCGTGACGAACGAACCCCACAGCAAGCCCCACGTCGTCATCGTGGGTGGAGGATTCGCCGGCCTCAAGGCGGCGCGCATCCTGGGCCGCGCGGGTTTACGCGTGACGCTGATCGACCGCCGCAACCATCACGTTTTTCAGCCGCTGCTCTATCAAGTGGCGACCGCGGTGCTCAATCCAAGCGACATTGCGGCGCCGATCCGACGCATCGTGCGAGGCGAGAACATCACCGTGCTGCTCGGCGAAGTGACGGCGGTCGATCTCGCACAAAAGAAAGTACGGCTCGGCGGCGACGCGATCCCCTACGACTACGTCATCGTTGCGACCGGCTCCACACACTCCTACTTCGGCCATGACGATTGGAAACGACATGCCCCAGGGCTAAAGAGCATCGAGGATGCGCTCGAGATCCGAAGGCGCATCCTTTTCGCGTACGAGGCGGCGGAGCGGGAACCCGATTCCGAACGGCGCAAAGAGTGGCTCACCTTCGTTGTCGTCGGGGGCGGGCCCACGGGCGTCGAGCTTGCCGGCGCGCTGGCGGAGATCTCGCGCCTGTCGCTCGCGCACGACTATCACAACTTCGATCCGCGGCAGGCCAAGGTCATCCTCGTCGAGGGCCTTCCGCGGCTTCTGACCGCATACCCCGAAAAGCTGTCCGAGAAGGCCAAGCGATCGCTCGAACGCCTTGGTGTCGAAGTCAAAACCAGCACGATGGTGACGCAAGTCGAGGAGAGCGGCGTCCGCGCGGGTCAAGAATGGATCGGCAGCCGCACGGTGCTCTGGGGGGCGGGCGTTGCCGCTTCACCGTTGGCGCGATCGCTCGGCGTTCCTTTGGATCGTGCAGGGCGGGTTCCCGTCACGCCCGAGCTCAGCGTCCCCGGTCATCCGGAAGCCTACGTGGTGGGAGATCTGGCGACGCTGGTGCAAGATGGGGCAGTCATTCCGGGCGTCGCGCCGGCCGCGATGCAGCAAGGGACACATGCCGGCAAGAACGTCGTCCGCGCCGCGCGAGGGCTGGCACCGACGCCTTTCCGCTATTGGGACCGCGGATCGTTTGCCGTCATTGGCCGAGGCGCAGCGGTGGGCGACGCGTTGTCTCTCAAAATGAGCGGCGTTCTCGCGTGGATCGCATGGCTGACGATCCACATTTTCTTTCTCATCGGGTTTCGCAATCGCGTCGCCGTGTTGTTCAATTGGGCCTATTCATTCTTCACGCTGCGTCGCAATGCTCAGCTCATCACGGGAGAGGACGTCGCGAAGCTTCCGCTTTTAAGTAAGGTGCCGTCGGCGCGTGTGATCGCGGCGCCGCCATCGCCAGACCTGGACGGCGAGGTAAACAAAGACCGGACATCTGTGCCGCCGGTGTGAATTTCTAAAGTTCTCGGCCAATCAACCGCATTCTCGAGCGTGAAACGCGCGAGCCCGCCCGGACTGAGTTTGCCGGGAATGCTGACGCGATTGTGGCCGGGGTATCCGTGAAAGACGACAACTGGACATTCTGGCGACGATTGCTGTCCACGGCAGCGACGGAGCTTTTTGCCCATTATGGCGTCGACCTGAAAGATGAATCGCACTGGACGCCGGTCTTGGGGTCGGGCGATCTCGTGGCGGCTTCCGTGTATTTTGGGGGCGATCAAATCCGCGGCGGTCTCACGGTGTGCGCGCCGCGTTCGCTCTTGAGCCGCGCCACGCCCACGCCTACGCAGACCTCTCTTTCCGACTTCGCGCGCGAGATTGCCAATCAGATTTTGGGTGGATTGCAGTTTGCCCTGAACGATTACGACGTGGATTTTTCTTACCAATTCAGCGACCCCAAGCCGCTGCCCTCGGCTGCCGCCGATCTGGCCATCGACGCCCGCACGCTGGTGTTGCGCTCTTTGGGTGGAGAAGTGGCTCTCATCTTCGTGGTGGCGTCGAGTATCGACCTCGGGCCCCAAAGCATACCCGCGCCGCCGCGACCGTCGCTCGCGCGCGGCTCGCTCATTATGTTGTAGTCGGAGGACGAGGAGTCTCGATGCTCAAGAAAAAGAAGATCCTCGTCATCGACGATTCCGAGACGATTCGCATTCATCTCGGCCAAACGTTACGCGACGCGGGTTATGAAGTTCTCGAAGCGGCCGACGGCCTGATGGGTGCGTTCGCCATTCGCGAACGCGCAGGCGATATCTCGCTCGTCATCTGCGACGTCAACATGCCGCGCCTCGACGGCGTCGAGATGCTCGAAATCCTACACGGCCAATATCCGAAGCTCCCCGTGCTCATGCTCACCAGCGAATCGCGTATCGACAAGGTCGAACGAGCCAAGCGAGCCGGTGCCAAAGCGTGGATCATCAAACCGTTCAAGCCCGAGCTTCTGGTGCAGGCCGTCGCCAAGCTGACCGCTTAGCCCCGCACGAGCCACGGCCCGCGCCGCAGTGCCGCCATCAATGCGCGCAGATCTTCATGTGTCGATTGACGAGATCCTTGCGCTCCTGCTGATGCTTCTTCCAAACGCCCGGCGCTTGGTACTGCTTGTACCCGTCGAGCTCGCGCAGCACCTTTTGCTCGTGATCGCGCACCGCCGTCGCGAAGGCGGGGCTTGTCCCCTCGGCGCCGGAACAGGGAGCGCCGCGCTCGAGCGCGGCCGGGACGCACCAGTCGAGGAAATCGAGGACCTGCGCACGGCTACGGAGAAACGCTCGCTCTCCCCACAAGAAAAGTCCGCGCATGACGACGGGATCGAAGGTGTACCCGGAGGCGAACAGCTGCGCCGGCGCGATGTCCTCCGGCACCGACACCGACATGAGCCGCGGCTCCATCGTGGGTGCCGCGGCGCCCGGGGCGCCGCGCGTGCAGAGGGCCGTCATTCCCAGAAGTCCCCCGACTTCGCACGCGTGAGCCTCGCGGCGATGTTGCTCGAGACCGGCGTAGCTCGTCTCCCACCCGATCATGCGAGTGACGATGGTCGTCAGTGTCCCCAAGATGACGGGCGCAAATCCTTCGGCGCTCGCCGTGGGGCTGCTCGTCGCACGGTACATGTTGAGCGCGAGCACCTTGCCTCGCGTCGCCCCCACCGATCGCGCAGCAGGATTCACGCTCTGCAGCCCGCCGTCGAACCAGATACCGCCCTCGCCGCCCGGCCCGGTCAGTCCCGAGTAGATACGATCGCGTGAGGGAGCCAGGACCGGCTCCGACACGGAGGCGAGAATGGCTTCGCGCTCGCAGACGTCCGCATTCATGCCCGGCAGCCGGCACGCGCGTTCATCGACGGCGCCGAGCACGCCTTGACCGAGATCGGCCGCAGTGGAAGTCCGGCGGAACGCATTGTCGCGCGTCAGTGCGCCAAAGGTGCGAAAGAACG
>Ga0193706_1000170_pt1 | contig 45873 bp, 33 predicted proteins | sample U3c1metaG_FD_160130 | JGI IMG/M metagenome (GOLD analysis project Ga0193706, IMG submission 160130) | Soil microbial communities from a riparian zone of the East river system, Colorado, United States - U3c1 | ecosystem: Environmental > Terrestrial > Soil > Riparian zone | place: USA: East River... | reverse complement strand
TGAAGTACTGCGACGTCGAAGTTGATGAGTAACGCGAGGCGAAGTCGAGTTGATTTCAAGTAGGAGGGGGTCCTCTCTCCCAAGTTCTCTGGCGATCTTGGCGTCTTGGCGGTTCACCCTCTCCCATCGACGCAACCGGGCGCCGAGTTGCCCGCCTCACCTCGTTTCACCTCGGGGGGAGCCGGTGGCGGGGGGAGAACTAGCGACCGGAACGCATCCGGTGGCGAGACAGGGACTGTTCAGCAAACCGGCTAGTTGCCCAGCGAACAAGCGGGGTTCGTCATGCGCTTCGGGGCTCGGTTGGCGGTGCCGGTGATGCGCGCGTAGGTGTAGCGAGACAGCGGCTTGGCCGTCCTCTCCACCACGTAAATGCCGTCGGCCACCGTCGGGAAGCTGAATTCGGCAGCTGACGACGTGAGCACGATCGTGCCGCTCGATACGTCTCGCACCTGGACCTCTTGCGTCCCCCAAGGGTTGACCACGGCGGCAGTGTTGCCGTTCAAACTCTTGATGCCGAGGTATTTGATCTCGCTCGTCTCTCGTTCGGAGCTCACCAGAAAGCCGCCCTTGGCGGCCAGCGTGAACCGGCCGATGAAACCGGCGTCGTTCGGCAGCGCGGGGAAGACTCGCAGTTTGTCGTTGTAACTCTGGAAGAGCGATTCGTTCATGGCGGTGAGGTGGACGCCCCAGTACTCGAACACGCCGTTGGTGTTGTTGGTGAAGCCGTTGGTGTAGCTCTGGTACTTCCCGAGCATCGTCTTCATCCCCTGGTAGGCGGCATCGCCCAGGCCGAGCCGCGCCGCCTGGATAGCGTCGTTCGCCCACACGTTTCCGTACGCGAAAGGCCGGCGATTCCAGGTGCTCACCGCCCGCTGAAGATCGGGGGCTCCGATTCCCGTCACCCCGTAGGGCCAAATCAGTTCGCAGGCGACGTTTTCGCCGTTGCGCGTCATGGCGATGGGCGGATCGTGAGGCAAATAGTCGGTTGCATCGGTAGGGTACGGCGCCAGGTGGTCGACGACGTCTTGCCATTTGGTACGCAGCGTCGCGTCGAGTCCGAGCGCCTGGCTCACTTGAATGGCGATGGGAAAAAGGCTCCGTACCGCGGCAAGGTCGGTGATCGCGTTGGGAACGTCCCAGTACGTCTCGTGCGCATTCGACGTGGCCATCGAATACATGCCCGTCCCGGCGTTGAACGCCAGCTTGCCCACGTAAAAGTTGGCGGCCTCGCGCATGAAGGGATAGACGGTGTCGTTCAAATACGTCGCGTTCCCCGTGTAGGCATAGGAAAGGTACATGTTGGCGGCGGCCTCGACGCCGGTGGAATAGAGATCATTGACGTAGTCGCTGCCGACCGTGCCGCGGGCATTGCCGTCCCAACCCATCGTCTCCGGCACCCAGATGCCGGCGATGTTGTAGCGCGTCATCGTGTAAGCCTTGAGCGTATTGAAATTGCGACTATACATGTCGTTGAAAACTTTGAAGAGATCGGCGTGGTTCGACGCCAAAAACGAGTTATAGACGTCGCGCTGGTTCCAATACCAATAGCCGTTGCTCCATTTGGTGGCGTCCTGCGTGGCGCGGAACACTCCGTTGATGAAGTGAAACGGATAATTGCCGAATCCGCCGGCCCCGATCACGTAGGTGCTGAGATAGTAGAAGTTCTCGAGGTAATCGGCATCGGTGCTTCCGGTCGAAGCGTATTGTACGAAGGATCTGCCCCAGAACTCGTGCCACCAAGCTTGGTAGGCCGCGAGCGTCGCGGCGTAGCCGGTGCCCTTGACGCCGGTCAGGAGGGCCTTGGCCTGGGCCACGGAATCGTGCCCGGGAGCATTGAGCCTCGTCGCAGCCGTGAACCAGATCGTGTAGCTGGCGGCGGGCGTGATGGAGAGGCGCACTTGGTTCGTGCTCATGGCCTGGGTCGTGAACGCGGTGCCTTCCACCGAGGCCGCCAGCGTGTACCCGAAGTTGTTGGGATCGGCCTGGCCTCGGCTGATGCCTGCTCCCGTCGCGTCGGCGTAGGTGGTCACTGCCTTCCAGGTGTCGAGGTTCGGCACGTCGCCGCTATTGGAAAGTCCGCTCACATCCCACAAGCGGATGTCGAGGGTGACGCCCGTCACGCCGGTGCGTGCATCCTCGACGTGAATCCCCATCACTTCCGAATTCGGAGAACCGAGGATGGTGACGGTCCGATTCGCGTCGTAGGTCGTCGTGAGCGTGCCGTCGTGGAGGGAGAGGACCTGCTGATAACGAGTGACCCCCGTGTCCATCCCGGGCGCCGTGAAGAGGTTGATGGTGCCCGCCGAGAATGCTGCCTGCGGGGACGCATCGACGTTGCCCACCTGCATGGTGAGCCCGTTGGCGCTCCAGACCATGGCGCCCATTCGTCCGTTGCCCACCGTCAATCCGTAAAGAGGGTTCGTGTTGGGAGTATTGTAGGTAATGTCGTGCTTCGAGAGGTACCCGGCATAGTCGACGTTCAGCACCCCGGTGCCGGTATTGAAGGCGTGGGCATTCGGGCCGTCGGAACCGTCGGGGCTGGGCGGCATCACCACGTCCCTCACCGACGAATCGGCGCCCGAATCGGTGCGTGGCGCGTCGGCATTGGGCGAATCGGCGACCGACGTATCGGGGCGCAATGTGTCGGCGCTCGACCCGTCGGCGTTCGTCGGTCCATCACGCCCGGCCGCGCCGTCGGGCCCAGTCGAACCCCCCGCCCCCGCCGAGCCACCTGCCGAGCCGCCGTTGCCTCCACCGCCCGTCGATCCGCCCGCTCCCGATCCGCCGGTCGCCGCGCCATCGCTGCTGGCATCGCGCGGGGCCTGACCCGCCGCGCCGCCCGACCCTGGAGTTCCACCGCCGTCTGCACCAACGTCATCATCGCCGCCGCACGCTCCCATGACGACGAGAGCGAGCAGGAAAACGGGCCAGCGCTTGAACAGGTGTTCCATGGATGTCCTTGAAGTCGACACGGTCGTGCTAGGGAACGGTGGGGCGAGTGAACGTCAACGGGATCTGCCCTTTCAGCATTTTGCCCCCGTCGCCGGTGAGCCGCAGGTAGTAGTCGGCGGAACAGGCCACACCATCCTCGTTGAGACCGAGAAACGTGGAGTTGGTCGGCACCATCGCCACGCTCTCGGCCGTTTTGGCGATTTGATTTCCCTCGTTGAACTCATCGAACATGGAGACGTAGATGCCGTGCGCCCCGACTTCGATCATGTTGGCGAATTGCCGCCACATGAAATCCCCGTGCGCGCGCTGGCGCAGCGCAAGATCGCCGGGTAAAACGCAGGGCTGATATTGCATCCCGTGACTGTTGCAATAAGCGACGTCGGGCGCGTTGTTGCTGGTGCGGATGTTGTTCGAATCGTTGACGTTACCAATGACGCCCACCATCCACGGTGAAATCATGTTGAAGCTGTCGTACACGCTTCCAAAGTTCGGCTTCCCGCCGTTGCCCGACGTGCGCCAGTTGAGCGGAACGCCTCCAATCACGTAGAGCCCTTGGTTCTTGAAGAAATTGATCACGTCGGTGCAGGCGGCCGCGTCGCCCGGCCGATCGGTAAATCCCATCCCCCAAATGGAGACCACCGGTTTGCCGTTTTGCTTCGCATACGCGGACGACGACAGCAGTTGCAGCTGGCCCACGATGTTGTTCGTCCAGTCGGTCTTGATCTCGGCTTGAAAGTTCGTCCAGCCGCTGATGTCGTACATGATGTAAAACTTGCGGCCGTATGTCTCGGCGGCGCTCCTCACTTTGAGGGCGATCCCGTTGCGCGTGGGAATCTCGTCGCTGAAGCGCTGGAGGGCAACGGTGTCGATTCCATTCTGCTGCAGCCACACAAGGTGGGTGTTGACCGTCTGATCGCTGTACGAAGAGAAAAGCGTCGCCGGCTGCCCATTGCCGAGATTCGCGAACGCGGTCTGGAACGTCGCGGTGAACTCGCGCATGTCGGGCCAGGCCTTGATCTGGTGGGTCGTGGGCGACGGAGGCTGCGTCACCGGCGAGCAATAGTGCCACCATTGGTTGCGAGGCGAGCCGTCACCCGGAGCCGTAAACCAGCCTTGGTAGCCGACGCTCACCTTTCCCACGACGTCGCCCGCGCTCGTCGCAGCGTCGCTTCCATCGGAGCCCGCGTCGATGACGCCATCGCGGGCATCCGAAGCATCCGCGGAGGCGCCTGCTGCGCCGTCTCTTCCGGCTTCGGCGTCGGCGCTGGCGTCGACACCCGCCTTGCCCGCGGCGCCCGCGCCGCCATCGATGGTTCCGGCGCTTCCCCCTTGGCCCGCGGCACCGGAGCTGCCAGCGTTTCCTGCTCCACTTGCGCCGCCGCCCGCGGCTCCCCCTGTCCCAGCTCCGCCCGTGCCGGCTCCGCCAGTTCCCGTTCCGCCGGCGCCGGAGGTGCCGCCTTGATTCGAGCTGCCCGCTGCGCCGGAGGTGCCGCTGCCACCCGTGCCCGTCGATGCGCCGCTGCCGGAATGACCGCCGGTACCGGCGGCAGCGTTGGGATTCGAGCTGTCGTCGCCACCACAGCGTACGAGCCCAAGGGTGGCGATGACCAACATCGACCAGCGACGGGGTCTCCTCTCGACGTAGGCCGCGCGGTCTCGGTTCATTTCGTCACGGTTCGATCGATCGGTGTTACCAATTGTTCCCGCTGAGCGTGGCCGAGTAGCCGCTCGAGAGGTTCTTGTACGCCGTTCTTCCGGCGTTGAGGTTGATCACCTTGTTGTCACGGACGGTGGCAGAGCCCGTGGGAGCCGGATAAAAAGGCGGCGCGATGACGATTCCGTCGAGCCCCGGATGATTGATCGTATTGTTTTGATAAAGAATGCCGTTGCTCGACGAAAAACCGACGCCGTTGTAGAGAGCGTCGATGACGAGGTTGTTCGAGACGGTGGCGCCGGCGACGGTCCCCGTCTCGTGCCCGTCACCGCCGTTGCCGACGTGCAGCGCCGGCTGCTGCTGCACATACGCATTGCCGCCGCACCGCACGACGGTGTTCCCCGTCACGGTGGCAGAAGTGAGGTTCGACCCGTTCACCCCGAATTTACCGACCCCGAGCCCGATGTAGCGGGCCGTATCGCTCATGTAATTGTTCTGCACGAGGTGCCCGCTCCCGCCATAAATGGCCACCCCTTTTCCTCCCCACATGGCGATGGACGTGTTGTTCAGCACCTTGATGTTGGCCATGGGCGTGTAGGTCTGGCGATTGGGAGGGTCTCCGTTGTAATCAACCGAGTTGATGGCGATGGCGTCGTCGCCGGTGCCACGAACGAAGTTGTTCTGAACGGTGAGATCGTTGCCGACGGTCCCCCCATTGCTGACGTTATTGACGTTACAGCCGTCGGCCCAGATGCTCGTCAGCCGGCAATTTTTCACGATTCCCCCGGTGCCCGAGGCCCAGAAGCCGGACATCGTGTGCTGGGTCCAGATGCCGTCGGCTACCCAATTGGTGCCGGTCGTATCCATTCCTCCCCCGCAGCCGTCGATCTGCGCTCGGCTGATGGCGTTCGAATCGAGGGCGAAGTTTCGCACCGTGCAAGAGGTGAGGTTGAAGATCGCGCCCAAGGGCTGAGGTTGCCCCGAACCATTGACGTTCGGCAGCGGCATATTGCGATAAATCGTGCTGTACCACATGCCCGCGCCTTCGATGGTGATGCCGGTCGCGCGAAGCCCGCCCGCCGACTTCATGTAGAACGTGCCTTCCGGTATCCATAGGCTCCTGCCCTGGGTCCGAGCATCGTCGATGCAGGTCTGAAGGGCGCTGGAATTGTCGACGTTCCGATCGTTGGCAACTGCGCCGCAATCGGCGGTGATGGAAAGGGAGTTCGCCGTCCTTGGGAGCGGCGGAGGTGGCGCCTCGAGATCGATCACATCGACGTGATAGAACGCTGCGGTATTGGCGGCATTCTTCTGAAGCCTGATGGTCTCGCCCGGAGCCACGGCGGCACCGGCAAAGAAGGTGTGCACATCGTCGAAGAACGTGCGCGGATTGCCATCGGCAGGGTTTTGGCTCTCGCTGTTGTAATGATCGTTGCCCTCGTATCCCCAACTCTGCTGCGAGCTCAGCGTGAGCGTCTGGCGGAGCGTTCCGTTGACGAGGAGGTCGAGGGTGGCCGTCGATCCGCCGCCCATCGCCGCGTCGGGGATCGACGCTCGTACATCGATGGCGGTGATGTTCTTGCCGGTGTTGTTGACCCACTCCACGTATTGCCCGGTCTGATTCAGACGAACGTAGGCATGTCCCGACGATTCGAGCTCGGGGCTCGAGAACTGCGTCGTCGGCGGTGACGCGAGGGACACGGACACGATGGCAGCGCCGCCGCCCAACGCCCCCATTTCGGCTTCGTAGCTGACGAAGGGCGTCGTGGCTCCGACCGTGCCGCCCCCGCTCCCGTCGGAAGCGTCGGGCGTCATGGGTCCATCAGCGCCCGTGGATCCATCGGCGTCGCTTCCCGCGGAACCGTCCGTCCCCGTGGAACCGCCGGCGTCCGTATCGACAAGGCGGTCGACGGCGCCAGCATCGCGCCCATCCGCCGCACCGTCGGTCTGCGCGTCGCCGATTTCGGTTGACCCGTCGCGGGGCGCGGAGCCGCCGGTCTCGCCGGATGCATCGACACCTCCGGCGCCGCCTGTTCCGCCGGATGCGTCGAGTCGCCACGAAGAATCGGATGCGCTGGAATCGCTGACCGATGACCCCGCCGCGCCTGCAAGGGAACCGCCGGCGCCGTCGGAGGAGCCGGGGTTGGAATCGGAATCGGTCGAACAGCCCCCTAGCCACGACGCCGGCAGCGCCACGAGCAAGGCGAGCTTCGACCGTCGCGCGCGATCCTGCATGATCACGCCGCTTAGTGGAGTGATCAGGCTTCTGCGATCACTTGATCACGATGCCGCAATTGACGAACGAGAGGTTCGTGTCGATGCGGAAAGTCGATTCCGGCGTGTGTCGTTCAGCGTGAAAGAGAGCAAGGTCATAGACCTGGCCCTTGGTAATGCCGAGCTGTTGCGCGGACGCATCGAGCGAGACGGAGCTCGAGGCCTTGGGATGGAGACCACCGAGGTCCACGGCGAGGTGGTTGTTGATGAACACCCAGACGTCGTCGTCACCGTCGAACTGGAAAGTCTCGCCGCCGTTGTATTTGAAGCGGGTGTGCAGCTCGGTCGTGAAGCTGAAATTGTGCGGCTTGCCCTCTTTGCCGGTACCGGAGTTGCCCCAGCCGGCATTGTCGAGAGGATAGAAGAACAGACTCTGGAATGTGAAGACACCGTTGGGCTGTGGAGCGAACCACAGATGGAGCAAGTAGGGTTGATTCACGTTCGCCGTGTAGCGATACCATTCATCGAAACGGGCTTGGGTGGTGGTCTGTGCGTTGAACGGGCAGGTGGGGGCGGGGCTCGCGCGGCCCTCCTCGCACAGGGATGCGTAGACGGGCTTTTGCGTGGGGTCGAGCTCGGGGGCCACGAGGTTCGGCGTGATGGCCATCCCGTAAAGAGGCCCTTCGAAGTCCGGGTGCCCTCCCGACTCGTTCCTTCCTCGGAAATCGCGGAGAACGCCGAAGAGGACGTTGCCGCATGTCGAATTGCCGGTCGCGACGCCGGCATCCGAGCCGTCACCGAGCGGTATGCCGAGTCGGTAGCCGCCCACCTCCGTCGCCGTGAAGCCGGGAGGCAGCGAAGTGATGATCCCGGCATCGACGGTGGGACCGCCCGAATCAAGAGGCGTCAAGATTGCGCCCACGCCGCCGGCGCCTCCCGTTCCCGGAGCTCCTCCCTCGCCTCCGGCGCCTCCCGTGATGACGATCCCGCCCGAATCCTCCATGCCGCTGGTATCGCGAATCGGCGGCCCGGAGTCTCCGCAGGCGCCGCACGACAATACCAACATCCAGACGCACTTGCGCATCGTCCTCACCATCTAGCCGCGACTCGGTGCGGCAAACCGAAAGTCAACGCCATCGACAATCGGACGCGCGCCGCGTGCTACCCGAGTCTATGCAACACAACGTCCAGGCGATCCATCAAAATCGCGGTAAATTGTCGACATTTACCAGTGGCCGAAGGATGCCGCCACTTCCCATGGCGGCCACCTCGGCCACCGCGGAGTCCGAGTGGTCGTCATTAGCCTTTCATTCCACTTACCGTCATTCCTTCGATGAAATAACGTTGGAATACAAAAAAGACCACGACCGACGGGGCGGTCAAAAGGACGTTGGCCGCCATGATCATCGGCCAGTCGATGCTTTGAACCGACCCTTGGTCGACGCGCATACCGAAGAGACCGAGGCTAAGTGGGAACTTCGCCTGATCGCGAAGATAGATGAGCGGACCCAAAAACTCGTTCCAGGCGCCGAGGAAGCTCATGATCGAGATCGCCGCCAGGGTGGATTTTACCTGGGGCACGATGACGTACCACCACGTCTGCACCACGCCGAGACCATCGATGCGAGCGGCTTCTTCCAGCTCGCGAGGGAGCGTCTTCATTTGCTGCACCATGAGGAAAATGAAAAACGCGCTCCCCAACCAAGCGGGCACCCAAAGCGGATTCAGCGTGTTGTACCAGCCGAGCCCCCGATACAGGAGAAAGGAGGGAATCATCGTCACCTGAGAGGGGATCATCATCGTCGACAAGAGAACCGCGAGGGCGATCCCGCGCCCCGGCCAACGCAGTCGGGCGAATGCATAGGCGACGAAAGCGCTCGAGAACATGGCCCCGAGCATGGTGAGGGCAGCGAGCAGCAAGCTGTTGCCTACGTAGCGAAAGAACGGCACCGCTCGAAACGCGCGTACATAGTTGGCGAGAACCTTGCCCCAGATCGCACGCAGCGTGGAGCTCGGTGAGAGGATGATTCGCGCTCTCGCCTGGTCGCCGCGGTCGCTCGAACCGCGCGCGGCCAGGGGGACCCAGGTTCGCGCCCGAAGCGTCGTGTCATCGAAACTGGGCGGTTGGAAGGAGATGCTGAGGGCGCGGTTCTGAGCGAGGTAGGTGGTGTGCGCGGATTCCCAATGGATGCCGCCGACGTCGAGGGTGGCTTCAATCCGGTTCCAGCTGGCGTCGGCGCGCAGCGCCAAGACCAGCTTGTGAATGTCCGAAGCGCTGACGCCGGGTGGCAGCGCGAAGTCGTGGACGAGCACGACGGGATCGCTCGAAGATTGAAACGCGTAGCGCAGCCAGGTGACGTCGCCCAAGGGCTCCAGCGATCCCGCTCCGTGCTCGACGTGCAACCTCGCGCCAAAGTCGGCGCCACCGACGAGCTTGAACTGACGACCGTCGAGCGCGTGCAAGGTGAGAGCGGAGAGCTCGACGCGGGCCAGCTGATCGGAAATGGCGGTGTCGACGAGCTCGGGGGTCAAAAATTGACGATAGTGCTCGGCCATGGCCGGCCAGTCTTCCGTCCAGATTTGGCGGGGCATGCGCGGGAGATTGCGGCTCATGAGCACCGATGCAGCCGAAGAAGCCCAAACGACGCGGTCGACGGACGGCGGCATCTGGGAGGGGAGGCTGGGGCCGACGACCGACAGCGTGAGCTCCCAAAGCGGCCCTTCCAAGGACGACCACTGCGCGGCCGACACGTCCTCGGGCCGCTCGATGTTCGCGCGCTCGCGCACGTACGGCGAGCTCTCGCGAAACGACGGGAGCGACGATTGCGCCTTGTTCTCCGCGAGCTCCTCGTCGGTTTTGATGCTCATGAGGAGCATCCAGACGAACGGATAGACGCAGATGGCGACGCCCGTCAAAAGCAATACGTGGATCCATCCCTTGTCGGCTACCCAATGGCCGAAGCGATGTGCGAGTGACCCGGCCCGTGGCCGCCCGGTACGCCCGAGCGCGGAGATGGGCGTTACTTCCGGCGAGAAGGACGCCGCCGAGGAAGCGCGACGTTCAGGTGTGGTCATAGTGGACCCATCGCTTGCTTACCCAGAGCTGCAGCAGTGTGAGGCCGAGCACGGCAAGGAAAAGGATCCAGGCGAGGGCGCTCGCGTACCCCATGCGAAAAAACTGAAATCCCTGTTTGAAGAGGTAGTAGGCATAAAATAGCGTCGAATCGACGGGCCCACCGGCGGTCATGATGTACGCCTCGGTGAAGATCTGCATCGTCGCGATGACGCCGATGATCAGGTTGAAAAGGATGTACGGGCTCAACATGGGTAGGGTGATCGTGAAAAATCGACGCCAGGCACTGGCCCCGTCGATGCTGGCCGCTTCATAAAGCTGCTTCGGTATCGATTGAAGGCCGGTCAGCCAGATGACCATGCTGCCCCCCGCCATCCATAGATTCATCAAGATGAGAGCGGGCTTGCTGAAAGCGGGATCTTGCAGCCAGAGCGGCGCGCTCAGGTGAAAAGGAGTCGTCGCAAAAAGGCCGACCACCCACTCGACTGCGTGGGCCGGCGCCGTGTCGAAGCACCAGCGTATGCCGAGGTTCAAGAGACTCTGCGGCGCGTTGAAGAGCCATGTCCACAAGAGGCTAGTGGCGACAACGGGCATGACCGCCGGCACGTAGAGCATCGACCGATAGACGGGGATTCCGCGAACGCCCGACTGCAGGAGAAGGGCGATGCCGAGGCCGACCGCCATCACCAGCGGGATACGGAGCAGCATATAGCCCGTGTTCAGCAGACTCTTGAAAAAAACGGGATCCTTCAATACCTCGCGGTAATTGGAGAGACCGACGTAGCGCGCTTCCGTCAAGACATCGTAGCGCGTGAAGCTCGTGACGATGCTAAAGAGAATGGGCCCCCCTACCAAAAACGCAAAGCCCACCAACCAAGGGCTGGCGAAGAGCATCGCCGCGCCCGTTTCGCGCATGCTGTAGCCGAGGGCGCGTCGCCGGCGTGAACGGAGGAGAACCGCTCCCAGCAGCGCAGCCAGGAAGGCCGCATAGCCGATCGCGTAGGGCTCCCACGCCACGGCGTGCGCCGTCTCGGGCCGCATGACCTCATCGAGCTGACGTTGCACCGGGTTCTGCATTTCGCGGAGAGCGAGCTGGATTTCGTCCTCCCCCGTAGCGCGCGCCTCTTCCGCGTAGCGGTGATTGACGCCCCCTTCGTAGGCGCGAACGTGCTGCCCCCACAGAAGTTGCCCGACCGGCGAGACGGGCCGGATGCGCGCGTCTTCGAGCATGCCCAAGATCACCGAATAGGCTTGCTTGATTCGCCGCGGTATCGTCGGCTCGTCGAAGATCGCTCGCTGGATGAGTCGTTCGTTGTAAACGCGGTGCGAATCGACCCTCGGCAGATGAAGCCGCCCTTCGCTGTCCTTTCGCTGGCGAATGCCGCGATCGAGTCGGTCGGCACATTCCCAGCTACGCAAGAATTGAATGAGCTCGAACGCTCCTTTCTTGTGTCTCGCGGTGGCGGGGATCACCAGCGACCATCCGCCCGCCCACGTGACGGGCCTCCGCCCTTTGGCGAGTTCGTCTGCCGGCATGGGGGCAGGCGTCAAGGCGAAGTTCAAGTCCGGCTTGAAGTTGCCGATCACTTCCAGGCCATAGTCGCCATCGATCTTCATGGCCATCTGGCCGTGGAGAAAGGGATCGAGCACGCCGTCCCGAAAACCCTGATAAGCGTCCTGAAAGGTATTGGCATGGGCGACGCCGCCGAGGTCGTCGTACACGTCGGTCATGAAGCGCAGGGCGCGCGCGACGGGCGGCGAGTCCATCGTCACCCGAAGGCGATCCGGGCTCATCATCTCGCCCCCGGCCTGAAAGGCAAAGAGATAGAAAAAGGTTTCGCCGTAGTTGGGAGTTGCCCCCGGGGCAAAACCGAGCCGTACGAGTCCGCTCGTTTTGTCGCCCCGAATGCGATAGCGACTGAGCTTCGCCGCTGCATCGCGCAGCTCTTCCCAAGTCGCGGGTGGCCGCGGCTCGCCGCGCTCATCGACAATCCCCTCCTGGCGCAAGAGATCGAGATTGGAGTAAAGGAGCCGGATGTCGGCGCTGGTCGGAACGCCGTAGAGGCGCGGTTGGTCGGTCGCTCCCGGCTCGCGGTAGCTGACCTCTTCGACGGCCCAGGGAAAGTAGTCGCCGAGGTCGATGCGATACGGATCGGCGGGATCCTGCTGCTCGATGTAGGGCGTGAGGTCTTCGAGGGCGTGCTTCGACGCCCACTCCCCGATGCCGAGTCGGTCGAAGAACACGAGGTCGGGTGGAACGCCGCCAGCGATGGCCGACAAGAGCCGCTGAGCGTCCCCAATCAGATCGCGCGCAGCGGCCGTCCCTATCGTGACGCGATAGCGCGGGTGCAGCTGTTCGAAACGATGGACGATGTTGTGGATGTCCTCACGCATCGCCCAGCCCGACCAGAAGACGATGTGCTCGCGCCCGTCCCCTTCGACATCGCGGGTGGTGTTCCACGTCCACCACGAAACGGCGCCGAGAAATGCGATGAAGGCCAGCAGCGAACTACGCAGCGAAACCCTCATCATGACTCACCCGATTTTTAGGACCAGCCCCCCCCTTGTGCAAAGTGAAATCGTAGTCAAGCGCGCGTCTTTACCGGATCGGCCGAGCCTGCGCTCGGTAAAGCCCGTTACTTGACCACGATTTGGTTTGACGGATCGGCGCCAGGTGCGTCAATCATGATTGGTCCGGTGTCGCGACCGGCCAAAAGAAATAGCTCATGGTGCGGTCGATTATCGAAGCCAAACACTTTGCGCTTCTGGGGAATGTTTCCTCCGCTACGCGCAGCGAGCGCGGTCTCTTGCTCCAAATTGGGGAAGAGCGGCTGCGGGTCGACGTGCTTCGCCCCGACATCTTGCGCTTGAAGATATCCCAGGCGGGCAAGTTCGACGAAAATCCCACCTTCGCCGCGAGCTTCGCAATGCCCGCGGCGGTGCCATTCGAAATCGACGAGACCGAGCAGGCCCTTACCCTCACCACCGAGTGTCTCCGTCTCGTCATCTCCACCAAACCATTTGGGCTCGACGCCTACCGGCGCGATGGCTCGGTCATCTTTCAAGACGACCGCGATGCCGCCGGCCATGCGCGTGGCTACTTGCAGCTGAACGATTCATTCATCATCACCAGGCGCATCGGCGCGCACGACTCCATTTACGGACTCGGCCAGAAGGCCTGCCGATTCGACCGGCGGGGCCGCAACTTCGTCTTGTGGAACACCGATATTCTCTCCACCGGTGTGCTGCCGCGCAATCGTCTCTATGAAACCGACCTGACGATGACCGGTCGCAGCACGACCTTCGACCCCTACTACACGTCGATTCCGTTTTTCTATCACTGCCGGGCCGATGCCAGAGCCGCCAAAATGGCAGGCTTTTTCATCGACAATGGGTACAAGGCCAACTTCGAATTCACCGAGCGCGAGGTGTACCGTTACCAGTTCAGCGGCGGTCAGTACACGGAGTACGTCTTTGCAGGGCCGGCCATGTCCGATGTGCTGGCCGGTTATACGTCCATTACGGGGCGCATGGCCGCCCCGCCCATCTGGGCGCTCGGTCATCATCAATGCCGTTTTCACGACTACACCGAAGAAGGTATCGGTGCCATCGGCAGGGAATACCGCGACCGCGCCATCCCTTGCGATGTGCTGTGGCTCGACATCGGCTTCATGGACGGGTTTCGCGTATTCACGTGGGACAAGAAGAAATTTCCGGATGTGCCCGGGATGCTGGAAAAGCTCGAGGCGGCCAAGCTGCGCCTGGTCACTATCGTCGATCCGGGGGTGAAATACGATCCGGGCTACGCGCTATTCGAAGAAGGGCGATCGCGCAACCTTTTCTGCAAGACGGAATCGGGGCAACTCTTCATTGGTCAAGTCTGGCCCGGGCGCACGGTGTTTCCCGATTTTTTCAAAGCGGAAGCACGGGCTTGGTGGGCCGATCTCAACGCTCGCCACGTGACCTGCGGGATTGCGGGCATCTGGAACGACATGAACGAGCCCGCGACGGGCGAGGTGGAACCGTTCGCGATGCGTTTCGATCGCGATGGGGAGAATTACTCCCACGAGCGCTACCACAACCAGTATGCGCTGCTCATGGCCATGGCGACGCAGGAAGGTCTGCGTCAAGCGGCGCCGAATCTTCGTCCTTTCGTCCTCAGCCGGGCCGGCTTCGCCGGCATTCAGCGTTACGCCGCCCAGTGGCTCGGCGACAACTGCTCGGATTGGGACCACATCGAGATGAGTATCCCCATGTCCATGGGAATGGGCGTTTCGGGGCAGCCTTTCGTGGGAGCGGACATCCCCGGCTTTGCCATCACGCCGAGCGCCGAGCTCGCCGCGCGCTGGATGCAATACGGGGCGCTCACGCCATTTTGCCGCTGCCACAACGAGGCCGGGCAGCCCGACCAGTATCCGTGGTCATTCGGGCCCGGCGTCGAGAAAAGAAGCCGCGCCGCCCTCGCGCTTCGCTATTGCCTTTTGCCCTATATCTACAGCGCCTTCATGCGCGCGAGTGAAACGGGCGACCCGATTCAACGTCCGCTGGTGTACGACTTCCAGCACGATCGGCACGCGCGCGAGACGGACGATGCCTATCTCTTTGGCGAGGCGCTGCTCGTCGCGCCGGTGTTCAAGCCGGGTCAGACCGCGCGCCACGTGTATCTTCCGCACGGCACCTGGGTGGACTGGCACACCGGTGAACGGCACGCGGGCGGAGAGTTCATCACCGCCGCGGCCCCGCTCGACAAGATTCCGCTCTTCGCGCGAGGTGGACGCGTCATTCCGACCTACGAGTCGGCCCCGCTTTCCACCATGGGTCACTACCCGGAGGTGATCGAGCTTCACCTGATCGTTCCCGACGAGGAGGGCGAATTCCATTCGCATCTGCACGAGGACGACGGCGCCACCAACGCGTTCCGAGAGGGGGCGTTCATTCGCACGACGTTTCATATGCAGCGCCGCGGCACCCGCGTGTCGCTCTCGGCCACGACGGAAGGGCAAGGTTTCCCCGAGTTTCGGCGAAAGCGCTTCGTTCTCGTGATTCACGGTTGGCGTGCGGGCACGCGAGTCGACATCAACGGGCACGAAGCCCGTACGGAAAACGGCCGCACCGCGTTCGAGAATCGCGGCGAACCGTTCGAGGTCGTCTTCACCGGCTAAGGGCGCGCGTATGAATAAGCGAAGTCGATGCACCGCAGGCAGTGCCGAAAATGAATGAGGGTTTGAGAGAAATCAACCGCCAAGGCGCCAAGAGCGCCAAGGTTTTCATGGGGTATGGATGATGCGCTTGATACCGCGCTGAAGTACTGCGACGTCGAAGTTGATGAGTAACGCGAGGCGAGTTGATTTCAAGTAGGAGAGGTTCCTCTCTCCCAAGTTCTCTGGCGATCTTGGCGTCTTGGCGGTTCACCCTCTCCCATCGACGCAACCGGGCGCAGAGTTGCCGACAACCCCAGTCCTTTATTGATGGTCCCGCGCACGGCCGACCAATGATTTCCGTTATTTCTGCGAGCCGCCTGACGGGGTTGCTGCAAAAGGCCGCTGAAGGGTTGTGGCTGCTGTTTCTCCCCCAACCCCCCTTCGTGAGGGGGGAGAACTAGCGACCAGAACGCATCCGGTGGCGAGACCGGGGCCTTTTCAGCAACCCCTATGCGTCCTTTCTACGCCCTCGTTCACTTGACGATGGGACGCGCCGTGCAGCGATTGTTGATGCAGAGGCTTCGCGGATCGCAGCAATCTGCAGCGGTCGTGCAGAGCTCGTCGGTATTGGAGCAGGTGTTGGGGGGCGGAGGCACGCACTGCAAGATGGGAACGCCTTCGGGCGTGCGACCCGTTTCGCGGCAGAACCCGTTGCAGCAATCGGCGCCCGACTCGCAACTGGTGCCATTGGGCTTGCACGGCGCGAGCGCTGCGAACGCTCGCATGTTCCCCGCCTCCAGCTCTTGGCCCGGCAAGTAGAAGGCGGGATGACTGGGATCGTCCTTCGACGCGTGGTCGATGTCGATGGCGGCGATCCAGATTTTCTTGCGCGGACTCGGCGCCGCCTCGTTGCCCCAGGGGTCGTCGCCGCGGGGCAGCGTACCACCGGGTGCGATGGTGTTTCCCAGCGTCCGGCGGGACGTGAGAAGCACCCAGTAGTAGCCTCCCACCGCCACCGGCAGAGCGCTCGGTTCGTAGTTCATCTGGCCCTCGACGGCTTCGCCATAGGGGAGATAGGACGGCCCGGTCGCGCTGCGCCCATTGAGCGCGTTGAGGCTTTTGACTTTCTTGTCCGCCAGTGTGACGAGCCGAATTTCCCCGTGCTGCGGAAGCGATGGCGCGTTGTTGTCGCTGAAGATGTACGAATCGTAGGAGTCCCCCTCGTGGTAGACGACGGCATCCCCATCGGGCAAGAAGGTGGGCCAGGCCACGGCCGGAGCCATCTGATCGACGACGTCGCGAGGGTTGGAAAAGACCGGCGGCGAGGCAGACCCGTCGAAGTCGAGTACGGTCAAGACCCGCCGCTCCAGTCGATCTCCATTGACGAATGCCACACGCGAGCCACTGGGAGAGAACGCCGGAGTCTGCGCATAGGTGGTGTAGAGCGACAGCGAAGGCGCCGCGATATCCTGACCGGTGGCCGTGTCGACGAGACGCGAGGGCAACCCCTGCGGCGCAAAGACACCGCGGGAAATGAAAGGGGGCCAGCGATTGGGCGGCAGTCCGTTGACGAGAGCCCTGGCGCCGTCGGGGGTGAGCGCTGCAAAGGCGAACAGCCGCCCTTCGGTCGATCGTGCCCGAACCGTCAGCGTCCCGGCCGGGCTCAGATTGAACGTGGCACTCTCGGTCGGGCTGTAGTCGGGCAACGAGTACTCGAGGCCCGCGGCGAGCACGTTGCCATTGGCGCTTACGGAATGGCAAACCGTACAGCCGCTCTGAACGACCTCCGCCGTCTGGCCGGCGCGAATGCGCATGATGCCGCCGTTACTGGCGAGCGGCGACTTGTACGTATTGTAATAAACGATGCCTTTCAGGCTGGCCGGCGCAATGATCCACGACTCGGTCACCGGTCCCGACACTTCGCTGCCCGAGCGTTTGGTGAACGAAACTTCCAGGGCATCCGCTGCGCCAGCGGTGAGGGTGATGCCCCGCCAGACGGTCTCGGGAACGGTGGCCCTTATCGGTGATCCACCCGACGAGAATTGCTGGTAGCTGTAAAAGGGCAGCTTGATGGCCAGATAAGTGGCGTTGGCGGCAGTGCCACCGAACTGCAATGCCGGAGCGGCCAATCCCCGCGGAAAGACGGTGCGGTCATAAGGATAGAGCCACCGGAAGGCCGCATCCCTTCCGGGCCCGGTGGCACCCGCCTTGAGCACCGCCTGGTCGGTCGGAGATAGGCCCCCTGGATTGTCGGTGATCTCGACGTTCACCGTGTATGGGGTGGTGAACTTGCTGCTACTCAACAAGGCCGTCACGGTGACCAGGCCGCCCACCTGCCCGTTGGCGTGAAAAACGCCGTCGTCGCCGATCGAACCGATGCGCGTGTCATCGACCGACCAATTGACGCGGGTGGCAATGCCGGTCTCCAGCTGAAGTTGAAAATGAACCGCGCGCGGTTGCCCCGACACCGTGAGGGGCGACGGAATGTCGGAGATGATGGCTCCCTTCACGGGAGTTCCGGGATCGGGCGTTCCACCGTCGGGGGTGACGATGGGCGGGAGGGGTGGCGAGACACCGCCGCCCATTCCGCCCGAGGAACCCCCGACTCCACCCTGACCTCCAGGGTCGCCGGGACGGTCGGGGGGCGCACCCGAGGTGCATGCTCCGACCGAGAGCGCTGCCATTGCACCAACCATCAGAACACGGAAGCAATGCATGGCGTTCCCTCGTGCCCCTCTCGACGATGTGCGATGAAGTACGGCAATGACTCGCCGTGCGCGAGTCTATGCGAGTAGCTGATCAGACGATAAGCAGCCTACATATTTCGAATCAAGCCAAAACGTAGTCAAATTCCGGCATTGACCGAGCGCTGGGGCTCTCGTCTTCGGTAAATTTCGATCTTTGACTAACTCGAAAATCGCGGAGGAAGTGGGATGGCCAGAACGATCAAGCGGCGCCGGAGCGCTTCGGCATCGGGTACTTCAATTCCTCGGCGAACCGCGGAGGGATGACCAGCGTGGGAGACGGCTCGCCGCGGCGCTGCGCATCGATGCACTCCTTGGCCGCCAGCAGCACCTCTCTCACGTCGAACCCGATGTGCTCGACCTGTTCCGCCCGCCCCACCGGCCGCGGCCAGTTGCAATGGGCAATCACGTACACGTCTTTCATCGGTTCCACCTTCGCCGATGCCAAGCCGGCCAAGAGAGGAGCCACGAGATTGTCGTCCGTTACGAAGATGGCGTCGGGCTTGTCGGCGCGACCAAACAAGAGCTCCGTGACCCGTTCGCAGCCCACCTCCCCTACGTGCAATGCCCACAACCGATCCTTGGCGACACCGAGTGCGAGAAGCCGTTGCTCGGCCGCCATCAGGTTGGGCAAGTGGGGCGATACGACGGCGACGCGTCCCTTGCCCAAAAGGCGCGCGCAGGCACGGTCGAGAAGGGCATCGAAATCGAGGGTGACCAAGCCGGCGTGGGGTAGCCATGCCCAGATGGCCACACGCGGAAGGCGCGGCTCTTGGAGTACGGGGAGGAGATAGACGGTGGCGGAGTTCATCAACAAGAGTCCCGCCGCGGAGCCCTGTTCCATGATGGCGCAGAGTTTTTGGTAGGCGGGATTGTTGGCGCGGCCGTCCACGCCGACGAGTGCCAGCACCTCGCCCCCGATGCCGGTCTCGCCGCGCTCGACGAGATCGAGGATCGTCGCCAAAAATCCGGTCCACTCCAGCGACCCCGGCTGCTCGCTGGTCACCCACAGGTACCGGTTGTGATGCGGCAACTGCGCCGCGACGAACACGCCTCGCGTACCCCGCACGGTGACGAGCCCCTCGTCACGCAGCCCATTGAGCACCCTCGCCACCGTGGGGCGCGTCACCTGAAACTGCGCCATCAGCGAGTCGTAGGTCGGCAGCTTCTCGCCGGGTGACCGCTGCCCCGAGACGATCTCGTCCCGAAGGATCTGCACGATGTGATCAGCTTTTCGACTCGGCATGAACGCTTTCGAGCATCAGGCCGTCGCGTCTTCGCTTTCGTCCGTCGTGCCGTCGGTCGTGCCGTGACACTTTTTGAACTTTTTGCCGCTGCCGCAGGGGCAGAGATCGTTACGGCCGATCTTGGGGGCGGAGCGCGCGGCGGGCGGTGGAAGCGCGACCTGTTGCCGTCCGCCGGTGCGCGGAGCCGTCCCAGCGAGGGCCCCCTCTTCGTCCTCGCCGTGACGCGCGGTGGCCGCTTCGAGCTGCGCAGTGTGCTTTTGCATGTCCTGCTGCTCGATGGCGGCGATCTCTTCCTGCCGGCGCACCTTGAATTTGAGCAGGTTGGTGACGACGAGAGAGCAGACCTGGGCCATCATGTTGACGAAGAGGTCGTACCCTTCCTTCTTGTACTCCTGCTTGGGGTCCTTCTGTCCGTACCCGCGTAGACCGATGCCGTCGCGCAGGTGATCCATGTTGGTCAGGTGCTCGACCCACGCGCGGTCGATCTCTTCCAAGTAGAGATGACGGAAAACGCGGCAGCAGAGCTCGATACCGAGCTCTTTTTCCTTGCGGCTCAGCACTTCGAAGGCGCGATCGTAAAGACCGCGCGCCAAAAGCTCCTGATCGCCGAACGATTCCAGATCGTCCCCGGGGGAGATGCCGAAGTGCTCGGTGAAGCCTTCGCGGAGGCCGCCCCAATCCCAATCGTCGGGTGTTTTGTTGGCGGGGCACGACTCTTCGACCATGGCGCCGATGATGCGATCGACGAGATCGAGCAGGCGCTCGCGCTGCTCGGTCAAGGCGAGGGGGATTGTCTCCACCAGCTCGTCGTAGATTCCGACGGCGTCGGTTTCGCGCGCCTCGATTTCGATTTTGACGCCCCACCACTGGTAAACCTCTTGCTGCAAGTGCGCGAGCTCCACCAACTTGGCGTTCTCGAAGGTCTCCCGCGGGATGATGCCGACCGCGCTCTTGCCGTCCGCGCTTTCGGCGCGGATGGGCGTCTCGGCGAACATCCCGAGCACTTCGGTGACGCGAGGGACGACCTCGGCCACGATGCCTGGGCGTGGCTCGTACCGCTTGAACTCACCGGTCGCCTTGCCGTCGTCGTCGACCTGTTCCGGCTGGTAGCGCCCTTCCAGCATCTGCTGGCGCATCGTGTAGACGGTCTTGCGCTGCGCGCTCATGACGTCGTCGTACTCGAGCAGGTTCTTGCGGATGTCGAAGTTGCGCTCTTCGACCTTCTGCTGCGCGTTTTGCACGCTCTTGGTGACCCACGGGTGCTCGATGGGCTCGTCGTCGGGCATGCCCATCCTGTCCATCAGGTTCTTCACCTTGTCGCCGGCGAAGATGCGCATGAGGTCGTCTTCCAGCGACAGGTAGAAGCGCGAGGAACCCGGGTCCCCCTGGCGGCCGGCGCGGCCCCGCAACTGATTGTCGATGCGGCGTGACTCGTGCCGCTCGGTGCCGAGGATGTGCAGGCCGCCCAAGGCGACGACTTCCTCTCGTTCGATGGCGCAGGATGCTTCGTTCTGCTCGACGAGTTTCTGGAACTCCTCCGGCTCGGCGTCGGGCAAGCGGTTGTTCTCGAGGAACTCGATCTTGGCCATCATCTCGGCGTTGCCGCCCAGGATGATGTCGGTGCCGCGGCCGGCCATGTTGGTCGACACGGTGATGGCGCCCTTGCGCCCGGCCTGGGCGATGACCTGCGCCTCTTTGGCGTGGTGCTTGGCGTTCAAGACGTTGTGCGGGATGCTCTTCTTCTGCAAGATCCGCGCAATGGCCGCTGATTTCTCGACGCTGGTCGTACCGACCAGCACCGGCTGCCCGCGCTCGTGAAACTCGGCCAGCTCTTTGATGACAGCGGAGAACTTCTCGCGCTCGGTCTTGTAGACGATGTCCTCGGCGTCGGCGCGGACGATGGGCTTGTTGGTGGGGATGATGGTGACGTCGAGCTTGTAGGTGCTGTGAAACTCGGCCGCTTCCGTGTCGGCGGTGCCCGTCATCCCGGCCAGTTTCTTGTAGATGCGGAACAGGTTCTGGAAGGTGATGGTCGCCATGGTGCGACTCTCTTCCTGAATCGTCACGTGCTCCTTGGCTTCGACCGCCTGATGCAGGCCGTCCGACCACCTTCGCCCGGGGAGCACGCGCCCGGTGAACTCGTCGATGATGAGGACCTTGCCGTCGGGCGACACCATGTAGTTCACGTCGCGCTTGTAGAGCGTGTGCGCGCGCAAACACTGGTTCATGATGTGGAGCGTTTCGAGGTGCACCGGATCGTAGAGGTTTCCGATCCCGACCAGCTTCTGCGCTGCTTCGACGCCGGAGTCGGTGAGCGTCACCGAGTGCCCCTTCTCGTCGACGACGTAGTGCTCGTCGAGCTTCAAGCGGGGGATGACCTCGTTGATGGTGCGGTACTTCTCGCTCGAGCGTTCCCCTTGGCCGCTGATGATGAGCGGGGTGCGCGCTTCGTCGATGAGGATCGAGTCGACCTCGTCGACGATGGCGTAGTTGAGGGGGCGCTGTGCGTATTCGAGCGCCGAGAACTTCATGTTGTCGCGCAGGTAGTCGAAGCCAAACTCGTTATTTTGCCCGTAGGTGATGTCGGAGCGGTACGACCGTTTCTTGTCGGCGTCGGTCTGCGAGTGGACGACGGTCCCCACCGACATCCCCAGGAACTTGTAGATCTTTCCCATCCACTCCGCGTCGCGGGTGGCGAGGTAGTCGTTGACCGTGACGACGTGGACCCCTTTGCCCTCCAGCGCGTTGAGGTAACAGGGGAGGGTGGCGACCAGCGTTTTTCCCTCGCCGGTGCGCATCTCGGCGATGCACCCGTTGTGGAGGACCATGCCGCCGATGAGCTGCACGTCGTAGTGCCGCATCCTGAGGGCGCGGCAACTCGCCTCGCGGCATACGGCAAAAGCCTCGACGAGGAGGTCTTCGACGGTGGCGCCGTTGTCGATCTTCTCCCGAAACTCCGCAGTCTTGGCGCGAAGCTCGGCGTCGGACAGGGCCTTCATCTTCTCTTCGAGGGCGTTGATGGCCTCGACACGAGGCTTCATCTTGCGGATGGTGCGCTCGTGAGAGGTGCCGAACACCTTCTTTACGGCCCAGGTCAGCATCGTTTACCTTGCAAGGATTACGCGGTTTTCGTGAGGCGGCCCGCCCCTTTAACGGGGCGGCCAGGAGTCTCGAGTTTGACCGTCGGAACGTAGCTTCGCCGGGGGCGCCGCGCAACGTCCGGCGGGCATCGAATGCCCTGTTTTTCGTGACAACGGATGAGGGCGCCGCCCGCCTTGCGTCCCCGGGCTAGGCCCGCGCATCGTGGTCGATGGCGAGATCCCCGGCGATGGCCGTCAAAGCTGCATCCGCCGTCCAGAGCGTCGATCGCGCGACCAGCGCGGAGGCGAGCAGCTGGGCGTCGATCCATCCGATCCGGCGACCGACGAGTTTTCGACCTTTCACGAGCTCCACGACTTCGTCATGAGAGACGGATGGTGCTCGATGCATTTCCGTGTAGGCGGCAAGAAGTCGTGCGCGGCCACCCCGCTCGCCAATCAAGAGCTCGCCGTAGACGAGATCGTGGGCGAGAACTTGGTCATGGGCGAGGAGCTGGTCCAGGTGACCTGCGTACGGTTCTTTTCCCCCCAGAAAGCGGATCCAGACCGAGGTGTCCACCAGGACCATCAGGCGGCCCGCCGTTTGCGCGTGCCCTTCTCCCGACGCCGCGGGACGTCGCGCGCGCCCGGATCAGAACCCCGCAAGGCGCGCAGGCGCTCATAGGCGCCGTGGCGCACGAGAGCCTGTAGTCCCAGACGCACGGTCTCGGTATCGGTGGTGGCTTGCGCGATGGCACGCGCTTCCGCCAGAAGCTTTTCATCGATGTGGAGCGTCTTCTTCATATGGCTATTTGTGCCATATAGATAAGGATAGATCAACCATACCAACGCGGCGAGCGAGCCGAGCGAAAGCGCATGTGGGACGCGCAGCGAGCGCCGTCGGCAAGGCACCCGCGGCAAACGAGCTTCGCCAATGCATCCAAGGACCACTGGACGCGGGAGGTTTGCCATTCTGAATAGCGCTCCCGAGTAGGCGACCCTCGGACGTCGCGTGGCGCTTAGTCGCTGCCTTCGTCGGACGTCGGCACGCGCGCCTGGCGCGTGCGCACGAGAAGCGTGGGGGCCTTTTCCGACATCGTCTGCACGAGCTCGATCCCGACTTCGACCGAGCGATCGACGCCGTCGCCCGTATCGTGGCCCGTGAGGGACTCGAGCTGCGCCACGATCGACCCCGATCCCCATCGCCCGACGGGCATCGTGATCCGCGTAAAGTCCCCGCGGACCGAAACAGGCGTCCCCACCATCGATTCGGAGCTGATTTCAACGACACGTGGCATGACGAGCGTCACGCCGGCGCGGCTGCGCATCGCGTAGAGCCACGGTCGGCCGGCTTCCCAGGCGATGGCCTGGAGCGACACCGTCGCCGTCGGTCCGGGCCCGACGGCACAAGATTTGGCGTCGAACCAGAGGTCATGCACCTCGAGCCGCGCGCTGCCGTCGGCGCCCGTGACGAGTGCCTCCCAGCGCATGGGGAGCACCGATTCGCGTTCGCCGCACGACATCTTCTGCGAGGCCTGCGCTTCGAGCTCGGTCGCATCGTTGGAGGGCGCGTAGATGGCGTCGAGCGAGGGTGAGGTCGGGGCGATGGACACGATCTTGACCTTCTCCGCGCGGTGGGAGAGCGTGCTCGGTGTCTTGGCGGGGTGGAGGATCGGTTTGCCCTGACGCTGAGGACGCGGCATTTCGCCGACCGGCGTAACGGTGATCGTCGCAGGCTGCGTCCACGCGGGTACGCCGGTGGGAGCGTCATTTTCGGCGGGCAGCGACGGCAGCTCCCCCTTGGGGAGCGTGTCGACATCGACCACGACGATCCGCGTCGTGTCGGCCGGTGGCGCGTCGTCGGCCGCGCTCGGTCCTGCGGCGAACGCGAGCGCCAGGCCGAGAAACGCGGCGTGCGCAGCGCGCGCGGCCATCACAGCGTCTCCAAGTAGGCGACCAGCGCGGCGCGATCCTGGCGGCCGAGGTGCGTCGAGGTTCCCATCGCGTGATCGGGCGCGGTCAGCACCTCGTCGAGCGTCTTGTAGCGGCCGTCGTGGAAATAGGGCGCGGTGCCGGCCACGAACCGGAGCGAAGGCGTGTCGAAAGCGGCTCCCTCTTGGTCGGCGCGCTGGGCCGTTACCCGGTGACGCATCCCGTCGCTGAAGCCTTTGCTCGCGTCGTGACAGGTGTCGCAGCCGGTCTCCGTCGATTCGAACAGCGCGCGGCCGCGATCGACGAGCTTCTGCTTCTCGGCAGGCGCGAACGCGGAGGCGCCGATGGGCGGGGTCATGGTGGAGACGTAGTCGATGAGCGCCCCGAGCTCGGCGTTCGGTAAACCTTCGCCGCCGAGCCGCTCGAACGTCTTCTTGAGGTGGTCCTTCACGCCGTCGCTGGCGCCGAGCCAGCCGTAAGGCGCCGTTTCGGCGAGACGTCCGGCGAGCATCGGCGTCTGCCGCATGCCGTCGGGGGTCGACCAAGAGAGCGCGTCCTCGCGGCCATCCGGATGACAGCTGGCGCAGGCTCGACCGTCAGAGCTGATGCGCGGATCGCCGACCTGGTGAAAGAGGCGTCGTCCGAGGGCGACGTTGGAGGTAATGCCCGCGGATTGACGGGCGAGGGCCAGGCGGACCGGCGGCGCCGCGCCGGTCGTATCGACCACGGCGATCTCGCGATCGAACTGCGACCACACCACCGCGCGCTGCATCTCGTGATCGACGGCCACGCCCGTCGGTCCCGCGGCGACGTGCCATCGCTGGAGCTCGGTCCGGGCGGGGTCGATGCCGCGCGCGTCGAGCTTGAGGAGCGCGTCGATGCCGAGACAAGTCACGTAGAGCGCGCCGTCGTCGTAGGCAGCGGCGCGAGGGAGCAGGCATTCTGCCGCGGTGACCGCACCGTTCGGCGGGCGCACGATACGCGTGAGGGCACGTTCGGCAGCGGCGTCGACCACGGCGACTTCGCCGATTTCGGAAGGGCCGTCGGGCCCGTAGCCGCTCGATTCGGAGAGTCCCTCGCCGGAGTTGACCGAAACCATCGGCGCAAACACGCGGTCGACCATCTTGGCGACCTTGGCGTCGTCACGCCCATCGAGCTTGGTGAGCGCGAAACCTTGGCATCCTTTGAGCATCGGGTTGTCGGAGGCGTCTTCCCCCGAAGCGCGCGCCGCGAGATCGATCGATCGCACGGCGTGCTCGGGCGTGGTCAGATCGACGACGCTCATGCGTGCGCCGACGACGTGAGCGACGAAGGCGCGCGTGCCGTCTTCGGAAACGATCGCGCTGCGAGGATCGCGCGGCAGGGAAGCCTCGAATTTCGGCGCTAGCGTCTGCGCGTCATACGCGCTCAAGGCGTGGCTCCACCCCGTCGTCAAAAGCAGGGTGGTGTCGTCCGGCGTCAGAGCGAGAGCGATGGGTTCCGCACGCGTGCCGACGACGCAGCGCGTCTCGAGCGCCGCATCTTCTTCGGCGGCCGGTTCGAGCACCTGAATGGCGTTGGAAGCGCGCAAGGTGACTGCCACGCGGCCATCGGCGAGCACGAGGACGTGCTCTGGACGCGCCACCAGCGGCGTGCTGGCGATTTCCGTCGGTCCGGCGAGGTCGACGGTGTGCAGCGTCGGTTCGTCGGCATCGGCGACGTAGGCAACGACGCGCCTGTCCTCGCCGGACTGACGCGAAGCCAGTGCGATCGCCGAGCTCGCGCGAGCGGGCCCGAGCCGCATCGCGCCCCCCGAGCGCAGCCGGGCACACCCCTTGCTGGCAACCGTGCTCGGTGCCGGGGCAGCGGAAACGGGCATCTTGGTCGCAGAGGTGCACGCCGAAAAGATCAGCGCGCAGCTCGCCATCCCCCAGAGAATCGAGGTTCGAAGGTGTCGCATGTCGTGGTTTGAGTACGCTCGACGCGGTTTGTTTCTTCCGAACGTGTTTCGCGCCGTGCGCACGCGCCGGTCGAAGTTCTCGCGTTAGACGCTTCGCTCTTCGAAATCGATCCAAGAAAAGAACCGGAGGAAATCGAGGTGGGAAGAACCGCCAGGTAGGCGGAACTCCGACACGCGCGCGGCGAATGCGACGCGACGACGGTTACCGAGAAGCCGATTGACAATGCTGACGATGAAGCGGCAAAACCGCCGTCATGACCAACGTTCGCAGCGTCGCCGTCCTCGTCGGTAGTCTCCGCAAGGAATCCCTGAACCGCAAAATGGCACGCGCGCTCGTCGATGTCGCCGAAGGCGTGCTCAAGCTCGAAATCGTGGAGATCGGCGCGCTCGCTCTCTACAACGCCGACCTGGAGTCGAACGTGCCGGAGGCGTGGGGATCGTTTCGTGACACGGTGCGACGTGCCGACGCCGCCCTCTTCGTGACTCCCGAGTACAATCGGACGATCCCCGGCTTGTTGAAGAATGCGATCGACGTCGGATCGCGCCCCTACGGCAAGAGCGTATGGAGCCAAAAGCCGGCCGCCGTGGTGAGCGTGTCGCCGGGCGCGCTCGGGGCGTTCGGTGCCAACCATTGCCTTCGGCAGTCGCTCGTCTTCCTCGACATGCCGGCCATGCAGCAGCCGGAGGCCTACATCGGCGGTGCGGAGAAGCTTTTCGATGCCAGCGGCAAACTCACGAGCGAGCCGACGCGCGAGTTGTTGAAAAAGTTCGTCGACGCCTTCGGCCAGTGGATCGAGCGTACCCTCCAGCGCTAACCCGGCCTTTGGAGCCCTGGCTGATGAGGTCCCCCGTCGCTATCCGAGGGGTATGACCCTCACCATCACTGGTCTCCTCATCTTTCTCCTCATCGCCGGGATTTGCGGCGCTATCGGTCGCGCGATCGCCGGGGGAACGCCGGGCGGTTTCTTCGTCTCGATTGCCGTCGGTTTCGTGGGCGCACTCGTGGGAACGTTTCTCGCGAATCTCGCCCATCTGCCCGAGCTCATGGTCGTCACCGTCGACCGCCACCCCTTTCCGATTCTCTGGTCAATCATCGGCGCGGCCGTCTTCGTGGCCCTGATTCACCTTCTTTCCGGAAGGAGACGCTTGGTGTGAACGCCGAGCCTCGAAACGCTTCCGCCAAGGGCGCCGAGCCCCAAAAAAGTCTGCTCGAGCTAGCAAAAAAGACCATCAGCGAGCTGGGCGAGGACAAGATATCCCGCCTCGCGGCTTCGCTTGCTTATTATACGTTGCTGTCCTTGTCGCCGCTCCTCGTCCTGGCGGTCGCGGCGGCGGGGCTCGTGTTCGGAGAGGACGCAGCGCGTGGTCAGATCACGCAGCAGCTGCAGCACGTCTTCGGTCCGGAGGCGGGGGATGCCATTCAAGCGATGATGGCCCACGCCAAGCAACCGGGTTCCGGCGTTCTCGGCACGATCTTCGGCGTCGTAGTGCTACTTTTCGGGGCTTCCGGCGTCTTCGGCGAGCTGCAGGACTCACTCAACACCATTTGGGAAGTCGCCCCGAGGCCCGGGCGAGGCATCCTTGGAATCGTGAAGGATCGCTTCTTTTCCTTCACCATGGTGCTCGGCGTCGCCTTTTTGCTGCTCGTGTCGCTCGTCATCAGCGCCGCCTTGGCTGCCTTCGGCAATTGGCTAACGAGCTTCGCGGGCGTGGAGTGGCTCTGGCAGGGGGTCAATTTCGTCGTCTCGTTCGCCATGGTGGCGCTGCTCTTCGCGCTGGTCTTCAAAGTGATCCCCGACGTCAAGCTACGATGGCGCGATGTCTGGATGGGTGCATCGGTGACCGCCGCCCTCTTTTCGCTGGGCAAGTTGTTGATTGGCCTCTATGTCGGCAAAGCGGGCGTAGCGTCGCCCTACGGAGCGGCAGGATCGCTGGTCGTCATCGTGGTCTGGGTTTTCTATTCTGCCCATATTCTCTTTATCGGCGCGGAGTTTACCCAGGTGTACACGCGCGCTTTGGGCCGTCCCGTCGAACCGAAGCGCGGGGCCATTCCCGTCACCGAAGAGGCAAGGGCCGACCAGGGCATTCCCCATAGCGCGTCCAGCTCTACCTCCTGAAATTGCTTCCCAGGCCGCGCCCGGCCGATGCTACCGGCTTCGCCATGCCTACACGCGAGGGAGGGGAGGCGCATGGCATTCACCCTCGGCGCCGCATCCGTCTTTCGATCGAGATGAGGCGTGTCGCGCCTCCTCAATGTAGTCTGTCGGCAAAGGCTGCCGGCCCATGAACATCGCTCCTTTGACGGGCAATGGGATTTTTTTCTGTAGAATTCCTTGATTGGACTCGTCCGGCTGGGCGGCCGTTCGATTCAGCAACTTCAGGTGGTGTAGATGGGTCCGAATGAGAAAAAGCCCGACCAAGCTTTGAGCGACGACCACTTTCGACTCCTGGTCGAGAGCGTCCGAGACTATGCGATCTTTCTACTCGACCCGAAAGGGGTCGTGATCTCGTGGAACGCCGGCGCGCAGCGCATCAAGGGCTATGCCGCGGAGGAGATCCTCGGCCACCATTTCTCGAAGTTTTACCTTCCCCAGGATATCGCCTCCGGCAAATGCGAGATGGAGCTCGCCATCGCCATCAGCGACGGCCGGCTCGAAGATTTCGGATGGCGCCTGCGCAAGGATGGTTCGCAATTCTGGGCCAATGTCGTGATTACCGCGCTCCACGATCGGTCGGGCAAGCACGTTGGCTTCGCCAAGGTCACGCGCGACATGACCGATCGCGCCTACCGCACGTTCGTGGAAGCAACCAACTCCATCATTTGGACGGCCGATGGCAGCGGAAAAGCCAACGCCGATTCGCCGAGCTGGCGAGCGTTCACCGGACAAACCGAAGAGGAATGGCGCGGCCTGCGCGGCTGGGAACCCGTTCATCCCGACGATCGTGAGGCGACGGCCGAGAGGTGGGCGGCGGCCAAGGCCAAGCAGGGGACCTTGGAGGCGGAGTTTCGTCTCCGGCGCCACGACGGCGAGTATGTGTGGATGAGCGTTCGGGCGCTGCCCATGCTTCATTCCGATGGGACCACGCGCGAATGGTTCGGCGTGACTTTCGACATCTCGGGTCGCAAGGCCGCCGAAGCCAAGGTGTCGGAGGCGCTCGACCGCGAGCGGCTGGCGCGCGTCGAGGCCGAGAGAGCGCAGTCGCTCTGGACGACGACGCTGCGGAGCATCGGCGATGCCGTCATTGCCACGGATATCGACGGTCGCGTGACGTTCATGAATCCCATCGCAGAAGCGCTGACGGGATGGCCGCTCGACGAAGCGCGCGGGCGAGCGCTCCCCGAGGTGTTTCCCATCGTCAACGAGGAGACGCGGCGGTCGGTGCCCAATCCCGTGGAGAAGGTTCTGCGCGAAGGGGCCATCGTAGGTCTCGCCAATCATACGGTCCTCCTGCGCCGCGATGGGACCGATGTCCCCATCGACGACACGGCGGCGCCGATCTTGGACGGCGCGGGATCGCTCTTCGGGGTGGTCCTCATCTTCCGCGACGTGACCGAGGAAAAACGCGTCGCGATTCGCCGGGAGTACCTCTCGCGCGCGGCAGAAGCGCTGACGACGACGCTCGACTATCGCGAAGCATTGGCGACGATCGTTCAGCTGGCGGTGCCCCGCTTGGCCGACTGGTGCTCGGTCTCGATTCTCGAACCGGGCGCAACGGCGCCGACCCAGATCGCGGTGGCTCACGCCGACCCAGCCAAAGTCGCCTTTGCGCGCGAGCTCGGTGCGCGTTATGCCCCCGACCCCCATGCTGCCCACGGCGTGCCGAATGTGATTCGAACGGGCCGTTCCGAGCTCCATCCTCGAATTCCGCAAGAGATGCTGGAAGCGGCGGCCGTGGACGAAGAGCACCTTCGCCTCATTCAACAGCTCGCGCTGCGTTCGGCCATGGTGGTACCTCTGCAAGGCCGCGACCGCACCTTTGGCGCTCTCACCTTCGTGTATGCCGAGTCGGGCCGGACCTACGGCGAGCAAGATCTCCTTTTTGCGGAGGAGCTCGCCCATCGCGCGGCGCTGGTGATCGAGCGGCGGCGCCTCGAAGACGACCGCGCGGCCTTGCTGGAAGCAGAGCGGCACGCCCGCCAGCAGGCGGAAATCGCCAATCGCACCAAAGACGAATTTCTGGCGACGGCGTCGCACGAGCTCCGCAATCCGCTGCAGGCGATTCTGGGGTGGACGAGGCTCCTCTTGCAGCGCGAAGTGCCGCCCGAGCTGGAGAAGCCGCTCCGGACCATCGAACGCAACGCGCGCGCCCAGGCGAGACTCATCGAAGACGTTCTCGACGTTTCACGGATCATCAGCGGAAAACTGCGTCTCGATCTGGGGCAGGCCAGCGTGGTGCACGCCATTGCCGACGCGATCGAAGCGGCCCGTCCGGCCGCGGAAGCCAAGGGCATCACCCTCTTGTCGCACGTGGAATCCGGCGCCGAGGTGTACGCCGATCAAGTCCGGCTTCAGCAGATCGTATCGAATCTTGTCTCCAACGCCGTCAAATTCACGCAGAAAGGCGGCAAAATTTCCATCGCGGCGGAGCGAGAGGGATCCCATCTGCGGCTCAGCGTCCGCGACACCGGCGAGGGCATCGACCCCGCCCTGCTGACGGCCATCTTCGAGCCCTTCCGTCAAGGCGACGCGTCGTCTACCCGCCGGCATGGCGGGCTCGGTCTCGGTCTGGCCATCGTGCGCCAACTCGTTTTGGCCCACGGCGGTCGCGTGCGAGCCGAAAGCGAGGGGAAAGGTCATGGCTCCAACTTCATCGTCGAATTGCCGGGGCGTCCGAGCGCAAGGCCGGCTGGCATGCGTCGAGATGACACGCCTCCTCGCGCCGTTCCTCGGCTTCCGGCCACCCGGGTCCTCGTCGTCGACGACGACCCCGACGCCGTGGAACTCGTTCATGAGCTCTTGACCAATGCCGGCGCCGTCGTCCAAACGGCGCAATCAGCGGTGGAGGCGCTGGAACGGCTGGCCCACTTCCACCCGCAGGTGCTGGTGAGCGATATCGGCATGCCGGATGTCGATGGCTACGGCCTCATTCGCCAAATTCGTTTGCTGGAAGCATCGAATGGCGGGAGGACCCCGGCCCTCGCGCTCACCGCCTATGCGAGCGTCGACGACGCCGATCGCTGTCTCGCCTCGGGGTTTCAGGGTCACCTTGCCAAGCCGGTCGACCCCGAGCAACTCGTCCGCGTCGTGGCGATCCTGGCCGGGCTCCCGATGGCTTGACTCAAACGGCGTCGGAATGGCGCAGCGTGTTGTCGACCATCGTCAGAAGATCGAAGGCCGCACACGGTTTCTTCAAATAGCCGACGGCCCGAATCTCGATGGCGCGGTTTCGGGCATCGGGATCGGCGGTGAACAGGACCACGGGGATGGTTCGCCACTCGGGCTCGGCTTGCAGCGCCTGCATCATTTGGCCCCCATTCATGAGCGGCATGCTCCAATCGAGCAAGATCATCGCTGGCCGCCCGTGGGCCCGTAGATAGTCGAGGCCGGCTTGCCCGTTGTTGGCGCGGTCGACCTCGAAGCCTCGCTGCATCAGCAGTTCCCCCACCGCGTCAGCGGTATCGTCTTCATCGTCGACGATGAGGATCGGAGCATCGGTCATGAAAATCTCTCTTCCCGCGCGTTAGTGCGCGACTCGTCCGGATCGCCCGGCTCCGCTTCGTTTCGTGCGTGGTGGCCGGACCGGTGTCGGAGTTTGATCGCGATCGGCGCTGGTCGCGAACCCTCCGGGAAGCAGGGAATCGAACCCTTGTTCCAAGGCTAATTCGAAGGCCCGCAGCATTTGAGCCCCCAGTGCGTCGAGCTGTTCTGGTTCCAACTTTTTCTCGACGGTGGGGAAGAGTTCTTCTTCCTCTTCCTCCACGTGGTGCGCGATGAGCTCCTTCAAGGCGGTGACCTTGGGAGCGAAGGTCGGATCGTCGGCGGGCGTTTCGATAAGTCGCTTGAGGGCGAGCTCGGCGATGGCGTGCTCTTGGTAACTTTCGCCCACGACCTTGGGATCGATCTCCTTGACGGTCGGATAGAAGATGGTCTGCTCGATCGCCATGTGGGCCGCGAGATCATTGGCCAGCTGGGCCAGCACGGCCGAGATATCGCCTTTCCCCTTTTCGAGCTGCGCGAACATCCCTTCGACCTTGCGATGCTGCTTTTTCAACAATGCGGTCGCCTTCATTGTCTCTCCTCCACGAATACCCTTAGGCAAGGAGCGTACCCAGCGCATTGCGTAGAGAATGTGCCCCCTTCCGGCCCATCGCGCGCGCGTTCACCGCGTCGATGTGCTCATCACGCGGCATCGCTCTATTGAAGAGAACGTGCCGAGCGCGTCTCCCGATCGCCGCGGGTCCGGCCAAAGTCCTGCCCGACGTCCGTGGGCTGGCTCTTCTGCCCGTAGTGTTCGTAGCAAGCGGAGTCCAAGCGAGAATCGGCGGGTCTTTCGAACAGCGCCGTCCCGCTCAGCCGCTCCATCACGCCGCACAGATCATGTGGGACCACGATTGTGGATGTGTGCCTGTCGTGGACGAGTTCAACACGATTCAGGGGATGATCACCGATCGGGATGTATGCATGGCGGCTCTCATGCAGGGCCGGAGCCTGAGCGAGATTCCCATCGGAAGCGCAATGTCGCGTGCGATCGATGGGTGCTCGCCGAGCGATGACGTCGAGAAAGCCACCGAGCTGATGAGAGTTCGTCGGGTGCGGCGCGTGCCCGTGCTCGATGCAGAGGGGCGGGTGCTGGGCGTGCTCTCGTTGCCGCCCACCGTGGCTCGAACGCTCTTCGATATCTCTCAGCCCACCGCCTGATCGGTCAGACCGCGTCGAGCGCGGAGACTTAGAAAACGCGCGGATCGATGGGATTCGCGTCGGGGGCCGGAGGATCGTCGATGATCGGCGGAGGCTCACCTGGTTGATGCGGAAGCGGCGGGTCGCGGCGGGGGGGCTCTTCCGGAGGCGGATCCTCGTGCGGAATCTCACGCGGGCCCGGATGGCTAGGACGCGGATCGGGGGGCGAGCCGGGCGTCGAACGGCGCGGTTGTCCTGGGCCTGGGTCAGGCGGCTGGCCCGGATACGGCAGCTTGGGCTCCGGAGTGGGCGGTTCGCTCGGCTGCGATGGCCGTCCTGGGAACGGCTGGGAGGGACGCAAGGGGGGAGTTTCGATGGGGGCCATACGGTCAGCAACCTAGGGACCGTGAAGGACCGCCGGCATGGCCAAAAAGGCCCAGCACGACGCCGTCAGTTCGCCTACCAGTTTACGATCGCCCAATTTAGAGAGGCGGCCACTTGTTCTGCGGCGAGGCCTCCGTGGGCTAGTTGCTGGAGGGGGGGGCCGACGCGCCGCGTCCCGAAGCCGGACCGGGATTGCGATGACCGCAACAATGCTCGCGCACGATCTGAAGGAGAATCTCGAGGTCGATGGGCTTTTTCAGCGTGCGAAGCTGCCCGGTCGCGGGCTGCGCGGCGGCTGACATGACGACCACCGGTATCGTCGCCAGCCGATCGTCGCGCGAGAGCACATTGAGGAGTTGCCATCCGTCCATATGCGGCATGATCAAGTCGACGAGAAGGAGTGCGGGGCGCGGCAGCTGCGCGAGGAGGCCGAGCGCGTGCTCGCCGTTCTGTGCGAGCGCGACGGTGTAGCCTTCGTTTTCCAGGAGCTCGCCGATGGCTTCGCGGATGTCGTCGTTGTCTTCGACGACGAGAATGGAGGCGGGGCAGGACGATTGCGTCATGCGGGCGCCACTCTACCAGTTCTCGTGAACTCGCGTCATGTGCGACGCACGCAAAGCTCGGCAACGATTTTGACGAGCTCGTCGAGATCGAACGGCTTCTTCACGCGGCGAAATCCCTGCGGCGCAGCGTGATCGACGGCGGAGATCACCACCACGGGCAGCGTCGCCAAACGATCGTCCTGCGACAGCGCCTTGATGAGCTCCCACCCGTCCATGACTGGCATCATCAAATCGGCCAGGATGAGAGAGGGGTGCGGGATCTCCCGCAAGAGCTCGAGGGCGCGGGCACCGGTGTTGGCTTGATAAACCTGGAAACCCTCGTTGGCGAGCGCGCTGGCAACGAGCTCCCGGATATCGTCCTCGTCCTCCACGATGAGAACGGCCAGACACTGTGCGGTACTCACCTGCCTCCGCCGTTGCGTGCGCATGGGGGAAAGAGCCACCCCACGGACGGCGGTAAAGCAACGACCATGGCCCATCAGTAAAACGACCGCGCCATCTCGGCAAGGGCCCGATGTTCCAGGGAGAACAAAGGCGCTGTGCAAAGAGCGCCACCTGCCGCACGGGTCGAGGAAGGGCGCCTTCCGCAGGACGAGTGAGCAATTCCCGCTCTCATGCAGGTGTTCTTTCCTCTTCATCTGGGCGGCAATGCTCTCTCACAACGTTGAGAATCGCTTCGCGGCTGGTAAGTCTCTTGGAAATGAGGGGGGAGCCGTCGGCTGCTTGACCCGTCGACGTGATCCCGACTGGAATCGTGGCCAGGTGGACACCATGGCGGGCGGTGTGCGCGACGAGAGCTGCACTTACGGCGAGGGTCGTCGGGTCCCACAAGACGAGACAGGGATGAGGCAACTCGTTCAAGGTTGCCACCGCCTCTTCGACGGTCGCCACGCACCGGACCGCATATCCTTGCTCCGCCAGCATGTGTTGAAGCGTCGCGCGGAGCTCGGGCTGGTCTTCGACGACTAGAACGGAAAGGGACATACCGGCCAAATTAAGGTCGCCCACCGGACCTGTATGTCGACCGATGGTGTCCCCCCCTGACCTAGGTCCGAACGGTTTCTTGACCTTCACACGTGAAGAAAGAAGCGTCGCGTCGCGCGGCTACTGGCGAATCCCGCACGCGACACGACCGGTCGCCGGATAGCGGTAGATGATGCTAAAGCACATCTCGGTGTCGGAGCTCTCGCCGAACGTGACGGCTTTGCCGGTCATGTTGTCGTACGTGCACTCGGTTTTGACCGTGTCGCCTTGATGTAGCTCGATGGGGCCGACGGGAAGTTGGTCCTGCTCTTCGAACTCGTAGTCGGCATCGTGCACCACCATGGGCGTGCCTGCGACGGTGAACGTCGTCTTGATGTGCCGCCCGAGTTGATGCATGTGCGGAAAGAGGGCAAACGCCGTCTGATCGTCGGAAAGCTTGCAGGTGTCTTCGATGGTGGCCTGGGTCTGCGGCGGTATGGAGAACGTCGTCGGGCCGGCGAACATCAGATCGGCCAGGCTTTTCACCTCCTCGGGCTTGGCGCGTACGATTTCGATCTTGGAGGTGCCGGCGAGCGGCGCGGTCCCGGGGTTGTACACGTGCAGGTTCAAGACCAGCGCTTTACCGGCCGGAAGTTTCATCGCCACACCTTCGGGGATCTGCACCGTCGCGCTGCCGACCCCCGCGGCGAAGATCATTCCGCCGCCGCCGAAGGCGCTGCCCGTGCAGCTCGTCGATCCATTGTCGTCGACCAGGCTGAGCGTCGTATGGTGCGTACCCGGTGGGTGCACGGGGCGGATGGCCGACACGTAAATATCTTCTCGAATCGGATATCGTTGGCACCAGCGGGGGTTCTCGGTTCCCGGTTGGAGCGACCAATCCCCACTCACGAGCTCCGTCCACTGGGACGGCGGTGGGTCAGGAGGCGGCGTCGAGTCACCCGGCGGTGGTGTCGAATTGCCGGGCGTCGGTGTCGCGTTGGACGCCGCCGCGCTCGAACCGCACGCGCTCGAAGCGAGCGCGGCGAACGAGACGAGCAAAGTGCAAAAGCGGGACGCCATCATCGTCGTTCTCTCCTTCTCGGGCATTCACCCACGGCCCCGACACTGAAACTTGCGACAGGGGCGAACTTCCCCCCGCAAACAGCGGCGTTCAGCACGGCGCCCCCGACTAGAGTGGAGGCGTTCAGTCCGATTCGATCACCGGCGCTTCCGTTTCTCGTCGATTTCAGGGGCTCGACGCAGGCGCACGGCGCGAAACGTGGTTCCCTTGGCGTGACGTCCCTTTTCATCCACACTATCCCGCCGCTCGAAGCCCCCCCAGACGATGGACCTCCTCTACTTCGTCATCCTCATCTCGGCGCTCATTTTCGTGCATGAGCTGGGGCATTACGCGTGGGCGAAGATCTTCGGCGTCAAAGTCATCACGTTTTCACTCGGATTCGGGCCCAAGATCCTGCGCCTGCGCGGCAAGGAGACGGAATATTGCGTCGGGCTCATCCCCCTCGGCGGGTTCGTGAAAATGCTCGAGGAGACCAAAGCCGATCCGGTCCTTCCCGAAGACCGCAAGCGCACCTTCGAATCGCAAGCGCTGTGGAAGCGGGTCGTCATCGTCTTCGCCGGCCCGATCATGAACTTGATCTTCCCGGTCGTCCTTTACTTCTCGGTGTTCGTAGGGGAGCGCAATTTCCTGCCGCCCACCATCGGCATCGTGCTGCCCGGTCATGCTGCCGACGGCAAGCTGCTGGCCGGTGATCGCGTGCTTTCGGTGGATGGCGAGGAGATCGGAACCTACGCCGAGCTGGCGCGCATCGTGCGCAAGAGCCCGGGACGGGAGCTTTTGCTGAAGGTTTTTCGGCAGGCGAGCTACGTCGAAGTGCCGGTCACACCGGAAGAGGTGATCGAGCGCCGGGAGCTGGAGATGGTCGAGCGGGTGGGCAAGCTCGGCATCTATCCGAGCCTGCCGCGCGCGGTCATCGGCGTTCCGCGCCCCGACTCCGCCGCCTATCGCGCCGGCTTGCGCACCTTCGACGTCGTCATCCTCGTGGGGGGCAAGCCGATCAAGCGCTTCGTCGACCTCGAAACGGCGCTGCGCGACAACCGCGGCGAGAACATGCCCGTCACTTACCTCCGCCCGCGAGCGGTGGATGGGGCCCTGGGAGGCCTCGTCGACGGCGCCGTCTACGAGCCCGGCGTCGCCAACCTGACGCCCGATCCTGCGGCGGGCGATCTCTATTCGCGCACCGGGATCGAACTCGCCGATCTCTATGCGGCGGTGGTGCCCGACGCCGCCTTGCGCCAGGCGGGGCTCATGCCGGGCGACAAGGTGACCGACCTCGACGACACGCCGCTGCCGGCGTGGTCCGTCTTTCGCGAGCGGCTCCTGTCCGCGCCCGATCAACCGCACACCTTGGGGTGGCTCCGGGACGGGCGGCGGATGAGCGGCACCATCCAGATGCGTCGCGAGCAATGGACGGACGACTACGGCCAGCATTTCGACCGCTATGTGATGCGCACCACGCATTGGATCCCTTCCGCGGCCGAGCCCTTCGTGGAAAACCCGCACGCCATTCGCTACGCGCTTCGTAACGCATTCGAGGAGACCGCCGACGTCATGCGGTTCATCCTCGTCGGAATCGTGCGCGTGGTCGAAGGCAGGGTCAGCCTCTCCTCGCTCTCCGGTCCCATCACCATCTACGACGTAGCCGGCGAGGCAGGCGCGCGCGGCACCGATTACTTCGTATGGGCAATGGCGCTCATCAGTATCAATCTGGGGCTCTTGAACCTATTGCCAATCCCGGTGCTCGATGGCGGGCACCTTCTCTTCTTCGCTATCGAAGGCATTCTGCGGCGTCCATTGCCGCTGCGGGTGCGCGAGGTGGCCAGTCTGGTGGGGATGAGCTTCCTCTTCCTGCTCATGGGCATTGCCTTCAAGAACGACGTCGATCGAAAGTGGGACGTCATCGTCGGTCAATTCGGCGAGCTCTTCGGCTGATCTCTTTTCTCCGCCATGCCCATCCGACTGGAGCCCAATGCGCGCAGCATCGCTGCGCACGTGGTCGAGCGCGTGGCGCGCGAGGGGGCGTTCGCCGCCGCGGTGCTCGACGCCGCGGTGGAGCGCTTTCCCGAGCTCGACCCGCGCGAGCGCTCGCTCGCCACCGAGCTTGCCTACGGCGCCCTTCGCACCGCACCTTATCTGGAGCAAAGGCTCGCTCGGCACGCGGTTCGCGGCTCACGTCCCCTCGAGGACACGGTGCGCGCCCATCTCGTCGTGGCCGCCTACCAGTTGCTCTTCCTCGAGCGCGTGCCGGCGTTCGCGGCGGTATCGGAGGCGGTCCGGCTGGTGACAGTGGCGCGCGGCAAGCGCGTCGGCGCCTTTGCCAATGCCGTCCTGCGACGGCTCGCCGCCGAGCCGACCGACGACAAGCGCGCCGCGCTCGAGCTGGCAACGCGCGCCTCGATCGCGCCGGCGCTGTGGGCGTCGCTGGTGCGGTCGCTCGGGGAAGCGAACGCGGTGGCTTTCGCAGGCGCGACCGCGCCGCCTCCGGTCGGGCTGCGCATTCGCCCGGGAGAAGACCGCGCGGCGTGGCTCGCGCGGATCGTCGCGCACTCGCCGCGCGCGACCATCGCGCTGGGCACCGTGTCTCCTCTCGCCCTTCAACTGCGCGGCGGCGGAGATCCCCAGAAACTGCCGTTTTTTGGCAATGGCGAGCTGGCCATCCAGGAGGAAGGCGCCCAGGTCGTGACGCTTTCGCTCGGCGCAAAGGGGGGTGAAACCGTGCTCGATGCGTGCGCCGGACGCGGCAACAAGACGGCGCTACTCGCGGAGCTGGTAGGCCCGTCCGGCGCGGTCGATGCGGCCGACCAACATCCCTCCAAGCTGGCGCGGCTCGAGGCGGAGCTCGAGCGCATGAGGCTCGCCCCGCGCGCCACCTACGCAGTCGACTGGACGGTCGGCCCCGGCGACGTCCCGGCGGCTTACGACCGGGTGCTCGTCGATGCGCCGTGCTCGGGTACGGGCACCATCCGCCGTCGTCCCGACTTGGCCGCACGGTGGGACGCCGCCAAGCTGCCCGAGCTCCACGACCTTCAAGTGCGAATCCTCCTCGCCGCGGCGGCTCGCGTCAAACTCGACGGCGTCGTCGTCTACGCGGTGTGCAGCCTGCTCCGCGAAGAGGGGGAAGACGTCATTGCCGAAGCGCTGGCGCGCGCTCCGTGGCTCGGAGAAGCCACGCTGAGCGGTGACTGGGTGCCGGCCTTGTCCGGCGCGACGGTGATCCGGTTGACGCCTCACGAGCACGGAACCGACGGGTATTTCTTGGCAGCTCTCCGGCGGCGCGCTTGAGCTCGCGGCCGACCGGCCAGCGTGCAACTTCGCATCGAATTGAGTAGGCTTGCCCGCAAAATGCTCCTCGGCTTCCTCGTTTTTTTCTTTCTCAGCGCGGCGGCGATCGTCGCGGCCGCGTCGGTCGGTGTACGCGCCCAGTGGGACAGTCGAGCCGAGCTCTTCACCGGCATCTTCGTCATTGCGCACGCCATCATCTCGTTTACGACACTGGGGCTCGGGTGGATCAATCTCCTTTATCGTCCGGCCCTCGCCGGCGCGGTGCTCGGCGTCTCCACGCTGACCTTTCTGGCGACGTCGTGGAGGAAGCCCTTCGGGCAGCACGCCAGGGACACGTTCGCGGCGCTCAAAGGCGTGGCACTTCTGCCCGTCGACGCCTTCGTTCTCGCCGCGCGAAAGCGCCATATCGCATTCCTCGGCCTTCTCATCACCGTCCCGACCATTGCCTACACGATGTGGCTTTCTTACCTCGCCCCCACCACGGGCTGGGACGGCCTCTGGTACCACGACACGATGGTCGGCTTTGCTATTCAGAACCACGGCTTTCGCTTTCTCGATATCCCGTCGACGCTCGATTACGTCAATTCGTTTCCGCGCGTGTGCGAGATGATGAACCTCTGGTTCGTCTACTTCACCGACCGCCGCTTCATCGAAATGGTCAATGCCGCCTTGAGCCCCGCCCTGGTGGCGGCGTTCTACGTGATGGCGCGACGCTTCGAATCTTCGCCGCTGCGCGCGCTCACCTGGGCCCTTGCCTTCTTGTGGATTCCCGGTGCGCTGCTCCAGCTCAACAGCACGTACATCGATACCCATATCGTGACCATCCACCTGGCGACGCTGGCCTTCGCCATGCGGCCGAAGTTCCGCTTGCGCGACGCGATCGTGGCCAGCCTCGCCTTCGGTCTGCTCTCGGGGACCAAGGGGCACGCTCTGACGTGGATACCCTTCAGCGGAAGCGTGGCCTTCGGCCGTCTCTTTTGGCAGAACTTCCGCGCCCGCAAAACCGCCACCGTGGCGGTGGCCGCGCTCGGCGCAGCATCCATCGCTTTCGTTGCGCTTCCCACCTATGCGAGAAATTGGATTCGCTACCAGAACCCCATCTTTCCCGTCCAATTTGCGAGCGAAACGTTCAACGTCCATTTCCCTGGCCACCAGCGTCTCGAGGACATCAGCCGTCCTTTCATGAAGGTGCTGGGCGACATCTACACTTTCCATTCGCCCGGAGCCGATCACTTCGACATCGGCAACCACGGCTATGGCTACGGCATCCCCTGGATAGCGATTCCCCTGGCAGTGCTCGCCTTTGGCGTCGCCGTGGGCAAGAGCCTCTTCGCCCGCATTTCCGGCATTCCATCCCCGCGCACGGACAACTTGATCCTGACGACGGTCCCGGTCTTGATCACGGCGCCGATGTCGCCCGCTTTGTGGTCGGCTCGCTACAACCTCCACGTTGCCGCCGGGCTCATGTTGCTGGCGGTGTGGGCGTCATCGAGCCGCGGGCTGCGTCTCTTCGGCGACGTGCCCGCCTCGGCATGCCTGCTCATGTCGTTCCTCTTCATGTACTTCGCGGAGCCGGGTTTCAACGTCAAGCTGGAGGATGCACGTCGGATGGCGCGGGTCGGCCCTGTCGAGCGCGCCTCGTTCGAATGGGTCGGACATTGGGGTCTGCACGACTTCCAGTGGCATCGCGAGAACGATCTCAAGCCCCACGACGTGGTGGCCTTTACCGACGCCTACCTTTTCCCTTCGCACCTCTGGAACGAGAGGTACGAGAACGACGTCATCTACGTGCCGTACACGAGCGGTCCTCAGTTTTTGAAAGACCTCGACGACGCCAAGGTCAAGTGGGTGACGACACACCTCGGGCGCACCGGCTACCAGGATCTCGCCACGTCTCCCACGTGGGAGGAAATGGGCATGGCCACCAAGAACGCCGAGCGCTGGATGTGGTTTCGGCGGCGCTAGCACGGCCAGGTCGGAGCGCCTCGCTCCTTTTCTCGGCAGCCTACGAAATCGTAGTGGCCTTGGTGGTGAGTAGCTGTCGCATCGCGTAGAGCTCCGCGATATCGGCAGCAGAGAGACCGAGCGCAGCCGCATGCGCGGGGATTTCCAGGGGGGCTGTCTCATCACCGGCGAGCTCGTCGGCGAGGCGCAGGATCAGCGCGTTGCGACCGTCGCTGCGTGCCAGGTGCGGTTCGTGGTGGTAGCCGATGGCCTCGATCAGTCGCGGCGGCATCGCCCATGCGGCGGCGAGACGGGCCCCCACCTCGGCGTGGCGCGGGTGCAGGAGGGCGAGTAGGCCGTCGATCTCGCGAAACGACGTCACGCGCTGTTCGATCTCCACGAGCGCGTGGATGAGCGTGGGAATGCCCACGTCGTGCAAGAGTCCGGCGAGGAATGCCTCGTCCGCGTTCATGCGCGCCTTCTTGGCAATTTCCTGGGCAAAGAGCGCCACCAGCACGGAATGGGCGAAGAGCCTACGGATCGGCTCTTCCCATCCACGAACGCGGAAGACCTTCGTGTCGCAAACGATGAGGAGGGCGATCTGCCGAACTTGAAACATTCCGAGGCGGCTGAGCGCAGTGCGCAGCGATGAAATGGGGCAACGCGAAACGAAGAGAGGCGAGTTGGCAATGCGCAGCAGCTGGGCGGCCATCGTGGGGTCGGAGCGAACGACATCGGCCAGCCGATCGAGATCGGCGTTCTCGTCTTCGGTCATCAGCAACAGGGTGGCGGCCGCCTCGGGAAGCAGAGGGACGGCGAGGGACCCCTCCTCGACGCGCCGATCGAGTGCGGAGAGGGCAGACTGCAGCCAGACTGGAAGATCGCCGAGCGACAGCGTTCGTTGCGGGGGTGCGGTGGGATGCGGGGGTAGTTCGGTGGAGATGTTCACGGGGAAGGTTCTGGGCGCGAGCCTCGAGCGACTCAGCGTCTCGTGAACGGCGCGGAGGAAAAACGCTTAAACCTTGCATCCGTCGCCGGAAACCGTAACGGTAGGCGCATGTTCTCCCCAACGAGTCTCGCCGGGGCCTACACGGCGCTCGTCACGCCCTTCACCGAAGACGGGTCTGCCATCGATCTCGAGGCGCTGGAATGGCTCGTCGAAGGGCAGCTCGCCGCCGGGGTCAGCGGTCTCGTCCCCTGCGGTACTACCGGGGAATCTCCTACATTGACCGAAGCCGAGCAGAAGCTGGTCGTCGAACGTACGGTCAAGGTCGCGCGGGGGCGCGTTCCGGTGATCGCGGGCGCCGGGTCATTTTCCACGCAGAAGACCATCAAGACCGCGCAAGCCGCTCTCGAAGCGGGAGCCGATGGGGTCATGATCGTGATGCCCTATTACAGCCGGCCGACCCAAGCGGGCCTGGTCGAGCACGTGGCGCACGTCGCTCAGGCGGTCAAAGCGCCGATCGTCCTTTACAATATCCCGGGGCGCACCGGTGTCGACCTCGGCATCGAGGCGACGGAAGCGATCTGCGCCCGCGCCTCCAACGTCGTCGGCATCAAGGACGCCACCGGCAATGTCCTGCGCTGCCAGGACATCGTCCGCCGTCTCGGCGATCGGCTGGCGGTGATGTCCGGCGACGACGCGCTCACCTTGCCGATGATGGCGTGCGGCGCGCGAGGCCTCATCAGCACCACCTCCAACTTGTTTCCGAAGCCCGTGGCCGATACTTGCCGTCTCGCCCTCGCCGGCGAGTGGAAAGACGCGCGGCGGGTCCATTTCGCGATATTGCCCGTCTACGAAGCGATGTTCATCGAGGCCAGCCCGGCGCCCGTGAAATTCGCGCTGTCCCAGCGCGGGCGCATCCGAGCAACGGTGCGCCTGCCGCTCGTCACGCCGAGCGAGGCTGCCCGCGCCAAAATCATCGAGACGGTCAAAAAGTACGAATCGGGCGCATGAGAATCGCTCTTCACGGAGCCAGCGGTCGCATGGGGCAGGCCATCGTGCGCCTGGTTCAAGAGAAGCACGAAGCTCAGATCGTCGGCGCCATTGCCGCCCCCGACGCCATCGAGCAGGGACGCGACGTCGGCGAAGTGGCCGGCATTGGTCACATCGGCGTCGCCGTGACCCACGACCACGCGGTGGGTCTGCTCGGCGCCGACGTGGTCATCGATTTCTCCCACGCTGCCGCGATGCAATTGCTGACTCGCTCCGTCAAGCGCGCGCGCGTGGCACTGGTGAGCGGCACCACTGGCATCGCGGCCGCCGATCGGGCTGCGCTCGACGATCTCGCGCAGACGGTCCCCGTCTTGTGGTCGGCCAACATGAGCCCGGGCGTGGAGGCAGTCGCGCAAATGGCGCGTCTGGCCGCGGCGACGCTGGGCGAGGAGTACGACATCGAGATCGTGGAGACGCATCACCGGCAAAAGGTCGATGCACCGAGCGGTACGGCGCTCCGCCTCGCCGACGCGGTGTGCGAAGTGCGCCCCGACCTCGTCATGAAACACGGGCGCGAGGGGCGGCCGGGACCGCGCGGCAAGAACGAGCTCGCGGTCATCGCCCTGCGCGGAGGGGATGTCATCGGCGACCACACCGTGCACCTGCTCGGTCTCGGCGAGAGAATCGAGATCACCCATCGCGCCACCCAGCGGGACGTGTTCGCGCGCGGCGCGTTGCGCGCGGCGCGCTGGCTCATCGGCAAAAAGCCCGGCCGCTATGCGCTGCGCGATCTCCTGGCGTAACGAACGCATGCGTGGATCGGAAACGACCGAGAGCACCGAAAATGACGACGCGGAGCGATTGACGGTCGAGCTCGAAGCCGCGCTTCTGCGCGAGCTTCGGGCGAGCTTCGACGAGCTCAACCAGAGTTACTTCAAGCGCTCCCTGCGACCGCCCGAGATCAAGATCTCCCACAGCGCGCGCCGTTTGGGGCAATGGGATCCGTCGCGGCGGCGCATCGAGATGGCGCGTACGCTCTTCGTCAAAGAGCCGTGGGGCACGGTGCTCGAGGTCTTGAAGCACGAGATGGCGCACCAATACGTGCACGAGATTCTGGGGCGGGTGGACGAGCCGTCCCACGGGCCCGCCTTTCGCGAGGTCTGCGAAAGACTGGGCATCGACGCGCGCGCGGCAGGAGTTCCCGAGAGCGTGGCGACGGAGACCGAGAAGGGGCGTGCCCAGCACGTCAAGGTGCTCGAACGCATCGCTCGGTTGCTCGCGCTCGCCCAGAGCTCGAACGCGCACGAGGCGCAGGCCGCCACGGGCCTCGCTCAGAAGCTGATGCTGAAATACAACGTCGAATCGGCGGCCCTGGGTGCGCGGGGAGGGTACGAGTTCCGCCATCTCGGCGCTCCCTCGGGACGCATCAGCGAGAGCGAGCGACTCTTGTCGATCATCCTCGGCCAGCACTTCTTCGTGGAGGTCATCTGGGTGCCGGTCTATCGGCCGCTCGAGAGAAAGCACGGGCACGTTCTGGAAATCTGCGGCACCCGTCCCAACTTGGAGATGGCCACCTATGTCCACTCCTTTCTCACGCGCTCGGCCGAGCACCTGTGGACCGAGCACAAGCGGGAGCAGCGCATCAAGGGCAACCGCGATCGGCGCACGTACCTGGCCGGCGTGATGGACGGGTTTCGCGAGAAGCTCGAGTCGGAAACGAAGCAGCACCGCGAGCAGGGGCTGGTGTGGATCGGCGACGCCGATCTCTCCAAATATTTCCGCAAACGGCATCCGCACATCCGGCACACGCGCACGGCGGGACCGTCGCGCAATGCGGTGCACGGCGCGGGAAAAAATGCGGGGCGGCGACTCGTGCTGCACCGCGCAGTCCAGCAAGCGCCCGGCGGCGGGGGGACCAAGCTCTTGCCCGCGCGCCGTCGTTGACACGGCGTCGCTCATTGGAGCTCAGGTCGGCGGCCACGGATTCCGATTCTGCCTCGGGGGAGGTAAGAAATCCGGCGGCTCCTCGAATCGGACGAACGGAGCACCCTCACCCGTCTGCCTGGGCCCGCCGCGTTCCGTCGTGGCATGCTCCGCCGCGTGAACAAGGCCTTTACCAAGGAAGACGAGGCGGATGTTCCCGATCTGGTACCGGCACGGGCGCCGCTTCCCGATGGAACACCGAACTACGTCACGGCGCGCGGTCTCGATAAGCTCAAAGCCGAGTTGAAGGATTTCGAAGAGGCGCGTGCGCGCCTCGACACCATGGCAGAAGGCGCCGACCGCACGCGCGCGCTGGCTCATCTCGGGGCGCGAAGAAACGCGCTCGACGCTCGTCTCGCCAGCGCCATGCTGGTCGACTCGGCCAACCAGCCTCGCGACGAGGTGCGTTTTGGCGCGAGCGTGAGCGTCCGCCCGGCGACGGGCCCGCTTCGCACCTACAAGATCGTCGGCGTGGACGAGGCTGAACCCACGACGGGTCTCGTTGCATTCGTGGCACCTCTGGCACGCGGTCTGCTCGGAAAAGGGGTGGGGGATCTCGTGAAGGTGCGCACGCCGCGCGGCGAGGACGAGTTCGAGATCGTTCGGATCGACTACGACGATCCTGGAGCGGATCCCGTCCCGAACAAGTGATCCGACGGACGTCCCAACGATGAATCGTAATTCATCGTTGACGCGGTGCCGTGATCGTAGGTACACAGATTCGTGCTGTAATGTGGATTTATGACGAATCCGTTGAGACATTGATAATTCATTCATAGGGCGGAAACGAGATGATTGCCATGCGGACAGACATCTGTCGTCGATCGTTTCTCCGGGTCGCGAGCAGCCTCGTGTTGTCGATGGCCGCTTTGGCATGTGGGAACAACGAAGGTGTGTCGACGCCGGAGAGCTGCGTGTCCACGCC